>Ga0272442_10000496_pt1 | contig 63131 bp, 54 predicted proteins | sample SSMForm2O_FD_200262 | JGI IMG/M metagenome (GOLD analysis project Ga0272442, IMG submission 200262) | Marine sediment archaeal communities from Little Sippewissett salt marsh, Falmouth, MA, United States - SSM-Form-2O | ecosystem: Environmental > Aquatic > Marine > Wetlands > Sediment ...
GTGAGAGATATATTAATGTTAAGAGAAACACAGATAGAAGCAAGGAGATTAAGAACTAAAATAGGAAAAGGAAGGAGTGTATAATTAAGATGCCTACATGTTCATTTTGTAAAAAAGTATATGAATTTCCAAGAGGATTAACTCTTATTCTAAATGATGGGAGATTAATGCATTTTTGCACTTCTAAATGTCAGAGAAACTTTAAGCTTAAAAGAGATCCTAAAAAAGTTAAGTGGATAAAAAAGAGAAAGGAAGAAGATAACAACCTTTCTTAGAAAGAAAGGTTCTTAGAGTCCAAAGAACTATTTTAGGTTGTTCTACACAGATTTTTTATTATAAAGAAAGCTATTTAAAGCTGTTATTCTACATGTTCTTATAAAAGATGGTGCATGTAAGATATGTAAAGAGAGGCAATAAGAAATGTGGGCCTTATTATTATGAGTCTTATAGAGAAGGCAATAAAGTCAAGAAAAGATACATAGGTAATGAAGAGCAGTATCAAGTATGGTTAAAAAAGAAAAACAAATCTCCTAATAAATTAAAGTTTTTTATGATTGGATTAGGTGTTGTTCTACTTTTAATTTTAGCATTATCTCTTATGAATATTAGTCAGGAACAAGGTGTTGTTGGAGTTGGTAAGAGTATATCTGATTTTTATTCAAGATTTACAGGTTTTGTAGCAGATATTGGGGATAGAACTCAGAAGGAAGGAGGAAAGGAATTGCCTTCTGAACCAGAACCAACTCCTGAGTCTGAGTCAGAACTTCCTGTAGATGAAGAAGAGGAAGCAGATGTAGAACAACCCGAAAATATAGGTATTGAAGAGAGAGTGGAAAAGGAACCTGTGAGAGAAGAACCTGTTTATGAATCAATGTTTTCTGGATCTGGAACAGGAACATTAGGAGATCCTTATCAGATAACTAATTGTACTCAGTTACAAGAAATGAATGATAGTTTAGGTGCTAATTATACCTTAATAAATAATATTAATTGTAGTAATACAACTACTTGGAATGGTGGAAATGGATTTGATCCTGTTGGTGTTTATTCTTCAAATAACCCTTTTTATGGAAATCTAGATGGTAATGGTTATAATATTACTGATCTTTATATAAATAGAACAGGGGAAGATAGAATTGGATTATTTGAGTATTTTAAAGGAGAAGTTAGAAGTCTAGGATTATTCAATGTAAATATAACTGGTTCATCAAGAGTTGGAGCATTATTTGGAAATAGCTTAGATGCAGGACCTATTGAAAATTGTTTTGTTACAGGAAATATTAATGGAGGAGATTATGTAGGAGGATTTGGAGGAGACGCACTTGCTGGATCACCTCTTATTAATAATTCATATGCAAATGTTAATGTTAATGGAACAAGTAATATTGGAGGAATTTTTGGTTTTATGGATGGCGACTCTAATGATATTAATATAATGAATACACATTCTATAGGAAGTATTACAGGATCTGGAAATAGTATTGGAGGGTTGGTTGGACATTTTACTAATGGAGAGATATATAATTGTTATTCTATGGCAAGCATTAATGGAAGCGGAGATAATATTGGAGGATTAGTTGGGTATAGTGATGGGGATATTTTCAGTTCATATGCAATTGGAAATGTAACAGGATCCAGTAGGGTAGGAGGATTAATCGGCTGGAATACAGGGGAGATATTTGGACTCGGAAGAATAAATGGTTCATATGCAACAGGTAATATTAATGGGAGTAGTGATAGGGTAGGGGGTTTAGTTGGTTTTTGTGAATGGGGTTATGTAAATAATTCATATGCAACAGGAGATGTTTATAGTTTTAATCATACTGGGGGGTTGATAGGATATCTTGGTGATCAAGAGGTACATAATTCATATGCAACAGGTAATGTTAATGGAAGTGGAACTGTAGGAGGATTAGTAGGTTATATGGTGGAAGCAGATGTATATTATTCTTATTCAACTGGAGATGTGAATGGTAGTCTTGAGGGAGGATTAGTGGGCTATCAATCTGGAAGTTCAAGAGTAAATAATTCTTATTATAATAATCATACTGGAAATCCAGATGTTTGTGTTGCTCTTGTAGGAGGTATTGTTGAGTGTACAGCTATAGATGATAATGAAGCATATTTTTATGATGTAGACAATTCCCCTATGACTTTCTGGGATTTTATAAATATATGGGATGATGTTTTTGATGATTATCATTTTCCTTCTCTTCAATATGAAGAGCAAGAGCTTCCTAGTTCAATCAATCTAACATCTTGTGATAATCTTAGTGTTGAGAATATGCTTTATATTCTTCAAGATAATATAACAACTTCTACCTCATGTTTTCATATATTAGCAGATAATATTACTCTTGATTTTAATAGTCATAATATAACAGGAGACAGTGATCAGTGGGATGTGGGTGTTAATGTTTCTGGATATAATAATTCAGTAATAAAAAATGGATATCTTTATAATTTTAGTGGAACAGGAGTTTATCTATATTTTACTGAAAATAATAGTGTTATTAATATGAGCATTATGGATAATAATGTAGGAATATTATTGCACTATGGTAGTAGGAATATTGTTGAAAACTGTTTAATAGATAATAATGGCCCTTATGGAATAGGATTAGAACACTATGATAATTATAACCTTTTTATAAATAATGTAATAACTAGAAATAATTTTTATGGATATTATTCTTTAAACTCAGAAAATAATACATTATTAAATAACAATATTTTTGATAATGGTTTCTCTAATGTTGATGAAGATTCAGGAACTGCTCGTAGAAATTATCTTGTTTATAATAATTCATATGGAGAAATAAAATGGACAAATAGTTCTTTTTTAGATGATTTGAATGTTAATGGAAATCTTATCTTTCCAGGAAACATTAGTATTGGTAATAATACTGCTTATTTTAATCCAGAAGGTTTTACAGGAAGGATTAATTCTTCTGCTAATGTTACTTTAAACCTAAGCGGATTGAACATTGTTACTCCTGTTATAATAAAAGATGGAGGTGAATGTAGCGATTGTTCTGTTCTGGATTATACAAATGATATTATTGTATTTAATGTCAGCAGTTGGAGTAACTATAGTGTTAATGACTCTACTATTCTCATTTCTACATGCCAGGAACTTGATAAAGCAAATACAGACTATATTCTTCAAAATAATATATCAGCAACAGGAACCTGTTTGAATATAACAAATGATAATATAGTATTAGATGGAAATGGTTTTTCAATAAATGGTACTGATATAGTTGGAGAATATGGTATCTATGTAGAAGGAGTGTCAAATATAACTATTAGAGATTTTGTTGAAATTAATGATTTTGATAATGGAATCTATTTATTGAATGTTAATGGTTCTCTAATAATTAATAATACATTTAGTTCTAATGATGCGGATTTTTTTGGCAGTATGGGTATCTATCTTTCAGCTAATTCAACAGATATCATTGTTAGAGAAAATACTGCTTATGATAATGGTAATGGTGTGGGGGGAGAAGAACTAAAAAATAGTTTGATAGAAGATAATGATTTATCTATGAATCATGCTTATGGTTTTTTTATAGATCAGAACTCAACTAATAATCATATTAAGAATAATAATCTATCTCTAAATACAGAAGGTATTGGAATATGTGGTCTTGCTTTTGGAGGAAGATATCTTCCATGCATCTCTAATATTATAGAAGGCAATAATCTGTCTGGAAATAACTATGGAATTGTTATTAATAAGACAGGCACAACTAATAATATAATATTAAATAATAATATATTGACTAGTAATAATTATGCTATATTAGTGGGAGAAACAGATGTTAATCAACTGATATATAATAATTCCTATGGGGAAATTAAGTGGACTTCTAGCAATATTAGTGCAGTAACAGATCTAAGTTTTCCAGGAAATATATCTATAGGAGATAATCTTACTTATTTTAATGCAGGTTCTAATGATAATATAAACTCTACTGCAAATATTAGTCTTGAAGGTATTGCTGGATTTGTTAGTCCAATAGTATTAAGAGATGGTGTCGAATGTACAGATTGTTATTTGTTCAGTTATGATGGTTCTACTGCTATATTTAATGTTAGTTCATGGAGTAACTATAGTGTTGCAGAAGGTCCAAACACCCCTCCAACCATACTCTCTGTTAATATTAGTACTACTAATCCATTTACTAATGATACCTTGCAGAATCTTACTTCTGTTATAGGGGCTAGTGATACTGAAGGAGATAATATCACTTATTGGTATTCTTGGTATAAGGAGGATATATTAAATGCAACTACTTTAATTGAACATGGCCTAATGGCTTACTGGAGTTTTAATAATGACTCATATGACTATAAAGATACTTATGATGGGGTACCCATAGATGCTAATACAGGAAATGGAGATGGTGATGCTCCTCCTATATTGAATTCAGGAGGAGTAGTAGGAGGGTATTATGAATTTGATGGAGAAGATGATTATATTAATGTTTCTCATGATGATAGGATGAATTTTAGTTTTATTAATTTCAGTGTATCTTTTTGGACTAGACCAAGATACATACATCCTGATGTTACTGCTTATAATATGACTGGCATAATATCTAAAGGAGGAATTAGTTGGTGTCAGAGAGGATGGGTTGTTGTTCATTCTGGTATAAGCGATGGAAGTATATGGTCTGGAAATGGAACTTCTTTTAGTCTTTCAAAAAGTGATAGTTGTTCAGATGTCTATAGAAGAGAGGTAGTTATGCCTTCTACAGATAAAACAAGTTATTTGTTAGATGGAAACTGGCACCATATTGTTTATACTATCAATAGGAATGGGATGAGTTATGTATATATAGATGGGATTGAAGAAGGATCGTCTCTTTTTACATATTGGAATGAACCTGTAAATAGTACTAGACCTTTACAGATAGGTAGAAGAAATGATCATTTAACTAGTCCTGACGAACCAGAAGCTTATCATAATGGAAGTATAGATGAGGTAATGATCTTTAATAGAACATTAACAGCAGAAGAAGTAGAAATGCTTTATTATGGTGCTAAGTATGGTGGATATGAGATGGGAAGTGAAAGAACAACAGCTGAAGATAATTGGACACTGGGAGTAAGGGGAGGGGATTATGGGAATACTTTTGGAGATGAGAGGAATAGTAGTAGTTTGGAAATACAAGAGACTCCAAACACTCCTCCAATCATACTCTCTGTTAATATTAGTACCACTAATCCATTTACTAATGATACTTATCAGAATCTTACTTCTGTTATAGGGGCTAGTGATACTGAAGGAGATAATATCACTTATTGGTATTCTTGGTATAAGGATGATCGATTAAATGCTACCTCTCTAATAACAGACGGACTTGTTGCTTATTGGCCATTTAATAATGATACTAGAGATTACAAGTCAGATCATCATGGAGCTGCTTATAATGGAAGTTTTTTAAATTATTCAGGAGCAATAGGAGGAGCTTATGAATTTGATGGTGTTGATGATTTTATAGAAGTTCCACATGATGATAGATTGAATATGGATACTAATAATTTTAGTGTATCTTTCTGGACCAGACCAAGGCATATTAATCCTTTAGGTCAAGCCTATAATGAGTCGGGAATTATTTCTAAGGGAGGTGTTAGTTGGTGTAAGAGAGGATGGGTAATTATTCATGATGGCTTGCAACCTGCTCCGAATCAATGGGGAGGAAATGGTACTTCTATAAGTCTTTCAAAAAATGATGGTTGTTTTCCACCTGGAGGTAGTAGAAGGGAATCCTTAATGCCCTCTACAGATAAAACAAGTTATTTATTAGATGGAAGTTGGCATCACATTGTATATAGTATAGATAGAAATGGAACAAGTTATGTATACATAGATGGAGTAGAAGAGGGTTCTAAAGTCTTTATATATGGTAATGAATCAATAAATAATACTCTTCCTTTAAATATAGGAAGAAGAAATGATCATTTAGATGATCCTGAACATGAAGTTTCTCATCATAATGGAAGCATAGATGAAGTAATGATTTTTAATAGAACATTAACAGCAGAAGAAGTAGAAATGCTTTATTATGGGGGGTTATATGGGGGAGATAAGATGGGAAGTGATAGAACTCAAGAAGGCGATAATTGGACACTGGGAGTAAGGGGAGGGGATTATGGGAATACTTTTGGAGATGAGAGGAATTCGAGTTCTATAAGCATCTTATCATTTGTACCTTTAAGTAATTGTGGAACTCTTAATCAACCGAATACTATTTATGTTTTACAAAATAATATAACAACAAGTGGAACATGTTTTACAATTGCTGATGATAATATAACTCTTTATTTAAATGGTTATAATATAACTGGAGATGGATCTGGATATGGTGTCTATGTTGGAACAGGCAATCATTACTCAACTATTAGAAATGGATTTATTTATAATTTTAATACAGGTATTTCCATGGACAATAGTTATAGTAATATTATTAAAAATATAATTTTAAGTCAAAATTCTAATGATGGAATAAAAATGAATGGGGGTACAGGATATAATCAACTAATAAATCTTACTGCAAATTTTAATTCTAGATATGGAGTTTATATTACAGGAGAAATTGAGAATAACTGGTTAGTTAATAGTACAGTAAATAATAACTCTGAGTTTGGAGTTTATCTTTATGAAACCTCAAGAAATAAGATATTAAATAATTATATATTTGGAAATAGGCATAATGGAATTAGATTAAGATGGTATTCTAACCATAATCGTATAATTGAAAATATTATAGAGAGAAATGGATTAAATGGTAATAGGGATGGTCTTCAACTTAAAGAAAATCCAACTAATAATACTATTAGTGAAAACATTATAAGATATAATTATGATGATGGAATTAATTTAGAAGAGGGTTCTAATAATAATCTTGTTTATAATAATACTATCATAGGAAATGGAATTGCAGGAGCAAACTATGGTACTGGAATACAAATTCAGTTTGATGGGGGTGCTTCAACTAGAAATGTTGTTTCTTCTAATAATATAAGTAATAATAATGATGATGGTATAAAGATTGATGGAGATGCAGAGGATTATAATAATATCACTTATAATATTATTGTTGCTAATGGAAATTGTACAGGAGGTGTCAAAAGTAATGGAGATGGTATTGCTGTAGATGGGGGAGATTATAATAATATATGGCATAATGTGATAAGAGAGAGTTGCGATGATGGTATAGAGCTGGATAACTCTGCTTATTCTAATACAATTATTAATAATACATTTAATGACAATCTAGGAGATGGAGTGCATATAGAGGTTTCTTCTAATAATAATCTACTTGAAAATAATACTATAGAAGATAATGGAGATGAAGGAATACAAGTAGAGACAAATGCTGATTATAATGTTATTAATTTTAATTTTGTAAATAATAATCAGGATCATGGCATTATTGTCAAATTGGATGCTAATTATAATAATATTACAAATAATATGGTTAATGGATCAGGAAGAAATCCAGATGATACAGGAGATGGTATAAATATAAAGACGAATTTTAATTACTTATATAACAATACAGTCTCATATGGTAGTGATGATGGTATAAAACTAAATTTTGCTAATTATACTTCAGTAGTCAATAATACTTTAAGAGGCAATGAGGATAAATCTGTACATCTTATAACAGCCTCTTATAATAATATTACAAATAATTATGCAGAGTATAATAGTCATGGTTATGTTGTTCAAGATAATTCTACAAATAATACTTTTATTGATAATATTGCTATTAATAATAGTCAGCAAGGATTTTATATAAGATCAGATTTAGATACTGGAAATAGCTTCAATAATTCTTATGCTTGTTGTAATTATGGAAGTTATGATATATATGATAAAGATGCAAGTATTTTTAGCAACTCAACTTGTGACTCTTATAATAATGGTAATTGTGATGATGTCTGTCCAATTGTATGCTCCTCAGGATGCCAGATAGATATTAGCTCTTCTACTATACTAGACGAAGATTATAATTGTTTTACAGATGGATTTATTATAACAGCTGATGATATTGTCTTTGATTGTAATGGAAGTTCTATCAGAGGAACTAATCAAGATCATGCAGGGGTTTTAGTTGAAGGAAGAACAAATGTAACTGTTAAGAATTGTTATATAAGTAATTTTGAAAAAGGAATTTATTATAATAATACAGGGAATTCATTTATATTAAATAATGAATTAGATGAGAATAAAAAAGGATTTAGATTCGGATTTGGATTAGGCAATATAGCAATAAACAATTCTATGAGGTATAATGATGATGGTATAGAGTTTGAATCCAGTTCTAATAATATGATCATTAATAATACCTTAAATGAGAATGAAGATGAAGGGATTCAAGTAGAGCTAATGTCAAATAATAATAGTTTTTATAATAATGAGATAAGGAATAGTCTTGATAAAGGATTAAAAATAGAATTAGGATCTGAGAATAATTCTATAGCTAATAATGATTTTTCAGGAAATTTTATTGATCTAATGATAGAACCAGATTCTGTAAAAGAGATAAATATCACAAATATTAGCTTTAGTTTTAGAGAGAGTTATGCCAGTATATTATGGAACAATATCAGTTTTAATTATACTGATTTTAGAGATTTTGTAATCATAAACTTTAATTATATATTCTTAAACTCAACTGAATTGGATTTCTTAAATAATAGTGCTAGAATAGAGATGTTTAGTACTAATGCTCTGGGATATATTGATAGATTTCCATTAAGAAATGGAGAAGCTTGCTTAGGAACTATATGTACAGAAGTTTTTGATGCAGATACTTATATATTTGATGTAACCCAATTTACTAATTATACTGTTGGAGGAACTCCTCCTACAAGTGGAGGAGATGGAGGTCCTAGCGAACCTCCTTGTGTACCTGATTGTTCATGTGCAGAAGATACATGTGAAGGAGATACTTGTCCAGATGGGTGTGGAGGGGTTTGTCCGGGAACAGAGATATGCTGCATTCCATTTTGTGTTGGAAGAGAATGTGGTGGTGATGGGTGTGGGGGAAGTTGCGGGACCTGTGATTCTGATGAGAATTGTGAAGGAGGAATTTGTGTTTCTGAGGAAGAAGAAGAGGAAGAAATAGAAGTGCCTCAGAATCTTTATCAAAGAGGGGATGATGATTGTAAATCTGATTTTGTATGTGGGGAATGGGAAGAATGTAAAGGAGAGTATAACATATATGATATAATACTAGGTAGGCCAGTTATTGGAACTAAGACTAGGTTATGTATAGATGAAAATGAATGTTTGGCTAATTTTATTGAATCAAGAGAATGTTCATTAAGAGAGCAAGTAGAAGTTAAAAGAAAAAAATGGTGTGGAGATGATTATATCGAAGTAATAGACATTACAGGAAGGACTATTGCTAGATTAAAAAGACAAGAAGGAGAGGCATATTTAGGAGTAAGCTTAAACCTTATTGGAGGGGGATATTGTAGTCATTGTTTTAATAATATATTGGATTATAATGAAGAGGGAATAGATTGCGGAGGAGAATGTCCAGAGTGTATAGAAGAGCTAGAGACTCCTAAATTTAATTTTATAAGGTATTCTAATTACTTCTGGATCTTCTTGATATTAATGATAATAGCATTAATATTGTTCTTATTATCGATTATATGGTTGATTATACCTGAAAAAAGAGGCTTGCCTAGTGGAAATAGTTTTATTAAACAATATAAAAGATGGAAGAGACAAGGGTATGATGTGTCTGTTTTAAAGGAAGATATCAAAAAACTAAGCAAAAGCACTAAAAGAAAGATATAAAAATAAAGATTTTGTTATATAACTGGGAAAAAGATGGTGAAAAAGAAGAAATCTGTAAAGAAAAAATCAGCAAAAAAGAAGAAGCCCTCAAGAATAAAAAAAGACTTTGATGTTTTTAGAGGAGGAGTAAGAAAACTAAAAGCTTTAGAGAGGAAATTGAATTCTTTAAATACTAAGGGCTTTGAAAAAGATGTTAAGAGAATAAGGCCAAAACTTAAGAAAGTCATTCTTATTCCTAGTGTGGAAGAGGAGATAAGAACTCTTGAGATGAAAATTGCTAAAAGAGATGTCAAAAAAAGGATAGTGGAACCAAAAGTAAGATCTACTAAAAATAAATTATCTTCTGAAATTTTAAAAGCAGAAGATAAGATAAGAGATAATGAGATGGTAACAAACGCCTTGATTAGACAGACAATTAAATTGAAGTCTGACCTAAAGAAGAATAAAGGAAAGGTAAGTAAACCTGTGCTCAAAAAATTAGACTCTCTAATAAAAAAAGCAAATCAAAGGAAGATTGTTGTAAGAAAGATTTCTAAAAAAATAGATACCTTATCTATCAAGTCTAAAAAAGATAAAAAAGCATTAGATAGGAGAATTATATCAAAATTAGATAGTTTAAATAAAAAAAATAGGGCTATCCAAAGAAAACTAGAAAAGAGATTAATGGAGAATGTTTCTTCTTTGGAAGGTGCTAAACAAAAAGCAAAAGAACATGAACTTTTAATAAAAAGATTAGTTCTTGATGCATATAATCTTCAGGATACTCTTAAAGAAAGTAAAAAGAAATTAGATCAGGAAATTTCAGTTAGCTCAAAAGAGTTAAGAAAAAAATCTAGCAAGGATAAAAAGAAAATATCCGCTTCTTTAAAAAAGAATCTATCAGAAGAAGTAGAAGATCTGAAAAAGAGTGTTAGGAAAAATCAGGATAGTAAAATTAGGAAAATAAGAGATGAATTAGCATCTTCTAAAAAGATATTAAATGATACAGAGAAAATAAATAAGCAGATCGTTTTAGAGCTAATTAATCTGAAAAAGAAAGTAGGAGGTGAGAGGGGCAAAAAGATAGTTATAGAGAATAAGGGAGAGGGTGAAAAATTCTTAGTCAATCTAAAGAAGTTAGAAGAAAAAATAGAGAATAATAAAAATAAACTTGATAAAAAATTATCTCAAGACATGATCCTTTTGAGAGAGATAATAAATGAAAATAAGAACAAGACATACAAGGATTTACATAAAGAAGTTATGATTAGTTTAGATAAAGCAAAGAGAAAGGTTAAATCTCCTGTTTATATCAAAGAGAGTTCTGTAGATTTGAAGAATGATATTAATGAATATAAGAATAAGTTAGAAGATATAGAGAAGATAAATAAAATGATAATAATAGAGCTTCTTAATCTTAAGGATAAGATTGAGAAACCTTTAGCAAATAAGATGATTTTAGATATGGAGTCAAAACTTAAGGATAATGATAGGTTCAATAAACAGATAATATTGGAACTTCATAATCTCAAATCTAGAAAGCAGCCTAAATCTGAAGTAAGAATAGAGAGCAGGGATAATGACTTGATTAAAGCAATTCAAGCAAGAATCAGTGATAATGATAAGATCAATAAGAAAATAATTCTTGAGTTGCTTGACTTAAGAGATAATGTAAGAGGAAAGAAATCAAATAAGAAATTAGAAGAGATAGAGTCTAAGCTTAGAGCAAATGACCAAGTCAGTAAACAGATAATGGCTGAGATCAATAACCTAAGATCAAGAAAACCCCAAATGATAGTTGCAGGAAATAGAGATGAGGAGCTGATTAACCAGATTAAATCGAAAATAAATGAGAATGAAAAAGTCAATCGGCAAATAATACTTGAATTGCTTGATCTCAAGGAGAGTGATAGGTTCAATAAGCAAGTAATATCTGAGATTAAAGGATCAAGACCAAAGGAATCAGCAAGAAAAGAAGATCCAAGATACATAGGGTTGATTAAAGAATTAGAAAAGAGGATAAAAAATCATGATAAAATCAACAAAGAGATTGTTTTAGAGATTCTTTCCTTAAAAGAGAGACTTGGTAACAAGAGATCTAGCACAGAACTGTTCTCAGATCTAAAGAGATTAGAGGGTAAAATTGATAAAAGTAAGGAGGGCCTGGATAATAAGATCTCTCAAGATATGGTGATTTTGAGGGAATTGATTGAAGAAAACAAACGAAAGGTTTTCAAGGAATTGCGTAAAGAGATTATGAGTAATCTTGAAAACTTGAAATCTACTGGCAAAACAAATATTGTAAGAGCAGGAGATAGTTCTGAGTTAAGAAATAAACTAAAAGAATATGAAAAAAAATTCTCTGAGAATGAAAAAATAAATAAGCAGATAATAAGAGAATTCTTAGATTTAAGAGATAGATTTTCGAAAGTATTGCAAGCCCCAAAGAGTAATACTAAGCCTATTGTGATAAAACAGACAGACCCTTCTATTTCAAAGAGTTTAAGAGAGTATGACATCAAATTAAAAAATAATGAGGATGTAAATAAGAAGATAATAAGGGAGCTTTTAGATTTAAAAGAAAGGGTTTCAAAGACACCAAAGGTTGTAGGAAAGGATTCTAAGACTGTCGTTGTAAAAGAACCTGATCCAGCCATATCAAATAAAATAAGAGAATATGAGAAAAAGCTAAAAGAAAATGAGAAGATTAACAAAAAGATAGTAAGTGATCTTCTTGATTTGAGAGATAAGTTTAAGGGAAGAAATCAGGCTATATATAAGGACTTACATAAGAAGTTTTTAGTTAAGTCTGTTAAATCTAAGAAGGAAGTAGATGATTATAAAAGGGAGTTTTATGATACTATGCATGGCGAGTTATTAGGGGAGATAAAAGCATTAATAGGTAAGGTAGAAAATGATAATAGGGCTGCAAAAGAGAGACTATTAAAAGAACTGCATGATTCTCAGAAAAAATTACAAGACAATGAAAAGATAAATAATAGGGTAATTTCTGATATAATTGATATAAAAAATAAAGTTGAGAATAGTAATAAGATTATCGATAAAGAAATCTCAGAAAAGACGGTAGTTCTAGGAAAAAAAGTAGATGAATATAAAAAAGATATATATAATGAACTTCATCAGCAATTAGTCGGAGAGCTTGTAGATCTTAACAAAAAAGTAGACGAGTCAAGGCAATACGCAAATCAGAGATTAATAGACGAATTAATGAAATTAAATAATAAAATAGAAAGTAATAAAGAAGAGATAACAGAGGATTTGATTGCTAAGTTATTAAGTTTGAGAAAAGAGATAGAGAGGAATAGGGATATATTGGATCAAAGGCTTGAAGGCAGATCTATGAGCCTTGGTCAGAGGACAGAGCAGTATAAGAAGGAAATATATGATAAGCTGCATAGGCAATTGGTTGGAGAGTTAATGGAGCTTAATAATAAAGTGGAAGAGAACAAAAAAGATGCAAGTGAAAAACTTTTAATGGAACTTGAAAAAATCAATAAAAGAATAGAGAGCAGTAAGGAGGAAGTAAGTGAGGATCTTATTGCTAAGATGCTTCAGCTAAAAAAGAGAATAGAGGAGAATACTATACATGAGGCTGTGAGAAAGAAGCCTAAGTTATTTGGGAAGAAAATGACTCCTCCAAAACCTCTTCCTAGCCATATAGAAGAGAAGCCCAAACTAAAGGAACCAAAGTTTGATAAACCAAAAATAGACCTTCCTAAATTGGAACCAATGCCTAAACCAAGCCCATTGCCTCCTATAGAAATTGCTCCTATTAAGGATGAATTAATGGTTCCAGATATTTCTAAGGATATTGATGATATCGATATAGAGCCTGAATTTAAGATCAAGAAGATAACTCCAAGGAAACCAAAGACTTTATTTTTAGAAATAGAGGAATTTAATAATGTTAAAGAAGATTTATCTAAAGTTAAAAAAAGTGTTGTTAGAGTCGAGTCCTCTCTAAAAGAGATTAATAAAATAGAAGAAGATGAGACAGACGAAGCAGAAAGATTGTTAGAAGAGCTTGGGGATATAAAACAAAATTTTTCTAAAGTTAGTATTGGTTTGTTTGGAAAACTAGCTGAATAATAATTTCTTTAAAATATAATTTTGGCTTTTAAGGTCCTGAAGTGCCTAAATTTTAGTAGAAAGCTTTTTAAAGGCGTTTAGCTTTTGAGAGTTAGATTAGGGAGAATTTTCTCTATAAAAATTCAATAAAATCAATCAAAATTAATGGTGAATATGACAAAATCAGATTATACAGGCGAGACAATAAAAGTTCTTGAGGGTTTAGAAGCAGTTAGAAAAAGACCTGCCATGTATATAGGTGGGACTGGAAAAGATGGATTGCATCATCTTGTTTATGAAGTAGTAGATAATTCTGTTGATGAGGCTCTTGCAGGAATATGTACTGTTATTAAAGTTATTATAGATAAAGATGGGAGCGTTATAGTCGAGGATAATGGAAGAGGAATTCCTGTTGATGTGAATAAACAATATAAGAAGAGTGCTATGGAATTAGTTTTAACTAAGTTACATGCAGGAGGGAAATTTGAGAAAAAGGCTTATGCTGTGTCTGGAGGGCTACATGGTGTCGGGGTAAGTGTTGTTAATGCGTTATCTACAAAAGTGGAGGCTAGAGTAAAAAGAAATGGGAAAATACATGAACAGAAATATAAAGTTGGAAAACCATTGAAAAATGTCAGTGTTGTTGGTAAGTGTAAACCAGATGAAACAGGAACAACAATTAAGTTTTGGCCTGATTCTGAGATTTTTAGTACAACAGATTTTGATTTTAATGTTCTGAGAAAAAGATTCAAGGAAATCGCATATCTAAATGCTGGTTTGAAGATTATTTTAAAGGATGAGAGAGATGGAAAAAAGGAAGAGTTTCATTATGCAGGAGGATTAATAGAGTTTGTTAAGAATATTACCTCTTCAAAGTCACCTCTGCATAAGCCTATTTATTTTAAAAAAGAGACAGATGAAACTGTTTTGGAGATAGCTTTGCAATATACAGATTCTTATAACGAGAATATATTTGGTTTTGTTAATACAATCAATACAACAGAAGGCGGAACACATGTATCTGGTTTTAAGACTGCCCTGACAAGAGTCATCAATGATTATGGAACTAAAAAAGGACAATTGAAGAATATTAAGTTGATGGGGGACGATACAAGAGAGGGTATTAACGCTATTATTAATGTTAAGATGTCTGATCCTCAATTTGAAGGGCAGACAAAGACTAAACTTGGTAATTCAGAGATGAAAGGAGTTGTTGATAGTTTAACTACAACTGCTCTGAGTGAGTTTTTCGAGGAGAATCCAACAATAGCTAATAAGATTATTTCTAAAGTTTCAGCTGCTGCAAAAGCAAGAGAAGCTGCAAAAAAAGCTAAAGATCTTGTTAGGAGAAAATCAGCATTAGGATTTGGAGGATTGCCTGGAAAACTTGCTGATTGTTCATCAAAGAAATTTGAGAAAACGGAATTATACATTGTAGAGGGAGATTCAGCAGCAGGATCAAGTAAAATGGCTAGAGATAAGGAATTTCAGGCTATACTTCCATTAAAAGGTAAAATCTTAAATGTCGAAAAATCAAATCCTGCTAAAGCATTATCTTCAGAGGAAATTGTTAATCTCATAACTGCTATGGGAACAGGAGTTAAGGAAAATTTTGATTTGAAAAAATTGAGATATAATAAAATAATAGTTATGACAGATGCAGATGTTGATGGATCACATATAGCTACACTGCTTTTAACATTCTTTTTTAGATATGTTCCTGAGTTGATAGAGAATGGGAATGTGTATTTAGCAGTTCCTCCTCTTTATAGAATAAGGAAAGGGAAAGATATGTATGTTTATAGTGATGATGAATTAAAGAAAACTATGGCTAAGGTTGGAGGAAATCCAGATGTTCAGAGATTCAAAGGACTAGGAGAAATGAATCCAAGCCAGTTATGGGATACAACTATGAATCCTAAAACTAGAATTCTTAAAAAAGTTAGTATAGAGGATGCTGTTATGGCTGATGAGATCTTTTCAATGCTAATGGGGGATGAAGTAGGGCCTAGAAGAGAGTTTATTCAAAAAAATGCACATATTGCAGAGGTAGATATATAATGGCAGAGGAATCAAACAAGTTTGAACCAAAAGAACCTATAGAGAAGCTTGAAACAGAAGAAGAAATGGCTGAAGAAGAATCAATGGATGATAAAAAAGCAGAAGTTGAGAAGCTCGAGAAGGATGCAGGAATTAATGTCAGAGATTTAGATGAGAACAGAGTATTAGGAAGTGAGATTACTGGAGAGATGCAAAGGAAGTATATAGATTATGCAATGTCTGTTATAGTTGCTAGGGCATTACCTGCTGTTGAGGATGGACTTAAACCTGTTCATAGAAGAATTCTTTATGCTATGAAATTATTGGGATTGGAAAAAGGCATGACAAAGAAAAGTGCAAGGATTGTTGGAGATATTATTGGTAAGTTCCATCCTCATGGAGATACAGCTGTTTATGATGCTTTGGTTAGAATGGCTCAAGATTTTTCTTTAAGATATCCTCTTGTACTTGGACAAGGTAATTTTGGAAGCATGGATGGTGACAGTCCAGCAGCTATGAGATATACAGAAGCTAAATTACAAAAACTTGCTGTTGAATTATTACAAGATATAGATAAGAATACAGTTAAGTTTATTCAAAATTTTGATAATTCTATTAAAGAGCCTGTTTTACTTCCTGGAAAAGTTCCAAACTTACTTATCAATGGAAGTAGTGGGATAGCAGTGGGAATGGCTACAAATATTCCTCCTCATAATCTGAATGAGGTATGTGATGCTATAATCAAATTAATAGACAAACCTAGTATAGATACAGATAAATTATTAACTATAATAAATGGGCCTGATTTTCCAACAGGAGGTCAGCTTGTAAGCGAGAATTTAAAAGAAATATATGAAACAGGAAAAGGAGGAATTGCTTTGAGGGGTAAGTTAACAACAGAGGAGAGCAAAACAGGAAAAACAAGGATTGTTATTACAGAAATTCCTTATCAGGTTAATAAAGCTGATCTAGTCAAGGATATAGCTATTCTTGTAAGTAATAAAAAACTTCCAGATGTCTCAGATATAAGGGATGAATCCTCAAAAGGAAAAGTAAGAGTTGTTATAGAACTGAAAAAAGGCAGTGATAGTAAATTTACAATTAATAGGTTATATAAAAATACTAAACTGCAGACAAGGTTTGATGTTAATCTTATTGGATTGATTAATGGGGTTCCTCAGGTTCTTACTCTTAAAAAAATATTGAGCTGTTATATAGATTATAGAAAGAAAGTAATAACTGCTAGGACAAAATTTGAATTAGATAAAGCAGAGGCTAGGCTACATATTGTTGAAGGATTATTAATTGCTCAGAAAAATATCAATGCTGTTATTGAGTTAATTAAGAAAAGTAAAGGAGCTACAGAAGCTTCTGAAAATCTACAAAAGAAATATAAATTAAGCAAAAAACAAGCAGAGGCTATACTTGAGATTTCTTTAAAACAATTAACAGCTCTTGAAAGGGAAAAACTTCAGAAAGAGGAGAGAGATCTTAAGGAGAGAATAAAGGAATTAAAAAAGATTCTTGGAGATATAAATGAGGTTTTAAAATTAATTAAAAAAGATCTTAATGAATTAAAAAAGAATTTTGGAGATAATAGGAGAACACAAGTATTACAGTCTATAAAAGAACTCAAGGAAAAAGATCTTGTTAAAAAAGAAGATGTTGTAGTAAGTATTACTGAGAAAGGTTATATCAAGAGAATGCCTTTTAGAGTTTATAGAGAACAGAAAAGAGGAGGAAAAGGAGTTATTGGAACTGATTTGAGTACAGGAGATTTTGTTAAGCAAATATTAACTTGTTCAACACACGACTATCTTCTTTTGTTTAGTGAAAGAGGAAAAGTCTACTGGTTAAAAGCTTATCAGGTTCCTGAAACACAGAGATATGGTAAAGGACAAGCAATTGTTAATTTGTTAAATCTTAAAGATGATAATATAACAAATGTTATAGCTGTTAAGAAATTTGAGGATTTTATTTTCTTAGCAACAAGAAAAGGAATTGTCAAGAAAATGAATTTAGATATGTTTTCAAAACCAAGAAGTACTGGAGTTAAAGCAATAAATCTTCCTTTGGATAATTCAGACTTTCTTATTGGAGTAAGGAGAATTAAAGAAAAGCAAGAAGTTATGATGATGACTGCTAAAGGCCAGGCAATTAAGTTTAATTCAGATGAAGTAAGAGCAATGGGAAGAGCTAGTTATGGTGTTACTGGAATCAAACTTAATGCAGGAGATGAAGTCGTAAGTCTGGAGATTGCTGATAAAGACGGCAAAGGTAAGGAAAGTATTCTTACTATTACAGAAAAAGGTTATGGAAAAAGATCATTAATAGATGATTATAGATTGACAGGCAGGGCTTGTAAAGGAGTTATTAATCTTAAGGTAAGTGAGAAAACAGGCAAAGTAGTAAATACTGTTCCTGTTATAGATAAAGACCAGATAATTGTAACAACAACAAAAGGAATAGCTATAAAGACTCCTGTAAAAGGAATAAGGGTAATGGGAAGAGCTACTCAAGGAGTAAGAATAATAAAACTTGGAATAGGAGATAGGGTGAGTGATGTTGCAAAGTTGACTAGGGAGGAGGAGGTTGAAGAGGAGATAGAGAAATCTGAGTAGAGTTAGTTTTTTATATGATTGATTCTTAAGAAGAATATGAAAAAAAGAGGGCAATTGGCTATAATCACTATAATAATTTTAGTATTAGTAGTAGGTATTGGTATTGGATATTTTGTTTTAAGACCAAGGTCTACTCCTTCAAACCCTCAGCCTAATCAAACCTTGCCAGAGGTTCCATGGTCTATGTATACTATGCATGTTGAGCAGATTGATTGGTATGATGAATGTTTTGTAGATATTGTTGAGCTTGCTGAAGAATATAATACTCCTTTAACAATGCTATTATGGCCCCAAATAGCAGAACATATTCTTGCTGATGAAGATAGATTGGCACAATTTAGAGGATGGTTAGAAGAGGGTCATGAAATGGGAATACATACTCAGGGGTGTGGAATGGGTATTCAAGGAGAGGAAGGAGCTTATCTAAATGAAGGAGATGCAGAAACTTATGAAGAACTTGCAGGAGATTACGAATTAAAAACCTGTTGTTCTTTACTTTTAACAGAAGAACCTGATCTTAAGGAAGGATTTATTCCTTGTTCTGATTGGCTTCCTGAATCAATAATTTATCAAGGCATGGGAAGATATGATGGAAGAACTTCTATGTCTATGAAGTATAAGGTTTTAGGAAAGACTCTTTATGACTTACATATCAAGGCAGGTTATACTCAGCCTTTATCAATAAAAAAAGGACAATATGAATCTTTGAATCCAGATGAAATCTATGATTTCAATACTCATGCAGAATGTGATTTAGAAAAAATGGAACAATGGCTCCAATATCTTTCTGAAAAAGATCCAGAAGGAAAGAAAAGAAAAACCCAGACATGGATTATGGAGAATGTGATTATTCCTAATAATCAATATATTGATTTAGGAGAGGTTGTTAATCTTGAAGAAAAGAGATATTATAGATTTGACGAACTTTTAAATTTAGAGGATCCTCAAATTAGTAAATGTGCTCAACTAATAACTTGCCCTACAGCAGATCATGTTATTACAGAGGGCCCTACTGATATTTTTAATTTTGGAAGATGTTTGATGACAGATACTTATTGTGCTGTAGATGAGCAATGCTCTACAAATCCTACTAGAAAAGATCCTTATTATGAGCCTACAAGATGCACTTTAAAAAATATTAATGATTTAGAGGATTATAAGTCGGCAAGTGAGACCTGTCCAGGAATTCCCATGTGTAGTTCTGAAGCTTTGAAAGGAATAGGATCTGGAGATACAGAAGGTCATTCTGAGGGAAAAGTAGATGAAGTGGCTTCTGAAGTCAGTACTGAAAATATATGTGGAGATGGTGTTTGTAGTATCAAGGAATATGAAAAAGGAGATTGTCCAGGAGATTGTAATTAAATATGAATATAAAAGAGGAATATCTAGGGAAGATGACATGTCAAGAAACCGCTAGGTGTCTTACATTATGAATAAAAGAGGTAAAAGAGGAGGTTTTTTATTCTGATGAATAAAAGAGGTCACTTAGTCTTAGCATTAATAACATCGATATTATTTATAGCCATAACTCGGAGTATGGGTTTAGGATGGTATGCAATAACTCCTTTTTCTGTGATTGTCTTTGCATTTATAATCAGTTTCTATAGCATATTACCAGATATAGATCATAGGGCAGGAACAATGACATGGGTTATATTGGGAGTAGGAGTGATTGGGATTGTTACTGGAATCATACAGCTCATATTTGGATGGGGAAATCCTCTTGCTACTCTTGTCATTGCTGCTTTTCTTTTGTTATTAGTATTTATATCAGCTCATGTTCTTCCTCATAGAGGAATTATACATAGTGTTCCTGTTGGAATATTAGCAGCTGTTCCTCTTTGGTTCTTATTCCATTCATGGCCTTTTTGTATACTTGCTTATGTAAATTGGCATAGCCATCTGGTTGGAGATGGTTATTTATTTAAACTCAAATAAGATATAATAATATGGCAAAAAAATTTCGTGTAGATCAATGGCTTGGTATAGTATTGATATTGGCTGCTCTGTTAATATGGGCTCCTTTAACATTTATACCAGGAAGAACAACTATTGCAGCTGCAATAGTTATTGGAATTGGTTTTTATAAATTGATATTTTCATAAAGAACTAAATTAGCTCAATTCGATTATATGATTTTACTAATAGAATTAGTTACTTAATTAGACAAGTTCACCAAAACCGATTAGTCTCCAGTGATTATTTATATTCCTAGCAATACCTATGTTATGGCTCTTTAATGGAACAATTGGAATTCTTAAATGAACTTCTGCTATATCTTCTTTAACTGTTTTTACTGTACCTACTGTAATCGCTGTATTAACACTTAACATAATCAGCTCACTTGGTTTAAGATTCTCTGTTTTTGTTTTCTCTTTCATACCTAATACTTCTGGAAATAAATTAAATTTAATCTTGATCACATCTGTTATCTCTGGGAGATTTTTTGTTGTTGAAGCTACACATCCTGCTAAAAGGTCTGTTTTTGTTAGTATATTGTCTAGTTCTGTCTCAATAGCTAGACTCCCTCCAGGAGTAGCTTGTTTTAAGTCATGACTTCCCCTTCTAATAGAGGCCACTTTTGTTTTTAGTGTTTCATAAACCATCTGATTTGCTTTTTTTTCATAAGACCCTGGTTTTATCTCTATTTCATCTCCTATCTTCAGAATTCCTTGTTTTAATACTCCAGCAATAACTCCTCCATTTACTTTATCTATTTTAGTTCCAGGTCTATTAATATCAAAACTTCTAGCTATAAGGAATAAGGGTTTTGATTTTATATCTCTCTCAGGTATCTTAATCTTTAGGATCTCTTGTTTTATCTTCTCTATATTTACTCCTTGTTGAGCAGATACAGGAATTATCGGAGCATCTTGGGCAATAGTATTTTTTACAAATTCTTTTATATCTTTATAGTTCTTTAGAGCTTCTTCTTTTGAAACTAAGTCTATTTTATTTTGTATAATGATTATATTTTTGATATCTTTTGCTTCTAATGCTATAAGATGTTCACGAGTTTGAGGTTTTATTCCTTCGTTAGCAGCGATTACTAGAATTGCTGCATCCATCATAGCAGCTCCAGATAACATTGTTGCCATAAGCATTTCATGTCCAGGAGCATCTACAAAACTCACATAAGTTTTTTCTTTACCTTCACCCATAATTGCTTCGGCATATCCTAGTTTAATTGTAATTCCTCTCTTAAGTTCTTCAGAATGTGTATCTGCAAATTTTCCTGTAAGCTGGCTTAATAGTGTTGTCTTTCCATGATCTATATGGCCCACCATACCTATATTTATCATAGGTAGTTTTTCAATATCTACTTTTTTTTGATTTTCTTTTGGCATAGAAATAGTTAGGATCAGGGGTTTTTAAGTATGATTATTTCTCTATTTTGCTATCTCTTTCCCATTTCAATCCAGCATTTTCTATTATCTGAATTACTTTTTGCCTTTCTTCGCTCTTGCCGCATCCTTTCCAATCAAGGATAATAATATCAGTATGCTCCTGAGTTTTTGCAATAGCTTCTTCTAGCATACTAGGAGTAAGAGGAAGAACATATTCTGGAATGATGTGGCTTATAGCTATGTCTGAATTTAATTGTATCTTGTTGAAATTAGGGCAGTAATGAGGTCCTCCTATTCCAATTGCTGTTTTATATTTTTGTTTTTTGAAGTTTTGAAAATCAGCAATTGTTTTCGCTATGATTTTTCCTAATTCTTTATCTTTCCAGTATTTTTCATTACTTCCTATCTCTATAAAACAGCAAGGGGTTTTTGTTAAAAGAGGGCCGTGATGTGTGCATTCTAATGTAATCTCATGGTTTATCTCTTTTGCATTTTCATTAAGCTTTTGAAAAAGATATTTTAAAGCAAGACTTGAGGTTAGACACACCTTGCCTTGTTTACCTCCAAGATCTGCGTTTCTCCAGTTACCTGGAGCATGTAATGAAAGAGATGGTTTTTCTGATTTTGAAGCATGCCTAGTAGCAAATATGATAAAATCTATACCTTTCAATCTTGGATCTTCATCTATATGTTCATTATATATAGAGTCTTTAGTAAGTTCTATAATAGGAGTTTGAGGAAGATAATGATCTTTTAATTGCTCTGCCATATTAACTCCTGCTATGTCTTTTTTTGAGTAAAGTACTGCGAATTTCATAAAATTAAATCCTCTTTTTTTAATATTAAATATCTGAATTTGCCTTGTCTTAGTTCATTTGAAAAACCCTGCATAGGAGAGCAAATTATGACTTCATAACCTGCATCTTTAATGATTTGCATTGCTGGGATAAAATCAGCATCCCCTGAAATTAAAATACAAACTTGACATTCTTTATCTACTAATGTTTTTCTTATCATATCTGAAGCAATCATAACATCTACTCCTTTTTCTATTTTAAGATCTAATTTTTTAATTTTCTTTAACTTCCTTGTTTTCACGATTATCCCTAAATTTTTTAATTCATCTAAAAACTCTATATGATTGTAATAAATCTTTTCTCCATCAGAGATGTCTGGAACAGCATTATAATATCTTATTTGATTTAATTCCAAATTATACTTTTTGCAGATAAATTTTGCTAATTTCTTGAAACCTATATTCTTTGGTTTTTTAATTATTGATTTAGAATTATGATAAAAATTACTACCATCAACAAAAATATTAGCCTTTCTTTTTTTCATTTAAAAGTAAGCCCGGCATTGTCATAAGACCATACCGGGGAGTTAATAATTAGATTAAACCCATTTAGTTTATAAAATTATCTTTTTATAAGCTTCCTACACTCTTTACATCTTTTTTCAAGTTCTTTGTAGTTCTTTAAAATGTCTATCTTTCCTATTTTCTTTTTTGATTTGTATTTAAGGGGGGATTGATGTTTATAGCCCCTTGCTTTCATTTCTTTAACTAGCTCTTCATGTCTTTTTTCAATATTATGCAGTTCTACTTGCCCTTTTTCAATATGTCCTTTAATACTCTTTTTATTTTTTATACTTCCAAGTAACTGATGTAATTCTTTATGTTCTCCTAAAAGATGCTGCCTACACAATTTTTTAGGATCTATCATCCACATTCTTGTCATGTCTTTTAAAAATTTCTTGCTATTAAATATTTAACTGAAAATCAGAAAAAAATTGATCTTTTCTAGAAAGAATATCTGTTATTTCTGCTCTTAGGAGCAAGTATCTTAATTGGTTTTCTTCAGAAAAATATTCACGAAAAGTGCAGGGGCAATAGTCTTTTTCATACTTCCTAGCAACAAACTGAAAATGCCTTTCCTTATCTCTTTCAAATTTACAAAATTGCATTCCTTGTCTTAACACTTCTATATCTATTTTAACCTCTTCAAGATATCTTTCAATGTATTCTCTGTTAACCCAACGATAAAATCTTCTATGCCTTCTTATGAATCCACTTACTGCTTCTTTAGCTTTTTCCAAATATTCTTTCATCTTTTTATCTCCTTGCCATTTATTACTAATGTTGAAGGTCTTCCACTTAACTCTCCTATATTTATGATGAGGTCTACTTGGCTTTTAATATTTTCTGATATATCAGAAATTTTTGTTGCAAAAGGTTCTCCAGAGAGATTTACAGAAGTGGTCACAAAAGGTTTATCTGATTCTTGTATTTGTTTGCAGAATTCATTATCTGGAATTCTGATTCCTAATGAATCATTATCTGATATCCATTTTAGAAAATCAGGATTTTTCTTTTTTAGTATCAAGGTATATGGTCCTGGAAGATATTTGGAAATATCTAGGTCAACAATACAATGTTCATTAATCCATTCTATGCTTGGAGCAATTATAGAAAGAGGTTTATCCCTATCTCTTGATTTTATCTCTTTGATTTTATTTACAGCATCCTCATTAGTTGCATCACATCCAATTCCATATAGCGTATCAGTAGGATATATGAAAATACATCCTTTTTTTATTTCTTTATCTAGATTTTTCTTATCCATATTTTTATATATGGCAATTATCTTTTAAATATATGGAAAAAGACCTTTTTGATCCTAGGTTAAAGAAGAGAATAGAAATACTTGAAATCTTAATAGCAATGATAATTGTTGCCTTGGGGATAATTAGCTTGATAAGTTATAACTATCTTAGGTCTCAGATAACCTCAGGTATACTCGGATTTGGATTGATAGGAGTTTTCATAGTTACGCTTGTCATAGAATTTATTCCAAATGTTTTACATCCTGTTTTTGGTCTTTTTGTTGCAATAGTTTCTGGATTTGATCCTTTCCTTTCAACAATTTTTTGCATTGCAGGAGCCTTTGTAGGGGGAATATTAGGATACGAGATAGGAAGAAAATATGGGTTTAAACTTGTTTATATATCATTTAAAACTAAAACAGTTAAGAAGATTCTAAAGTATAAGGATAAATATGGAAATATCTTTCTTTTTATAGCTGCAATAAGCCCTGTTCCTTATCTTCCTCTTGTTTTTGGAGCATTACTTGTCAAAAGAAAACATTTTATTTTTTATGGGTTAATACCAAGATTATTGAGTTATATTGCATTAGGTTATCTTATTAGTGTTGGTGTGTATAGTTTATAGAAAAATTTATATATGCCTCCTATTCTAGGTATAATTATGGAAGAGGAACCGCCTCCTGATTTGGAACCTAATGATATAGATAGGTTTCCTATTGCTTATCCTAAGAGCGTTACAAGGGTTTTAAATGATTTTTTTCAAAAAAGGTTTAATGGGGTCATTTTAAATCAAGCTGCTCAGTCTTATAATGGCTTGCATTCAGAGAATTATGCTGATGTTCTATATGGGGTTAGAAATGGAGGATATACTTGGAGTTTTGGGTGGGAAGTTAGAATAAATGGATCAAGAGTTAGGATTTTATTTCCAGCACAAGAATCTCCTCTTGTAGATCTAATGAATGGTTCTTCTGAACCAAAAAAGAGAGAGCCAATAAGGGCTTATAGTGATAAATATGTTTCAGACCATGATGTTAGAGATTTGGCTGAAGAATTAGTAAGCCATTCATCTAATAGTGCTTTTGTAAAAGCTAATCCAGGTTATTTAACTGCTTAGATTTAAATACTAAATTTTCTAGATATATTTATGATTAATATTATATTGCTGAATATAGCCATATTGCTTACAGCTATTCCTGTGGGGTATGTATTAGCTTGGCTTTGCAGAGATGAATTAGTAGATGGAAGGAAGTGGTTTAAAATGATTATCTATATATTAGTTATATTATTAATTGTCTTTTTGTTGGTTTATAAGGATGCTTCTATCTTGTTTAGTTTGATGTATATGTTGATTATTACATATATAAGCTTGTTTAAGAGCAAGGATAAGGGATTTGTAAAATAAACTAACATGGAATACTTTTATACGAGCCAGGAAGGGTTTCCTCAAAACTTGCTCCTTCAAAAACATAGATTCTATTTCCTACCATTATATTTCCATGACCAAAACTAGAATGAGGAATACTCTTTTCTTGACTCCAGGTATTTTGAGTTATATTATAAAAAGCTACTGTGGTTACTGATTCTTTTTCTGAAGGCTGATTACTGCTTTTATAACCACCAATAAAAATTATTCCGTCTTTAATAGATATTGCTGTCTGGCCTGTTAAATAGTTTCCTATATCTTCAGGCATATTTGATATTCTTCCCCCAAGATTTTTACTAACTTCCCATGTATTTGTTTCTATATCATAAATCTGAATAGAATAGGGTATATTTTCATTAACATTATTGTCATTAGAATAACCTCCTACAACAATTATCTTATTATTAATTGCTCCTGCAGCACAACTTCTGGTAGGATAAGGTATATCGGCTAAAACTTTCCAGGTATTTGTGATAGGATCATAAACTTGGGTTTTTGCAAAATTATAAGGAGCGCCTTTCCATCCTCCTATAACATATATTTTATTTTCATAAACAGTACAACCAGCAACTCTTGTTGCAACAGGCATAGAAGCTAAATCTGTCTGCCAGGTATTTGTTCTAGGATTATAAGCTTCTACAGAATTAAATACTTCTCCCCAAAACCTATCTTGATTGCCACTATAACCCCCCATAACATAAAGTTTTTTATTTCCATTTGCATCCATTGCGGCTGCACCACATCCAGCTTCTCTTTTTGTAGGAGCATTAGCTTTTGTTGACCATGTATTGGTATTTGTATCATAAGCATAAGTTTTTGAAATTCCTCCTCCTGTAACATAGATAATACCATTTATTTCTCCATATTGTTTGCCTGATGGCATATCTTCAGGCGCTTGAGATATTTCTGTCCAACCGGCTATACATATTTCCGGTTCAATTTGTTCTAATTCAGTAGACTCAACAAAAAATACATTATTTGGATTAAGAATCAGGTCATCTCCATAAGATTTACTAAATTCATTTCCATGCATATCAGTTATTTTATGATCTCCTATTCCTAGATTTATAATCGCATTTGGAGAATCTGACCAATAGACATAAACCGGATTTTTGTCTTTAAACTCAAATTTATATGCTTCAGCATTAGATACCTGCAGTTTTTCAATATTTGTGAAAAAATCTAATTTATTAATCATTGTTTTCATTGCATAATATGCAGGTCTTTTTCTTCCTGTGTTTGTTATAAGAGCAGAGGCTCCTAATCCTGCTATCTTTTCTACTTCTGTATCACTGGTTGTTTGTTCTGCTTTATATGCTGTATAGAATATTTTTTTAGCTCCTGCTGCAAATCCTTTTACATGGGCAGTTATCAAAGTCTTAGCTTGATCTGTCTCACTGAGTTTGATGGTTTTTCCCATTGTTGATATTGAGACCCCTGCCGGCATGTTGGTCTCTGCAATCCATACATCTTTTTCTGGAGCATATTTAGCTATTATTTCTTTAGAATTCTTAATATAAAAATCATCTGTATTTAAATAAGGAGGTATAGAGTGTATACTCCATATATCAAAATAATTTGCACCTCCCATGTCTAAAACTTTAGTCCAGAAGATATTTAGTTCTCCTACCCCTCCTTGATGAACTTGGCAATCTGCACAAACTTCTTTGACTGACTCATAAGATGCTTTTAGAATTTTATAATAAACTTCATGAGGATTATCTTGAACTATAGCATCTTTAAGTAAAGATGTTTCTGGCTCATTCATTACTTCCCAATATTTGATAGGATATCTTAGATCAGGCATATCATCTACTCTATCTCCATCATATCTTTCTACAACTGCTTTGACATAGTTTCTATAAGCATTCATATTATGAGGCATATATCTACTTTCTGGAATAGTACCTCCATGGCCTCCTGAGGTCTGCCATTTATTACCGAGTTCTGCCTTCCTCCTTGCTTGATCCCATTCAACATAAGGCCATAAAGTAGGAAGACCATGGATTCCTCTTATTTGCTGTTCTCTTACATATTCATCAGTCTCTGTAAAATCATATGTTCCTTCAACATCTTCTATTTGATGCCATCCAAATGCCCAACCTGAATCTAATTTATAACTTCCATGCGGCCCCCTATCCCACTTAAATCCAATATCTTCAAATGGTTTCCAATAATCATCCATATCTCCTCCTGCTGCTACTAAATCTCCAACAAATCCAAAACGAGAATCAGCATTAGATCTTGGATCTTGTTTTCCAAATATCGCTATATCATCTTTATTATCTCCATCATAATCACCAGGAACAGGAATAGGATAAGTCCATATAACTGATTTTTCTTTAAAACCATCTTTTGATTGAAGAATAAAATATTTTCCAGAAGCAGGATGAAAAACAGCTAAATCAGCTTTACCATCTCCATCATAGTCAGCTGGATAAGGATCTGTTTCTTCCCATCCAAAATTTTTCATTTTAAAACCATCTCTAGACTGCAGAATATACCAATCTCCTTTTTCTTTGTGATATACTGCTAAATCAGCTTTTCCATCTCCATCATAATCAGCTGGCACTGGTTTGACAGCAGACCATCCAAATGCTTGCTCTTTGAATCCATCCTTACTTTGAGCTATATACCATTTTCCAGAAGCAGGATACCAAACAGCTAAATCAGCTTTTCCATCTCCATCATAATCAGCTGGATAAGGATCTGTTTCACTCCAACCAAATTCCTCTTCTTTAAAACCCTCTTTAGACTGCATTAAATACCATGTTCCGGTTTTTTGATGAAAAACAGCTAAATCAGTTTTTCCATCTCCATCATAATCTCCTTGTACAGGTTTTGCTTCATGCCATCCAAATTTCTCTTCTTTAAAACCCTGTGTTGATTCTTCTATAAACCATGTTCTCTCACCTTCTGCAAAAGGATATGTTTCTTCTATAATCTGAGGCATAGGTTTTTCTTCTATATATTCTTCTTTATAGATAAATTGATTAAGGAAGATAATAGAGATAGTAATAAATATAACTAGAATAATAGATAATATTAAGATGATATTCTTAATTTTTTTATCTCTTTTTTTCATAAAATCTTTAGTAAAAAGTTATTTTTATAATTTTGCTTTTTAGTTAAATTTATAATCCTTTTTTATTGTTTATTTTTATGTTATATCTAATAGGCCTAGGATTGAATAATAAGGGAATAAGTAAGGAAGGTTTAAATGTTTTAGATAGGTGTCATAAAGTTTTCTTAGAGGGATATACAGTAGATTTTCCATATGATCTAGAAGATCTTCATCTTGGAAAAAAGAAAATAATCCCTTTGAGTAGAAAAGAAGTAGAGAGTAATTTTTTGATTAAGGAGGCTAAGGGAAGGAATGTTGCATTGCTTGTATATGGAAGTCCCTTATTTGCAACTACACATATGACTTTATTATTAGATGCAGAAGAACAAGGGATTAAAACAAAAGTTGTTTATTCATCTAGTATATTTGATGCTATTGCAGAGACTGGATTACAACTTTATAAGTTTGGTAAAATAGCAAGTATGCCTGAATGGAGTAAAGGATATATGCCAGATAGTTTTATAGATATTGTTGTTGATAATAAAAAGATTAAGGCTCATTCATTAATATTAGTTGATATTGGATTAGGTTTTAAGAGTGCTTTAGATCAGTTGGATAAAGCTGCTATAAAAAAGAAATTAAAATTAGATAAAATAATTATATGTAGTAGATTAGGAACAGAGGACTCCCAGATTTTTTATGATAATATTAAGAATTTGAAAAAGAAAAATGTAAAATTACCTTTTTGTATAATTATTCCAGATGAATTGCACTTTTTAGAAAAAAGAGCTATTGAGGAATAATTATTCTCTTATTTTCCTTAATCTTACTTCTTCTACTCCGGGCACACTATATATTTTGCCACTTAGTTCAGCAGCTTCTTTATATGTTGCTTTGAGTACTACTCTTCTTCCTAGATTGCCTGCAAATTGATATTGGCTACGACAACAGCCATTAGTATCTAGTCTATCTAGTGCTATTTGAGCTCTACTAAGAGCATGCATATCTTTTGCAACAATCTCTAACTCTGTTTTTGGTTTTGCCATGTTGTTTTTTAACTATTTTCAATTTATAAATATTGTTGTATTATTAATACAACAGAAATGAGAACATTTATATATAAGTAAGACTTGATTAAAACATGGCTATGATTGATGGAGAATTATTTTTTAGAAACATTATCATAGTTAGCAGAATACAAATTTCTGGTATTATTATACAATAGGCAAGCCCTTTTTTCTTAGGCTTGCCTTGTGGAGTTTTATAAGATGGCTGGAGCTATATCAAAGTCAAGAACAAGAAAATCAAAACCTAGACTTAGTCCTTTGGAGGAATATAAGGAATGTTTAAATAATGATGATTTTGAAGGAGCTAGAAGAGTTGTAGATACAAGATTGAATGGTCAAATGAGTGATTTGAGGGCAAGAGCTCTTTATTGTTCTGAAGGTTGTAAAAAGATAAGGTCTCTATGTAGTTATAAAAGATATGGGGCTGCTAAGAGATTAACAGAATTATTTTTGGATTTTCACTTTGATGTTTTTTGGAATGATTATGGAAACCACAAGCTTAATAAATGTGAGAGGGGATTATAGAATATGTTAGATTTTAAAAAAATAGAGGAAGATGCTAAAAAAATTCTAAAAAAGTCAGATATAGCTAAAGCTGTTGCTTCTGATCCTAAGAGAAAGAAATTATTTAGTTTTTTAGAAGGGCCTCCTACTGCTAATGCCCCTCCTGCATTACATCATCTTGAAGTGAGGACTTATAAGGATATCATTAATAAATTTAGATTTATGCAAGGGTTTAATGTTCCGAGAAAAGCAGGATGGGATTGTCATGGTTTGCCTGTTGAAGTCCAGATAGAAAAGGCTCTGAAGTTAAATTCAAAAAAAGATATAGAGAAATATGGAGTTAGTAAATTTATCAAAGAGTGTAGAGATAGTGTTTTCTCTTACATAGATTCTTGGAATAAATCTACAGAGGAAGTAGGCTATTGGGTTGATTTAGAAAATCCTTATGTGACCTTAAAGAACGATTATGTTGAAAGTGTGTGGTGGAGCTTAAAAGAATTATATAATAAAGGATTATTGTATGAAGGAAATAAGGTAGTTCCTATGTGTCCTAGGTGCGAAACACCTCTTTCGAGTCACGAAGTATCATTAGGGTATAAAACAATTACAGAAGAATCTGTTTATATCAAGTTTAAGGTTAAGGGAAGAAAGAATGAGTATATACTTGCCTGGACAACAACTCCTTGGACACTTCCTGGAAATGTCGCACTTGCTGTTGGTAAGGATATAGATTATGTAAGGATTAAATTAGATAATGGAGAAGTGTTTATATTAGGAAAAAATAGATTAGAAGTAATAAAGGATAAGTATGAGATAATAGAAGAGCTAAAAGGTAAGGATTTAGAGGGAATGGATTATGAACCCTTATTTGATATTAAAGAAACACAAAACAAGAAATCTCACAAGGTTATTCTTGCTGATTTCGTAACAACAGAAGATGGAACAGGGGTTGTGCATACCGCTGTTATGTATGGTGAAGAAGATTATAATGCTGGGATTAAAATTGGATTGCCTGCTGTTCATACAGTAGGAGAAGACGGAAGATTTTTAGATATAGTCCCTAACTATAAAGGGATATTTGTTAAAGATGCAGAAGAGGCGATTAAAAAAGAATTAGATGAAAAAGGATTGTTATATAATAAAGAAAAAACAACACATGAGTATCCTTACTGTTGGAGATGTGATACTCCTCTTTTATATTATGCTATTGATTCTTGGTTTATTGCAGTTACTAAGTATAAAAAGAAATTAATCGATTTAAATAAAAAAATAAATTGGGTGCCAGAACATATCAAGACAGGTAGATTTGGTAAATGGTTAGAAGGTGTTAAAGATTGGGCATTATCTAGAAAGAAATTCTGGGGTACTCCTCTTCCTATCTGGAGATGTGCATGTAAAAATGAAGAAGCAATTGGGAGCATTAAGGAATTAAAAGAAAGGTCTATTAAAAAGATCTCTGATAAAGAGATAGATTTACATAAGCCATGGATAGACGATATTAAATTTAAATGTGATAAATGTGGAGGGGAAATGGAGAGAGTTAATGATGTCATTGACTGTTGGTATGATTCTGGAAGCGCTAGCTTTGCACAGTTCCATTACCCATTTGAAAATAAAGAGGAGTTTGAAAAAAGATTTCCATATGATTTTATTGCAGAGGCTATAGATCAGACAAGGGGGTGGTTTTATACATTGCATGTTTTGGCTACTATTTTATTTGAAAAACCTGCTTATAAGAATGTTATCTGTGCAGGTCATATTGTTGATGAGAATGGAGAGAAGATGAGTAAGAGTAAGGGGAATGTCCTTAATCCAGACAATGTATTAGACCAAATAGGAGTAGATGCAACAAGGTTACAATTTTGCATAGTAGATATTGGAAGTTCAAAGAGATTTGGCATCAAAATGGTGGGTGAGGAAGTTATGCCTTTTTTGAATATATTATGGAATACATATAGATATTATCTTCAATCAGGAACTAATAAGAAAGGAAAATTGCAGATAGAGGATAAGTGGATATTGTCAAGATTAAATAGCGTTATTAAGGAATCTACAAAAAATCTTGAGAGTTATCATATAGAGAAAGCTTTACTTCCTATTATGAATTTCGTTACAAACGATCTATCTAGAACGTATATTAAGATTATCAGGGATAGGGATGATGAAAATGTTAAAGAGATTATTGGTGAATGTTTAGATAAGATTAGCAGGTTGTTAGCTCCTTATGCTCCTAATATAACAGAAGTCATACATAAAGAATTTGGAAAAGGATCTGTGCATCTGTCTGATTGGCCTAAATCTGATAATAAAAAGATAGATCATAGGCTAGAGAGCGAGTTTGCTATAATGCTAGAAGTAATAGAGGCTGGTTTGGCTGTTAGAGATAAGACTCAGATTGGCTTGAAGTGGCCACTGGCTAAAGCAGAAGTTAAAGTAAAGGAACATATAAGCAAGGACTTGCAGGAAATAATAGCCAGACAGTTGAATGTTAAACAGATAAAAATAAGTAAGGGGCATTTAGCTGTTAAGCTTGATACAAGGATGACAAGTGAGTTGGAGGCAGAAGGTTATGCTAGAGAGATATCAAGAAAAGTACAGGCATTGAGAAAAAAAGTTGGTTTGATTAAAGAGGATAAAATAGAACTAGTGGTTATAATCGAAGAGAATCTTAAAAAGATGATAGATAAACAAAAAGATATGATTAAAGATAGGACTAGCTCTAAGTCTTTGAATATAGTTAGCAAGAAACCTAGTAAGAAATTTAAAGCAGAAATTAAGGAAAAAATAAAAGGAAAAGAGGTTGAATTACTATTTAATAGGCTATAGTGTTATTTATTTCTTCAGTAACAATAATAGCATTATTTTTATTATATGAAAATGGTGATATTTTATACCTCTTTTTATTTTATCGACGCTGAATAAAAAACTATCTCTATGTTAGAGAACGAAAAGGTTTAAATACTTATTTTTCTTAAGATAACTAAGAAAAATTTAATTAAAAAAAGAGTGAAAAAAGCAGATGATCATAAGCGAAGAGTTTTTATCAAGGCTCAGAAAAATATTTGATCTTAATTTGTATGAGGTTAAAGTATGGGCTTCACTTCTATCAAGAGGGATTAGTACAGCAGGAGAGTTAAGTACTATTAGTGATGTACCGAGATCAAGAACATATGATATTCTAGAGAGTTTAGAGAAAAAAGGATTTATTGTTATGAAATTGGGTAAACCAATAAAGTTCGTTGCTCTGAAACCAGAAGAAGTTATAGAGAGAGTAAAGAAAAATCTTATTAAGGGTGCTCAGGATAGGGCTAAAAGACTAGAGAAGCTAAAGGATGAAGATATTCTTCAGGAATTATCTAGTTTATTTCATGAAGGAGTTAAGTTTGTTGAGCCTGCAGATCTTTCAGGAAGTTTAAAAGGTAGGCAGAATGTATATAATCACCTGGATATGTTAATAAGAGATGCAGAAAAGACAGTAACCATTGTTACTACTGCTCCTGGTATAAATAGAAAACTAGAACATCTTATGCCTTCTTTAATAAGGGCTAAGAAGAGAGGAGTTAAAGTAAGAATAGCTGCTCCTATTGACGAGACAAATAAGAAGGTAGCTAAAGATTTAGCAAGGGTAGCTGAGATAAGGCAGACAGGCAAATTGAGGGCAAGATTTGTGATTATAGATTCTGAACAACTTATGTTTATGATATTAGATGATGATAAGGTTCATCCTAATTATGATGTAGCTGTTTGGTTAAATGCAGAATTCTTTGCAAGAGCATTAGAGCAGTTGTTTGATGTTGCTTGGGGAAAGTTTAAGTCTTTCAAGAAGTAATTATTTTTTAAAAAATTTATCTATTTTTACTAAGGTACTTTTTGGAAGGTGTTTTTTAAAATAATTTTTACTTAAATCTTTTGGATAATGTGTTATTTTTGTATTAATGATCAATAAGTCTTTTATGTTATTTTGAAATATTTTGGTAACATAATCTGCTTTTATTGTTTTGTCTTTTTTGTTGATTAATAGAACATAAGGCAATCTATGGAATCTTAATTTATATCTATTATTTACTATTATTCTGGCCGTCCTAAAAAAAGTAAATGGGTCTATCTGAGTTATTACAGTGTTTAGTACTTTTTTAGGATAATCTTCTTTGTAGAATCTATGGAATGTAGATTTATTCCACACTTTTGAATATAGATTGAAGCTATCTACTGCTTTTATTACGATATTATAAAAAAATTTCCTTATTGGAGGCATGTTCAATGAGGATTCATCTATATAAGGTTCTATACCCATTATCCCTATACAGTTTTTATTTAGTTTTGCATTATTAACAACGAGGAATCCAAAGGATATCCCTCCGATGATATAGTGTTTTAGATTAAATTCTTTTATTTTTTTATCTACGAATTTAGAATAATTCTTCAAGGTTATTTTAGACAGGGGCTTTTTGTCCTTGGCAAATCCTGGAAGATCTATAAAATATACATTAATATATTTATTTAGATAGTCTATCAGGTTTTTTAATATTATGCTGTTTGTTGGAAATGAATGTACTAGTATCAGATTCTCTTTTTCCTTTTTTTTCATATTATTAGATATTTTTTATTCTTATATATCTTTCCTAAAAAGAATTATAAAGTAGAGTTATTATTTATTTTTATGAAAAGAGGCAATGAATTATGGGTTATTAGTGACATCCATGTTGCACACTCATGGGATGAGATAAATAAGATAATCAAAGGCAAGATTAGGTTTCTTAATCCTAATAAAGAGCTGAAGAGGTTTATTAGAATAGCTAATAAGGATAATAAATTAGCTGGAATAGTTATCAATGGAGATGCTGTTGATTATTTTTTTCAAAAACTTGATATATCTCGTAAAAGAAGAGCTTCAAACTGGACCCTTCTATATTCTATTTTGAAAGATTTGAAAAAACCTTTTTTTGAGGTTCCTGGAAATCATGATTATAGGAGAGAACCATATAACTATGCTATATATGGGTTGAAACATGTTAATATTTCAAGCTGGATAAGGAGAAAATTTGCAGACCAGATAGGCCATAATAATTTTAGATGGCTAAAGGAGTGGAGTTCTGTAGGTGTTAACGAAAGATTGTTTAATCCCTTTAAAAAATATAAGGGAATAAGATATCCTAAGGAAAAGAAGATAGGTAAGTTTAAATGTCTTTTTTTAGATTCAGGAAGTGATGCAAATATAAGGGCCAGGGATTGGCTGAAGTGTTTAGAGGAATTTTTTTATGGAAAAAGATTAGTAATAGAATTAGATGGGCCCAAAGAAAGAGATGTTAATTTTCTAGCCAAGTCTTTAGGAGATAAAAAGAGAGAAGATATTTATGTATTTATGCATGCTCCTATTATTAGTCCTTTTAAGAATAGAATAAATAAGAAATATCAATTATCTTTAACCAATTTTCTTGCTTCAGCTGCTAGACAGAGAATAGATCATGAAACAATCATTAATAATAGGGAGAGAATACTGGATATTTTTAGAAGATCAAATAAGAATATAATCTTTATTGCTTCTCATATTCATGAAGCTAAATATTTTTTAATTGATAAAGATAGTTTGGAAGCTAGACAAGTTTCTCTTAAGGAGATAAATAAAAATCTTAAGAATCCTAGATATATCAAACATATCACTACTTGGGCATTAGGCGAGATTCCTATTGAAAGAAAATTAAGAAAAAAGAAGAAAACCGGTTTTTTGAAAATAACTTCTAAGGGTATTAAGGAAATAGTTACTAATGATTTTACATGACTTCTCCTATCATATGATGGACACCTATATCTTTAATCTTTATTTTTACTTGTTTCCCTAACATGTTTTTATCACATTTGATAAGAACTAGGTTATAATTTTCATCTCTAGCTTGGTGCAAACTAGATCCTATTTTTTTGTTGATAAATACATCTATTGTTTTTTCCATATATCTTTTTTTATTTTCTTTTGCTGTCTGTCTATGGAGTTGCATTAATTCTTTCATTCTTTTCTTTGCTATGCTCGTAGGTATTTCTTTTAATTTTCCAGCAGGTGTTTGTTTATGACTACTAAATCTGCTTAAATTTAAGATGCTAGGTTTATATCTCTCTAGGAACCCTGCATTTTTCTTATGATCCTCTTTTGTTTCAGTAGGATAAGCAACTATAATATCTGTAGAGATTACTATCTCTGGTATTGCTTTTCTAAATTCTTTAATTATCTTTTCAACTTGTTCTATTGTATATAACCTGTTCATATGTTTGAGTACTTGATTGGAAGCTGATTGTATGGGAATATGGAGAAATTTGTATATTTTCTTATCTTTGTAAATTTCTATTAATTCATTGAGAATCGGAAGGACATTATTAGGATCCATCATTCCCAATCTTAGTTTAAATCTATGTTTGAGTTTTAATATTGACTTTAGTAAGTCTGGAAGTTGTTTCTTATTCTTATCCATTCCGTAAGCTGCATTGTCCTGGCTTGTAATCCATATTTCTTTGGCTCCTTGTTTAAGATCATTTTCTATGCTTTTTAGAATAAGATCTTTTGGATAACTATTTAGTTTTCCTTTAGCAAGTCTTGTTTTACAATATGTACAGTTACCTAGGCAACCTTCTGATATTTGATTAATACTTATTAGTTTGTTTTGAGGTATCTTTGGAATATTTAATTTGATTTCATGATGCTCTTCAAGATATATATTTTGTTTTTCTAGATCTAGTTTATTTTCTTGAAAATCTCTAATTAACTTGACTATCTCTTTGAAATGATGAGTTCCTAAGAATATTGCATTAGGATTTATATTTAGTATTTTTTTTGCATCTGTGTCAGGCATACATCCACTAATTATAAGAAGATGATGTTTAGAAAATTGTTTTAGATCTTGTATTCTTCTTTTGATCTTTGATTCTGTTCTTGCTTTGACAATGCATGTATTAAGTATTATTATGTCAGCTAGTTCTTGGTTATTTGTTACAATATAGCCTGCTTGTGTTAATAATCCAGCTAGTATCTCACTATTGTTTTGATTTGCAGAACATCCATATGTCTCTATATATACTGTGTTTTTCATAATATGCTTTCGAAAGAAAATATATTTATAAAACTATATCTATACTCTTCTTTATGGAAGGAGTTTCTGTTTCAACATATGCAAGAGGAGTTTGGGATAGATTGAGGAGAGATCATCCTGCATGTAGTATTGCTGAGGTAGCTGATTTAGACTTGGATAGAGCAAAGGCCCTCTCAAGAGAGTTTGATCTTTTGGCAAATAATTCTAAAAGTGATATTATTCATCATTGTGAGGTGAGGCAAACTGCTTCTTATAGGGAATCAGGAAAAGATTGTTATAAATTGGTTCTTAGGCTAGGGCCTGATGACCTCACTATACCTTGATTAATTATTTGAGTATAATAATTCTTTTAAATATAGGCCTCATTAGTATTATATGGGTGCAAGACATAATTTAGGATATTACTTATTAAATGAAGGAGTTCTATCAAGAGAGTTTATTGATCGGTTTAGCAGTCCTCCAAATAGGCCTTATAAAGTAACAGATTTGGATACACAGCCGTTAGGAGATGTTTTATCTGGAAGTATTATTAGAATGAGGATGCAATATACTGATAATAATGAACAAAAGTTCTCTAGATTATCAGAACATGTTTTAGATGTAGAAATAGTAGATAAACAAGAGATTCCTAAAGATCAGGATCCTTGTAGAGGGTGTGTTGAGAGATTAACAGGGGTTGCTGGAGAATCCTGTCTTGGTTGTCCAGAAAAAAAGGATTAATTTTTTTCTTTAAGAACTCTTAATCTTGCCTGTATATTTTTTATAGGAAGGAAACAAGATATATGTCTTTCATAGATATTTGGCCCCATTCTAGCCATAAGGAATCTTGACATTCTTCCAGGAAAAGAATCTGGAAAAGTGGTATCTATTTTTTCGATTTTATATTGAAAGTTTCTTCCAAATTTTTTATAATATCTGAACATTTTTCCGAATTCTGTTGTAGGATCATAGTGTTCAAGACAATGTATCCCTAGTCTATGTCTGTGTGTGATGTCTGAATAATTATCTGGACAATTATAATGAGGATATTGAAGGTTAACTTCTGCATCTGATTTACTGACTCTATGCACTTCAGATAATATCCATTCTGGATCATCAACATGCTCTAAAAAGTCAATCATATATACTTTATCAAATAAATTATCTTCAAATGGAAGCAAGTTCCTATCTCTTACTTCATGCAGAACATCTGGATGGACACCAGGATTCATATCCAATCCAATAGCTTCTGGATGTTTCCTTGTTCCACATCCCAAATCTAATATCTTCATAAAAATTCTTTATTGTATCAGTTTATAAGATTTATTGTGATTCTAAAAACTTCTTAAGTTTTTTAGCAGCCTTTTTTCTCATACTTATCTCGTTTTTCTGCTTTCTTGTCATTTGTGCAAATGATTTTTTATAACCTTTTGGCTGAAAAATAGGATCCCAACCAAAACTTGTCTTTCCCTTAGGTCTTATGATATTGCCCTTCACAGATCCAGTAAAAAAATAAGTTTTTTTATTGCTTCTAGCATATCCTATTATTGTTTTGGCTGTTGCTTTGGTATTTCCGGATTTCAATGCGATGTCAGATAAGCCTTCATTACCTATTGTTTTCATAAACCATTTGATTAAGGGACCAGGAAGACCATTTAGACAATCTAGATATAGAGAAGTGTCTTCAATGATAAACTCTCCATCATGATGTTTTAATGCTTCATTCATCTTAGCCCTTATTATTTTCTTTGGATCTATCTCTTGGATTTCATCTAGATCCATATCAATCTTTCTTATATTAGGGATCATAGATCTTATTTCTTTGAGTTTATTTTTATTGCCTGTTATAAAATAAAGAACCATTTTACATCTCTTCCATTGTATCTATGCCTAGAAGATATAAACAATCTTTTAATGTATTCCTAAAACTATCAACAAGAATTAATCTGAATTCTTCTTCTTCACTTTCTATAACTTTAGCATCATGATAGAATTCATTGAATATCCCTGCTAATTGATAAGCATAGTTCGCTATAAGATTTGGAGCAAACTTGTTATAAGCATTCTCAACTACATCTGGAAAATCAGATATTTTCTTGACTAATACGAATTCTTTATCTTGAATATTATTTGGAATTTTTAATTTGGGTTTTTTATTGCTTTTTCTTATTATGCTACTTGCACGAGCATAACTATATTGTAAATATGGTCCTGTATCTCCTTCAAATCTCATTGCTTGATTTTTATCAAATATTATTATCTTTTTCGGATCTTGGGATAACATTGTATATTTCATTGCTCCGACTGATATTTTTATTGCTCTGTCTTCAAGCTCTTTTTGGGATATTTTAGGCCACTTTTCCTTTATCCCTTTTTTTGCATATTTAATAAGTTCTTTTCTAAAATCAGAATAAAGTATATTCTCTCCTGTTCTTGAAGACATTCTTCCTGTAGGTAATCTAACGAGGCCGTATGATACATGATGCATTTTTTTTAGATTCTTGAATTTCATCAGCTCTAATGTCTTAAATAATTGTTTCATATGTAGATTTTGTTCATCTGCTATTACATATACACTCCAATCCAATTTGAAATCTTTAAATTTTTTTTCAGCTAATACTAGGTCTTTAGCTGAATATAATACTGTCCCATCTTTTCTTAATAATACCCAGACACTTAACCCATATTTTTCAAGATCTATAATAGTAGCTCCATCACTTATTTTTGCTATTCCTTTTTTTACTAATTGCTGAGCTATTTTTTTACCCTGTTTCTCTACTTGTGACTCAAAATAATATCTGTCAAATTTGGTGTTTAATTCCTTATATATAGGTTCAAGTGCATCTAATGAATATTTTCTTGATCTTTTCCATAATTCATTTAATGATTTGTCTGATCCTTGATCGAGTTTTCTATTTATTTCTTCTACTTCTGATTCAAATTCTTTGTGAACAGCTAATCTTTTTATTGCTTCTACATACATAGAAGCTATCCATGATTCTTGGTTTTGGAGCTCTTTTTTCTTATGATATTTGTTGTAGTTCCATATCCATTTGGCTACATGCATCCCTGTGTCTCCTTCATAATTGGCTCTGATTACTTTTTCTCCAAACCATTCTGCTATTCTTGCTAAGGATTCTCCTAAACTTGTATTTCTTACATGCCCTATGTGAAATGCTTTATGTGTATTTGCTTGGCTGAATTCTATCATTCCTGTCTTTTTTATCTTCTTTTTTCCAAAATCAGGTTTTATAGAATCTTTTATTATATCTTGTATAAATGTTTCCTTGTTAATAAAGAAGTTGAGATATGGGCCTTTGGCTTCTATTCTGTCTATTATCTTATTAGATTTTATTTTTTCTTTCAAATCCTCACAGATATTCACTGGATTTTTCTTTTTTTCTTTAGAAAGTATAAAACATGGAAAAGCATAGTCTCCCATTTCGTGATTTGGAGGAATTTCTATTAAAGATTCTATTTTTTTAGGATTAAGTTTAGTATGTTTAGATATCAGTTTTGCAATCTCTTTTTTCATAAATGTATATAGAGAGGAATGTTTATAAATATAATCTTATTTTATGAATCATGGATATATGGTCAAGAAGTTGGAGAATAACCAAGCTAACTTTTGATGTAATGAAAAAAGATAAGGAACTATTTTTATTCCCTATTTTAAGTTTTATTTTTTCTATGCTCTTTGTTATAGGTTTATTATTACCAACTGTTATTGTGAAACTTTTTTCAGGATTAGGAATAGAGGTTTTTGGAGTTTTAGAGTATGTATTGTTATTTGTTAGTTATTTAGGTTTAGCTTTTATTGCTGTTTTTTTTAATGTATGTGTTGTTTATACAGCAAAAATGAGATTTGAAGGAGGCGATAGTAAATTTAAAGAAGCAATTGGGTTTGCTTTTTCTAAAATTCATTTGATATTTGCTTGGAGTTTGGTATCAGCTACAGTAGGTTTAATATTTAGACTGATTGATAATTTTGCAGAGAGGCTTGGAAAGTGGGGAGAATTAGCTGTTAGAATACTTAATTCTATATTAGGAATGATATGGAGTGTTATAACTATTTTTGTTGTTCCTGTTATGGTTTATGAAAATATTGGCCCTTTTAAGGCAATAAAAAAATCTTTTTATACTCTGAAAAAGACATGGGGAGAGAGTCTGATAAGATATTTAAGTATGGGGTTTATCCAGTTTTTAATTCTTATTCCAGGATTAATAATTGGAATTTTAATGATAGCACTTGGATTTGGTTTGGGCATATTTGTTTTAGGTGCTATTGGAATAATATTATTAGCTATTTATATAATAGGAGTTAGCCTTATTTTTACAATAGCTGCTTCTATATATAATACTGCATTGTATGTTTATGCATCTACAGGGAAAGTTCCTGCTGGATATGATGATGAAAGTATGAGGCAAGCTTTCAAAAGCAAGAAAATATCTACTCAACCTAGCTATTTTGAGCAAGGACAATTATAATGGCTAAAAAATGTGTTATATGTAATGAAGCAATAGAAGAGGATAATGGGAAGTTAAAAGGCACTATATTAAAAGCTTTGAATGAAAAAGGCAAGAATGACCTTATTTATGTCTGTTCTGAGTGCCAGAAACAGGAAGATTGGATAGAGAAGGCTAAGGTTAAGGGTGTATAGTTCTATATAAATATTTATAAATTAATTAATAATCAATTTAATTACCATGGTAAATAATCTTATTGGTAAATTACAAGATAGTTTTGGAAATATCTATGATGCAGAGGAGTATAGAGAAGGAGAGATAATTGAGATAGCCCAGGATGGAGCAGAAGGAATGATATATGATGTTTCTTATAGGAAGGTTTTTTTTGGGGATTTGGATGCTTGGGAGTTTGTTGATAGTAAAGATGAATATCAAAGGACTTTTGGAGTTAAGAGATAACAATATATTTTTAAATAAGAATTCTATATTATAATTATGCGAGGGTTCGAGAGTGGTCAAATCGGCAGGACTTAAGATCCTGTGGCTTAGTGCCTTCGTAGGTTCAAATCCTACCCCTCGCATTTCACAACCTTTAGAAAAAGGTTCTAGGAGCCCAAAATTAATTATTATTTTATCCCAATAATCTTTATAAGTCAGTAGATTATTGTCTTTTTTATGAAGCAACCTGTTATAACCCTTATAGAATTACCTGCAACATCATTTGGAAAGCTTAATGGGCATTTAGTTCAGGATGTTTATAGTGATGCTAGAATGCCTGCAAGAGCAATACCTTCTTTGCATGCTAATCTTTTGAAAGCAGGTTTTAATGATGTTAGAAGCATAGATCCTATGAATAATAAACCAAGAGGAGAATTCTTATTAGAAGATTATAAGAGAGCTAGGGATTCAGATTGGATATTTTTCAGTGCATTATCTAGAACTATTGATCCTACAAAGGAATTAGCTAGGTTATTAAGAGAGGACCATCTTTTTAATGGAAGAATATGTATTGGAGGGCATCACGCTACTTTTACTCCTAGGGAAACATTAGAATGGGCAGATGTTGTAGCAATGTATGAAGGAGATAAAACAGTAGTTGAGTTAGTAAAGAACGGAGATCCAGAAGGAATAAAAGGAACTGCTTATAAGAAGAAAGGAGAGGTAGTAATAGAAGAAAAAAGACCTTACTTAACTTCCGAGGAATTAGATAATTTACCTTTTCCTTATCTTGAGGATTCTAAAGGTCTGATAAGAGCTATTCCTTTGAATACAGCAAGAGGATGTCCATATGACTGTAATTTTTGTGGTGTTAAGACTTTTTATGATAGGAGATATACAAGAAGATCAAATGAATCTATATTAGAGGAAGTTGCTAGGTATCAGGATTGGCCTGGTAGATTTATATTTTTTACAGATGATAATTTTGCAGGAAAGATAGCTAATACAAAAGAACTTCTTCATGAGATGATAAGAAGAGGATATACTAAGAAAAAACTTATTGTACAGACAAGAGTATCAGCTGGATTTGACGATGAGTATTTGGATTTACTTAAAAGAGCTAATGGGAATATGGCTTGTCTTGGGGTAGAATCTAGAAATCCAGATACATTGGAGGCAATAAATAAGGGTCAGACAGTTGAACAAATAGATGAAGGAGTAAGGAATTATAGGGATGCAGGAATATGGGTACATGCTATGATGATGTTTGGAGGAGATTATGATAAAGTAGAAGATATGCATAATTCTACTAAATGGGCAAGAAAAAATGTGGATAGTTTTCAGGCTTTTGCTTTATCACCTATTATAGGTACTGATTTTAGAAGAGAGATGGTGGATCAAGGAAGATTAATTACTCCTAATCATAATTATCTTCATGATGGTCAACATGTTTTGTTGAGGCCAAAGAACATGACTCCCTATGAACTTCAGAGGGGGATATTTAAAATGTTTAGAGATTTTTATTCTCCTGCAACAGTTTTTCAGCCAGGAAATTTTAGAGATCCTATTCAATTATATTGGAAGGGAATTATGACTGCTTATGCTCGGAAGACGATTCATAAGATAAGATATGACCCTCAGACAGTAGACCATATAAATAGGTTAGAATCTTTAGATCAATAATTCTTGAAAAAACCAAAACATTTATAAAGTGTTGTTACTCCTTAATTACATCATTTATCACCTCAAAATGACAACTAAAGACGATTATCATTCTAGAAAAGGTTTATACAGCATCATAGCTCCTATAGTTGTTGCCGGCGCTGTTGGTGGTTTGGCAACAAGAGTTTTAGCTGATTCTAATGAAGTTAAAAGAATAAATATGGAGGATGGGAGAGAAGTAGTTACATATACTGATAACAAAGGTGTTGGACATATTGAAGTAAGAGATCCTAGTACAAATCCTGCTCCTGTAAAAGTTGAAGGAGGAGTTGGACCTGATCCAGATGAAGATGAATATGGAAATGGTAGAGTTGATGAGATGGGAGATCCTTATGAAAATGAATTTTTTGGAGATGAGATGGGTGATGAGAGAGATATTTATGATGAAGCAGATGGAACAAATGGTGTTCCAAAAAAAGCAAAACCTGCAGCAGCACCTGAATTAACAGAAAGACAAAAAGAAGAGAATAGGAGAGTCAGATTTAGGAATTATTTAATAGGAAAGGTAAAAGATGATGGTGTTGAGACTACTTTATTAGGTGTATATGAGAATATCTTAAAACAAATGGATACTGCTTCAAGAGAAGGAGATACTGAAAAAGCAGAAAATTATGAGAGATTAATGCATGATTTTGAAGGAGCTTTTAATAGATTAGCTGATAAAAAAGGACCAAAAATGACAGGAGAAGATGTAGAAAGGGATGTTTATTCTTTATTCAAAGAAGGTCCAGGAAAAATGAGAAATAAGGATTCAGATGGAGATAGAGTTGGAGATATGTTTGAATTATTAAATGGAAGAGATATTTATGATAAAGAAGATAATCCAAATGGAGAACATAAAGTAGCAGGGCCTATGAAGAGAGATGTTGAGGAAGAAAAGAAAGATGATAAAGGTGCTGCTTTAGTATTAACTCCATTATTAAGAAAAGATAGTAAGGATGATGATTCTGTTCAGCTTGGATGGTGGGCAAGTAGAAGAGCTAGAAAACAATCAGAGAAAAATGCTAGACTGCATATAGGTATTGCACCAGATGCAAATGGAAGAGTAGCAGGAACAGTAGCTATTAGTGTAAGATATGGTGGATTAAAAGATTTAGTAGCATTTGCAAGACCTTCATGTTATCCAAAACCAAGAGAACAAGGAGGAGTGTTATGCTGGTCTAAGGGAGATAATTGGAGTGATGATGCAGCTGTTCCAGCTAAAGTATTAACAGGAGAAGCAGCATTATTATTTGGAATATATAAAGGTGGAGAAGCAATGGGTTTGTGGGGTGATGATGGTGGAGATAGTAAAGATTCAGGTACAACTACTGATTCTTACCAAGATCCTAATCCAAATCCTAATCCAGACCCAAACCCTAATCCAGACCCAGACCCAGATCCAACACCAGAAGGACCTCAAGGAGGAGATGGTGATGGAAGTTCAACAGGACAATAAAATGAAAATGAAAAATATATTTACAGTCATAGGAATGTTACTAGTTATGGTTCTAGCTTTGAATCTAGTTAGTGCTGGAACTGTTAATTATCCTATTAGATATGCAGTAATAGAGGAAGATGGAAGTTTTACTCAAACTTCAACTCCTGTGTTAAATGCTAACTCTATAGGTTATGTTTGTAATGATGCTTCTTGTAGTTCTTTAGGAGCTCAAGTTCCTGGATTAACAAGAACTACAAACAATGGAGTAATGAGTCTTGATTATCCTGTTAATCTAATGGGCCAAGGATATGTTATATTCTTTTATAATGATGATTATATAGGGTGGGAGCAACAGGCAAACTGGTATGGTTCAGGAGATTGGACTGTTGATGGAGCTACTATATATTTAGCAAGAAAAGCAGTTGGTTGGTCTCCTATAATGAATCTTAGTGTTGTTAATGAAGTAGAACCACATAGATTAATAGAAGTAGATCTTAATGTTTCTGTTGATGCAGACACATATGCTGCTATACAGGATGCAAGAGATACAGGTATTCCTATGGTTGAGACAGTAGAGACAGTTGTTACATTAGAAATAATAAATTCAACAGGAGATATTATTTATACTGATAGCGATACTTATAATATACCTTTTTCAGGTATACAAAAAGTTAGTTTTACATATGATGGATTTGATAATGTTGGAGAATATGATGTAGCAGTGTATACAGATGTTACAGATGCTAAGGTTATACAATCTATAAGACAAACAGCTACAGATTCTATAAGAGTAATAAATGCAGGACAGACTAATTATACATATACTTTAATACAAAACTTAGAAATGGTTCCAGTATTTCCAAATGTTTATGATCAGGTTAATTTTAGTGCAACTAAGGTATCTAATCATGTAGATGAATTTGGAGCTTTGACTCCTGTAGACACATCTGTATATATAACATATACAAGAGAAGGAGTAGAGATTGGAAATGATTATATGTTGTTAAGTGCAAATGTAGATACAATTAATTATGAAGCATTTAATTTTAATAGAGTGTTTACAACTCCTGGTAATTATACAGTAGAAGTAAGAGGATTAGGAAATACTACAGATGTTGGAACAGAAAATATAGAAAGTGTTCAAGAAATAACATTTATAATTGGAGATGTTAATCCTCAAGATAGGACAATTCCAGTTATAACAATACATAGTCCTGTACATGGAAATACATATGATACCAGTACAATACCTCTTGAAGTATCAGCAGACGCTCCTATTGATTCATGGAGTTATAGTCTTGATGGAGCTGTTAATATTAGTTTTACTCCAAATACAACTATAACAGTATCAGAAGGAAGTCATACAATAACAGTTTATGGATTAAATGTTAATGGAACTGGATATGCTACATCTACATTTACATATGATGATGGAGAAGATGACGATGATGACGATGATGACGATGATGATGACGATGATTATCAAGGAAGTACAGATGGAAGTTCATCATCTATATATTTAGGCAGTTCATATCCTCAAGTTCAAACTGGAAGAAGTAATGATACTCTTATTGACTTAACTCCTGAGAAAGGATTATCATTAGCATGGAAGATATTCTTCTGGATAATGGCTATATTGATAGTGTTGATGATTATAGCTATTATTGTTAGAGCTGTTCAGTTAGCTTGATTAGTTAATTTTATATACCTTTATTACATATTATATTCGCAGACTAGGCTGGCGGTTTAGCCCTCCGCTATCTGCAAGTGGGCTTTAGGCAAGCTGTAAGGGAGCACGTGAGACATGTGTTAAAAAGTCCTCATACTAACGTTGAGGTTTTGTCCTTTTTGATCTTGCTTGTGTGAACTGGGTCAGGCCTTGATCGGAGCAGCCCTAAGTATAAGTTAAGATGCTTAGAGGGTAGCGAAACTGAGGAGGTTTGGGGTTAACTGTTTTAATATGTGTTAAGCAAACTCCTGAGTCTGCGCCTATAAAAACAAGGTTTTCTAAGGATTCAATTTACTTTTAAGCTTGTACTTATAACTTTTTATTTTTATTAGAAATAATATTAATCAGCAGATTTTTTTACTCTTGCTCTATAGAATCCTACTTTTCCTAAGCCATTTGTATCTGTTACTGATCTTACAGTAAGATTGCTTCCTATTGGAATCCATGGGCCTGCTGGAGAGTTTGTAGATTTTTCTATATCATATTTTAATGAAGTTCCCCAATAGTTCTCATCTTCTCCTTTCCACTTTATAGTAATATGATTATTTGTGGGATTTCTTGATATCTCAGAAACATCAAACCATGAATTAGAATTTATTGGGTCTGTTCCTTCTCTATATTCTTCTAAATTGTTTTTCCCATCTCCATCATAATCTGCTTCTGGATTCCAGTTAGTTGGATTTTCAGTCCAGTTTTTTTCATATATATCATGCATACCATCTCCGTCTGTATCTGGCTCTTCTTGTGCCCAAACTCTGTTTGCATAATACTTTCCAGGAGCATATTCTACTAAGAATACAACTGGATTTGTTCCATTTGCTTGATCTGTGATAAGATCAAGATCAAGAGTAAAATTTGAGTATGAACCAGATGCTGCTTTTAATACTGTCTCATATATATCTCTATTAAATACAACATTAGTTCTTCCAGCAAAAGTCAGAACATCTCTGCCTAGTTTTTTTACAGAATCTACTTCAAATGCTGTTCCTCCGTTGTTTCTAAGCATGACTGGTTTTACAGGGCAGAATCCAAATGTATCCCAGTTAAGCTCCCATAAAGGTGTTTCATCTGTATCTGTGTTGCCTGCTGAATATAAGAAAATAGTATTAATAGAATTTGTTAAATCTGCTTCTAAATTTATTCTTGAAGCTTTTTGTGTTTTTGTAGGACCATCATGATCTTGAAGATAGAAAGGAGTATTTACATCCCATAAGGAGGGACTATAATCATTAGTTTGTGTTAGGCCTTCTGCTTTTGCATTTTTTACAGCTAAGCTAGTTGCTATAATCGCTGCTAATCCCCCTAATACTAAAGAGTTTTTTCTCATTTTATAACTACGTAGCAGTAGTTAATAAACCTTTCGGTAATAAGGTTGTATAAATAAAACAGCACTAAGGTCTTGCATCATATAAAGCATTTATTTCTGCTTGTGTTAATGCTCTTTTGTATATTATTACTTCATCTAATTCTCCATTTAGACAGATAGTTCCATCATATTTACACCCCATTATTAGGTCTGCAACAGTGTTTAAATTTGATCCAGAAAAGTATCCTTCTATACTATTACTGCAATCTTTATCTGAGCAGATAGTCCCATTTTCTCCATCTCTTTTTATTACTATATGCTGCCAATTTCCTGTTGTATCCACATTTAACATTTGAGTTAGAATTGTATCTCCTTCTTTTGCAAAATATATTTTTCCCATTAGAGCCATAATCTTCCATCTTCCACTTCCCAGTGATGATTGTCTATTTATAATATTACCATCACTACCCACCTTCACCCAAAAACTAATAGTAAAATCACCAGTACCAAAATCCAGATCAGTAGGACTGCTGACTGTGATATAATCAGAGCCTCCAAACACAGCTGCATTATTAGCAAATGTAACTCCACTAGGAACACCATTATTGGTTCCTATTTTATCATTAGCATCTGTGTCTAATGTCCACCAGGACTTTATTGTAGGATCTAATCCTCCACTAGGTCCTGCTGTGACTCCGCATGATTCCAGATCTATTGTGATTATATTTTCACAAGCTAATACCTTATTTTCTCCATATACAAAAGGCTGTATCTGTATTTTTGACAGGCCTCCATAATCTTTATATGAGAAGTTTGCTGTGATAAGAGAATTAGGGAGGAGGGGCTCATAAAAATTATATCTGCCTTCCATTACCTCGCTGGGAGAAACATCTGTTGTATTGAGACTTATTGTTATCAGACCATCTGATTGATTGCTTGCTCTTACAAAAAATCCATCTAATTTGAATAACCCTTTATTTTCTAGTTCTAATGATATCTTTCCTAATGTTGCATAACAATCATAGTTCTTTATAGCTAGAGCTGCATTAGGATCACATTTAGCTTCTTCTTCAGTTGGAGCATATAATCTCATCCATGCATATATACCTGCTGCTAATCCTAGTGCTATTATTACTAGTAATACATAAGATACCATTAGGCTTATTCCCTTTTTTCTCTTATATATTCTCTTTAACATATTTTTCAAATCCCTCGCTTTTACTCATAACAAAATAAAAATTCTGATTTTCTTTTAAATTAAGATTATATACTTTATCTGGAAGAGTTATCTTTACTTGTTCTTGTCCAGAGGGGTTATCTATAGAAGTACTCTCTGGAACATAGTTTTCTTGGGCAGTCACAACATATAGGCTTTCTCCAACAACAGCAGATACCTGGCCTCCTGGTTCTTGTGAATAAATAGTAAGTTCTATGTTTGTAGAGTTTCCTCTTATAATTGTCAAGTCAAAATTCTCTTCTTTACTTGAAGCAGCATATTCAACAAACAATGATGTAAAGTTCTGTGTCACTTCATTAATATCTTCTTGATTAAATATTCCATAATCAATTATGTTTGATCCTTCTATTGCAAGATTATCTCCAAGATCATAAAAAGAGATAGGTTCACTCTTTGTTACAACTGTATTTTTAATACTAGCCAAACCAACTACAACTATGATGATTATAATAGCTGCAATAAGATAAAATTGAGCTTTTTTACCTCTTTTCATATTTTTTTTAAGAATATCAGGTATATAAACTTTGTTTCGATAAGAATATTTATAAACTATAAATTACATCTAAAACTAATAAAAATGAAAAAAAGAGGAGTAAGTCCAGTTATAACAACAGTACTTCTTGTACTTATCGTACTTATATTAGCTGTAATAATCTTTTTATGGGCTAGAGGTTTTATGAAAGAACAGATAACTAAATTTGATAGGCCTATTGAAGAAAAGTGTGGCGAGTTAAGATTTACAGCTACTCTCTCAGGTAGCAGTCTTGCTGTATCTAATACAGGTGACATTCCTATATATAAAATCGGAATAAGAAAGTCAGGAACAGGAAGAGCAGACATTGATTATACAGAAGTTAATCTTGTTTCTGGAAGAACAGAAACAATAACTATAGATACCACTGGATTAGATGAAATAAGTGTTATACCTGTATTATTGGGAAAAAACGAAGAGGACGTTGTTAAAGAGTATAGTTGTTCTAAGGATAATTGGAAAATAGTGCCTGTTCAATAAAAATGAAGCAGAAAAATAAAAGGGCACAAGCCCAGGTCATTACAGTAGTCTTATTGATATTAATATCAATAGTAGCAGTGACTGTAGTATCAACTGTGATCATAAGAATGGTCAGGAGAAATTTGCAAGGAACAGAATGTTTTAAGGCATTGGGGGAACTAGAGATAATTACAGGAAATAGTTATTTTGATTCTTCTAATAATATGGCTGTTATAAGTATTGAAAGAGGCCAGGATGAAGAAATAAATATTACAGGTATTTCTATAAGCATTGGAACAGGAACAAGATCAAAATCATATAGGATAGAGCATGGTGCAGCCAAGACCTCTGAAATAGGCATGTTTGATACAACAGGAGATTTAGAGATTCCAGGTCCTAATGAGATAAGGACATATAATATTAGTGTAGTTCCAGGAACAGATGTCACTCAAGTAATAATCGCTCCTGTTATGAATGGTAGATTGTGTGATAAGGCTGATGAAAAAGATATAGAAAAACGATAAGATGGATAAAAAAAGAGGTCAGATATGGGTTGAAACAGTTGTATATACCTTAATAGGATTATCTATAATAGCCTTAGTTATAGGGGTTATGACTCCTAGAATAAAGCAGATGAATGATAGGGCCACAATAGAACAGACAATGACTTCTCTAATTAGTCTAAATGAGAAGATCAAGGCAACACAAATAGGAGTAGGAAACAGGAGGATAGCAGATATCAGGATAAGGAAAGGGGAATTGATTATTGATTCAGGAAATGATGTTGTATATTATATTCTAAAGGAAAGTAATCTAAGATTTAGTGAGCCAAATGTTTCTATAAGTGAAGGAAGTATTAATATATTGACAGAAGAGGAAGCAGGCAAGTATAATATAAATTTGATACTTGACTATTCAGGCAGCTTAAATATTACTTATGAAGATAGAGATAGAAGACAAGTATTTACGCAGGCTCCTGTTGCTTATGAAATTGCAATTGAGAATAAAGGAGGAGACAGCAATCAGCTAGATATAAGCTCTGTATCATAAAATGGCAGAAATAAAGATCAATACATCTCCGACAGTACCTCCTATACCTATAATCAAAGATAAAACTAAAGTAGATATTAGATATATGGTCATATCTCCTTATGTTTCTGTTCATATATATTGGGATAATAAACTTAGAGAGATTGCATATGAAGTTGAAGAACCTATCTTGAATGAAGATGAAAAAAAAATATTAGATGAGATTGAACAAGCAATGACAGAAGTCATAAACATCAATATATTAGTTGAAAAAACTCAAGAAGCTATGATAAGTTATATTGATAAAACAGCTAGAAGGATGATAGAGGAATTGAATCTCAAGATCAATGAGGATCAATATAAGAAGATATTTTATTATTTGTATAGGGATTTTATAGGATTAAATGAAGCAGAACCTTTGCTTAGGGATTATTTTATAGAGGATATAGAATGTAATGGTTTAGAAACTCCAATATATGTTGTTCATAGGGCATATAGGAATCTTAGATCCAATGTTGAATTTAAAAAAATGAATGAATTAACAAGTTTTGTTGAGAAATTAGCTCAGAGATGCGGTAAATATATATCCTATGCCAGCCCTATCTTGGATGGAAGTTTGCCAGATGGAAGCAGAGTTAATGCAACTTATACTCAAGAGATAACTTCGAGAGGACCTACATTTACCATAAGAAAATTTACAAAAGTTCCATGGACTCCTACTCAGTTGATTAATAGTAAGACAATGAGTCCAGAGATGTTATCTTACTTGTGGTTATTAATAGAGCATAAATCAAATATTCTCATAGCAGGAGGTACGGCTTCTGGAAAAACTACTCTTCTAAATGCACTTGCATTTTTTGTACCTCCAGAAGCAAGAGTTGTAAGTATAGAAGATACTAGAGAGTTAAGTCTTTTAAGGGAGAATTGGCTTCCAAGTGTATCTAGATCTTCTGCAGGAACAGGGAAAGTTGGGGAGGTTTCTTTATTTAGTTTGTTGAGGAGTTCATTTAGGCAGAATCCAGATTATGTTATTGTTGGGGAGGTTAGAGGAGAGGAGGCAAGTGTATTATTTCAGGGAATGGCATCAGGTCATAGCTCATTAAGTACCGTTCACGCAGATTCAGTAGATACCTTAATAAAAAGATTAGAGACTCCTCCTATTAATCTATCTCCTACTCTAATCAATACTATTGATTGTGTAACAATAATGACTCATGCTCTTGTTAAAAAACAAGAGACAAGAAGACTTAGAGAAATAGTAGAGATAGTAGATGTTAGTTCTGAAGGAATAGCGATGACTAATACTCCATTTGTATGGAATGCTAGAGAGGATGGTTTTTATTTTAAGAAAGAGAGTAATGTATTTGAGAAGATATCAAAGAGATATGGTTTAACAAAAGAAGAATTAGAAAAGGAGTTTAAGAGGAGGGCTATATTGCTTAATGAACTCGTTAAAAAAAAGATATTTAAATTTGAAGAAGTCCAGGATATAATCAATCATTATTATAAGGATCCTGAAGCTGTTCTGCAAACATTTGGAATACAAGTTTAAACCTTCTCTGGGACGTTAAGCGAGTTTATTAGATATACCAAAACATTTATAAACTTGTAACAATATGTTACAATATGAAACCTATTGTAACTTTGCTGCTTAAGCTTAGATATGTTGGAGAAGCATATCTAGCAAGAATAAGGGGATATGAAGTAGAGATCTTAAAATGGGAGTTGTGAGAGTAGACGATAAGCTATTGAAGAGAATAAAAGAGCTTCTAAAAGAAGATGAGAATAAATATAAATATGGAAGCCTATCTAATTTTCTTAATTCTATTATATATGATAAACTAAAGGAGGAAAAAGATGGAGTATAATGAAGCTATGCTGCTTGCTCAACTAGTTGATAGTTTGGATATCAGTTATAGGAATCTTGAAAAAGCACATGAGAAAAAGGATAAAGAAAAATTTGATTATTATAAGAGGGTAGTATTGGATTTTCAGAAAAAAATAGCTTTTATCTTAAAATGACACTAGAAGATTTAAAATCTAATATTGAAAAAGAAAAACATGTAGTAGCTGATATAGTGGGATATGCAAGTGAGATGGAGGCTCTAAGTTCAAATCCAAGTGCTGATAAAAAAAGAATAGCTCTTTTAAGGAAATCTATTGATTCTTTAGGTATTCAGTTAAACACTCTAAATAATGCTATTCCTCCTCTTATTAATAGCATCCCTTTTTATGGACAATTAACAAAAAAAGAAAAGAAACCATCTAAAATACTTACTAATATCAAATCAGATGAAGGTTCTACAGTTTCTATAAATAGGGACGAACAAAGAAAGTACCTAAACAGCCTAAAAGCAAGAAAAGATTCTTCAAAAAAACTTGATTCTTCTGGTGGCAAGGATATAAGGAAAGCAAACCCTTTTGCTAAAATGTCTAATAAATTTTTTAAGAATTACTCATATAAACTCTCAAAAAAACAAGCTTTTAGTAATCTAGGCATGGAGTTAAGAAAGATAAGCTCTCCTTTTTTATTGAGCAGTTATATTTCTATGATTTTATTTGGAACTGCTATATCTTTTATAATTGGTTTATTATTTTTTATTGGATTGCTTTTCTTTAATATTCCAATGGCTATAGCAGTATTAGTTGGATTTCCAATATTAGCATTTATCTTGATTCTTTATTATCCTTTTTCGCAAAGAAAAAATCTAGATAAAGAGATTAATCAAGAACTTCCTTTTATAACAATATATATGTCTGCTATTGCTACTTCAGGAATAGAACCTAGTAAGATATTTGAGATAATGGTTGCTTCTAAAGATTATCCATATACTCAGAGAGAAGTAAAGAAGTTGATGAATTATATTAATTTTTATGGATATGATATTGTATCTGCTTTGAGAGTCAGTTCTAAAAACAGCCCTTCAGAAAGATTATCTATGCTTTTTAATGGTCTGGCTACAACTATTAGTTCAGGTGGAGAACTTCCAGCTTTTCTTGATAAGCATGCAGAAACATTATTATTTGATTATAGAATGGAGAGGGAGAAATACACTAAGATATCTGAAACATTTATGGATATTTATATAAGTGTTGTTATTGCAGCTCCTATGATCCTTATGATGCTATTTGTGATGCTTAGTCTGACTGGATTTGGAGGATTAAGTCTAGATCCGGGTATGATGAGCTTTTTGATAATATTTATCATTAGTCTATTAAATATAGGGTTTTTGTTGTTTTTGAATACAAAACAACCTAAATTTTAAAATGGCAATGAAATTGAATCTTGGGTTAAAGAAACAGCATATAATAGGCATATCAGCTGGAATATTATCAGCAATTATTGGATTTATATTATGGCAGGTAGATTTTATAGACGTTAATATGTTTTATTTTATAGTAGGAATAGGGATTGTTGCTGCTGGTCTTCCGTTTTTTGCATCTCTTATATTAGAAGCCCAAGAAGAAAGAAATAAAGAACAGATGTTCTTGGAGTTTACAAGAGATCTTGTAGAGGGAGTTAAATCAGGAACACCTATCAGTAAAAGCATATTAAATCTTAGGACTAAGAATTATGGTGTATTAAATAAATATGTAGATAAATTAGCTAATCAGATAGCATTAGGAATCCCTGTTAAAGAAGCATTAGAAACTTTTGCAAAAGATCTTAAGAGTGTTACAATAAGAAGAGCTATAACACTTATAAGAGAGGCAGAAAGAGCAGGAGGGGCAATAGAATCTATTCTTGAATCTGTTGTATTATCTATTAGCCAGATAGAGAAGCTTAGAAAAGAAAGAAGAGCTGCTATATATAACTTAACTGTTCAGGGATATATCATCTTCCTTATATTCATTGCGATAATACTTGTCATGCAGTATAAAATACTGCCTATAACAGCTGAATTGGATCTTGGGGGAATGGACACTAGTGGATTAGGAGGGTTTGGTGGATTTGGAGGAGGGGGAGGAGGAGTTAGTATTAGTCCAGAAGAAATGAGAAACTCTTTTTTATTTTTGTTGATAACACAGGGATTTTTCGCTGGATTAGTGATAGGTAAGATATCAGAAGGTAAGGTAAAATCAGGACTAAAACATTCATTTGTTTTGGTTGTATTTGCTCTGCTAATCGGATTAGGAGCAAGGGCATTTTTAGGATAATGGATGCATAGAAAAAACTAAGATAGCCTAAAAATAGAAAAATATAAAATAAAATGAAACAAAAAAATATAATGAAAAAGAGGACATCAAAGAAATCAAACTCGCATTTGCATTTTAATCATAGGAAACATTTACTTAAATGCAAACGCTCACAAGCACATGTAGAGATGATACTCTCATTTGTAATATTTGTGGGATTCATAGTAACTATGCTTATAATATTGAGTCCTGTCAGGAATAGGCAGATAAGTTATACTATATTAGATATAACAGAAGAACAATTACTAGAAAGGCTATCTATAAATTATACAACCTTATCTCTAACCTTGACTCAAGATACTAATCAAGGAACTTGTTTTAGTGTTCCTAATACTCTGGGAATAAGTGCAGATAGGGTTGTAAAAGATCAGAAAAATATTATTATAGCTTCTCAAGATGCAGGTGGAAGAATAGTTTTGGAGAAATCTCCAAATAATGTTAGATTTTATAATTTTTATATATCAGAAAGTTTTAATCCTTCATCTGGAAGTTTGACAGGTTGTGTAGAATTAAATTCAGAAAATTATACTTATGGTGTCTTGAATTTACATGATATTGTATTGTATGAAAATATAGAGAATTTTTCAACTAGTTATAATGATGATTATGAAGAACTGAGAAAAGAACTGGATATACAAAATGATTTTGCATTTTTTGTATATAATGAGACAGGAATATTGTTTCAGGGAGAGATATATAAGCCTAGAAATGTCCAGGTTGTTTCGAGAAATCTTCCTATAAGGGTAATGAACAAAAATGCAGAAGTTAGTAATCTGATTATTAATCTTCAGGCTTGGAGTTAAAATGATAATAAGAAGAAAAAATAAAAAAGCATGGTTAAGGATTGTAGAGGCATTCATATCAATTATGCTGATATTTACTGTTTTGATGATTATTGTTGCAAGACAACAGATATCAGAGAGTAGGGAAGACGAACTTGTTAGATTGCAGAGGTTTGTTTTGAAACAAATAATAGAGGATACTGAGTTAAGAAACCAGGTATTAAATAATGATACTTCAGGTGTTAAGGATTATGTTAATAATACTCTTCCTAACTGGATAGATTATAATATTAAGATATGCAAATATAATGATATATGCGGGTTGGGATATTATGTTGAAGGAGAGATATATACAGATGAGGTGTTGATAGTCAGTAATCTTACATATTTTAATCCAGATCATGCTTATAAACTAAAATTATTCTTCTGGGAAAGATAAACTTTCTTAGAAAGAAAGTTTAATCAAAGAACTAAGCTTTTTGAAAAAAGCTTGACCAAAAACATTAAGAAAACTATATAAGTATAAGATATATATTTTATTCATGACATACAAATTCCTTGAGCATACAGCTGACATAAAAGTATATGCAGAAGGGGGTAGTTGGGAGGAGGCATATGAAGAATCTGCTATGGCTATGAAAGAAGTTATATTAGATCATGAAGAGATAGAGATAAAAAAGAATATAAAGAAAAAAATAAATATAAGTGGAAAAGATCCTGAGAATCTTCTTTATAATTTTCTTGAAGAGTTTTTGTATCTGCTAGATGCAGAAGATTTTGTTTTAAGTAAGGCAAAGGTTGTTAGTGTTAGTGAGAATAATGAGCTAGAAGCAGAAGTGGTTGGGGATAAGATAAGTAATTATAATATAAGCAATAAGGTTAAGGCTATAACATATAGTGATATGGCTGTTGTGAAAAAAGGAGATAAGTTTATTTGTGAGTTTGTGCTGGATGTATGATCCTCCCTTCTTAGAAAGAAAGGCTAGATGCACCCAAAGAACTATAAAACATAAACATATTTTAACTTTATGAAGGCCCTATCCCTAAAACAACCTTTTGCAGAATTAATTCTTCAAAAAAGAAAGACTATTGAATTAAGAAAATGGAATACAAAATTTAGAGGGGATTTTTTAATACATGCTTCTATGAATCCAGATAAAAAAGCTATGAAAGAATTTGGATTTGAGAAACTTCCTGTGGGATGTATTGTTGGAAAGGCAAAGCTTGTAGATGTTAAGAAATATGAGAATAAAGATGAGTTTGTTAAGGATAAAAATAAACATATGGCCTCTGAGGAATGGGGAGAGTATGGTTTTATTTTGGAGGATATAACTAGGTTTGATAAACCAATTCCTGCTAAAGGCAATCTTGGGTTTTGGGAGTTTAAGAAAAATCTTTAAACCATAATTCTGTTGAATTATAATGGATATAAAACTAAAGAAAATAAGTGATGTTGAGTATGAGATTCCTAAATCAAAAGGAATGAATGTTCCTTGTAAGGTATTTGCTTCTGAAAAACTTCTGAAAGATATGAAAAAGGATATAACCTTGCAGCAGATAAAAAATGTAGCTATGCTTCCAGGCATTGTTAAAAATGCTATAGTATTATCAGATGGGCATCAAGGATATGGTTTTCCAATTGGAGGAGTAGCTGCTTTTGACTTAGATAAAGGAATTGTTAGTCCAGGAGGAGTAGGCTATGATATTAATTGCGGAGTTAGACTAGTAAGTACTAACCTTAATGTTAAAGAATTTCTTCCTAAAAGAAAAGAAGTTTTGCATAGTATATATAGAAGTGTGCCTAGTGGGATAGGAAGAGGGGGAGAGAGGCATTCAAGAGAAGAGATTATAGATGTTTTAAAAAAAGGAAGTGATTGGGCACTTGAAAAAGGAATGGCTACAAAAGAAGATTTAGAGAGAACAGAAGAAAATGGTAAGATGAGGGGAGCTGATCCTAAAGCAGTAAGCCAGAGAGCTATTGGAAGGGGATTGCCTCAACTCGGAACACTTGGAGCTGGAAATCATTTTTTAGATATTCAAATTGTAGACGAGATTTATGATGAGGAAGTTGCTAAGGCATTTGGATTAAAAAAAGATAATATAGTTATTATGATTCATTGTGGCTCTAGAGGACTTGGGCATCAAGTAGCTAGTGATTATATAAAAGCAATGGAGGATGAGTATGGATTTAGTAAATTTCCAGATAGAGAGCTTGTAAGTGCTCCTATAAATAGTGAGTTAGGAAAAAAATATATAAGTGCGATGAATTGTGCTATTAATTTTGCTTTTTGTAATAGACAGATAATAATGCATCATGTTAGAGAGCAGTTAAGACATTATTTTCCAAAAGCAAAAGTTGATTTAGTTTATGATGTTTGTCATAATATTGCTAAGTTTGAGGAATTTGTTGTTGATGGTAAGAAAACAAAGTTATGTGTACATAGGAAAGGAGCAACAAGGTCCTTTGGAAGTGGAAGAAAAGAAATACCTTTAGTTTATAGAAAAATTGGACAGCCTGTTCTTATTCCAGGAACAATGGGAACAGCTAGTTATGTATTAGTTGGAACTAAGAAAGCAGAAGAGATAACATTCGGAAGTACAGCTCATGGAGCAGGAAGGAGAATGAGTAGAACTGCTGCTAGAAAAGAGCATAATTATGAGGAGATTATGAAGGAGTTAGAATCTAGGGATATTGTGTTGGAAGCAGGAGGAAGAAAAGGAGTTCTTGAAGAGTTTCCAAGTTCATATAAAGATGTTGATGAAGTAGTAGAAGTTAGTGATAAGGCAGGAATAGGCAAGAAAGTTGCTAGGTTAAAACCTATTGCTGTGATGATTGGCTAACCACAACCTTTTTTAGAAAAAAAGGTTCTAGGAGTCCAAAAAACTATGTTAGTCCAAAAAACTATGTTAGGTCCTCGAAGAAATTATATTAGTCCAAAAAACTATGTTAGATTAATAGATTACTTTTCTTTAGAGATAATTTTATATATACTATTTTCTTAAAGAGGTTATGAAAAAAAGAGGAGTATTATTGGGATTAATTGTTATTCTTTTGTTAGTAAGTATGGTCAGTGGTCTTAGTGTTGATTATAACTATGGACATGATAGTGATTTTGCAAACGGAAGTGTAGGTTTAGATGGACCTATTGATGGAGATCCAGGTCAGACAATAACATGGAAATTTTATAATATGGATGTAGGAGATACTTGGAGTGATAGTAATGATAGATATGATGGGCATAGGAGATCTGCTCTTATGTGGGATCAATATCCTACGAATGATGATATTTTATCAGGAAATTGTAATTGGAGAATTGGATGCAATGACGATGATGATACTCCTGTAGATTATTTATCTACTACTATGCCTGTTAATTTTTGCGGAAGTCATAGATTATGTACAAGGATTAATGAATACGGATCAAAAAATAATTATTGTGCAAACTACACAAGAATTTGCTGTGAAGAAACAAATAGTGGGATAGAGATATGTGATGGAATAGATAATGATTGTAATGATATTGTAGATGATGGTGTTTGCATATGTGGAAATAATATAATTGAAAATTTTGGAGATTATTCAGAAGAATGTGATGATGGCGATACAAGAAATATAGATAACTGTACAGCTTTCTGTAAGAACAATACATGTGGAGATGGTTATACCAATATTATATATGGATTAGAGGATTGTGATGATGGAAATATGAATGATGGTGATGGGTGTTCTTCTAGTTGTGTTGTTGAACCAGGTTATATATGTGATTTAGAAGCAAATGGAACATCTATTTGTTGTTTTAATGAGTGTGCTTATTCAGGAGATATAGATGGAGAATGTGTTAATATGACAACTAGAAGAGATAAGGCATGCGGATATTTAGATGGAGACAATTGTTTGGAATGGACTTCATGGAATAATGTTGATTGTCCAGAAGGAGAGTGGTGCGAGTTTGGAGTATGTGGAAATCCTCCACCACAAGTATGTGATGATTATAGGACAAAAGGAGCATGCGAGGCTATAGGAAATCAGACAATAATTATAGGTAAGAGAACTGTTAATGAATTATTAAATGCTATGGTCAGTACAATAGGAGTAAAGTATTGTAACTCTGTTACAACTCCTATAAATGTTTCTGGTAATCTTACATATTATGTCAGGAATTGCAGATGTGAATGGTCTGTGGATAGTGGAAAGTGTGGTTCTACATATGACTTATTACAGATAGATAATAGTACTGATGTTCCTATTAGGACTCCTAATTTTGGGAATTGCAAATATACTACTGCAAATATAGAGAATAATTGCAATACAACTGGAAAGATAATGTATACTAGAACAGCTAATTGGACAGGATTGGGAGATGGTTCTTTTTGCCAGGATAGTGTTGTTGAGTATTTGTGTGTCAGATCTACAAAACTTGGGTTTTTTAGTGTTATATGTTTTTTGACAGCTTTATGCTTAGTTATATTTATATATACTATTTTCCTAAGGAAAATATGAAAAAAAGAGGAATATTATTAGGATTAGTTGTTATTCTTTTAATGGTTAGTATGGTTAGTGCTGCTTATGATTTTGAGGCAGGTTCTGACTTGGATACAGATTTAATACATTATTGGAGTTTTGATTCTAGTGATGGAACCTTAGATTTAATAGAGGCAAATCATGGCCTACTTGGAGGAGTAGGAAACCCTATTTCTATAGATGGTGTGGATGATAATGCTTATGAGTTTAGTGGAGATGATTACATTGTTTTAACACAGACTATGCCTAATATGGAACAGTTTACTTTTTCTTCATGGGTTTATTATGAAGATGGTGTTGGAGAGGCTCCTGGAGATCCAGATAGAAATTTAGCATGTATTCTTTCAGATATTAGTCTAGGGAATTGTGAAGATGTTGAGTTATGTTTAAATTCTACTACAATAGTATATAGGGCAGATAAAGATGGCTCTACAGCTCCTTGTACAGACCCTGTTGGATACACTTTTGAACCAGGATTTGATTTAAGTAACTTCTGGCATCATCTTGTGTGGTCTGTTGGAAATATAGAGACTAATATTTATATTGATGGAAATTTAGAAAAAACATTTGATGTTAAAGGAACATTTAATGGCCCTAATCAGGCAAATGCTATAATTGGAGGTGTTAATTATGATGGGACGTGGAGATATTTTTTAGATGGAAGATTAGATGAAATAGGATTATGGAATAGGTCTTTAACATCTGATGAAGTAAAAGAACTTTATGATTCATATAATTTTTACAGTATATGTGATGATGGGATGAATGCTTATTGGGAGTTTAATGGGTCTAGTCTAAATAACCTTGCTGGAAACTTAGTAGGAGGAGCAAGTATTGTTAATGAAGAATTAGTTCTTGATGGAATAAATGATTATGCTTCTGTTCTTGATAATAATCTTTTGGATTTGGATTTGTTTAGTATATCTGCTGTGTTTAAAATAGATAGTTTTCCAACAACACAAGATTATACCCTATTAAAAAAAGGAGAAGTAGATTCAGATATAGACACTTATAACTATGCTCTTGGAGTGAGTAATAGAGCTGTTTATACTAACTGGCCTGTTAAACCAAGAATACATTGTAGTTTTGAAGGTCCAGGAGGAGGTTATAATTATGAACAAGGATATACTGGATTAGCAGATTTTCCAGTAGAGTATCTAGGAAAAGATATAAATGTTGTATGCACTTTTAATGATACTTTTATGCAAATTTATCTAAATGGTGTTCCTTTGTCTATGGCTCATTTTAGAGAGGGTGTGAATCAAAATAACTTTATTCTTCCTAGTGTAACTCCAGGTCAAGGAAATTCTCCTCTTTATATTGGAACAAGTTTTAGCAATAGCAATCAAGGAGATAGTTTTTTTGCTTTTTTCAATGGATCAATTGATTCAATAGCCCTATGGAACAGGCCCTTAACACCAGAGGAAGTAAAGGCTATAAATGACACTGTTTTTCAAGGCAATGATTATTGTACTCCTCCTTCTTATTACCTTGCTTCATGTGGGAATAACATATTAGATGAAGGGGAAGAGTGTGATGATAATAATACAAGAAATATAGATAACTGTACAGCTTTCTGTAAGAACAATACATGTGGAGATGGTTATACCAATATTATATATGGATTAGAGGATTGTGATGATGGAAATATGAATGATGGTGATGG
>Ga0272442_10000497_pt1 | contig 63010 bp, 49 predicted proteins | sample SSMForm2O_FD_200262 | JGI IMG/M metagenome (GOLD analysis project Ga0272442, IMG submission 200262) | Marine sediment archaeal communities from Little Sippewissett salt marsh, Falmouth, MA, United States - SSM-Form-2O | ecosystem: Environmental > Aquatic > Marine > Wetlands > Sediment ...
ATGGCGGACTGGATAGTGGCGTATATATCCGGGACAATAAGTGGCGCGCCCTCGTAGCAGCCCATATCAACATCCGTGCCCTTGACCCGGATATTGCCGTCGAGGTCGGTCGTGACATCCGTCGGAACCAAAGCGCTGCTGCCCGTATCGAGGCAGGGAGAAAGCGCAAGCACGTGATAATCCCCGCCCGCACCATCGACGAAAAGCGGATTGTCGTTGGTGCAGCTTGTGGGAGTCACGGTGCCGCTGCCCGCGACATCGCTTCCGCTGTTGTCGTAACAGGAGTAGTTCAAATTGACTTCCGCAGTGGCATCCCCTGTGTAAATTTCGTTTCCGCTGCCGGTTGCGGTGTTGCCCCAAATAATGGTGTTGTTGAGCGTGATTTCCGCCTGATAAACATGGATACCGCCGCCATCGCCGTTGCTGATATTGTTGGCAATTGTGCAGTTTGTTACAACGGGGTGAACGCCATAGCCGGAGCCGATTCCCCCGCCGGCGTCGGCAGTATTGTTTATTATCAGGCAGTTGATGATTCTCGGCGAGCCTTCGCAGTAGATGCCTCCGCCATAGCCGCCGCCGCCCAGGGACGTCGTGTTGTCTTTAATAATGCAATTGACTATTGTAGGACTGGCATAGTTGTAGCAGTAGATTCCGCCTCCGTGGCCGGAGCCGGTACTTCCGTTCTGGATAGTGAAGCCATCGACTACGGAAGAATTGCCCTCCCCGCTATGGAAATAAAATCCCCGGCCGGTGCTCTGGCAGTCGATTATGCAGGACGTCGCGCCGTTCTCAGAGCACAGCATGATGCTCTTGCCCTTGAAATCAAGGTTTTTGTTGCCAGTACCAATGTAAGTTCCGTCTGCCACAAGGACGGTGGTTCCATCTGTCGCGGCGTCTATTGCGGCCTGTATCGTAGCGTAGTCAAGCGGGACTCTTATCGTGTTGCTTGCGGGAATTACATCATCGTCGTCACTCCCACCCATCGATGAAAGAAGCGCAATCAGCGGCCCCGGCCCGCAGGCTGACAGAAGCAGCGGCGCTGTAAGCAAAGCAAGCATTAAAAGAAATGAAATTTGTCGCCTCACGATAGAACCTCCCGAATTTACTTTGCATCCTTGGCGCAGCGAAAACCGAGCTGAGGCCCGGCCATGTTCTTCCTGGCCGGGAATCGGAACGCCGTTCCTGCCGATGCTTCGGATCTTGAACTCCAGTCGCCGCCTCGGATTATATAGCTCTTGTTGTCTTTGTGTTTCGAGCAAGTCCACTCGCAGACGTTGCCTGCCATGTCGTAAAGCCCGGCGGACGATTCGTCTTTCTCATACGAAGAGACCGGGGCCGTACCGGAGGAATCGACGTTGCAGGCGCCGTTTTCATACTTATCGCCCCACGGGTATGTAAGAATTTTCTCTCCCGACCAGCCTGCCGCCACTTCCCATTCCTCTTCCGTCAGGAGCCGCTTACCAGCCCATTCGGCATATGCCTTGGCATCCTCATACGCGACCCACGTCACGGGGTGCTTTTCCATCCCTTCGGGCACCCGCCCTCCCAACCAGTGCTGGGGAGCCATGCAGCTTGTCGCCTTGACAAACTTACCGTATTCCTCGTTCGTAACTTCGTGCCAGTCAATGAAAAAATCACCCAGCACGATTTCGCCGACGCTCGTGGCGTAAGTGCCGCCAGCTATGCAGGACATATCCTGCGACCAGGCTTCGGCAGTCAGCACCTCGCGGTACTTTTTCTGCACCGCTTTCTTAATCTCCGTTTCCTCTTCGCCAATCCACTTGTCGAGAGACTGTTTCGCTTCGCCGAACTTATCACTCGAAACAAGCTTATCAACCTCTGAAATGTCATTCTGGAAATTCAGAAGTTTCTGCGCGCGGGCGCAGATGTCGTTCAACGTCACTTTCCTGCTTTCGGCCACTCGCGTGTCGTCCTGATATTTATTCGCAATATCGAGGGCTTCGGTGTATTTGCCGTTTGCGATGTTATCTTTTGCAAGCTCGATATCGGATTTGAGCGTTTCTTCAAACTGCTCCCTTTTCGATTCTTCTATAAATATCTTCTCTTCCGCCGCGATTGATGCGAGCAGTTGGCCGGCCTGCTCGGCTATTTCCGGTTGCCCACTCCGAATAAAGGCTTCAATCCTCTGCTTTGCGTCATCGAACCTGTTTTCCTGCCTGTCGGTTTCAACAAGCTGTAAAGCCTTGTCGAAGCGTTCTTTCTCGTCACGCTGTTTTTCAGCATTGTCCGCCAGTTCGGTTTTCGCCTTGTCAATCGCCGACAAAACGCCGACAATATCCTTTCTTATGGCCGGGATGTCGTCCGAAAGATAAGGCTCAATTTCAGATTCGGCGTCATCGAGGCGGCCCTGCCCGAGAAGTTTAAGGGCTTTGTCCCTGGCGCCGAGGTAGGTTTTGTATCTTTCAAGAGCTTGAGAGCTTTGCTTTTTTGTTTCGGAAGCCTTTTTAACAGTCTGCGCCAACTTGATTGACTCCGGCAATTTCCCTATGTCATTTTCTATCTTGTTCAGGCGGGCGAGAATCGTGTCGCTGACCTCCGAGGCTTTCTCATACTGCCCTTCGCTTCGCATCCGGTCTGCGCGCGCGAGGAGGTTTTCAAAAACCTCGATGGCTTTTTCGAGCACCCGCGCCCGCTCCGCATCGACCTTTCTGCGGACCTGAGTCTGCGAAAATTCCTCCGGGAAGCCGCCAAGCACCTGGAGACAGTCGTAAAACTTTTCCTTTTCGAGAAGAGCGGCGACTCGGGGCTTCATCTCTTCGTAAGCCTGCGCCGCACGGTTTTCGAGTTCATTGTTCGCTGGTTTTTCCTTTGCCTTCCACGGTGAAAGCATAAGCATCGTGACAACCGCTGCAACCAGTATCAACGCGGCGAATGCGTATTTCCATCCGTGTTTTTTTGCGACTATCACTTCCGGTTCTATTGATTCGCTCGCCATCTCCTTGAGAGCCGCATCTATATCTTTAATCAGCTCCGCAGGCGTTGCATATCGCTCTTCCCTTTCTTTGGCAAGCATCTTGTCGATTATGGAACAGACGTGGGGAGAGAGGTCGGGCGAGAAATTTTTCGGTGATGGATGCGGCATCTGCATATGCTTGTTTCCAAGCTCGAAAGGCGTATTTCCGGTAAAAGGAGGCTTGCCCGCAACCATGTGGTAAAGTGTTACGCCAAGCGAGTAGATGTCGCTTCGCCCGTCAAGCACTTCGGCCTTGAACTGTTCCGGCGACATGTAGACGGGAGTGCCGAGAATGACGCCGCTTGCGGTGACTCCGGCATCCTGTGAGCCGGTGCGCTTTGCCAGTCCGAAGTCCATGACTTTGACCTGTCCGGCACTCGTAATCATAATGTTGTCGGGCTTTATGTCCCTGTGAACGATGTTGTGCTGCTGCGCGGACTCAAGCGCCTCGGCGGCCTGTCGAATGATGCGAAGCGCCTCGGACTGGCCGAACTTGCCCTTAGAATCGAGCATCTCGCCGACGCTTCTACCCTCGATGAACTGCATGATTATATACGGAGAACTTTCGTACTCGTTGACGTCGAAGACGGTCATTATATTGGGGTGTTCGAGCTGCGCGGCGGCGCGCGCCTCGCGCAGGAAGCGCTTGCGGTGAATTTCATCGCCGAGCCCGAGCAGTGCGGCGGCCATGACCTTGATGGCAACAGCTTTGTTGAGACGAATGTGGTGCGCCTTATAGACGGCGCCCATGCCACCCTCGCCGATTTTCGAGATGATTTTGCAGCCACTTATCTCAAGGCCTATGAACCTGTCCTCGGCTTCTGCGGGCCCCATCATTGTTTTTTCAAAGGCCGTGCCGCTTACTTCGAGCGAGCTTATCTCGCCCGTATCAGAAAGCAGCGAACCGCAGGAGAGACAGGTATATTCCCTGTCGGAGCTGAAATTCTTAACGTTATACTGCTCGCCGCAAGCTGGACACCGCAGAATATGCTTGCCCTGCGTAACAAGGACGTCCTTGGCCTGGGAGATAGTCAGCGTGCCCCTGTTTATCAATATTTCGCCGAGGCGCTTTTCCTCGCCCACGGCCCTGCGGCGCTCCTGCTCCTGTATCGCTGACCACAGTTCTGCTTTCGTCGTATGTTTTTTCTCGAGCGCTATTTCGCCGAAAGTGGCATCTTCATTGAATTCAGGTAGACCGGAATCCGCGAACTTCTCCCGGTAAGCTTCATAAAGAACATTAATTTCCGTTTCGCCGATATATCCCTTCGACTGCAGGATGGCGAAAAGGGTCGAAGCTGACACTCCGGATTTACATTCCTCGATTCCTTCGAATAGCTGCTGCCTGGTTACAAAAGCATTTTTCATGAGCAAGTCGGCCATGAAGCTATCGAGCGGGGTTTTTCTGTCATCGGGCAGTTCAGCAAGCGCCTGCTGCAGCTCGTTATCAGCGATTTCGGGCTCATCGTTCGAATTCACCTGTTGCTCTCCCAATATCCCCTCCTGCTTTCATGTTGCCGGGCCCCCCCCAAGACTCAACCTCCAACTCGATGGCGATGCATCTTTACTGCCTTCTGGCGGAAGAGGCGCCTGACAAACTGGCCATCTCGGGACGCTAAGGTGATAAACTCAAAGGTGTATGCCCGGTCTTACAAGATTGTAATGTTTGCGCACGCAAGGTCAATGGCAATCTTGTCCTCGAAGCGCTTTTGAAACATATTCAGAGGAGGCGCAGGTATACGCGCTCTCCAACGGAGGTGTTCACGACGCGGACGAAGAAGGAAATTTCGTTATCCTCGTGCTTTACCTTGAGCAGCCCTTCCTGGGCACGCTGCCTGAGCGAGCGCCTGAGGTTTGCGAATAGTTTCAGGTAATTGAGCATTTCCGGCAGCCGCGTTCTATGCATCATAAACGACTTCATCCATTCCTGGCGCTGGTAGAAGCGGATTATGACCTGTTCTATCGAGGGAAGAACGTATATCTCATCGCATTCGAGGCGAATAGCCCGTAGGGCTATTTCCGCCATGTCCGCGCCCTGAGGAAGCGGGTCGAAAACATCCTCCCAGAAAAGAAATTCGTCTTTTTCAGGCATTATTGCTTCCTCTTGACCGCCTTGTCGGCGATATCAGTCCTGTAATGCATGCCTTTGAAATTGATTTTTTTCACGGCTTCGTAGGCTTTCTGCTGCGCGGAAGCCGTATCTGTCCCGAGGGCCGTTACGCCGAGAACCCTGCCGCCTGCAGTAACCAGCTTGCCGTTCGACCGGGAGGTGCCTGCATGAAAAACCACCACGTCGGCATCCATCTCCGCATCTTCCACGCCCATTATCTCCAGGCCTTTTTCGTATTTTCCGGGATATCCGTCCGAGGCCAGCACGACGCATACGGCGGGTCGGTTGTCCCACTCTATTTCAGCCTCGTCAAGCCTGCCTTCAACCGTAAGCATCATTAAATGGAGAAGGTCGCTTTTCAAGCGCATCATCAGAGGCTGGGTCTCCGGGTCGCCGAATCGGACGTTGTATTCCAGCACTTTCGGCTCGCCCTCGTGAATCATGAGGCCGACGTATATGACGCCCCTGTAGTTGATGCCGCTTACTTTCAGCGCATGCACCGTAGGCAGGAGTATCTCGCGCTCGACCATTTCATAAACCGGACGGGTCACGACGGGCGCGGGCGAATAGGCTCCCATGCCGCCCGTATTCGGGCCGGCATCCCCGTCGAGGGCGGGTTTGTGGTCCTGAGACGTTTCGAGCGGGGCGATTGTCTGCCCGTCTGTCAGACAGATAATGGAAGCCTCCTCTCCTTCGAGGCACTCTTCGATTATCACGGAGTCGCCAGCTTCACCGAATATGCGCTCCTTCATGGCCTCGTCAACGGCGCTGATAGCTTCATTATGCTCGGCGCAGATTGTGACTCCCTTGCCTGCGGCGAGTCCGTCCGCCTTCACTACGAGAGGCAGTTTGGCGCCCCTGACATATTCGAGCGCGGCATTGTAAGTATTGAATCGCTCGTACCGGGCTGTCGGAATGGAATGGGCGCGCATCATCTCCTTTGAGAAGCCCTTGCTTCCCTCGAGCTGGGAGCCAGCCGCCACGGGGCCGAAAACCTTGAGTTTTTCGCGCAGGAAAGTATCCGTGATTCCGGCAACGAGCGGGGCTTCGGGGCCGACGACCGTCAAGCCAATGTTGTTTTCTTTTGCGAATTTCAGAAGTTTTTTTATATCCGATGCAGGGATGTCTACGCATTCGGCGTGGCGCGAGATGCCGGGATTGCCCGGCGCGGCAAAAATCGTGTCTACATCTTTTTTTGATTGAGCGAGCTTCCATGCAAGAGCATGCTCTCTGCCGCCGCTGCCTACGACAAGCACATTCATTCAAAACCCCTTCCAGACAATACGATACGCGAAACGGCTGCATGTGCAGTAGAGTCAGGCATTTTATCAGCGACGCGGCGCCTGTTCTACAAAAAAAGCCCATACCCGATGTTTTAGTTGAACGCAGGGCTGCAACGCGGTTATATTGCCATATGTAAGGCGAAACAGACTCGTGGAGGCGGTAACGTTGCTTGTCAGACTGATAATAATCGGCTGCATACTCGGCGGCATAGCCGTGCTTCTCATCCTCGTCACCCCGTCGGGCGGCGACAGGCTGCTCGGTTATTTGGAGGACGTGGACGACACGGACAAGACGCCAATCCTTCTCAGGTACATCTTTAAGCCGGGCCAGGAACTCGTCTTCGAATCCACAGCCGAAGTCATATCGACCCTCAGAGTGGAATTCGGGCCAGGCGGCGGAGTCATGAGAATGAACCTCAAGCCGACGTTCAAGGTCGAATCCGTGGATGAGAACGGCGTAGGAACAATTGAAGTTTCAATGAAAGAACTGACGCTCGAGACTGCGGCAGGCATGGGAAAAAGAAAGGTCGAGATTACTTCCGGCGAGATTCAAGCTTACAACGAGCGTGGAGAAACACAACTCGAGGAAGCCGACCTCATGGTCAGGGATGCTCTTATAAAGCCGTTTTTCATTACGGTCACTCCACTCGGCGAAGTCTCGCTTGTAGACCAGGGCATGGGAGAATCCATACAGGTTTACCAGTTCAGGCAGTTCATGAGCTCTTTTTTCTTTCTCCTTCCCGAAGAGAAAATCGCGGCCGGAAGCGGCTGGAAATATGAGATGCCTGAGCTTGGCGCCTTCTCCGCCAGCTTGCACGATGTGAAAAGCGCGTTCCTCGGATACAAGAAATTCGAAGGCGAGCGCTGCGCCGTCCTTCGCCTGAATTTCACCATCGAGTTCGGGAAGGACGCGCAGAAAGGTTCTCCGGCACGCGATAGCGGAAAGATGAAATACGCAGGCGGCTTGGTTTTCTCGCTCGAACGCGGCCTGCCGCTCGTCATGTTCAGGCGGCAGGAAGGAAGCAGAGCCAAAGCCACTGAAAGAGGGCCTGTGCTCCGGGGCGTTACGGACGAGGAATACGTCATCAAGCTTCTAAGCTCCTCTGAAAGCCGGTAGCGGACAGTGTCGAAAAGCGATAAAAAACAACTTTTGCAGGTTCGATACCTGAAGGGCGTGGGCCCTTCGAGAGCAGAGATTCTCGCTAAAAACGGAATCGAGACTATCGAAGACCTTCTTCACTGCCTGCCTCGTAAATATGATGACCGCAGCAACATCTCGCGGATTTCCGACGTGCGAATCAACGAGCAGGCCACAATCTGCGCAAGCATTGAAAGTGTCGAATCGGCAGGCGGGCGGTACGGGAGGATGCACCGGCTCATGCTCCAGCTTGACGATGGCACGGGCGAAATAGACGCCGTATTCTTCAACCAGAAATATCTCGAAGGCAAATTCGAAGAGGGAATGAGGGTCCTCGTTACGGGCAAAGTCAAGCTTTACGGGGGGCGCGGCAAAAAGAATTCGCTTCAAATTGCCTCGCCGGAATTCGAGATAATAGAGAAAGACGAATCCGCCGACGGAGGGATAGTTCCCTTCTACACCGTTCCCGCGGGGCTCGGGCAGCAGTTTTATAGAAGGCTCATGCGAGGTGCGCTCGAGCGAATGCCGGGCGAAATCGAAGACGGGATACCCGAATACATACGTAAAAAGCGGGCGCTGCCGAACATCTCGACGGCATTGCGCGGCCTTCATGCGCCGGAGAAGATGTCCGAAACGTCGGCCGCACTTCGCAGGCTCAAGTACGAAGAGTTTTTCGTGCTGGAGACCACGCTCGCCCTGCGCCGGCTTCGCAATTTCAAGACGACGGGCGCGCCAATCAGTATTACGGAAAAAATCGATTCGCGAATCCGCGCCCTCTACGATTTCAAGCTAACGGGCGCGCAGGAAAAAGTCATTAAGGAGATTTCCAAAGACCTGAAATCGCCCCATCCCATGAATCGGCTGCTTCAGGGCGACGTGGGAAGCGGGAAGACGGCGGCGGCCGTCTACGCGATTCTCGCCGCCGTGGCGAACGGATACCAGGCGGCGTTCATGGCGCCCACCGAGATACTCGCCGAGCAACACTTCGGTACGCTCTCGCGCTATCTTTCTCATGCGAGATTAAAAACTGCCTTCCTCACTTCCTCGGCAGGGCCGGAGAGGAAGGATATTCTTAACGGCATCAAGCGCGGACTCGTGGACATAGTCGTGGGCACGCACGCCCTCGTGCAAAAGGATGTCGAGTTTTCGAACCTCGGGCTCGTCGTGGTGGATGAGCAGCACAAGTTCGGCGTGATGCAGCGCGCCGGCCTGCGCGGGAAGGGCGAAGTTCCGCATATCCTGGTGATGACGGCGACCCCGATACCGCGAACTCTCTCGCTGACGGTTTACGGCGACCTCGACATATCGATTCTCGACGAGATGCCCCCCGGACGCAAGCCGGTGGAAACGCATTTCGTGCCGAGAAAAAACGAAAACAGGGTCTTCGATTTCGTGAAGAAAACCGTCAAAGCCGGCAGACAGGCCTATTTCGTCTATCCGCTGATTGATAGCACGGAAGAGACCGAACTCAGAAGCGCCACGGAAATGTTCGAAAAACTCGATAAAGACATTTTCCCGAAGCTCGATATCGGGCTTCTCCACGGCAGGATGAAGTCCGAGGAAAAAGAAAAGATAATGAAGAGCTTCAAGTCCGGGAAAATCGACATCCTCGTCTCGACGGTCGTAATCGAGGTCGGAGTCGACGTGCCCAACGCATCCATAATGGTAATAGACCACTGCGAGCGTTTCGGACTCGCCCAGCTCCACCAGCTTCGCGGCAGAATAGGCAGGGGCGGCCACCACTCGACCTGCCTTCTTCTGGGCCAGCCCTCCACGGACGAGGCGAAACGAAGGGTCAAGGCCATCCTTGCAACCTCGGATGGATTCAAGATAGCCGAGGAGGATTTGAGAATAAGGGGGCCGGGGCAGTTCTTCGGGACGAAGCAGAGCGGACTGCCGGACCTGAAGGTCGCAGATATTATAGAAGACTACAAAATCCTGCGCATCGCGCGTGAGGATGCCTTCGAAATGATAGAGAACGACCCCGAACTGTCGAGCCCCTCCAACCGGGGGGCGAAAAATCTCCTCATACGGCGGCTCGGTGGAAAGGCAGGTCTCATTTCAGTCGGATGAAATCCTGCTTTCATACCTGCGGTTTGACTTCTGGACATTTATGATATACAATTCGGTTATGAAAAGAGCGATAATTTTCTTGTCAATTGCGCTTCTGATTTTCGAAGCTTCCGCTCTCGCGCAGCAGCGGGAAGGCGAAAAAATCGTCGAAGAGCTCCTCAAGCAAATCGAGGACGCGGACTCTCGCAAACGGCTCGAGGCGGTAGAAGCTCTCGCCCAAATAGGCGAAGATTCCATTGAGCCGCTGATGAAACTCTGGCATCCGGAGCAGCTCGCCCAAGTCAAATCCGCGATAATGCAGGTCATAGGCCGGGTCAAAGGCGACAAGGCCTTCAAGGCTTTCTCGGACATCCTCGAAATGGAAACCGACTCGATGCTCCGGACGCATGTCGTCTGGTCGCTCCAGGAGATGGGCGGCGAAAAGGCCGCCTGCGTGCTCGCGGCGAGCGTAAAAACGGAAACCGACGACTCCGTAAGGTCGCGCATACTCGGCGCTCTTTCATCAATCGAGGCCGACGGCTCCACGGTCGGCATCATGTGGGTGCTGGAAAACGACTCGTCGCCGAATCTTCGCAGAAGCGCCGCAGCCATGCTCTGCAAACGAATATCCGGGCCGGCGCTTGAAGCGCTGAAAAAAGCCATGCTCGAGCAGAAGTCTTCGGCAGTGCGCGTCCATATAGCCTACCAACTGCGCTCGGTAGAAGCGGACAAGTCGGTCCCGATTCTGGTCGCGGCGCTCGAAAAGGAGAAATCGAACGAGGTAAGGGCGGGTATAGTTATAAGCCTGACGAAACTGAAAAGCCCTTTCGCAACGGGCGCGCTGATGCAAGCGGCGAAATCAGACCCGGTCCTCGCCGTAAGGCTGTCCGCCATATCCGCCATAGCCGAAGCGGGAACGCAGGCGGCGAGGCTGACGCTCATCGAAATTGCCAGGAAAGACATCACGCCGGAAGCGAGAATCTCTGCTCTCCAGTCACTGGAAAGAATCGAGGGCGAGGACGTGGACTCCCTCATACTCGAACTCGCCGGCTCCGCCGAAAACGAGCAGACTCGCAAGCTCGCCATCAGGCTGCTTTCGAGCAGAAAGACGGCCGGAGCGGCCAGCATGATGGCGGACATAATCGAGAAAAGCGAATCGGCCCAGTTGAGGATTGCCGCGGTGGATGCACTCGGCAGCATGGACGACAGGAAAGCCGTTCCGGTATTGAAAAAAGCGCTCGCGGAGGCTTCGGACCCGGAACTCCTGATAGCGTCGGCCAAAGCACTCAAATCGCTCGGCTCAGAAGATACCACTCCGGCCCTAATAAGAATAATGAAAGAAGGCAAATCAAGCTCGCTCAGGGTGGCCTCGATAAGAGCGCTGAGCCAGACCGACAGCCGGGAGGCGCTTCTCGACCTCATCGAGGCTATGAGTACCGATACCAGCGTCATTGTCAGGAAGCATGCCGCGCAGTCGCTTGCCAGGATAGGCGGGTCGGCGATAATACCACTCCTGCCAGAAATAGTAAAACACGTCGACTTCCCGGGAGAGATTATAAGAAACACTCTCGGATACGAACATTCGGCACCAATTATAAACGACAGGGTGCTTCTGAACTCATGGTCCTCCGCGGTAAAGAAGCTTGGCGTTTTCGGCGAGCCGGAGATGACACCTGAACTCAAAAACAAAATAATCAAGAATATCGCGGACCTGGACAGCGACGCCTGGAAAGAAAGGCGCAGCGCCGAAGACACCCTGCGGGAACTCGGGCTCGCGGCGGAATCCGAGCTCAAGAAAGCCTCGACATCCGGCAGCCTGACCGTAAAATACGCGTCAAAGCAGCTTCTAAAGGATATGAAAGTCTGGAAAAGCGCCAAGTCGTTCGTCGAGGAACAGTCGCTCGGCGACAACGTGCTCTTCCTTATCCTGCTCCTGGGTGAAGGCGAAAAAAATATGGCGGACGCGGCGCTGGCGAAATTGAAAGAAAAGACGGAACAAAACCTTAAAACCCGGCAGGAATGGCTGTCCTGGTATTCCAAGAAACTCAAGTGACAAAGGCGGTGCTGACAAACTTATGGAACTGTTCTACATGGCCCTGCTCCTTGTAGGCAGCGCCTTTTTTTCGGCAAGTGAAACTGCGCTTTTCACTATTCCAAGACATAATTTAAAAAAGCTGCAGGAGAAGGCGGGCTTCTTCGGGCGCAGTATAAAGGTGCTTCTCGGAAACCAGCGCGCCCTTCTCGTGACAATCCTGCTGGGCAACATGTTCGTAAACGTCCTTTACTCAAGCCTCGCCGTCCTCTACGGCGCAAGCCTCGTCGAGAAAAACGGCTACCAGGCCTTCGTGATAGTTAATGCTCTTGCTCTCGCTTCCCTTATAATTGTAGGCGAGGTCCTGCCCAAATCGATTGCGGTGAACATACCGCTGCCGGTATCGCGCCTCTGCGCGCCCGTGCTTCTCGTATTCAGAGCCGCGATACTGCCTGCAAGAGTGATATTCGAGAAACTTGTAAGAACGCTGACCACCGTTATCCTCAGAAACAAGAAAGAGGAAATCACGCGCCCCGAGGACTTGGCGAACCTGCTCGAAATAGGAGGCGAGTACGGTCTTCTCACGCCCTGGGAAAAGAAAATGCTCGATGAAGTGATAGAGTTCTCCGATATCGAGGTGCGAGAGGTCATGACGCCAAGGATAAACGCCACGCTATGCAGCCTGCATGCGGACAGGAGCGAAATCCTGAGTATTATTAAGTCCTCCAAACATGCGAAGATACCTTTATGGCGAGGCGAGCGGGACAACGTGATTGGGGTGGTGCACTCCAAGGATATTTTCCTCAACCCGGACAAAACACTCGATTCGCTCGTGCGGCCCGTGCTTTTTTTCCCCGAAACGGCCAAAATCGACTACATTCTCCGAACGCTGATGACCAGAGGACAGACAATCGCAATGGTTGTTGACGAATACGGCGGCCTTGAAGGCATCGTGACTATCGAGGACCTCGTCGAGGAAATCGTCGGCGAAATAGAAGACGAATTCGACAGGTCGTCCGCCAAGGTATCCCTGCTCTCGAATGGCAGGTTTCTCGTACCGGCCGATATCACGCTCAGGGAATGGAACGATATAGCTGGAACTTCGCTGGCAGACGACAAGATAGAAACCATCGGGGGAATTGTCGCGCTGAGGCTTGACCGGATTCCCCGAAAAGGCGATTCCGTCGTTATCGAGGGATTCAAGTTCAAGGTGCTCAGGACGGCGAACAAAACGCCGAGGGCCCTGCTTGCGGAGAAAGTTCGCAGGCAACCAAAGCCGGGGAAGGAGGGCGGATAATGTTCGAGATGGACATATTGACCGTTGCCTGCTTCCTCGTCCTGTCGGCATTCTATTCCGGCATGGAAATCGGCATCTACGTGCTTGACCCCTTGCGCTACCACGTGAAGCTCAAGGAAGGCGACCACGAATCGAGACTGCTTTCGAGACTGCTCGCAAGAAAATCCGAACTTGTCACAAGCCTGCTCGTGGGCACGAACCTGAGCATTTTCTTCGCCACAATATTCTCCACAAGGATTACAAAGCATTTTTACGAGGGCGGCGATCTTGCGACGGAAGCGCTTCTGACGACTGCGTTCACTACCCCGGCAGTGCTTATATTTGCCGAGATGCTGCCCAAGAACATCTACCGCCGAAGGGCAAACACTCTTGTCTATTCCTCGATGAGGGCGTTCTACATCTCCAACCTGATTTTTACGCCTTTCGTTAAAGCGCTCGCTATCCTGACGGGCACGGTAAATTACATTTTCGGGCGGCATGCCTCACTCGAAAACGAGTTTCTGACCCGCAAGTCGGTGGAACACCACCTCACCGACGAAGTCGGCCATAGCGCGCTTTCGCAAAGTCAGCTCGAGATGGTCAGAAACATAATGCAGCTCCCATCCAAGAATCTGACCACATCCATGATACCCCTGCGCGATGCCGTCATGGTGGAAGAAACCGCGACAAGGAATGAAATCATGGAAATCGCGGCCAGGCACAGGTTCTCGCGCATGCCGGTCTATAGCGGCTCCCGCTCCAATATCATCGGCGTCCTTAACATATTCGACCTTTTTTACGATTCATCGCCGAACCCCAATGAGGCAAGCGAAGGCGAGCCGGGAATCAAGGAGCTTATCAGGCCCATTCCTTCAATCTCTCGCTCCGCGCGAATTGACGAGGCGCTGGTCGTGCTAAGGGACAATCATCAGCCCATGGGCCTCGCAACCAAACCGAACAAGTCGGCCGCAGGGATTGTAACGCTGAAGGATCTGCTTGAAGAAATAACCGGAGAAATACGCTCCTGGTAGAACTCACCTGTCCGCAGAAATGAGAATCGCTCCGTCCTCAATCGCAGCCTTTAATCCACGCGGCCCGAGGACGAGTCCCAAAAGCTCGGCCAGCGGCACATCTGAAAGCGACATGTCGACGGTTTGCAGAGATTCATCGAGGCATGCGAAAGCCGATTGGTCGAATTGGAACTTAATATCTGTTTCACCGCCAATCCCGTTGAAAAATTCGCTCATTTCCTCCGAGACCGCATCTGCCGTTACCCTTTCACAAAGTTTTTTCTCGATTAACAAATCTTTCTCCGAACATCCGACGCGGGCCGCGGGCACTTTGAAAGAATCGAGTATTTTTTCCCGCGATTCGACGGTCACGAAAAGCGCGTGATGCGAAACATCCCAGGCTATCCCGAAGCTCTTTTTAAGCATCTTCAACGCTTCGAGCAGCGTCTTGTCCTTCATCCGGACTTCGATGACGCAATTATCGAGCGAACACATCCTGACTGCACCGGGGTCGAGAACGAGGTTTATTCCAGCAGCCCAGGCAATTCTCTTCATGGCATCCGTGACCGAGTCGCCCTTAATCTCCACGGGCACGAGTCTTATTTTAATGAAAGAAGACCAGTCGCCGAGATATCCGAGAGCCTGAGCGGCGCGTACGCGAACCTGGTAATCCGGGTCGCTCGTGCTTTTTTCGAGCAAACCCTTCGCGCCCTCGCCCGAAATCATTACAATCGGCATAAACGAGGCCGCCCGGACAAGAGGGTCGCTCCCCGCCGACATGCTCTTCAACTCTGGAAGAACCGACATGCCGCCCACTTCGCCGACCACCCGCGCCGCCGCGAACTTGGCCTCCTGCGCCCCCTCCTTCATTATTTTCATCAGCTCGGGCAGCATGGAAGAGGATATTTCGGGGAAAACTCCGAACGCGCTTACCAGCCTGTCAACGGCCAGCGACCTCACCGCCACGTTCTCGTCGGAAAGAACCTCCGGCAGCTTCTGCGCACTGCGCTTGAGGTCCACGCGCGTCATCGCGTGCAGGACAAGCTCCCTGAAAGGCACGCTCTTCTTCGAAAAGAGCTCGAGAAGCGGTTTGAATGTCCCGGGGTCGCCTATGCGCGCAAGCGAGTCGCAGGCTTCCGGAAGTATTTCGTACCTGCCTTCTTTCAGCGCCTCCAGAAGCGCGCCCGTCGCCCCGGAAGCATGCGTCAGCCCAATGGAAAAAGCAGCCCTTCTCGCCGTCCTCACATCTTCGCTGGCAAGAAGAGCGGCAAGCTTGTCGGCGCAGCAGTCTATCCCCGCATACCCGACCGCACCGGCGGTGACGTGAACTACTACCGGGTCTTCGCTTTCGAGATGCGCCGCCATCATTTGCGCGAGACGCTTGCGCTCCTTTTCTTCGAAAGTGAAATGCCACCGCCCCTCGCCGCGCAGCACCTCCCTTATCACAACCTCCACCCCGCCGGCGCAGTACCTTCTCATAAACCGGTCGGGATTGCCGAGCATGGATGCGAACGCGAAAACAAAATTCTCCTCGGGGACGAGTACCATACGGGTAAAAATCATCTCCCGTGCTTTTTCGTTTTCCAGATTCTTCAGTTTTTCGACGAGCGATTCATTCCTGAAATCAGCGAAATGAAGAAATGCGTCTATCCTATAAATTATCACTTCCTCGTCCGTCGGCGTACCGGCAATCAACTTGATTACCTGCCCGGCAATTCCGGCATTTTTTTCGTTAATCAGGTTTTTCAACTCGGTAATGGCGGCATCGGCAACCTTGCCCGAGGGGTCGTCGAGAAATTCCCTGACAATCGGAATGCTGGCCTGAGTATGTCGCACGGTGAGTCTCAGGAAGGCGTCGAGCCTGTCCTCTTCATTCGGAGAGGCGAATTTTTTGAAAATCTCGTCCGGGTCGTCCGAAACTCCGGTCGATTCAATCAATTCGACGATTCGCCGCCTTGCGGCTTCATGCCTGATTTCTTTTATCGCACGCTCGACCGCGTTTCTCGTCTCCGGGTCCGGATGTTTGCGGCGCTCCTCGAGCAGCCCGAGGACCGTCGAGCCCAAAGCGCGTATCTTCTCCGCAGCCGCCTTCCGCTCGGCATAGGAATCGCTCCCCAGCTTGTCGAACGCGGCTGCAAATGCCGCCTTTTCCGCATCGGTAGGCCGGTCATCTTCACCGCCGGCAAACGCCGCGCATGCAAACGCGAGATGGAAAAGAAAAACCATTGCCGCAGATATCCTGAAGATTGCCTGTCTCCTTTCAACAAGTCTCACCTTGATTAGACGACGGAGAGGGCCCCGTTGCACCATGCCGCTTGATAAATTCCGATAAAAAATTCCGAGAGGATTGGCAAGCCTCGCCCTCATCCGGGGAGGCGCATAATCGCGATAATGCCCAGTATAAGAATCAGGCCTATCAGGGCCGCGAGAAGAGCTGCCGTCAGCTTGAACCTTCGCTCGGATACACTTATGCTCTCGCTTATCGCATCCCTGGTCGTGCTTTGTATCGCTTCCAGGCTTTCGGTCTGTTCCCTGGTGAATTCGCTCATCGCGCCGAGAACCTTGCCGAGGGCCTCCATGTTCTGCTGCATCTGCTCTTCCTGCCTTACGGCCACCTCGACCTTTTCAGAAAGGGTTCCGAGCATCTTCGCCTGCTCCTCGTTGCCCGCAGGTATTTTATCGAGCTTGGAAGACACTTCCTTGAAAGTATCGAGTAGCTGCTGGGTCCTGTCCGACTGGCCCTTGAGCTCGGTCCCGACGCGGGTCAGCATTTCGGACTGGGTGCGCGTCACTTCCGGCATGAGTGCCACCAGCCTCGGCAAGCCTTTCAGGCTTTCGGCCATCTGCGAAGAATGCTTCGAGTGAGTATCGAGCGAAACGTTGACCTGCCTGAGAGTGTCGAGCTGGAGCCTCGCGTTATGCTCGAAGGAAGACAGGCTTTCGCCCTGGCTCTTAAGCTGCTCGCTTATGTCGCGCATGTTCAGAGAGACATCTTCGAGCCACTCCACTATCCGGCCCATGCTCTCCTCGCGCCTCGCGAGAAGCTCCTCAGGCCGCTCTTCGAGCTCCGTATCGACCACAAGGTCGGATATGGCCGGCATGTTGGAGGACGGCTCCTGGTCCACTGCGCGCTTTCCGAACAGTTTAGAGAATATCGACACCGTCACGCCTCCGTTTCTAACCTTTTACTTATTATACACTCACCCGCCCCGAATTACAATTATTTTGTGCAAGCGCCCTTCATCATGCCGCAATAATCCGCCCTACAGGGGAGAAGCTTACGAACTCATCTTTTTTGTTGACACCCCGCAGAAGCATCGCTATTATTCTAAATCTCTCGGAAGGAAAATTTATATTTCGCTACATCATTTTTTCAACCCGATGGAGGTGCTGAATGGAACCTTGCACATACGTAGTGGAGAACTACTACGATGACATCGGACCGGCAAAGGTAGTTCACGTTTACGAGCCAAAAATCGGCCTGCGCGGAATTATCTGCATCGACAACATCGCCCGCGGACCCGCAATCGGCGGCATCCGCATGGCTCCGGACGTCACGACTACCGAAGTCTTCCGCCTTGCCCGCGGAATGACCTACAAGAATGCGGCGGCCGGCCTGCGCCACGGTGGCGGAAAGAGCGGCATCATTGCCGACCCGAAACAGCCCGAAGAAAGGCGAGAAGAACTCATTCGAGCTTTCGCCAGGGCCATAAGAGACCTCAAAGACTATATACCCGGCCCAGACATGGGCACGAACGAATCTTCCATGGGCTATGTTTATGATGAAATTGGAAGATGCCTGGGCCTTCCGCGCTCGCTCGGCGGAATCCCGCTCGACGAAATAGGTGCAACCGGTTACGGTTGCTGCTGCAGCGCCGAGGTCGCGGTTAAATACATAGACCTAGAACTTAAAGGCGCCACAGTAGCTATCCAGGGCTTCGGGAACGTTGGAAAAGCAGCCGCGAAATTCCTGGCCGAAAAAGGTGCCATCTTAGTAGCGGCAAGCGATATCGATGGCGCAGTTTACAACCCGGACGGAATGGACGCGAATGAACTTATTGATGTTAATATTAGCACTGGCTCCGTCATCAACTACAAGAACGCTAAGCAGATACCCAGGGAAAAATGTCTTGAAACCGAATGCGACATCCTGATACCAGCTGCACGACCGGACTGCATTAACATGAAAAATGTTGAACAAATTAAGTGCAAGCTAATCGTTGCAGGCGCAAATATTCCTATCAGCGCCGAGGCCGAGAAGGTACTTCACGACAAGAACATACTCCAGGTCCCGGACTTTATCGCCAATGCCGGTGGAGTTATCTGCGGAGCAGTGGAATATCACGGCGGACACGAAAAAGACGTGTTCGGCGTTATCAAAACCGCCGTCAGTACTAACACCCGCGAGGTTCTCGATCGCGTTTATAAGAAGAAAATGTCTCCGCGCGACGCCGCGAACCAGCTCGCCAGAGAGCGCGTGCTTGAAGCGATGAACTATCGCAAGATTCATATATAATGAAACTCTCCGGGCTTTAGCCCGGAGAGTTTCATTTGTTTATAATACTTCTTCCGGCGGTGTGTAGGGCATATCGAATACATCCGCGACCGGCTTGTAGGTCAGCTTGCCATCGCAGGCATTCAGACCGGTCAGGATTATCCGGCTGTCCTTGCAGGCCTGCTTCCAGCCCTTGTTCGCTATCTGCACCGCATACGACAGAGTCTCGTTCGTAAGTGCGAAAGTCGAAGTCCTCGGCACGCAGCCCGGCATATTAGCCACGCAGTAGTGGACAATTCCCTCTTTCTCAAAGACCGGGTTGCTGTGTGTGGTCGGTTTGGAAGTCTCAACGCAGCCGCCCTGGTCTATCGCGACATCAACGATTACGGAACCCTTACGCATCGTCTTGAGCATATCTTTTTTAATAAGCCACGGTGTCTTCGCTCCCGGGATAAGCACGCTTCCAACAACCAAGTCGGCTTGCATCACAGCCTGTCTGTTGGACCATGGAGTGGATTTAAGGGTTTTCACCCTGCCTTTGTATATGGCATCTATTTCACGGAGCTTGTTGATATTTATGTCCATTATGGTTACATCGGCACCGAGGCCGACCGCCATCTGCATGGACTGCCTTCCAACAACCCCGGCGCCAAGAACGAGGACACGTGCGGGTTCCGTGCCGGGTACTCCGCCAAGCAGCATCCCTCGCCCACCATAAGTGTGCTCCAGATACTTGGCGCCTTCGATTACGGCAAGCCTTCCCGCAACTTCACTCATTGGTGCAAGAAGCGGCAGGGAATGGTCTTCGCGTTCCATCGTTTCGTAAGCTATCCCGATGCAGCCTGTTTCAAGCGTCTTGCTGGTAAGCTTCCTGTCTCCTGCCAGGTGCAGATAAGTGAAAAGAATCTGCCCTCTTCTCAGCAGGGGAAACTCGGGTTCGAGAGGTTCTTTTACCTTGACAATCATATCGGACTTTTTGAAAATTTCTTTCGCGGAGCCAAGAATTTTCGCCCCTGCCTTTACATAGTCCGAATCCGGAATGCCGGTGCCTTCACCCGCAGTTTCCTGCACGATGACGTCGTGCCCTTCGCCAATGAGTACCTCTACGCCAGCAGGAGTCATGCCGACACGATACTCATTGTTCTTTATCTCCTTGGGTATCCCGATAAGCAAGGCTGCACCTCCTGTAAAAAAAATGACCTTTCGAGATTTTTGGTTGGATGGATAATTCAAACGCTCGCCCCGTTTGATGTCAAGACAATTTCATCAAAATCAGAACCGCGACATACAGAGTGCGAGCCTCCCGTCTTGATTAGATTTGCAATCGGCGCTGTGAGGTGATATATTTCCGATAGTGGAGTCTATGATTGGAAATCCATTTACCGAAGGAGAACTGATGAAAACGGCATCATTCATATTCGGCTTTTTCGCATTGATATTGCTCTTCGCCATGCAGGGCTGCGGCGGCGATGGACCATCCGATACTCCCGTCAAGGAAACGAAAGTGGTAGCGGAAAAAGATGGCTCGAAAACCGGGACTGCCACTCCCGAGAAAACAGAAAGCAAATCCGAGGGCGAAGGCGAAGAAAAACAAGCCGGGGAACCCGAAGAAGAGCCCGACCCCATAGATACCGGCCCCATACCCTTCGACAGGATGTGGCCCGACCACCCGCTCGCCGAAAAACTGCTGCGCGACCCGGAAAAGGACGAGGTTTATTCCTACTGGAAAAACGCCCGGAAGGGAGACTGGCTGCGATTTCTAACCCATCAGCAGCAGATTGCGCTCATGACCGTCGTTGAAAAAGACGGAGATGCGCTCAAGGTGGAATTCCGGCACTTCGACCTGAAAGGCCAGGAAGAGAAAAAAGACAAGCCCGACATTCGCCCCTATAGCATCAAAGAAGATGACGAGATAATGAAAAGCTCTCTCCTGAACAATCCATATGTAACCCGCTCCATTGCCAAATGGAAGGTTTACAACGGCGACAAAACCCTTGACTGCGAGATGCGCTTCGTCGACAACCCGACGGGTGAAAAGAATGAAAACCTCTATTCCTGGGATGTCCGTTGCGGCGGATTCGTGAAAATGAGGCGCGGCAATTTCACCTACATAACGCTCATCGACTATGGCGATGCAGAAAACCCGCCGACATGGGAAAACCTTAAAGCACAGGATATGCTCAACTTCTGGTACGTGCATAACGTCTTTACGGGCGAGCCCGTAATCCTGCAATCGGACCCGCCGGAAGGCGAGATGCCGGAAATGCCCGAAGACTGCGTCCCGCCGGAACTGGCGGAAATGATGAAGAAGTTCGAATCGGCAATCGGGTCGGGCCTCTCCAAGGCACTCAGCGACAAGAAGTTCGCCGGCGCGGCTTCCTCTCTCTCAGAGACGGACGAGATTCTCGAAGCAGCCCTCGAATACGCCAAAGCCAACAATTTCAAGCCTGCAATTGCCGAAATCGGCAAAGTCAAGGGACTTGCAGCCCAGGTAAGCGCTGCATTCAAGGAAGAAAACGGCGAAAAGGCGTTCACATCGCTCGAAGCGCTGCGTAATCTCGCCGGAAGGATGTACGTTTCCCTGAACTACACCCCGGAGAAAAAAGACTGATAATTATCATTCGGTATAATAAAAAGCGGCGGGCAAAACCCGCCGCTTTTTTTCGCTCGTTGGATGTTATTTCTTCGCCTTCTTCCGCCACCGGCCCAGTTTCATGTAGTAGCCGATATTCGCGTTGGTATTTATTACCGGCTCGATAAGGCCGCTTGAAGAAGTGAAAAGCGTCGTCACGCCGGGCCCGTGCCCGCTTATGACGCAGTCCGAATGCACCACTACCCCGACGGAAACCGCGCCCGTTTTGTAAATCCGGCCGAAAGTATGGTCGGCGTCCATTATGGCCACGAGGTCGCCGAAGCGGATTTTGTCGAGATTGTATTCCCGGACAGTCTTCTCGTCGAACATCTGGATGTCGTAGTCGCCCCGATGCACATGCTGCTTGCCGAGTCCCGAACCCATCACCTTCGCAGGAATCTTCGTCGTCACGGGAATTCGAAGCTTGCCCTTCGCGCCCTTCTTGAACGGGATTTTCTTCAGAAGGGCGGGCGAAGTATTGACGACCATGATTTCCGGAAAGTCCGCCAGTTCGAGTCCCAGCCCATACCCGCGAACCATGACCTTGTCGCCGATTTTCATCTTCGCGATGTCCTTGTCCGCGAAATCTATTATGACGTGCTCGATGCCACCGTGTTTGCCCGTGACAACTCCACGAGCGCCTTTCGCATCGCCGTCCACCACGAGCGCATCATTGCCCACGTGAGAAAGCACGTTGTATCCGCCGTTTTCGTTCACATCCTTGTTCTTGGTGGAAACGCAGGGCTCGACGTGGTCGGCCTTCCAACCGCAGGCGAGGTCCCCCAGCTTGATGTTGTACGTTATGCCGCCCACGCCGGGCAGAACTACGGGCGCGCCCTCGTGCGTGATTCGGTACGGCGAGCTACCGGACTTCGGGCTGGAAATCTGCCCTATTACCGACATCTCGACGAGCTTTTTCTCGTTAGTTTTAAGCGCCATCAAAACACCTTTCGCTTACTTCGCGTACTCGCCCCGGGCATACTGCTGCATTCCCTCCTGGTAGAGGTCGTTGCCGTTAATATCGTTCACGACCGTCGCCGGGAAGTCCTCGACCTTAAGCCTGCGAATCGCCTCTGCGCCGAGTTCCTCGAACGCTATCGTCTCGTTACCCTTGACCGCCTTGGCGATTAGCGCGGCGGCCCCCCCGGTCGCGGCGAGGTAGACTGCCTTGTATTTTTTCAAGTCTTCGATTACCTCGGGGCTGCGATTTCCCTTGCCGATAAACGCCTTCGCGCCAAGCTCGAGCATTCTGCCCGTATACGGGTCCATGCGGTAGCTTGTCGTGGGGCCACAGGAGTTGATTACCTGCCCGGGCTTCGAGGGTGCAGGCCCGACGTAATAGATAACCGAGCCTTCGATGTTAAACGGCGCCTTCTCGCCGGCGTCTATGAGTTCGAGCAGTTGCTTGTGCGCAAGGTCGCGCGCCGTATAGATTTCGCCCGAAATCAGCACCTTGTCGCCGATTTTGAGCTTCTCCGTATCCTCCGTCTTGAGCGGAGTCGTGAGTTTTACGATTGCCATTGCTATCCTCCGTTATAACTCCCGGCCTGAAGGCCGGAACTTGTTAGATTACGGCCTCCTTGTGGCGCGCCTGGTGGCACTGCACGTTTATGGCCACGGGCAGGCTCGCGAGGTGGCAGGGAAATGAATCGACGAAGACTGCGAGTGCCGTCGTGCGCCCGCCGACTCCCTGCGGGCCGATGCCGAGCTTGTTGATTTCTTCGAGAAGCTCTTCTTCGAGTCTCGCGTTGATTTCGTCCTCGGCCTTCGAGCCGATTTTCCTGAAAAGCGCCTTCTTTGCGAGAAGCGCGGTCTGCTCGAAAGTCCCGCCCATCGCCACGGAGACAACGGTAGGCGGACAGGGGTTGGCGCCTGCCTTCTTCATCCAGTCGATGACGAACTTCTTGACGCCTTCATACCCGTGCGCGGGCGTGAGCATGGTCACGGTCGACATGTTCTCGCTGCCGCCGCCCTTGGGCGCGAACCTGATTCGCACCTTGTCGCCGGGGACGATATCGGTATGGATTATGGCGGGCGTATTGTCCTTCGTATTGACCCTGCGCAGAGGGTGCTCGACGGCGGACTTGCGAAGATACCCTTCGCCGTAGCCCTTGCGCACTCCCTCGTTCACCGCATCGTTGAGGCCTCCGCCGGTGAAATGCACGTCCTGGCCCACTTCGAGAAAGACGACCGCGAGGCCGGTGTCCTGGCACTGGGGCATTTTCTCCTTGTCGGCGATTTCGTTGTTTTCGAGAATCTCCTTGAGGATTTCCTTCGCCGTGGGCGACTCTTCCTTCTCAAGCGCGTCCTTGAGCGCCTTCGTCAGGTCCGGCTCGGTAATGAAATTGGCATCCTGGCACAACTTAGCCACAGCTTCTGTCACAAGACCGACATCAATCTCTCTCATGGCGTCTCCCTTCAGAAAAAATGTAAATATGGCTCGGAAAAATAAGAAGCCGATGATAACAACTCCCCGTTTCGAGTCAAGTTAAACAGGCGAGTCTTTTCCAAGAACTTCCATAATATACGTACAATTCCATCGTTATACCTTCTTATGCTTCCAGTCGCTTTTCGAGAAAAGAACTATCGCAAGAATGCAGGCGACAAACTCAGCCACAATTAAGCTCAACCAGACGAACTCGACGTCGAGTTTGAGTACTTTCACGAAGATTATCATAAGCGGTATCTGAACGACCCAGAGCGACAAAACGGATATGATTGCAAGCGGAACCGTATGCCCCGAACCCCAAAACGCCGCGGCAAGCCCCATCGATACGCTTATAAACATTATCCCGAACGCGAGGAACCTTATTATCGTAACGCCCTCAGCCACGACATCGGGATGGTCGTTGAAAACCCTCATGAGAGATGGCGCAAGAAAATATCCTATCACCGCCAGAACGCCCGTGACCCCTATCCCGAAAAAAGTCGCCCACAATACCGTCTCTTCCGCCCTCTCGGGCTTATCCGCACCGAGGTTCTGCCCCACCAGCGTGCTTGCCGCCGTATCAATTCCGAAAAGAGGTATCCATGACAACTCCATCAATCGCCCCACTATTCCCAGCGCCGCGAACGCAACCGTGCCGAACCCCATGACAACCGACCCGACCACAAAGTGCGCCGTGAACCTGCACGCATCCCCTAATGTCGCGGGCGCGCCGATTTTTATGAACTTCAGTATCCATTTGAGCTTCGGCCTTGTCAGATGCCTCAGCCTCAGCGAGACAAAAGTCCTGCCGGAGAAGAAAATGTACAATGCCGCCGCGAAAAATACGCCCTGCGATATCACCGAAGCTATCGCCGCGCCCCGGACGCCCCAATTGAAAATGTATATGAAAAGCCAGTCGAGAAATATGTTCAGAAGCATCGTTATCGCTGCAAGAATCATGGGCTTTTTCACATCGCCTATGCTTCTGAAACCCGTATTGAGCGTAAAGCCGCTAAAGTACATGGGCATCGCCAGAATCATGATGCGGCCGTACTGCGACCCGAGGGCCGCAACGTCCTCCGCCGCGCCGTAGAGAATAAGCGCGTCGTAAATGAAGAAATACCCCAGCACCGCCCACGGCAGGACGAAAAGTATCTTGAACGTGAACGTCTGCCCGATTACCTCGCTCGTCTCTTCGTAGTTCTTCGCGCCGTAGCTGCGCGATATCAGCGTCAGCGAGCCCATCGCGACTATCTGGTTGAATATCGCAAGCAGCATCATGAACTGCGCGTACGCGCCCACGCCCGCTATCGCCTCCTTGCTTATCCAGCCGAGCCACATCATGTCTATAACGGAGTATGTCGAGTGAAAAAGCATCGCCAGCATCGCATATATGGCAAGCCTGAGCACGGGCCCATGAATCGAGCCCGTCGTGAAGTCCGGCCTCCCGTCGGCCAGGCCCAGCTCTTCCTCGAAATCTCCTTCTGGTATTATGTCCAATTTATCTATATCTCCATTACTCGCCGCTTAGCAGCAGCCCGCGGACCCTTCGACCGCAATAATAACATGCTTGTTCTCGGCGTCGACCTCGACCAGCTTGCCCTCGATGCCCGACTCCACCATCTTGACAATGCTCTCGATGTCAATGCCCTTCTCTTCCATCTTCGCTTTCGCATCCTTCGGGATAAACTGCAGGCAGGTCTCGATAAGGTCGAGCGGCAGGTTGACGTTGACCTTCGCCTTTTCCTTGTCGCCGTCCATGACAAGCACCTTCAGCAGCTTCTTCTTGCCGCCTCCGGCTTTCGCGCCGCCCGTCTCGACGGCCGCAAGCAGTTTCGCCGCCTCGTCCGCGTTTATCTTGCCCTCCTCGAGCATTTTCAGTATCCTCATTCTCTCTTCCGACATCACACACCTCCTATCCTTGTTCAATCAGGATTTCATTGTCCTTGTCATACGCTTCGATTACCACCAGCGGGCCGTACCCCCGCAGCGTCTTCAATATCTTCTTCAAATCCAGCTTCTGAATCGGTATCTTCGCCGCTTCCGGATGTTTTTTGGCGGCATATTCCATCCCCCACTTCAGCACCGGCCCCAATGCAAACGTCATTATCGACGCTATCCCGTAAGGCAGCTTCAACGAGAATTTCTTCTTCCCGTCCTCGACGACCCGCACCTTCAGCCATCGCGCCTGCCTCGCCTTCCTCTCCGGCGGGCCTTTTTCGATAGCATCCGCCGCCTGCGCGGCAGTCCACTCGCCCCGCTCAAGCCTGCCTATCATTTCGCTTATGAATTCGCTCATTTCTTCGCCCTTTTTCCGGATAGCAGTTTCGCCGCCTCCTCGGCATCTATCTCGCCCTTTTCGAGCTGGTCGAGCACGTTCGCGCGCTCCTCCTGACGCGCCTCCGGCTCGCCGGCAGGCGTCAGGCCGAGCGACTTGATAATAGCGTCGAGCCTGTTGCGAACCGTCGGGTACGAAATCCCCATCTCGCGCTCGACCTCCTTGATGTTCCCCCGGCATTGCAGAAACGTCTTTACAAACTCGACCTGCTCCGGCCTCAGCCCTGCCAGCGCCCCTGCCGTGAAACTGCCCTTCACCTCAACCTCGCAGGCCGGACAGCGGTAAAGCCCGACAAGCATACCGCTCCCGCAGGCCGGACATTTGCCATTAAAATTCTGCATTTTCATACCTCCCGCATCAACAATATTAATCTCTGCATTCAATTTGTCAAGCTTTTTATCAATATATTCAATATATTTATCAACATGCCTTGATTTCAGCAACCCACACCTTGAATTATGTAACATTTGCCCTGTTTTACTCTCACCGAACAGCCTGTTGTTTAATGTCGTCTGTAATTGAATTCCCTTGCTGCATAAGGACTTATGACGTATTTTTACAGAAAACGAAGGGTTAAGCATCATATTTGCGTGGAGGTTTTTAGGCATTTTGTTAAATAAACTGCATCTGTTCATGCTTCCCTCAACATTACCTGTCATTACGAGGAGTTCATTAATCCTGCCCGCGGGCGCTGCCCGCCGCGGCAATCTGATAAAATAAGGAATTTATTATTACTCGCACAGCTCGCGATTAGATTACCACGTCGCTTCGCTCCTCGTAATGACAGTTTTTTTCTTTCTTCATGTTTTTACTATTTTCCCTCTGTATTTCTTCTTCTCCGTGTCCTCTGTGTCTCTGTGGTTACATAGACTCTCCCTGATACTCTCTTTAATAGGGTATCCAATCCTGTTTGGATTGAGGTGTTTCGCCGCTTCACGGTGTGCCCTCTGCGGACATTAGACCGGCGGTCTGGAATGCAATATTCCTCTATATATTATGACACCGTTTTTAACCCCTGACAAGCATAAAAAATCAAAAAAATATCTAAATTTCTTTCATAAAATCCGTAAATTGAAGAATATCAATGAGTTGTGGAGATTTATTTTTTGCGAGGCTCGTAGAAAACTATATCGTCCGGCTCTTTTGCATGAAACCTGATAATCGGCAATCCTTTTGCTTCGTCGAACATTTCATTTATGCCATCGACTCCTACGCTGTAGAGATAGAATTCATTTCCACTCCACGGCTTGTACTCATCGGTCAAGAAATTCGCAAGATATTTCCATTCGTATTGCAAGTATTCTCCGGAAAACGGGTCGACAAGGAATTTCCTCGGAACAAGCTCTATCAACTCTTCGAGATATAAGGGCAGCCTGTTGTTTCTCTTCTCGAACAGTTGTATAGAAGCAAGTGTAATGCATCCTTTCCAGTACGCTTCATCCTTCGCAAACCTCTTGAGATTGAACGCTGAAGTGCGTATCACAAAATCAGACAGAGTGGGATACATTATCATCTCGCCGGGCTTGCTTTTCGTGAATGTCGACTCAAATCTTTCTCTCAGTTTCTTACTGTCTTTCAGAAATTCAGGCATTGCATGGTATTGGGCAGGGTCGACGGTGCCGCATATTTCAAGGAACTCGCGGCATGCCCCGACATCACTTTCAAGGTTGTACCACCACTTTCCCGGAGGGAAACCGTAGTCTTCTTTACTACCATAGAAACGCTCCCAGGTGCGAAGCATGGAGTATCCTTTTCCGATTCCGTCCGCTATGAAACTTATAAGCATCAAAGCGTCGGATTCGATTGTTGCGATTACATCGCCGCGAAATTCGTATATATCGCAAAGCTTTTCTATAATAGATGCCAGCTGCTCTTCCCGCATAGATTCCTTCGAAGAAACAGATGCAATTTTTGTCAAAGCCATCTTATAAATCGTAATTTCTTCTATGCGAGAAATCAGAAACCAGTTCGAAGAAAGCGTCGAGCCGAGGCGCAGTGCTTTTATATAAGTTTCGATTGCCTCGGAGGTTCTGCCTTCCAGTTGCAGGAAATCGCCTTTAAGAATAAGGATTCTGGCGGCATTGCATATTTCAAAATGCCAGTCCCCCGACATTCCCTTTTTATAGTTTACGGGATACTCCCATTTGTCGTACTCCAGACCTTTTTCAACAAACTCCATCGCTTTTTCACTGCGCTTGATGTACTCCCGGAGAATCGCGGCATCTTCCTCTTTTTCCAAACACCATCCGTCGGGACCCTCGGGATTGTGGGGAAATTCATCGAGGAGTTCGAGGCCTTTCAGTATAACTAGTGCGCCGTTTTCGGAATCGGGAATTTCTGGGATAGTTGCATACCATTCGTCAAATTCTTCGTTTATCTCCTTGGCAAGCGTATCGTTCGCCCGTGAACGAAGAATGAATGGAATAACACTTAAAGCGACAAGAGCGATAAATACTACTACTATACCGCAGATAACAAGAATGATCTTTTTTCTTTTACTCAATCTCAGCTCCGCATAACCCGCATGAAGTCATACCGATAAAACATATTATTTATTCACTTCAAACACTACCACAATAATATACTTCCTGCAAGCGGGGATTCTGATATATACTTTTCAGCAGATAATATGGAGAGGTTTTTACTGCAATAACAATTACACTGAAAAAAGTACGTAAGGTACCAATACAGCAGCTATTGTAAAGATAATACCCAGCATAATAATTAAACGCAACGCGAAAGAAAGCTCTTTACGCTTTCCTATACTTCTTATGCCAAAGAACAATGCAAAAACTGTAGTACACCAGCTTAATCCAACAAGTACTGCGACATCGCCATGTGAACCACGAGGTGTAAAGAAGTATGCATATACTATCAGTAGAATAGTAATAGCTGAAAAAACCAAACCAGCTATGGCATGCAAATACAGCATGCTTTTTCTATGAGTATCATTATTTCGTCCTTCTACTTGATTTTCGCCACAATTGGGACAAGATTTATTACGTGTATCCATTTAATAATCCGATAAGTTTAATCTGCTATTTTCTAATGCAACATTACCACAATAATATACATCCTGCAAGCGGGGATTTTATCAAGATGCTTGCGTCGCGCCGCACATTGTGATAGATTCTGCGGCATGAGAAAAATAACACTTTTCTTTTTTATTCTTGTCCTTCTTGGACTGGGCAGCGGGTGCGCGACGCAGAGCGTATTTCTCAACGACAGGTGGAACGACTTCGCCGACTGCTTCAAGGGCGATGTGGGTTACGGGTTCGGGCTCGGCGCACACGTACGGGCGACGGAACTCTTCTCCGTCGGAGCGGGCGGCGGGTACATGTGGAAAAACGGATTCAAGGGCAGATATGTCGGCGAGTGGACTGATATTCTCCTGGGCTGGCCGGTGGCGAACGTGATTTTCGCATTCAACGTACTGCCGGACGTCTGCGGCAGCTCGACCTTCGGCAATAACGGGAGCGACAAGATTTTCGGACTGCTGCTTCTGATACCCATGAACGAGGCGAGCATAGGGCGCCAGGTAAAAGAACTGGGTGGCGAGCCGCCGTGTTTCGCGACGGAGTTTTTCGACGGCGGTTTCTCGACGCACAGCATTGTGGGTCTTAACATCCTGCCGCTGGAGTGCAGACACCCTGAGGACCCGCAGACGCTGCCGCCGCGTTACGTGTCACCGGCGATTGAACTTTTAGATATCGAGGCGGGCGTTATGGCGGGGTTTGTGAGCCTGCATTTCGGGTTCAGCCCCGGGCAGTTCGCGGATTTCCTTTTAGGGTGGTGCGGGCTGGACATAGCAGATGATGACATCGGGCGAAAACCTTTACACGAACCGGCCTTGGAGGGGGACATGAAACTTAATTCGACGAATTAAGTATCGTGTCCCTTTAATTATGAATTTGTTTCTCGACATATTCGGCGGTACGTGTGATGTTCTTTATTCGCTGCCCTGCCTGATTATCGATATTGTGATTGGAAATATCCTCGCACTACTTGGGCTTATCGGAGTCCCAGTCCTAAAAAACATCAGCTTCACGAGTTTTCAAGTCTATTCGGAAGAAGGGATGAAACTGCCCGCTGTCGCTGTGAAGGGCGGGCTAATGGATATCATGAAACCTTTCGCGCGCGCGATAACGACGGGTCGGTTTATCCAGTTCTACCGGACGGGTGCGATTGAGAATCCGGAAATAAGGCGGCACGAACTGTTCGGGCACGCGCTGGCGCAGTGCCGTTACCTCGGGCCTTTGTACATTCCGGTCGTGCTTGTGGACTATACCGTAACTCTGCAGTGGCTCCTGCCCTTCTGGCGGGGCGTGAAGAAATACTCGCTCACCGAGCGATGGGCGAACAAGTTCGGCGGAGAGGGACATGAAACTTAATTCGTCGAATTAAGTATCGTGTCCCTTTAATTGTCCGGTTTGGTGAGTTTTTCGAACTCCGGGTTTTCCCAGTAGTTTACGAAATCCTGGTGTCGTCTGGCAACCTTCTTGTACTTCGGGTCAAGCTCTACCGCCTTGCGCAGCTTTTCGAGCATCTCGTCCGTCTTGCCCTGAAGCGCGAGGATACGCGACCAGTTGCCGTAAGCAAGCGCGTAGCGGGGATTGATTTCCGTCGCCTTGCGGAAATCCTCGATGGCGCCTTCGGTATCGCCCGAGGCGTTCTTCGTCTCGCCGCGGTTGAAATAAGCGCTCGAATGCTTTTCGTCGAGCGCTATTGCCTTGCCGTAGTCTTCTATCGCGTTTTCGTAGTCGCCCTTGCGATGCCATGCCATCCCGCGGTTGTTGAGAGCGTCGGCGTGCTCCGGGTTAAGTTCGAGGGTTGCCGTGAAGTCTTTTATCGCGCCGTCGTGGTCGCCGAGAAAAAGAAGGACTGTCCCCCGGTTGTAGACGGCCTCGCCGTCGCTCGGGTTAAGTTCGACTGCCTTGTCGTAGTCCGCAACCGCGTCCTTGTACTGGCCGCCGTACCATTTCGCGTTTCCGCGATTTCTCAGCGCCTCGGCGGAACCGGGCCTGAGGCGCAGGTACTTGTCGTAGTCCGAAACCGCGCCGCCGTAATCCCTCGTCGCAAGCTTTGAGTTCCCGCGGTTCAGGTAGGCGTCGGCGAAACGCTTGTCGAGTTTTATCGCCGCGCTCAAATCCACGATGGCCCCGTCCGGGTCCCCGCTCCTGCTTTTCGCAAGCCCGCGCTTGTTATAAGCCTCGACGTAGCCGGGGTTCAGCTCGATTGCCCTGGAATAGCTTTGAACGGCAGCCTGGGTGTCGTTTTGCACGAGGCTTGCGTTCCCGCTGGTGTAATGCAGGGTCGCGTTTCCGGGGTTAAGCTCGATTGCCTTGTTGAAATCCGTCAGAGCGCCCTCGTAGTCGCCCTTGTCGAATTTTTCATTCCCGGCGCTGAAAAGGATTTCGCTTTCTCTTATTTTCTCAGCGCTCGAACAGCCGGCAAAGAATGCAAGGCTCAGAATCAAAACGGCGCTCAAGGCGAACTTACCGAACATGGCTACCCCCTTTTATCGTCGGACACGTGATTCCTGAATTTATGCCCTGCAGGCCGGCTTGTCAATTCAATTTCGGCATTCCCGGCCAATGAAAAAGGGAATCGCGTCTATTTGCCGCGATTCCCCCATATCGTAAGCCTATGGAATCAGTCGCTGATTTTTATCAGGATTTCCTCGCTATTTGCGCGAAGCTCCGGCACATACATGCCGAAAAGACTCGTCGGCAGCGCGTGGAAGACGCCCGGCACCTCGGCGCGCAGCCTGTAGCGCAAAAGGTGCTCGCCTTGCCCGAGGGAGCTTACGAAGAAAACCACCTTCTCGTCGCGCAGCTCCATGTAACTGCAGAAGCCTTCCTGGCCCTTGCTTCCGCTTCGCATCTGGAGCGGCTCGCAGCCCGCAGGCTTCATGTCTTCGAAGCAGACGTAGGTATAGTCGTTGTCGCTCTTGACCTTCAGCTCGACCTGGATGACATCCCCGCTCTTTAGCTCGTCCCCGTTCTTTACCGGGACCCGCTCGTAGCGAAGGCGCTTTTCCTTGAGCTTCTGGCCTTCGGCGCCCTCCACCTCGACCTCGTAGGGAATCTGCACCAGCTTGAAGTACGTTCTGTCCACCTTCAGCTCGTGTCCGGCCGCGGTGATGTGCTCCTCCTTCGTGAAGTAGCGCAGGTAGGTGTTGAAATAGAGCGCGCCCGCGCCCTCTTTCGTGACCTTCAGCGTGTGCTTGCCGCCCCCGAGGGTGACGCCTTCGAGAAGGAACCGGTTGTCGTAGGTGAAGAAATTGTCCTTGTTTATCTTCACTTTCTTTACTACCGCGCCGTTGTCGAAGTCCAGCGTGAGGGTGTAATCAGGCTGCCCTTCGCCGCTCGCCACGACGAAATCGCTAAGCGCCGCCAGGCACATGGTCGTGTCGCGTGTCGAGCGCCAGTAGTAGCCGTTTCGCCTGTTGTTAAGAAGCCACTTGACCAGCCTCGGAGCGACGTCGCTCTTCGGGTCGAGTTTCGTTATGGCGCGCAGAATCCACGCGTTGGTCTCGATGTCCGAGTTCCACCAGTACCACCACCCCCTGGCGGGAGTCCGGAACCATGCGACCTGGGTCTCCTCGTTCTCCTCTTTGTACTGCATTATATTCTGAAGGACCGTCTTGGCCCTGTCCGTATCGTCGAGGTTCGCCAGAGCCAGAGCCAGAAGGGCCTTGCCGTAAAGGTTGAGCTTGTCGCGCCCGGAATAGAGCCTTTCAATCAGGCTGCCGGAACGTTTGTCCTTTTGAGGAACCTTGTACTCGGCCTTGACCTTCTTCATCGAGAGCACGTATGCGGCAAACGCGTGTTGTGCGCTCACCGACCAGTGCTCATTTCTCATCGCCGAGATTTCCTGGTTGCGAAGGTAATTCATCCCGCGATTAATCATGTTCTGGTCGACCTTGAGGTCGCTTTCCTGGGCCGTGCAGAGCGCGAAAAGAACGTAGCACGTCAGGTACGGGCTGGGCCTATCAGTTGACCACCAGCCCCATCCGCCGTCGCCGTTCTGCATGTTGGTTATACGCGCAAGCCCTTTCTTTATCATCTTGTCGAGTTCGTCACCGTCGAATATCGGATTGTTCCAGTAGACCGAGACATGCTCGCCCTTCTCGATTTTCCTGATTTCCTCCATCCGGCCGCGTATCTTTTTCACATCCTCGAGCTTGATGCCCATATTCTGGAGAGTCTTGAGCGTCAGGACGCATGGCATGAACCTGCTCATCGTCTGCTCGGTGCAGCCGTAGGGATAGTAGATAAGATAAGGAAGCGCATCCATCATGGCGCCGACGAGACTCGGAGCGTACTGGACTTCGAGCCGCGTGAACTCGGGTCTTCGCTTCTCGGGCACCTCGAGCTCGACGGTTATCGTCTTTTCCTTTTCGTCCGGCTTCATCGAGCCGGTCGAGGCGACCTGCTTAATCATGCCGTGGACGAGGACCGGGAAGGTCATCTGCATGGCGTCGGACTCCTCGTCGGTGAGCGCCGTCACGGTAATTTTCGCAGTGCCTTCCTTGATGACCTTGACGCGCCAATCGACGCGGGTCTCGCCGTCGGCGGCGACCTTGACGTCGACGGTCTTGGGCGTTTCGCCAATCATCTTGAGATATTCTTCGGGAACGTCGAGGGTGACGCGAGCCGTTTTTTCCTTTTCGAGGTAGTTGTGGACGTTCGCGCTTATCACGACTTCGTCGTACTCCATGAAGAATCGCGGGGCCTGCAGCCTGACCAGAAGGTTCTTCGTCGTCACCGCCGAGGTGCTATTTTCGCCGACTTTAGTCTCGGTGGTCATTCCCCATGCGTTTATCTTCCAAGTCGTGAGGTTCTCCGGCATATCGAACGTAACGGTCGCAGTCCCGTCGAGGTCGGTCACGAGAGCCGACTGCCATAGCGCGGTGTCGGCGAATTTCTGCCTGACCTGCGCCTCGGCGAAATCACCGCCGCCGTCTCCTTCAGCATCATTCGATTTGTCCATTCTTTCACCGGCAGGCGCGGGCGCTCCGGGAGAAGCGGCACGCGACATCTCCTTGCTCTTGCTTTCTCCTTCTTCCATTTTTCCGCCGTAACCTCCGGCACGACCGCCACCTTTGCCCAGTCCGTTAATAGACGCACCCTGCGGTTTGCCGGAAATACCGTTCATGTCCCCGTCGGTAATAGCCCGCCAGTCGCCCACGGAAACGCCCCAGATTCCGAACCACGCACTCGGATACGGCGAAAGGTGCTGGAACGGTCTGTGGATATATCCCCACGAGCTGAACTGGTCGTGCAGGTTAGTCAGCATATTCGCGTAATGATACCTGAGATTTCCGTGGAAAAATTTCGCTATCGGCGGGGTCATTTCAGGCTGAATGTAAAGGACCGACTTGTCAAACGCGCTTAAGACGACCTGGGTCTGCGCGGGTTTCCCGTCGAGCGTCTTGGCCGTAACCTTTACCGTCGCCTTCTCGCCGGGCTTGTATTCGACCTTGTCCGTCTCCACCGCGAGCTTGATAATACCTTCTTCCGGCGGAACGCAGATTCTCTTGGACTGCTGGTGTACCCGGGTATCCGCAACCGTCGTGGCTTCGATGAAGAAATTGGGATGGTGTTCTCTCTTTATCGGAATATCCACTACCATATGCTTCTTCGGAAGGTGAAGCAGCTTCCACGAAAGCATACAGTTATTGTCCACCTCGTCAGAGTAAAGCACGTAGCTGTCGGCGTGTTTCGTGTTTATCATCACGTGCGCCGTTTCGCCCGGCTGGTAGGAACGCTTGTCGGTAATGATTTCGAGATTGTTGAATCGGTAGAGCTTGCCGTCGAAATCGCGGCCCGCAACCCAGACAAGCGCGTAGCCCTCGACAACCCCGCCCCACTCGTCGGGCGATGCGAACTTGAATTTCAAGAGCCCGCTCTTCTCGTGGCGCAGGCGAAATTCGAGCTTGCCGCGCTCGTCCGTCGACGCCTTCCACCGCTTGAGCTCGGTCTCTTCAATACGCGCGTTTTCCGGCCCGCCGTAAACGACGGACGAGACCGTCACAACACCTTCCGTCTTGACCGGGGCGTAGCCCGGAGTGAGACAACTTACGCGGACGACTATCTCGTCGCCCGGCCTGTAGTAACCGCGGTCGGCCTGAATGAAGGTGTAATAGGCCTGCCGCGTCACCTTGACCGCGCCTTGACCGCTTATCACCCTGCGGCTCGAATCGCGCACGTCCGCCTGGACGATGTAGCGATGGTCGCGGTCCGAGTGGTCGCGAAGCGCCGGAGAAGTATCTATCTCTAACTTGAGAGATCCGTCTTCGCCGATTTGCTCCTTGCCCTGCATGACAAGCTCCCTGACCGGATTGGGCGCGGAACCGCCGAAGCCGCCCCACCACCACCCCGGCGGAATCCAGCAGCACTTCACCCTGCCCCACCAGGGCATCCACGAATACTCATACCAAGCCCATCCGTAGCCCTGCCCGTAGAGCCAGTCCCATTCGCCGGGGAAATAGTAGGCGTGCGTGTATTCCTCGCGAAAAACCTTGTAATCCACCGTCGCGTCGACAACGGGACCGCCGAAGTAATACTTCGCCTTTACGACCGCGGTCAGCTTGTCGCCGAGCTTCACGTGCGTCTTGCCCGGCTCCACCGCAACCTCGAACTCGGGCTTCTTATATTCCTCGACCCTGAAGTTCTGGCCGCCTAAGTAGTTCCTGCCAGATATATAAATCCTGTAAACTCCGAGGGTCGGCTCCTCGCCAAGAGTGAACTCGCCGTCGATTCCGCCGTACTGGTCGGCCTGCGCAGTATCGGTATGAACCTTGTTGCCGCGCGGGTCGTAAACCGTTAGCGAAACTCCCTTGCCGGGCATGTTGTTGAGTATCCCGTTCTGCATATTCCTGACCCAGACTTTGTAATGCACAGTCTGCTTCGGTCGATAAACCGGTCTGTCCGTGATGCAGAAGGCGAAAACCCCCTGCTGCATACGAGAAGGCCGGTATCGGCTCCAGTAGGTCATCCCGCTCCACGCCACCCTGTCCCCCTGGGCTTTCACGAGCAGGTGCAGGTTTCCCTGATTCGTATCCACCTTGGTAAGCTGCGCGATACCATCTTCGTTAGTTTCGAGGTCGTAGATTTTTTTGTAGTGTATCGACTTTCGGATATTTCTGTCCCATACGCTCCAGACGTGCAGCACCTGGACTTCGGCGCCGGGAACCGGCTTACCGGAGCGCGCGTCGCAGACGAAGTAAAGAGTGCCATCTTTGGTATGTTTCTCGACGAAGGCGAGGTCGGTCAGGACGAAGACCGCGCGGCTCTCGCCCAGCGCCAACAAGTCAATGTCCGTCTTTTCGGCATGCTCTTTCGGTGGTTCCGACGTGTAGGCGTATATCAGGTATCCGCCCCGCTCCTTCAGCGGGGTCTGAAGCGTTTTGTGCGCGTAGCGGTGCGAGCCGTCATCGGGCACCTCGTCCGCCCACCGAGCGATTTCCTTGCCGACATACTTCGCGGCCATTTCCTTTATCCATGCATAGTATTCGCTGTTGTCATATGGATAAACGAAGTAATGATGCCAGTTGGGCAGCAGCCACATCCCCCGCAGGCCCTTGAACTTGTCAATTCTCTCGTTGCGAAGCTCCTCCATGAATCCCTTGTAGTCTATTTTCCGTGCAACGAACCAGACCTTCGACGTATTGCGGAAGCTGAGTTGCAGTTTGGCCGGCTCGTCCGGAAGCTGCACGCCCGCCTGGCTTATCAAAACCTGCTTCTGCTTTATAAGCCCTATCTGCCTGTCTGCCTGTTTCGACCACTGGCTTTCGGCGAAATTGGCCTTGACCTTGTTGTACTGCTCGATTGCCATCTTGTACTGCTGTCTCGACTGGTGATAGAGTGCAATGCAGTACTGAGCTTCCGAAGCCACCGGGGCTCTGGCATAATCGCCCGCAACGACGCGAAGCAGCGGAATCACGTTCCATTCCTCGGGCAGCGCGACTCTGCGAATCTTCCCGCCGGCAAGCACGATGGCCTCGCCGTCTCCAAGCTCCCAGGGATTGAAGGTTTCAAGCTCTTCTTTAAGTGGGGCCACTCCGCCCACGCGATAAATGCTGGAATATGAGTTGAGCCTGTCCATGCCGAAGCGCGAGCGGCTCAGCATCGCCTGGCGATAGTAGCTCAGCGCGGTATAGTCCCCGTTTTCGGTCTTATCGAGGTCCCGCGCCTCTTTAAGAAGAAATAGAATTTTCTTGTCATCGTCGAGTTCCGAAGCGTACTTTTCAGGCGCCGCCGGAAAGATAGGCTTGCCGTCTTTTCCTACGCGGAGCCCAATGGGGCGTTTGCGCCTGAGCTGCCAGTTGGAGTAGTACTCGTCGAAATCCTTCTCTCCGGCGGTCTCGGCGGTGAAGTCGTCGCGCTCACCCCAGTAAGAATACCAGTAGTGCCACTCTCCCTCATAAATTCCAAAGCGCGCGCAGATTGCCGCCAAGTCGAAGATGCACTCGATGCGTTCGTTGTGCCAGCCCTTGCGTTCCTCGTCCGGGAGAATCGAAAGCGCTTCCTGGTCGCCGTCGTATTTTTTATATAGTTCCCGGGCGCGCTCCATATGCGCCAACGCATGCTTCTTGTCGTACTGGTTCGAGCGAAGCCGGATTCCCTGCTTGTACTGCGCCCTGTGGAATTTTCCGCCAGCCCGCGTTCCCCAGTGAGGAATCAGCATGTAGAGGTTGCCGGCCAGCCTTTCGGCTCTCGCCTCGTGCGGAGTGTCCTTGCAAAGCTCGACATATTTCTCGACGGCCTCTATCGCAAGGTCGAAAAGCTGCAGGCGAAGACGGCATATGACAACCCTGTTGCTTGCATGATGCCACTTGTCATGTCGCGGAGTAATGCCCGTAAGCTTTTCATAGAGTTCGGAGGCTTCCTTGTAATTTTTCTTGTCGAAAAGCTCGTCAGCCTTGGCGAGCATTGAGTTTCCGTCCTCCGGCTCCGCGAGGACGGCAAACGCGAGGGCGACGATTGTGATTGTCAAAATCGCCATCGTCGATAATCTTCGATACCTGAGCCCCATGCTTATTCCCCCAAAAGGCAACTGTCTTTACTTACATGAAAATTCGATTCTTGCCGGGCAAGCCGAAGATTTACGGCAACCGGCCTTTCTATTTTGACAAAAAAGACGGCGGGAAGTTCGCGGAAAATAAAAATTTTTCCCATGGCCCCGATACGGTCATGCTTCTGGAGATGAAAGTGTATTTGTCGGGAAAAGACTCTTGGCCCCCGGTAAACTCTAACAGGCGGTCTGCTGCCTGTATTCCGATACCACGGCAATAAACGATATCATAAGGAAGCCCATAATCGCCGCGACGACGGAGATAAGCGACCTCTGCGGCAGGACTTTCTTGCCCGGCACAATCGCGGGGCTGACCAACCTGACATTCTCGGTTTTCTGGGCCGAAGTGACTCTCGCCTCTTCCACCCTGTTTTTGAACATCTCGTAGGCGTGCCTTGCAACCTCCACCCCGCGCCTCAACTCTTCCATGCTGTCTCTTTTTTCTCTCAAATCGGCACTAAGAGTCTGTTCCTGCCCCTTCCTCTTTTTATGCCTTTCTTCGAGCACCTTGATATTGTCCGCGAGGTCGGCCGCGCTGAGTCTTCTGCTGTTTCTCTCGTCAAGCCACGTAACATATTCCCTGTACCGCGATTCAAATTGCTTTTTCGCTTCCGCCTGAAAAGTCTCAAGCTCCGCATAGACTTTTTGATGCACGAGCAACTCCGACTCGAGCTTGCGCGTCTGCTGCTCAATCTGAGGGGTTTTTTCCAAAAGATATTTCTCCTCGCCGACCGCTTTTTCAAAGTCGCCCTTTAAAGAAACTATCTGGGCATAGAGGCTAACGTAATTCGGGTTCATCTGCTCGGAAGTAAGCGCCATGCTCGAAAGCCGCTTGATATTTTCAGCACCGGATTCCCCGAGCAGCTGTTCCCAGAAAGTCTCGTCAGGCAAGCTCTTCTTGAGCGTGATAATAGGCTCCATGTTCTTCAACTGGGTCTCAAGAACTTCTATCGCGGTCTCGAAAGACTTTCGTCTGGCCTGCACCGTCTGGAGCCTGACCGAATTGTTTACAAGAACGCTCCGGAGAGAATCGAGTTGCATCCTCAGAGTCTCGACGTCGGCCTTGCTCGAAAGCTCGGCAAGCTTTTCGGTCGTTCTTTTATACCTCTTTGCGATGTTCAGGAGGTCAGTCGCCAGGGACCTTTGGATTTCATTCATGCGGGAAATATCAAATTCGCCGTCCGGGTTTTCGCCCAGCCATGCGCCGTCGACCTCGACTGCGGTAATCACGTTACCAAGAGTTGCCAATCTCTGCTTCTCGAACTCCAAATCCTCCGTCCTGGTCTGAAGCTGCCTGAAAATGACCTGAACCTGCTCGGAGACCGTTTCTATCTGCTGGGTAAGCTGCTCGATTTGCGCACTGTCGCCGAATTCCCTGACCGACTGCTCGGCATCTCCCAGCTTGCGCCTGGCTTCCGAGAACTGCTCCGTAATGAATCTGTTCGTGTCTTCCGTCCTCGTTTTTTGAAGGCTATTCTCGAGTGCCATGAATTCTTCCGCCCAAAGATCAGATATCGCCTTGGCGTACTCCGGTTTTTCATGCCTGGCATAAAGAATCAGGAGCGGCGCGCCCGAGTCCGAATTGCCCTTGCCCTCTGTCTCCACCTCGACCCTGCAGTTCTTGAGAAGACCTTCCACCGTGATATCTTTAAACTCATCAGGATATTTTTCCCTGATTTTAGCAAGAACATCCGACAATACGCCCTTGCTCTCGAGAATCCTTTTATAATTCCCGGATGAAAGGGTGCCGGGCTTCAGCTCGGTCTTGAACTGCGAAGGAGCCACCAGGAGAATTGTCGAAGCCTCGAATATGTTGGGCATGAAAAGCGTATAAACGGCGGCTACCAAGCCGCAGACAATCGTCCCGATAATAATAAGCTTCCACCGTTTCAATAGCGCCCCGAAACAATCGATCCCGCCTTCATCGAGCATCTCCCGCGTCTCCATTCGCATCCCTCCGGAACAATTATCTTGTCATTTTGAATTGAACGCTTTTGGCCTGCCTTTGTAGCAGACGCCTGTTTCGAAGTCAATACCGTAACCTGAACGACGGCTGCCTTATCATAAATTGGCTTGAATGTTCCTTTGCCTCTACCACAATAATGCAGGGAAGCTTATACTTGAGACAAAAGCCGAAAAAAAGAAAACGTATGTGATTGGCAGGCGGGAACCAGAATCCGGGAAGTATCCGCTCATTCCTCATTTTCGCGCTGGGACTCGAGCCACGCGTCAATCTCGGAAAGACGGAATTTCCATAACCCGCCAATCTTTTGCGCCGGCAATTTCTTGCGTTTTATCCACTTGTAAACCGTATCGCGCTTTATCCCGAGATATGCGGTAATTTCTTCGAGGGAAAGCCATCGCGCCGACATATCCTCCGAGGATTTCTTTTCAGCCACCGTTTTCATCATGAAATCTATTATCTCACTTTTTATGCTTTCAAACTCGCGAAGCTTTTTTTCTATTGTCATTTCGAGGCTTTTTCTGCCGTTCGAGGCTTTTTCGTTTCGAACGGGAATAATTACCACCAGCGCCGATTCCACCGTTCCCTTTTCATCCTTCAAGGGCGTCGCTATGATGTTGGAATGCACGACAGCACCGCGGATATCTCTTCCCGTCTGCCTGCATATGGTGCGCTCGAGACCTTTGTCAAATAAGCCACCAATGCAACAGTCCGGGCATATGTCATTTCTCTGATAAAGACTCGAATGGCACTTGGCGCCTTCCACTTCGCCAAACATATCAATTACCATCTTGTTGGCCCATATTATCCGGTAGTCTCTGGAAATTATCATGATGCCCGCCCCGGCGTTCATCGTTATCATTTCCAGCCTGTTTTTTTCATACTCCAGCAGCTTATGAGCTTTTTTACGGTCCGTTATGTCCCTGCTTACCGATACGAATCCGCGGAAATGCCCGTCCGAACCGACCAGCGGAGTTGCGTGGAATTCGGCCCAGTATGTCGAGCCATCCTTTCGCTTTACTTCAAGCTCCATTCTTTTGGTAGGAAACGCTTCCTCGACCGAGATTGTTTTCATCTTCAATAAGCTCTTTTGAAGCGCTTTCATAAGTTCCTGATAGCTCTCGGTCGTAAACATATCCCCTGCGCTCATCGACATGGCTTCTTCGACTGAATACCCGCGCTGGCACTCCATCGAAGGGCTTATGAAAATGTAGTTCAAATTCTCGTCCACTATGCAAATCACATCCTCGACGCTTCGAATAACCTGCTCGAATCTCGATTCGCTGTCCTTCAGGGCCTGCTCCGTTTTCTTCTGACCGGAGATGTCCTTCACCTGGACGAGAACCGTGTCGGGTGGAACAGGCACGTATATAGAGGAGATGTCCCTCTCGGCTTTCTCCCCCCTGAAAATGAACTTCATCTCCTTCTCTATAGTCTTCCCGCCGTCAATACACTCTTCCATGTCTTTGAATATATCGGTCCGTCCCGGAAGCACTTTCTTCAAATTTACGTTGCGCAAGTCCGATATGTCCCTGCTCGATATTTTTTCGGCCAGCTTGTTCCAGTCGACCAGAATAAATCCTTCCTGCGTTTTTTTGAAGGTATACGTTGCATATGGAAGGTGCCTGTATTGCGCATGCAGGCTCTTCAGTTCGTCTTGCGTGTCGGATGCCTTCAAAATCTCGATTTGTTCGCGTAGTTCTTTCAGCTCTTTGAGAAGCTCCGCCCTGCTCATTGATGCATGTTCCATAGCCCTGCTCTTCTCAAGAAAACGGTTTGATATTTATATATAACATACAGAAAAATATATTTCAAGCCGTTCATATGCATCATTTTTATTATTTGTACACCAAAATTATAGTATCAAATTCCATCTCATAATGAGTTCAATGTATTTTTGATACTTTATTTCCAGGCACCTATTCGTCGAACCGGAACATACATCTTGACATATTCTTCCCTTCAAGGTAGATGGGAACGGCATGGAATTTCACGTAAAACGCGGTTCTTTACCGGAAAGTTCGCGCGACCAATCCGGTCCGCGGGCTGGCTCAATCTCCACGCCCGGAGGACATGCCGATACTCCGGCTTTCTTCCCCGTCGCGACCCTCGGCACGCTCAAAGCCCTTACCCCCTCGCAAATAGAAGCGACGGGAACCCGGGGCCTGCTTGCAAATGCCTATCACCTTCACCTGCGGCCCGGCGAGCAAATTGTCGAAAAAGCGGGAGGTCTTAATCGTTTCATGAAATGGAACGGCCTCATACTCACCGACTCCGGGGGCTTTCAGGTCTTCTCGCTTGCCACCCTCGTCAAGGTCGAGGAGGACGGAGTGCGATTCCGGTCTCATATAGACGGCTCCGAACTTTTTATCGGGCCGCGCGAGGCTACTCGAATCCAGCAAAGAATCGGCGCCGACATGATAACCTGCTTCGACCAGTGCACTTCCTATCCGTGCTCAAAGGAAGAGGCCGCCGAAGCCGTCGAGCGAACGGTTAGATGGGCGCAAGCATGCCGGGAGGAAAACGCCGCCGGCAAGCAGGCGATGTTCGGAATCGTTCAGGGTTCGGTCTATCCCGACCTTAGGGCAGAGTGCGCACAACGCCTCGTCGAGTTGGATTTTCCGGGTTATGCGATAGGCGGACTTTCCGTCGGCGAACCCAAAGAAACCACCTTCGAGATTCTCGAACATACTCTCGGGTTTCTTCCGGAAGACAAGCCGCGCTATCTCATGGGAGTCGGAACGCCGGCAGACATCCTCGCGGCCGCGGCAATGGGCGTCGATATGTTCGACTGCGTGATGCCCACCAGGAACGCACGAAACGCATCGCTCTTTACCCGCGAAGGCAAAATGCGTATCCTTCGGGAAAGATTCAAGGATGACCTTTCTCCCGTCGACGAGAACTGCTCCTGCTATCTCTGCGCCAATTTCAGCCGCGCCTATCTCAGGCACCTTTTCGTTTCAAAAGAATTGCTCGCGTATACCCTCGCATCCATCCATAACGTGACATACTACCAGGACATGATGGCTTCAATAAGAGAAGCGATTTCGACCGGGGCGGAGAATTTCGAGTTCCCCGGCGCGGAGTAATTTTCGTTTTGTGACGCATTTTCCATTGAATTGATGCTTCCGTAGCAATAGAATCTTTCGATTGTTGCATCGAGCCGGACTGGCTGGCATTTGGCGGCCATCCCGGCGCGCTGCAACTCTTGGGTAACGGTAATAAGTCTTGGACTGCAGGGGGTTGTCGTGGTTAAGCTTTCAGATTACCTTACAATCGACCAGGTCTGCCTCGAGCTCGAATCCACCGACAAGAACGGCGTAATTCAGGAGCTCGCCGAGTATATTAAAGAAGCCAAAGGCATGAAAGACTTCAAGACGTACGTAAAAGACGTCTTCAAGCGGGAAGAAGTCGCCACCACGGGCATAGGCGGCGAAGTAGCCATTCCCCACGCCCGCACCGACGCGGTCGAGTCCTTCGTAATCGCCTTCGGACGCTCCACGAAAGGCGTCGATTTCAAGGCCCTCGACAACGACCCGTGCAAGCTCTACTTCATGCTCGGCACTCCCAGGGACCAGGTACCTCAGTACCTGCAGATACTCGCGCACCTCACGAGACTGCTTAAAAATCCCTCGTTCTGCAACGAACTCCTCGCCGCGAAAACGCAGGAGAGAGTTATCCATATTTTCGAGGACGCTGAAAAATAAACCGGCTTTCAGCCGCGCATGAACCGCGACTTCATATCCGTAACGGGAAAAGAGGCCGGGCTTGTCTGAAAAGCGCACGATACATGACGAACGAATGGTCCCCCTCGGACTCGCGGAAGAGATTTTCGGCGCCGTAAGCCCCCGCTACAAGCTCTGCTTTTTCAGGCACGCCGCAGCCTACGAGTTTGCCTTGTCACTCATTAAGCTCGAGTGGCGCATCCTCGACATCGGTTGCGGAACGGGATACGGAACCGCCCTCCTTGCGGACAAGTGCGCCAGCATAGCCGGACTCGATTACTCACGGCAAGCCGTCGAATATGCCTCCGAACACTATGGCTCCGACTCGTGCACCTTTGCCTGCGCCGACGCCCTCGCCACGGGACTGCCCGAAAGCTCGTTCGACGCCGTAACAAGCATCCAGGTCATCGAGCACATGAAAGACCAGAAAGGCTTCGTTACGGAAGTCAAGCGGCTTCTCAAGCCCGGCGGCCTCTTTCTGGCTGTCACTCCGAACAAAATAACATACTCCTCCGAAAACGAAGTCGGCTTCCATTACCACTACAAGGAATACGTCGCTTCCGAGCTGCTCGATTTCCTCTCCGAACATTTCGCCGAAGTCAGGCTTCTGGGCCTCTTCGGCAAATCGGTCCTCGCCAAAGCCTACCACGACAAAGACCTGAAACGATACTCGAAAGGACGCCTGCTGGGCCTCGCGCCTTCCTTCTTCAGGAAAAAGTACCGCAAGCTGCTCTGGCATCGCCACAAGGATTCCGAGATTTCCGCCGCCGACTTCACCGTCACCGAAGATGCACCCGTCGAGGACTCTCTTGATCTCGTCGCAGTCTGTAAAAAGTAGCCTGCCTACCCTCCGGCAAATCGCGACTTCAGCCAGAACCACCATCGCCTCGGCTCGAACGGACGGTGGCGAATTGATTTTGCAACCATCGAGCGGGCCTTCACACCCTCGCCGCGCTTCAGGTACATCTTCGCCAGCTTGAACGTGCAGGCCGCAATACCCCTGTCGTAAGCCTTACGCGAAATCCTCCCGCTCGCCTCCGGGTCACCGTAGACGCGCTCCCTGCAAACCATCTTCTCGCTCAGATGGTTCACATCGTTCTCCCACGATAAATTTCCTTCATGAAACCTGTACCTGCCGAGAACTTTGTCTATAAACCCGAACTCGTACCGCGCCGCCATTCGCAGCCATAAATCGTAGTCCTGCGCGAAACGCAGTTCCTCGTCGAACATCCCCGCTCCGTCGAAACACTCTCGCCTGCATATCACCGCAAGCGTTATCAGGAATATCCTCTTGAAGAGCCGTGCCAGGACGTCCCCGCTCGGCCCCTCCCGCACCGGCAGCTCCAACTCGCGGTCCGTAGCAAAATAGTCCACCGCATGATAGCTAACCGCGAACTCCCGGTGCTCGTCCATGAACTTCACCTGGACTTCCAACTTCTCCGGCAGCCACAAATCGTCGTGGTCCAGAAACGCCAGCAACTCGCCACCCGACTCCCTGATTCCCCGATTGCGCGCCGACGAGGGCCCGGCGTTATCCTGGTAAATATATCGAATCCTGTCCATGTAAGGCTCAAGCGCTTCGCGGGTCGCAGGCTCAGAGCCGTCGTCCACGACAATGAGTTCGTAATCGTGGTAAGTCTGCGCCAGCACCGACTCCACGGCCTGCACCAGCATTGCCGGGTTATTGTACGTCGGTATTATCGCAGATATCCTCGGCATCACGACCTCCCTGCCTTGGCCGCATCGACCCTTATCACATCACCCGCCCGGAGCAAATCCAACCCGAACGTGAATAGCCCCAAAAGCCGCCTGATTCGCTTTCTCTCAATCCACCCGAGCGCCTGGAGACCCTTCGCCCTTCTCGCATACCCGATGCTCCCCCGAAGCCCCACCGAACCTGAAAGATGAGAGAGATGCTTCACCTTAAAACCGGCCTTACTAAGCAAGTATCTCAGGGAATATGGCGAGTACGAGCAGATATGCCTCGGCGCATCGAGGTGAAACCATTCCCTGCCGAAGCGATGGAAATTGAAGCTCGCGGTATTGGGTACCTCGACGTAAAGTTTGCCGCCGGGCTTGAGAATCCTTCGAATCTCTTCCATGAACGCGAGGGGTTCGTGGATATGTTCGAGCACGTGGATTGTCGTCACTATATCGAAATGCGAGTCCGGGTAGCGCACTTCTCCGAGCCTTCCCGTCTTGACTTCGAGTCCGTGCCCGCGTGCCGCCTTTGATGCGGTCGGGTCAGTCTCAACCCCGTGAACCTCCCAACCGAGTGCCTTGAGCCTTGCGAGGAACGCGCCCGCGCCGCACCCGACATCGAGCACCTTCCCCTTCTGCCCCGCGTAAGCATCCTTCTTCAGCCGCGTCCTCAGGTCACTGCCCGCGTACCACGCTTCCATGAGTTTTTTCAGGATGCCGGTCCGCCTTCTCGGAGATTTGGGCTTTTTAACGTGCGGGTCGTAGTCGCCGGAGTAGAACTTCCCTATATCCTCCGCTACCGGGCGAGGATTTATGTAGACAAGCCCGCATCTTGCGCACTTTACTTCCCTGAAGCTGCCCGGATGGCCGAGTAGATAGTCCTTTGCATGGAAAAGCACCCGCCCGCCGTCGCTCCCGCAGAGGGGACAGTCCACCTCCTCCATCCTTATTATATTATCCTTACTCAATAGTCCTCCGGGAGTCCCCCAGTCAGCCGCGCCAATTCTATTGCAGCATACATCAGGTGTCAAGCTTGCTGGCATCGTTTTGCGCATCAAGACGGATTTTCCCGTTTGTAAAATTAAGTCTTTATCTGGCAACGACTTACGAGCGTGGATTTCTTGAAATCCATGCATCCACGAGAAAATTTTCGACGAAGTCGAAAAATGCGGTGGAGATGTAACCTTCACCTTATTTAAACTCAGACCAAAACCCATTACAGGCGTCTGTAAATTTAAGTTGTTGTATAGCAACGACTTACGACAAGTTTTTACAAATATCGACGGGTCTTTTGTCGTATTTGCGCGGGTAAATTTACCGTCAAATTTAAATATTCCCATAACGCCCCATTCATCGCCCGGGATGGGAACATCACGCCTTATTGAATCATTGGTAACTATTACAGACTGACTGCACACAATATCTCCTTCCCGTGACAACTTGTTGATAAGTTGTCACATGCCGGGGCTATGTTTTGCACCTTAGACTTGCCGCAGGCAAGCAAGAAAAACATAGCGAAAGGCAATAATCAATACCTTTGGGATTTTGGTTTGTTGCCGCTTGTCGGCGCTATCCTCTGCAATAGCAACCGGCGGTCTGAGATGCAATATCTCTCTATATATATGACACCGTTTTAGACCCCTGACAAGCAGACTTTTTTAAAAATTTTTTCACTTTTTTCTGATCCCTTATAGCATAAGGACTTACGCGAATTCGATTTGACGTAACTCTAACATGACTTACAATAAACGTCACAGACTGACAAATATTGTCATTCTCCCCCTGCGCCCGCCGGAAGAGGCAATTGCCATAAAACCTTGTCGCAAAAGAAGTTGTGTCATATCGCACTCATCGAGCAAGTCCGTGGCACGGAGATTGCACTATGAGATAAGCGAATCTTCTATCAACCCTCCGGCGGGCACTGGCAGAAACGGAGGGATGTGAGATGGTAAGTCGCAGAGATAAGCTGGTTTTTGCAGTATATCTGGCTGTTATAGGACTTCTGCTTTTTTCCGGGTGCTGGAGAAGACCAAAAGGAGGCGGCGAAGCTGCTGCCATATCGGCGCTGCGCACCATCTCGAGCGCGGAAGAACTCTACAATACCAGGTATGAAAGTTACGAAACGCTCGAAGAACTCGGCAAAGCAAATTTGCTCGACAGCGTCCTTGCTGCCGCAACGCATCACGGCGCGTCAAAAAGCGGATATTACTTCGTCCTGACATTGAACGCAGACAAGTCTGCATGGACCTGCGTCACACGGCCGGCCGAATGGGATGTCACAGGCACGCGCAATTTCAAAATAGACCAGACCGGCGTTATCTACTACAACTCGGATAAAAACTCCAGCGACTGGCAGAAAGCACTTGGAGGATAAAACTAATGAATACTCAAAAGCATTCAGGCGGTTCAATGCCGTCTCCGGTAAGGATTACCATCCTTTTACTAATAGCCATCCTTCTAATTATCGTCGGCTTCGCCTTATTCATACCTGATATGATAACATATAAATGGGAGAGTAATGAGGCAGGTGCGATTTCAATGCTACGAACTATCAACTCGGCTCAGGAGCTTTATTACTCGAGGAACGAGTACTTAGGCGGCCTCGAAGAGCTTGAAAGAGCTAAAGTAATCGACAGCGTTCTTGCATCTGCAACCAGACCAGAATCAGCGAAATCGGGTTATTACTACAGATTGACGATTGGGCAGGATAGGGCGACGTGGACATGCATTGCGCGCCCCTCGAAATGGCATACTGATGGAAGAAGAAATTTCATGATTACGGAAGAGGGTATTATTTTCTATAATTGTGAAGAAAATTCTTCCGAATTCCTGAAAGAGCTCGGGGGTTGATTTTACCGTATTTTTGAGATTGCTTCGGTCGCGTAATCCAGTTCGTTTGACCGGAAGCCTTTGCTTACGAGCGGCTTGTAAGCCTTCACCGCCTGCGCGAAGAATTCCGCAGATTTCCTGAGCTTGCCGCGGTCGAGGAGCGAGTTCGCAATTACCAGTAAAGTCTTCGCGACAACTTCCCTCGGCAGGACGCGCGAAGTCATCGCTTCCTCGAGCAGTTTTGTCGCAGGTGTGATTTTACCGTTCGCAGCGGTAATTCGGGCTAAAACCGCCTTCGCCTGCGCAATATCGTATGGATTATTATGGCCTGCAATAGTTTGCTCAAGCTCGGCTCCGACTGCGACCGCATCCTCCATCTTTCCCGCGGCGATTAGCGCGTCGGCCCTGACCTCGAGCGCCTTGAAGTAAAAGTCTCTCTGCTCGTTATCCCTCATTTTTACGAGGATTTTTTTCGACTTATCGAGTGCGGTCGCAAAGTCCTCTCTTATCAGAGCAGCCTCGACGCGCGTCTCGACGACGCCGGTCTCGTCCCCGGCGCGGCCCATTTTCTGCCTTATTTCCCACCCTTCCTCGACCTCGCGCAGGCCCGAGTCGAGCTTGCCCATCTTCACGAGGCAGACTCCGCGCGTCAGGATAACCGCTCCCTTGAGAGCCTCGGACTTCAGCTCGCCGGCAATCGACTCGGCTTCGCCGAGGATTGAGAGCGCTCCGTCGAAGTCGCCTGCCTGCATAAGGACGCTTGCCGTATTGTAGCGCGCCATGCAGGCGGGGCCTTTTGCGCCTATCTTGTCGAAGAATCTTACTGCGTTCATATTGTGCTCGTAAGCCTGTTTGACATTACCTCCGGACTTGTACGCCAGGGCGAGATTCATCCGGGCCACGGCGGCATTGTAGAGGTGGCCGATGTCCTCGTACATAGCGGCGCTTTCCTCGTAATATCGCTTCGCCTTTTTATAACTTCCGAGGTTCGATTCGATAACGCCGAGGGTATGCAGGAGACCGGCTTCGAGATGGTAGGAGTCTTCGAGGCCTTTGAGCGCTTTCAGCCCGTACTCCGTATACTTGCGGGCTTCATCGAATCTTCCTTTCTGAGAGAGCGCGAACGCCAAGTAGCTCGTGGCCATAGCGATGGCGGCTTTTTCGCCGGTATTTTCCACGAGCCTTAGCCCGTCGAAAGCCGTTTCGAGAGCCTTGTCCACGGAGCCCGCCATGGAATGAAGGCGCGAGAGGCGCAGGAGCGCCCGCGATTCCAGTACAACGGGAGGCGAGGACATGAGAAACTCACGTATCTCTTTCTGCGATTTCTCGACATCCCCCCTGCCCTCTAAAACCGTGATAATACCCATCCACGCCCGGTGCTCGTCTTCGGTGCCGGCGCTGAGCCGGCGCGCCGAAGCGTACGCGTTCTCGGATGAATCGAGGTCGCCCATCCCGAAGAGGTAGCTCGCAGCCTGCAGGTACGAATCGCCGGCGGCGCTCCTGTCGCCGGCTTCCTCGTAGTGGTGGGCCGCCTGAATGAGATAGCGCTCGTTCGCCCTGCCGTAGTAGCGCCTGATTGCGTCTGCGGCGGCCGCGTGAAGCTCGCTTTTCTCGACCTCGGTCAGCATCGAGTAGGCCGCCTCGCGGATAATTCCGTGCCGGAAGCGGAAGAATTCCTTCCCGCCCTCTTTTGCCGCGATGGCGATTCCCGCCCGGCGCAGGCTGCGAAGCGCCGCAGTCACGGGGAAGCGCCTGCCAACCATATACTTGAGGATGGGCAGCGGGAAGCTCTCCGCGATAAGCGAGGCCGCCTGAACCAGCCGGGCAGAAAACCTGTCGAGAGATTCGAGGCTGCGCCGCGAGGCGTCGACGGGGCCTCCGGTTTGAGCTTTTCGAAGGGCGTTCGCAAGAGCGCGCGCGGCGCCGGCGCCGAGTTCGACTCTAAGAAGAAGCTGGGCGATGTGCAGGGCGTTTCCGCCGGTTAGCCGCGCGACTGCCGCGGCGTAGCGGTAAGCAGGAAAGTTCTTGCCGAAATGCTTCTCAAGCAGATTCTGCACCTTTTCCTCGTCGAGAGGTTTCAGGACAATGCGCTGGCCCTCGATTTTCATGGGAAGCAGGTCTTCGGAAACGGTGCTGAGCACGAAGACCACGCCCCTGGGGAAAAACGATGTCAGAATGTAACCGACGCTGAACTCGTCGCCGTGATATATGTCGTCGAGAACAAGCAGCAGATAATTATCGCGCTGTATGCAACTGGCGACGAAGGCATCGAATGCGGACGCGGCGATGGCGCGTCTCGACTTTTCATCCATCCGCTTCGCCAACTCGCCTGCGCCCGGGCTGCCGAGCATCCAGCAGAGCACTTCGCCATCGCTGCTGTCGAGCGAGACTCCGGGGAAATTATCGGAGACGAGTTTTTCGAAAGTCTCGATATTTCTCGGGCTCCATTGGGGCGGTTTCCCGAGAAGCGACCGCAGGAGCGCGGCGATTACCGAAAACGGGCTATGGCGGTCCCATTTCTGGCACCTGTGGGTGACTATATCGAATCCCCTCGCACGGGCGCGGGGTAGCATTTCCTCTATGAAGCGCGTCTTTCCCACGCCGCGCTCGCCGGTAACGAGAATCTTGGCCGATTCCCTGGCGCCGAGCGACTTTTCGAGATACCGCTGGCATCTGGTGGTTTCCACGACCCGGCCGACAAATGGAAGGCGATTCGACATATAACCAAATCCGTTTCCGAAAACTGCAACTTATACATTCTTTCGGCTGCAGTTTCAATAATTCAATAGTCAGGGCTTAAAAAAAGCCGCCGGGCTTAAACCGGCGGCTTTTTTGCATGTCCAGGGAAATATTATTTGCCCCGTTTTTCCTTTTCTTTCTTTCTGTTTTCTTCCTGCTTTTGCTTTTCCTCTTTCTTTTCCAGCTCGTGTTGTCTCTCGCGAAGTTCCTTCTGGTGCCTCCTGTCAGATTTCTTGACTATCTGAATCTTTTTCACGCGCCAGTGCTCGTCGCGGTAGAATTCGACCTTGACGATGTATCCGAGGCGGAGCTGTCCGAAGCCCTGGACCTCTTTCGGGTCGGGAATCCATTTCCCGTCCCTGCCTTTTATCCACTGGGCGAAGAATTTCATTGTCTCGCCCTGAAGCATCCTGCAGTCTTTCGAGGCTTCTCGCACTTTCAGCCAGAACGAGGCATCTTTCAGCACAATAATCTCACCTACGACAACGCCTTTTTCGGGAAGTCCTTTTTCTTCGCCGCCTTCTTTTTCGGCGTGTTGTTCTTCTTTTTTGGGTTCCGGGTCTTTTTCGGCGTGTTTTTCAGGCTCTTTCTTTTCGCCTTCGCCGCCGGCGGCTTTTCGCTGCTCTTCGGAAAGCTCGAGTATGTTGAACCTGTCGCCCTCCTCGTTGATTATCTCGATGTTGCCCTCGGCGTGAACCTTGACGACTTTCTCAATAAACCTGACGTGAAGCTCGTAGGGATGCCACTTGCCGTCCTCTCCCTTGACCCAGCGCGGGCCGACCCAGACGACCTTGCCAACCAAGCTTTCGGGATTCTTCGCCTTGTTGTTTTTCCAGACTTTCAGAATTTTGCCAACCTTGAAGAGGAATCCGCCCTTTTCCTTGCCGACGACGATTCCCCTGACCATGCCGGAGAATCCCTTCGCGCCCTCGGGCAGGCCGTCCGCCTTCGAATCGCCTTTTTTCTCCTGCTCTTTTTGCTTTTGCTCGGGCTTCTCGCCTTCTTTCTTTTTCTCCGCCTCCGGGTGCTCGTGCGCCCCGTGCCAGGCCTTTTCGACGATGAGCGAACTGTCGCCCGTAAACACCTTCAGCGTCACGAGGTCGCCTTCTTTCATGAGCTTGAAAATCCAGTCAATAAGCTCGCGGTCGGCCTGGTAGCGGCCCTCCTTGTTCATGAAGCACTTGAAGAGAATCCTGACCTTCTGGCCCTTCACGGCCCGCGGATTTTCCGCCTTCGAGCCGTCGATAGGAACCACGCCCGTTACGCGGAAATGAAGCCCTTCCGCATCGACCGAGACGATTTCACCGATAAGATAGCCCTTGAACCCGGCCATTCCCTTCGGGACTCCGGCCAGGCAGACGGCCGTTCCCGCAAGCAGCGCAAAAACGGCAAGCAAAGCAACCTTCCTCATAAGAAAACCTCCCTTAATGGCACCAGATTCGATTTTCACGATGAATGACGATGATAAAACAAGTTTGTCACGGGAAATTGTATTTTTTTTCATATTGCACTCCACCCGGCCGGACTGGTATTTTGTTTGTGAGGCTGCATTGACCAGAACGGCGGGCAAGCGATGGATATCGGCGGCATAGCGCAGAATATCACGGACAACCTTTTCGACGGGCTCTACCTCGTCGACTCGGACAGGAAAATAACCTACTGGAACCCGGCCGCTGAAAAAATCACCGGCTTCAAAAGCGAGGAAGTCCTCGGTAAAAGCTGCGCAGACGGGATACTTGTCCATGTCGACGAGCAGGGATGCTGCCTCTGCGACCGGGACTGCCCCTTGAAAGACGCGGCCGAGAAAGGCACTTCCTGCGAGGGAGAAGTCTTCTTCCGGCATAGCATGGGCTACCGCGTGCCGGTCACCGTGAGGACCAGGCCGCTGACGGACGATGCTGGCCGGGCACGGGGTGCCGTTTCCATATTCAGGGAAAGCCAGTCGGCAGGCGCATCGGATGAGCTATTGGAAGAGCTCAAGAAACTCGCGCTTCTGGACTCCCTCACGGGCTTGCCCAACAGGCGGTACCTCGAACGCGCCCTCGATTCGCATTTCGACGAGATGAAGCGCTACGACCGGCCCTTCGGCGTCCTCTTTATAGACATAGACAACTTCAAGGCGATAAACGACGAATACGGCCACGAGACGGGCGACGGCGTGCTGCGAACGGTCGCGGGGACGCTCGCGCACAATACGCGGCCGTCGGACGTCGCCGGCAGATGGGGCGGCGAAGAGTTCGTCGCAATCATCATGAACGTCTCTCTGCCCGAGCTTCGGGCCATTGCTGAGAAGTTCCGCGCACTGGTGGAGCAGTCGGTCTTCCGCTCGCCGTCGGGTGCCGTCGGAGTGACGATATCGATAGGCGCGACTCTCGCCCGCAACGGCGAAACGCCGTCCGAGCTCATAGGGCGCGCGGACGCCCTCATGTATAGAAGCAAGACCGGCGGAAAGAACATGACCACCGCGGCGGCCGCGGCCGAAAACTGAAAATTCAACCCGGGAGGAACGAAATGGCAAGAGAAAAGATAGGTACTTTCGAAGCGTCGCAGGAGACTTTCGACAGGCTCGCCTCGCCCGGCGCGCTGCTCGTATCGGGCACGGACAAGCCGAACGTCATGACAATCGGCTGGGGCACCATGGGCATAATCTGGGGCAAGCCCATTTTCACCGTTCTCGTCAGGCCGTCGCGCCATACGACGGAATTTCTCGACAAGCACCAGGAATTCACGGTATGCGTTCCGACGCCTGAAATGAAGAAAGAAGTCCTCCTCTGCGGCACGAAGTCGGGTCGCGAACTCGACAAAATCGTCGAATGCGGATTCACCATGAAACCGGGACTGGACGTCGAAGTACCGCATATCGAGCAGTGCCCCGTGCACTACGAATGTAAGACGGTCCATATAAACGACGTTCATAAAACATTTCTCGACGCGGAAATAAAAGAGAGCTACTATCCCGCCGAAGACTATCACTTCATCTACTACGGCGAGATTCTCGGCGTCTATAGAAAGTCCTGACGAACGAGCCTTTTACGTCGGAATTTGGGTTGCGAACCGGCGCGTCCGCGCGTATACTTTGCGTTCCGCGGGTTGCAAGCCCGCGACGTGAAAAGAGTAAATCAGGGGAGTGACCAATGCTTCTTTGCGCGGACCTGGGTAATACTTCGGTAACTTTCGGGATATTCGACGCCGACAAGCTGCTTGATACGTGGAGGGTGGCGGTCAAGGATTTCTCCGAGCTCGACCCGATATGGGACGAACGCCACTTCGCCGCGCCCGGCTCCGCCATCATCGGCTCTGTCAATCCTCCTGCGTACGAGTTGCTCGCGGCCTGGATGAGGCGCAAGTTCTCGCTCATGCCCCTTACCGTAGGCAGGGAAGTCAAGGTAAACATGCCGGTGCTGCTCAAGAAGCCTTCCGAGATAGGCGCCGACAGGCTCCTCAATGCGCTCGCAGGCTACGAGCGGTTCGGCGGGCCCTTAATCGTAATCGACTTCGGCTCGGCCGTCACGTTCGACGTGATTTCCGCTAAAGGCGAATATATGGGTGGTGCGATTGCGCCGGGAATCCGCCTCTCGGCCCAGGCGCTCGCCGACAAAACGGCGCTCCTTCCGGAAGTGCGCCCTCAGGCCAAGCCTCCCGTCATAGGCCGCTCCACCCGCGGCGCAATAGCCAGCGGCCTCTACCACGGATTCCTCGGCCTCGTTTCCGAGATGGTCGAGCGCATAACGGCCGAACTCGCAAAGAAGCCGCGCGTCATAGCGACAGGCGGCGATTCGGAATTCATCGCGTCCGAGGCACCCGAGGTCGAAGAAATCCTGCCCGACCTTACGCTCCAGGGGCTCAGAATCGCCCACGAGAGACACGCTGCCAGCGAAAATACGCAAAAGTGATTTTGCCGCCGATATAGAAAACGTGGCTGGAAACTTCGACAATCGCCCGAACCGGGAGGCCGGAAGAAATATGGCCGATTTGACCCGCCTGACAATAGCTACGCCGCCCGGGCGCGGCGGCATCGCAGAATTGCACGTCTGGGGCCCGAAAGCCTCCGCCATCGCGGACAAGGTCTTCCGCTCGAAATCCGGCATCACAATTTCGCGGTCCGCGCCGGGACGCATCCTTTACGGCCACCTGCAAAACAGCGGCGAGACAATCGACGAGGCAATTGCCGTCCGGCGCGAAAACGATAGGATTTACGGTTCCGAAACCGTGGAAATCGGATGCCACGGCGGGGACGCGGCGGCGAGGGAGGCTGCCGGGCTGCTGGCCGGATACGGTGCCGCTTCCGTTACCCGGGACGACGTATTCGAAGAGGCCGTAATTCGTGGGAGAATAAGCCGCATGGAAGCGGAAGCTCAGGCCGCACTCCTGACATGCGCAAGCGCGAAAGTTCTTCCTGCACTGCTTGAGGAAATCGCCTCTCATCCGCTCGAAAAGCGTTCTCGAAAAATACTCGAAGAAATCTCCGCCGACCCCGGTTCGGCTGCCCGAAAGATACGCGCCCTTCTTGAAAACACCTGGGCAGTTCCGTTCGTGGAGCCGCGCAGCGTTTTCATCGCCGGCTTCCCGAATGTCGGAAAATCTTCGATTTTCAACGCCCTTTGCGAAAAAAAGCGCGCGATAGTGCATGACTCTCCCGGCACCACCAGGGACGTTATCGAAGAGGAAATCTCCCTCGACGGCCTGCCGCTCAAACTCTTCGACTCGGCCGGCATGGGCGAGTCGAAAGACGAGATTGAGTGGCTTGCGGAAGAGTTCGCTCTCCGGGGCGCGCGGCAGGCCGACCTTGTCGTTTTCGTCTTCGAGGGGTCCCGGCCCGTCAAAGAAAGAGAAATGAAACTTTATCGCCGTCTTGACTGCGGGAAACTGATTCCTATAATCAACAAGGCCGACCTCCCCGACGAGTCGGACGGATTCGCACCGGAAGGCGCGATGAAAGTATCGGCTTCGACGGGCGCCGGCATGGAGAAGCTGAAACACATGCTCGCGACGGAAGTGCTCGGGCCGAACGAGCCGAACGACGGGCCCGCGGTTTTTACCGGCAGGCAGTCGGAGCTTCTCCGCGAAGCCCTCGACTTCCTGAAAAAGGATGACCGGGGGAAAGCGGCGAAAAAAATCGCCGAACTGATTGGAACATAGGCGGAACGTGACATGGCGCATCAGGTGATAGTCGACTCCAAAGAATTGTCGAAACTCGTGGAAAAACTCGCCTCGGACATATCGCACGAAGGCAAGTCGCTTCAGGATATCGCCGTCGTAGGGATACACAAGAGAGGCGTCCCGCTTGCACAACGCCTCGCGGACATTATAAAGGCGCGCTGGGGCGCGGATATCGAGCAAGGCAGCCTCGACATAACGCTCTACCGCGACGACCTTTCCAGCGCCCCGGCCCAGCCGGAGGTGCACGCGACGAAAATAGATTTCGACCTCTCCGGAAAACGGGTCGTGCTCGTGGATGACGTCCTCTATACGGGCAGGACCGCCCGGGCCGCCATCAGCGAGATTCTCGACTTCGGGCGCCCGAGACGAATCGAGTTTGCCGTGCTCGTGGACCGCGGGCACCAGGAACTCCCGATACGGGCGGACTACGTCGGGAAAATATTGGAAACAACCTCCTCGCAAATGGTCGAGGTGAAAATAACCGAGACCGACGGGGAAGACATGGTTCTTCTCATAAGCAAGGGAGAATAAGCCCGTGGAATGGAAACGCCGACACCTGCTCGGGCTCGAGGATTTGAGCGCCGGTGAGATAACGGCCGTTCTCGACATGGCGGTCAGCTTCAAGGAAGTCTCGACCCGCAGCATAAAGAAGGTGCCGCCGCTTCGCGGCAAGGTCGTGGCCAACCTGTTCTTCGAACCCTCGACCCGTACTCGGATAAGCTTCGAGCTTGCCGCAAGCAGGCTCAGCGCCGATGTCGTAAACTTCGAAAAGTCCACGAGCTCCGCAGTCAAGGGCGAAACTCTCAAAGACACGGCGCGCAATATCGAGCGAATGGGCGTAGATATCGTCGTCGTTCGCCATACTGCGCCCGGCGCGCCTCACAGGCTGGCCGAAGTTCTGAACATAAGCGTCCTGAACGCCGGCGACGGCGCACACGAGCACCCGACCCAGGCGCTTCTGGACCTCTTTACGATACGCGAACACAAGGGCGAGCTGAAGGGCCTTACCGTCGCAATCGTCGGCGATATCGGCCACAGCAGGGTTGCGCGCTCCAGCATATGGGGCTTGAAAGCCCTCGGGGCGAATGTAATCCTTGTGGGGCCGCCGACGCTTGTTCCGGCGGGCTTCCGCAAGCTCGGCGTGGAGGTCAGCCACAACCTCGATGAAGTAATAAGCCGCTGCGACGTGATAAACATGCTCAGAATCCAGTTCGAGAGGCAGCAGAGCGGGCTTTTCCCCTCGCTCCGCGAGTACTCGAGGCTTTTCGGGCTCAACAGGGAAAGAATGCAGCGGGCCAGGGAAGATGTCCTTATCATGCATCCCGGCCCTATAAACAGGGGCGTCGAAATAGCGCCCCAGGTGGCCGACGGGCCGCACTCGGTCATACTCGAACAAGTGGAAAACGGTCTCGCCGTCAGGATGGCGGCCATGTACCTCGTCACAAGGGGGCGATAGGTGAACCTGGTAATAAAAGGCGGACGCGTGCTTGACCCGGCCGGCGGGGTGGATTCCGTGCTCGACATATTCGTGCGCGACGACAAGATTGCCGCGCTCGGCAACGTGCCGGCCAACCCCGACATGACAATCGACGCGACCGGGCTCATCGTGGTCCCCGGCCTCGTCGACATGCACGTGCACCTTCGGGAGCCGGGAAACGAGGAGGAGGAAACTATAGCGAGCGGCGCCGAAAGCGCCGCGGCGGGCGGAATCACCTCGTGCGCCTGCATGCCCAATACCGAGCCCGCAATCGACAACGAAGCCGCCGCGGAATTCGTAATCCTGCAGTCTAACCGCGCAGCCAGATCGAACGTCTATCCGATCGGCGCCGTGACCGCCGGGCGCAAGGGTGAAGAGCTCGCCGAAATCGGCGGTATGGTGCGCGGGGGCGCGGTCGCGTTTTCCGACGACGGGAGCCCGGTCTCGAACGCTGAAATCCTGCGCCGGGCGATGCTCTATACCAAGATGTTCGACAGGCCCGTGATAAGCCACTGCGAAAACAGGGAACTCGCGGGAAGCGGAGTTATGAACTCCGGGATGGTCTCGATGACCCTCGGCCTTGCGGGCATGTCGAATGCAAGCGAGGAAATTATGGTGGCGCGTGATATCGCGCTCGCCGAGATAACGGGAGCCCTTCTCCATATAGCCCACGTCTCCGCCGCGGGCTCGGTCGAGCTTGTCCGGCGGGCGAAGGAGAAAGGCCTGCGCGTAACGTGCGAGGCGACGCCGCACCATTTCACCCTCACCGACGAGTGCGTCAGGCTCTTCGACTCGAACTACAAAGTGAACCCGCCACTTCGGACGGCAGAAGATATCCAGGCGATAAAGGCCGGCCTCGCCGACGGAACCATAGACGCCGTGGCGAGCGACCACGCCCCACATACCGAGGAAGAGAAGGATGTCGAGTTCTCCTTCGCGCCGTTCGGCATAATTGGCATGGAAACTCTGCTGCCTCTCGTCGTGTCCGAACTCGTGAAACCCGGAATCATAACGCTTCAAAAAGCCATCGAACTCGTATCAACAAACCCCGCGAAAATACTGCGCCTCGAGCGCGGAACGCTAACTCCCGGCGCGGTCGCGGACATCGCTATAATCGACACGGAAACGGAATGGGAAATCGACGTCGGCAGCTTCCGCTCGAAGAGCCGCAACTGCCCGTTCCACGGCCGGAAAGTCTTCGGCCGCGCTCTTAAGACAATCGTCTCCGGACGGATTATCCACGAGCACTCCCCCGGACATGGCGCCGGCGGGCGGGATTAAATGCTGAATCGCCGAATCCATACGGTTCTGGACCTCGCCGTTATTGCGGCGTATTGCAGCACCATTTTTCTTCTCTCTTCCATACCTCAGATAAAACAGCCGTTTTACCCATTTGCAAACTTCGATATAATCCTGCACATCATTCTTTACGGAGGGCTCGGCCTCATCATCTGCAGGTTCCTGGCGAACGACCTGCGCCGGAGCGCGCCTGCCGCCATGATTGTGGCGTGCGCCCTGACCATGCTTTACGGCCTGTCCGACGAGATTCACCAGTCGTTCGTGCCGGGCCGCAACGTAAGCGTCTCCGATTTCATCTCCAATACGACAGGTGCGGTACTCGCCGTCCTTTTCTGGTATTTTGCCATGCGCCCGCGTACCGGGCCGGCCCTGCTTCTTCTTCGAAACTCGACCGAGGATGACAAGCAAGATGAACTACAAGTTTGAATGCCGCTGCGGAAAGAAGCTCCTCGCCGAAAAGAATGAGCTTGGCGAGGAAATCCGCTGCCCCGCCTGCAACGCCAGGATACTCCTGCCGTTCAAGGACGCCGGCCAGCCATTGTACGTCTCCCGCGAACCGCTCGCCCGGCCTGCGTTAATCCTCTCGCTGACCCCTCTTGGCCTGATTGTCTACGGAGCGGCCGAGACCTTGTTTCTCGGCCCGGAAAGCGCCTTCGGAATCGTTTTCAACATTATCGGCGCGCTACTTTGGCTTGGCCAGGTCGTAAGCGTCGTACTCGGCTCCGTCGCATTGAGACGAATAGGAAAAGCCGAAATCTCGGGCAACTACCTCGAAGGCGAGCGCGAGGCCACGGCCGCCGTCGTGCTCGGCTCGGTCTGGCTGGCGCTTTTCGTGCGATTCATGGTCTTCCGTTACGCCGGCTTCTGAGCACTCAGTATTCAACCACGTCGTCTAAAAGCGACACCGAAACGACGAGCGCGTTACGCACCTTGACGCGCCTGCGGTTTATTTTCACCCCGTGCTTTTTCGCCTCTATGCAGTAGAGTTCCTTCGTCGAGCTGCCTTCGTTCGTGTCGTGAACGTCGCATTCCGCCAGCGTCAGGAAGAAGTCGTCCACCTCCTCCAGAGAACCGATGTAAAGTATCGGAGTGGAGGTGTCCACAATCACGACCCGCCCCACGAACTCCGCCAGGCCCTTGGATTCGCCTTTTTCGCACCCGCTCATTCGAGAAATCCCATCCTCTCAAGCGCGCTTCCGTAAACCAGCATCTCCCGGGCGTCCGTCACGCCTATCGCCAGCGCGTCCGCGCCCGCCCGCACCGCGGCGTGCACCCCGCCCGCTATGTCGCGCGCCTCACCGATAGGCTGCACTTCGGCAATGTATTTCATGCCGTACTTCTGGACAGTCTGTATCTCGTGCTCGAGCTCGGCTCCCCGCCTGTCCGCGGGTACCAGGAGAGCCTTGCAGCCCATATCCTCGAGCTTCGCGGCCGTCTTGAGCGGGTCTCGCGTTCCCGCCGCAGGAAGGACCCACTCCTCGACGATTCGCCGGAAGTACATCTTCATCTCGTCCTCGGTCGCCGTGTCCGTCACCCTCGGGTGAATAAAAACGATGTCCGGCTGCCGCTTTAGCGCGGAATTGACCTCCGTCACGAAATCCTGTATCCCGCAGGTGTAGGCGACATGCACCTTCGGCAGCCCGTCCCTGAGCTTGTCAATCGCCTTTATTATGTTGCCCATCGCCAGCGCCTCGACGCCCCAGTCGAGCTTTGCCGCGTTTTCCATAAGCTCAATCATGGACTCGGGATTGTCGTAGAACCTGCTATGATACTCGGCCGCCTTCTCGCCGAACCCACCCGCGCCGGCAAAAATGCTCGTCCCAAGCCATACGGCCGGCAACTCCGTGTTGTCTATCTTGAATTTTTTCATGGCTTTCTTCTCTCCTCCCGAAGAGGAATTCTAATCTGCACGGCTCCCGCAGTCAAGACCTGCCCGCTCATTTCTCCGCTCCCCGAGACACCTCCTCGAGTTTTTCCGCATCTGTTATCTCTATGACCGAACCCGAAACGCTCACCACGCCCTGTGACTGAAGCGCACCGAGCGCCCGCGAAAGCGTCTCCGGCTTCGCCCCGAGGTGCGAGGCCAGCTCGCGCTTCGTTATTTCGAGCCTCACCCTGCCACCCGAATCCGCAGGCGCGTTCAGCAGATACTCCGCCAGCCGCGCTTTTGCATCTCGCAAAGTAAGCTGCTCGACCAGCGCCGCAAACCTTCTCAAATGCTTCGCCATCGCCGCAAGCATATTGAGCGCAAGCCCAGGATTCGACTCCACCATGCGGCGAAACTCGCCTGCCGGGAAAAATACCGCCTCGCTTTTCGCAATCGCCCGCGCGAACGCCGGATACGCGCTCCCGGAAAATACCGCCGCCTCGCCGAAAATCCCACCCGGCTCGACAATCCGCAAAATCTGCTCCCTGCCCGACCCGGAAAGTTTGTAAATCTTCACCCGCCCCGCGTCAAGCAGGTAAAATCCGCCGGATTCCTCGCCCTCGGCGAAAATCATCTCGTCCGCCCCGAACCCGCGCTTCAAGGCAATCCCGGCAAGCGCATCCAAATCCCCGCCGCCAAGCTGGGCAAAGAACTCGCTCCTCCCGATTGCCTCCTCGATTGACACTTCAAACCCCTCTTTTATGCCAAATACTCAATTAAGCCTATTGGCCCTATTTTACATAACTCCATATTCAACAAGACGTTACGCTGGTTCATGCCAGCACAGCCCAAGTCGCTTGGCAACTTTTGCGATATTTTTCAGATAAATTGCCATTAATACTTGACATAATCGCAATTCCATGTTATTATAGTAGTGAAAACAGTAATTAATCGCGTTCTTTGAACAATCTGGCTCGAAAATGACAAGCAACAGCCCATATTAGAAACCTGCCGGGTGTGTGGCCCGGCCGGTAAGGTATGAGGCAGGCCAACCTCCAGTACCTGGCGCCGGGGAGTAAAATTCTCGGCGTCTTTTTTCATTTCAGCCCCCGCTTCTCGAATCTCAGCCTGTGCCCGTGGCAAATTGCGCATGCCAGCGCGTCGGACGCGTCCGGCGGGCTCGGTTCCGTCTTGAGATTGAGCTGCAGCCTGACCATTTTCTGCACCTGCGACTTGTGCGCCCCGCCTGCGCCGGTGACGCTTTTCTTGATTTTCGTGGCCGCGTACTCGACGACCGGGACCCCGCGTACGACCGGCGCGAGGAGCGCGACGCCCCTGCCCTCGCCTGTCTTTATGGCGCTTTTGGCGCTCCTGGCGAAGAAAATTTCCTCGACCACGCAGACGTCGGGCTTGTATTTGTCGATTGCCTCGACCAGGCCTTCGTAAATCCCCTTGAGCCGCTGGGGATAGCTTTGCTTGCGAACGTCGAACGCGCCATGCGCGATATGCTTGAAGTCGTTTTTCTCAAGCTCGATGACGCCGTACCCCACGACCCGCGTGCCGGGGTCGATACCCATTATGATTGTTCCCATAGACGCTTCCCGTTCCAGATTCCGCATTCCGTCGGTCAAAGTATATCGCTTCAAACCACATTTTCCAGCAATATTAGCGGTCATAATCAAATTACGCATCTGTAAATGCAAGTCCTTATCACTCGTTGAATTGTAGCTAATTCGACGAGATGCCGGGGCTTTGATTTCGAAGAAGTCAAAGCGAAAGGCTAAATCTAACCTTTGTAATCGCAACTCCTTATATAGCAACAAGTTACAACAAGATTTTACAGATATCCAGGGGTCTTTCATCATTTTTGCGTGGGTGATTTTGCCGTCAAATTTAAATATTTCCGGTTTTTTCAAATTACACATGATATTTTCTCTTCCCGTCATTGCGAGGACGAACGAAGTGAAGACGCGGCCTGCGCTCCTCAATTCCTGAGATAAGTGCGCAGCGAAGCGAGCAATCTAATCAATTGTCTATCTTCATAAAAATCATATTCGCTACGCGGGTATTAGATTGCCGCGCTGCGCTCGCAATGACATTCGGCTATTCTCCCTCTAAAAATACCAACCCTAATGCATATACTACCGGATATCAGAATCCTCCGTGGGACTTTGGTTTTGCCGCGTTTCGGTGTTATCCTCTGCGATAATCACCGGCGGTCTGGAATGCAATATTCCTCTATATATATGACACCGTTTTAGGGGTGCGATAAGCAGAAAAAGTAAACTACCACCAAGCAAGCTTGGTGGCTTTTTCTAGCCGAACAAGTTCGGCTTATCGTTTGCACCCTCAGCGCCACGTTGCTCTTTGATGTATCGCCGTATCATTTCGTCTGTTGTGCCCA
>Ga0272442_10000498_pt1 | contig 62997 bp, 66 predicted proteins | sample SSMForm2O_FD_200262 | JGI IMG/M metagenome (GOLD analysis project Ga0272442, IMG submission 200262) | Marine sediment archaeal communities from Little Sippewissett salt marsh, Falmouth, MA, United States - SSM-Form-2O | ecosystem: Environmental > Aquatic > Marine > Wetlands > Sediment ...
TCAACATACAACATTCAACATTCAACATTTTATATTATAGTCCGCCTTTTAAGGTTTCTTCAGTCAGTTTATCAATCTCAGTTTTCAAGACTTAGGGTAGTCCTGAGTGAAATCGAAGGACGAAGCCCGTAACGTTTATCGTTTAACGTTTACGTATCCGCTTCGCGATAAACTTAATTCAACATTCAACATTCAACATTCAACATTTTATATTATAGTCCGCCTTTTAAGGTTTCTTCAGTCAGTTTATCGATCTCAGTTTTCAAGACTTCAGGCAAAGCCAGTATATCCGTATCCATAAACCCGCGGATTATTACTGACTGAGCCTCCTCTTCGTTCATACCTCTGGAGCACAAAAACTCTATCTCTTCTTTACTTACTTTGCCGATAGCTGCTTCATGAGACATATCCACATCCTGATAAAAAGTTTCCAGCTCAGGCACGGCATGGATCAGGCCCTGTTCGGAAAGCATCAGGCCCCGGCATTCCAGATGAGCTTTGACTTTCGGCTCTTCAGCCTTAAGATGGCCGCGGGCAATGATTTTGCCTCCGGCGCTCACTGTTCTTGATATAACTTCAGCCGAAGTCTCAGGAGCTTTAAACACAACCCGGGAACCGATATCCTGAAAAGACCCGGGATGAGCCAGAAGCAAAGAATTAAACCTGGCTTTAGCACCTTCTCCTCTTAATACTGCCGTAGGATACATGACCACTTTGCGCACCGGCTTCAGACAGATGTAATTGGAAAGAAAAGTAGCCCCTTCATCAATAAGGGCCACGCTCATGGGAGCTACTTCCACATCTTCTTTCCAGGAATGGATCATGGAAAAATTAAGATAAGCTCCTTTATGGACAAAAAATTCCGATACTCCCAGATGAATGCTTTCTTCAGAAGCGGGAGAAGAAGCGCATCCGGTAATAATATGCACTTTCGATCCCTGTTCGGCAATTATCAGATTATGTACTTTCTGGGTAAAAGACTGCTTTTGCAGAAAAAGACAGGCCTGTATCGGCAGCTCGGTTTCCACCTTTTCCTTGACCCAGATAAAATAACCGCCTCTGGTGTCTTCGGGAAAAGATTTACCGCACTGGGCAAAGGCTTTACCGTAATAATCTTTAACCCAGGAATATTTTTTCAAAGCTTCATCCATGGCCAGGATCTCGACTCCGGGCATAAGGCTGCGCATCAGCATTATTTTATCATCGGACTGCAAAAAAGTTCCTGTCCGTTCTTTTTCGCTGAAATCCATACCTGCAGAAGCAAGAGCCTGTTTATCTTTTTTATCCAGATCTATTTTTTTATAAGCTGCCATGACATTCCTTGCATTTCTCATAACCCATTTTCTGTATCGTGGCAAAGATCTCCGCAGGAGAAGCTCCCGAACAATGCAGTTCCCCGTCCACCAGCACACAGCCCCGGTCAGCCCTGATATAATCCAGGATATAACCGGTATGAGTAATGATCAGACAGGACGGCTTTTCTTTTTTCAGATAAGAACCAAAAATCCTGCCCATCAATGAGATATTTTCTATATCCACCCCTGATTCAGGTTCATCCAGCAAAAGCAGATCAGGATTCTGAAGTATCAGCTGAAACAGTTCGGACCGTTTCATCTCTCCTCCGGAAAGGCCTCCGTTTATATCACGCATAAACATCTGCTCCAGATTCAACTTACCTGCCAGAGCAGCAGTCTGTTGTCTGTCTTTACTCAAAAAACGGGAAATCTGTTCCAGTTTAACCCCGCGTATGGTCGGCGGGTGCTGAAACATTATCCCCATGCCCAGACCGGCTCTCTGATCAATACTTAAACCCAGCACACTTTTACCTTTAAACAGGATATCCCCGGAAACCACCTCATATCCGGCAAAACCCATAATAGTCCTGATCAAAGTGGATTTACCGCTGCCGTTAGGGCCGAAAAGCACAGATACCATGCCTTTTTCTATGGACAGATTTACTTTTTTAAGTATCTTTCTGTTCCCGGTCTTTACCGTAAGATCTTTTACCTGAAGGATCGGTTCTGACATAATTTAACTCCCTATATCGATTTATGAAGAAAATAAATATTAACATAAAGCAGGGAAAAATCAAGTCTGAGGAGAAAAGCTAAAGGTTAGCAGAGAAAAACCGGACAGAAAAAAAGGAAAGATCAGTAACAGCCTATTGAAGTAAATTCAGTTAAGCACACCTTCCCGTTACAAGTACCGCAGCCGTAACAGGAACAGCTGGAACATTTACAGGGATTATGATTGCCGAAAACCATCTCCGGAAAATTAATGGTTGCTGTACACCCGGGATCTATGCCTCCTCCTGAATGCATACACCAGACTTCTCCGTCGCATCCGTTTTTGCATCTGGCATTAGTATAAAAGCTCAAAGTCTGAGCTTTACTGGAAAAATAACTTTTATACTGAGTCCAGCCTGAAGGGCAGGCAGAACCGGTAAACCGGCATTGCTTAATGCCGGTTTCAGTATCAGCGACCACTCCGCCCGCTTTTTCACAGTCCTCCCAGGTATGCAGAGAATAAGCCAGAGGTCTGCCCCCTGTACCTCCCACCTCTTCCCAGGTCGATCCGTTAAAAATCTTAAGCTTATGGGAAAACCGATCAAAATATAAAGTACCGCCGGACTCTGAAGCAGGCTGTTCAGTGGGTAAAAGCCTCAACTCTTTATATGCGCCGGAAGGAGACGGATAATATGTGCTGATCCTGATCTGATTTTCGGCACTTGTTTCTGCTCCGGCAGTTACAGAACAAAGCAAAAAACAAAACAAAATTGAGCTGCTGATTATTTTATTCATATACAAAAACCTCCTGCTGCGGTCAGGGATCATTTCTTTTTTTAAACAATATACAGCAAATCAAAAAAAATTCAATACTGACAATTCTGATCAGTTTTACTCTGGCTGCTGATATGTTAAAATATATTCATGGATAAAGCCGCAGAACTGATCTCAGAACTGAAAAAGAAAAACAGCAGCCTGGCTCTGGCTGAATCGATCACCGGAGGCAGGGCCTCTGCCCTGATCACCTCTGTACCCGGCTCTTCGCAGATATTTTCTCTGGGCGCAATCGTCTATTCTCTGAAAGCAAAACATGAGCTGTTAGATTTACCCATGTCCGAACTTACCCCGGCCCGGGGAGTATCGCAGGCTATCGCCTCAGGCCTGGCCGAAAAAGTCAAAGCCCTGACCGGCACTGATTACGGAGCAGGTATTGTCGGATTTGCCGGGCCTTCAGCGCCTGAAGGCAAACTGGGCCTTATTTATATGGCAGTATCTTCACCCAAAAGAAATCAGACCAGAAAACTTGATTTAAAAGGAAGCCGCACAAAGATCCAGGACAGAGCAGCTCTGGCTCTGCTGGAATTTATTTTAGAGGAGGTCAGAAGATGAGAACATTCATAGCTCTTCCTATACCCGGGGAGATCAAAAATATCATGGCTGATACAGAAGATGAATTAAAGTCATGCCATCTTGACTGCCGCTGGGTAAAACCGGAAAAAATGCACCTGACCCTTAAATTCCTGGGAGAAGTAGATGAAGCTCAGGTAGAACCGATAAAAAAAGTGATCACCCGGGCAGCCAATGCTTTTTCTTCAATGATCGTTAATCTGCAGGGATACGGGTTTTTCCCCTCACAATACAATCCCCGGGTATTTTATATTTCCACTGACCACGAAAGCATGCTGATGAATATAGCGGATTTTCTGGAAAATGAACTGAAAAAACTTGGTTTTAAAAAAGAACACCGTTTTCGTTCCCATATAACTCTGGCCAGACTGCGCTCTTCCCGAAATATCGACTGTATTGAACGGAAAATGCGTATACATCCTCCGCAAGGCTGTTTCAGCCTGAACGAAATAATTCTTTTTCAAAGCCGGCTTTCAGGCAAGGGAGCAGCTTATCAGCCGCTGTTTAAAGCCAGCTTCAGGCCCTGAAGCACCAGATTGGCATAAATGCCGGCCATCACATCATCCCCGGCAACTCCCAGGCCTCCGTGCATATCTTCGATCTTATTGGCAGGCCAGACTTTAAAAAAATCAAAAGCCCGGAACAGAAAAAAACCGCAAATAGCAAATAACGGCGTTTTAGGGATAAACATAAAACTGATCAGCATACCGGTAAAATCATCGATGATTATTTTTTTGCTGTCCTTTTCCCGGAAAATATGCTCGGCCCGGTCAGAGACCAGAAACGAAACAAAAATCAGAACAAAAACAGCCGGTTCAAACCAGGCCTTTTCTCCTGCAGACAAAAAAACGATCAATCCGCAGATCGAACCGATAGTACCTCCCAGCAAAGGCACAAAGCCCAGGCCGAAAAGAGTAGCCAGAGATATCCAGACCTTGTCTAAAAACTTCGTATCAATTTTCTGTTTGCCCATAAATAATACACTCCTGAAAATACGGTTATTGCCACAACATACCACATCAGCCAGGCCACCCCGGACCGGGCCATAAAAACAACTGCTCTGTTTCCCGGCGCAACAAGAGAAAAAATAAGCACCAGGAAAATAACTACAATACCGGCGATCTGAGAAACTGTCTTGTGTTTGCCGAAACTTTTGGCTTCCAGGACCAGGCCCCGGCTCAGAGCCAGAAAGCGCATGCCGGTAATAATAAATTCTCTGAGCATGATCGCTACCAGCATCCATACACTGATAATACCCAGTTCTAAAAAAGCGGAAAACACGCCCAGGATCAGGATCTTATCCGCTATAGGATCAAGTAATTTACCCAGGTCAGAGACCAGATTATACTTGCGGGCCAGATACCCGTCATAATAATCGGTCAAAGAAGCCAGAATAAAAAACAAAAATCCGGTCAGCAAAGAAAAAAAGTTTCCGATCAAAATCGCAGCCACGCAGATCAAAGCAAAAAATATTCTTAAAACAGTAAGTTTATTGGGCAGGTTCATTGCGGTCATCTATCCTTTTCAAAATTTATTTTCCTACCAGATCATATTCCAGAGCATCAGTGATCTTTACCTTATAAAACTCACCCGGTTTCATTTTTTTCCTTTTAACATAAACCACTCCGTCAACATCATAGCAATTATAAGCATTGCGGCAGATGTAAACATCATCCTCTTTTTCTTCAGCCAGAACTTCCAGGTCCTGACCGACAAATCTGCTGTTTGCCTCCAAAGATATGTCCTGCTGCAAAGCCATCAGCCGCTTCAGGCGGGAAGCAATAGTGCGGTGATGGACCTGGGGTTTCAATCCGGCAGCAGCAGTGCCTTCTTCCCGGGAATAAGCAAAAGCTCCGGCTTTATCAAATTTGACCAGGCTTAAAAAATCCAGCAATTCCCGGAATTCGGCTTCAGTTTCCGTAGGAAAACCAGCGATCAATGACGTGCGGATCACACAGCCCGGTATCCGGGCCCGCAATTTTTCAATCAGTTTCAGGATCTCTTTTTTTGAGATCCTGCGATTCATCAACTTTAAAATTCTATCATTAATATGCTGAACCGGCAAATCTATATACTTACAAATATTTGGTTGAGAAGCAATGACGTCAATGAGTTCATCGGAAAAATTATCCGGGTGTGTATACAAAAGCCTGATCCAGCGGATAGAACTGCAGTTAGCTGCGATCTTTTTAAGCAGAAAAGCCAGATTTTTCTTTTTGTAGCGATCCTGGCCCCAGGCCGTAATATCCTGACCGATGATATTAAGTTCCTTTACTCCTGAATCATCCAGCCTTTTTACTTCCTCCAGTATCGCGTTTACCGGTTTACTGAACAAAGGCCCTTTGATCATAGGTATGGCGCAATAGCTGCAGCAGTGAGAACAGCCTTCAGCGATCTTAAGAAAATCCAGCCAGGCCGGCATTATTTTCTGCCGCGGCAAAGCCAGAGGAGAAAGAGGCTCTATTCCCTGCCAGATATCGACCTGAGGGAAATGGCGTTTAAGCTCATCCTGATAACGCTGGACCAGGCAGCCGACAACAGCCAGCTTTTTTATCCGGCCTTCTTCTTTCAAAGCAACCGCGTCTTTCAGCACATCCACAGCTTCCTGTTTGGCATCACGGATAAAACCGCAGGTATTGATCAGCAGCAGGTCAAGATTATCCGCCTCCGCTTCAAGCTGATAGCCCTGAGCTTTAAGCCTGGCCGCGATTATTTCCGAATCATAAGTATTGCGGAAACAGCCCAGAGAAATGATACTGAAAGTCTTTTTCTTGGCCATAGTGTTCAATTATATAAGACAAAAATAAAATAACAAAATACAAATTTGCCGCTGTACTATTCTATTTATTTTTAATTAAAAGGGCGGGCGCAAAATTCGCCCCTACTTACATATCCCCTGCAACTTGTGACTTGTAAACTGTCACTTGTCACTTTTTGTTTTATTTATCCACGGAAATGCCTTGCGGGGTTATTTTCAGGCTTTTGATCGGTTTACGTATCTTGGTCAAAGGAGGAAGGACTTTGCCGTTGACTTCTACCTCAACCGCAGTACCGTCGCTGATCTTGAATTCCAGTTCTTTTTTGGCAGTCCAGGTCTCGGAGACCCCGCGTTTTAATACGCCTTCGAAAACCACATTGCCTTCCTGTTTTACTTTTAAAAAACAGTCATTTTTTACGGTCAGAGAAACTTCCAGCACATCTTTTTTCTCCACTGGAACCGGAGCGATTTTCTTTACCGGAGCAGGTCTGGACGGAGATTTAATCTGAGTCGGGGCCGCTGCTTTGTCCTCTGCCGTACGGCCGTTTCCGCAGGAACAGGAACGCATTAACAAGAATAAAACAGCAATCCCGGCAAGCACAGCCAGAACCCGGGGTGAAGGCAAAGCAAACCTGGATTTAAGAATACGGGTTTTAGGATATTCCTTTGTCGGCTCACGCTGGCCGGAAGTTTTTTCTTCTTTTTCTGCGGATTTATCTTCACCGGCCGAAACCTGAGAGACAAGCTGTTTTTCTATTTTATCTTCCTGCAGGGAAGAACTGGGCTTAAGCATTTCCGAAGAAAAAGGAATCCCCAGAAAAGAACAGTAGATCTTTAAAAAGCCCTTAAGATAAGTCTGATTAAGTTCTCCCCATTGACCGGACTCCAAAGCTTTGACCACTGAAGGAGCTAATTTGGTTTTTTCCACCACTTCTTCGATAGTGTAGTCAAGCTCTTTACGTTTGGTCCTTAATTGTCTGGCAATAGCTTCTTTCATACCAATTCATTCTCCACAAGATAAGTGTCCGGGTCAACCAAAATTTCTCTGGCCTTACTGCCGCAGAACGGCCCGACCACACCTTCGTTCTCCATAAGGTCCATCAACCTGGCTGCCCGGGTATAACCGACACGCAGTCTGCGCTGCAAAAGCGAAGCTGAGGCCTGTCTGGTGGTCAGAACAATCTTGATCGCCTCAGGCAGCAGTTCATCTTCGCCTAATCCGGAATGAGTTTTATCCTGAGCCACAGTGATCTGCTCTTCATAACGGGGTCCGCCCTGATCCCGGATAAAAGCAGTAAGATTATCTATGTCTTCGTCATCAATAAAACAGCCCTGGGCCCTGGTCATGTGAGTCGTGCCCGGACTTACGATCAACAGATCGCCTTTGCCCAGGAGCTTGTCCGCACCCATCTGATCGAGCACTGTACGCGAATCCACTTTTGAAGAAACCTTAAAAGAAATACGGGAAGGAAAATTAGCCTTGATCACACCGGTAATAACATCGACCGACGGCCTCTGTGTAGCTAAAATCAGATGTATTCCTACTGCCCGCGAGAGCTGGGCCAGTCTCTGAATGGACAGTTCGATGTTATCTCTGGCCACTGCCATAAGATCAGCCAGCTCATCTACCACTATCACAATATAAGGCATACGGAATTTTTTACGGTTATAAGCATCAATATTACGGGCTCCTTCTGAAGCCAGAGTCTTATAGCGGCGTTCCATTTCCTGTACAGCCCAGTTCAAAGAAGCAAATACTTTTTTATGTTCGGATATTATCTTGCTGGTCAAATGGGGAATGCCGCTGAAAGGAGCCAGCTCAACCATTTTAGGATCGACCAGAATAAATTTAACTTCATTGGGTTTAGCCTTAAACAGAATAGAAATGATCAAAGAATTAACGCATACGGTTTTACCGGCGCCGGTAGCACCGGCTATCAAAAGATGAGGCATTTCCTTGAGATCTACCACCACAGGATCGCCTTTAACATCTTTACCTATAGCCATGGCCAGTTTGGAAGGATGCTTGATGAATTTATCTTCCTCCAAAACCTCGCGTAAAAAGACAAACTGTTTTTTCCGGTTGGGCACTTCCACGCCCACAGTACCCCGGCCCGGTATGGGTGCGACAATACGCACATTAGAAGATTTAAGAGAAAGAGCTATATCATCGGCCAGAGAAGTTATTTTCTGTATTTTCACTCCGGAAGCAGGTTCCAGCTCGAACATGGTAACTACCGGACCTTTCTGCACGCTGACCACTTTGGCATCTACACCGAAACTGACCAGAGTATGCTCCAGTTCGATTATCTTTTCTTTTATATTTACTTTATCGTCAGGTGAATTCTGCACAGGGACTTCTTTAAGCAGAGACAGATCAGGCAGTTTATACTTAGCCGGGTCAAAAACCGGCAGGTCCGGCTGTTCCGGTTCTTCCTTTTTTTTCCTGCCTCTTTTACGGGAAACCTGTTCCGGGTTCAGTTCGTCCTCTTCTTTATCGTCTTCTTCGCCGTCTTCATACTCTTCTTCCTCATCCTCTTCCTCTTCTTCTTCGTATTCTTCTTCCTCCTCTTCCTCCTCTTCCTCTTCTTCAGGAACAGGAAGGGATTTCCCGGACGAAGGTCTGGGAGTGTAGATCTTGATCTGAGGAGTTTTAGCCTTTAGCTGGGAAGCACCGGCTTTAGATTCTTTCCATTGATCCAGTTTTTCTTTAACAAAACAAATTATTTTACTGTATAGTTCAGGAAGCAAAGAAGACAAAAAAACATATAGATCGATAAAAAAATAACCGAAAAGCAGTACAGCTGTAGCTGACATAACTATCAGCAAAGAAATAAAAGCGCCCCAGAAACCGAGATAAGTGCGCAAAAATGAAGCTACAAAATAACCGCTGAACCCTCCGGCCTCATGCATCAAAACCGGATCAGAACGGAAAAGAGCTAAAAAAGGCGGTAAAGAAAAAAGAAAGATCAGAAAAGAAAAAAAGTTAATACTTCGTTTTTCGGAGACACCGTAAAACCTGATCAGATCAAAACGGGACAGGCCTTTGCCCAGAGAGAAAAAAGGAATAAAAAAACAGGCTTTACCCAGTAAAGAAAAAAATAAACATGCCAGAAAACTGCCTACCATTCCGATAAGATTATGCGGCGAATTATTGGAAGGAGCGCAAAGCCAGCTTATATCCTGAGGAGTGTAGGAAAAAAAAGAAAGGAAAAAAAGTATACTTAAAAAGACAAAGACTATTCCCGCTATCTGAGTAGGGAATTGCTTCATTCGGCTTGCTTAATGCTCAGATTAATCTTCCCCTGAGGATCAACGGCTATAACTTTGACCCTGACTTTATCCCCTTCTTTGAGGACATCCCTTACTTCTTTAACATATTCATTGGATATTTCCGACACATGAACTAATCCGCTTTTATTGGTAAGAAAATCACAGAAAGCGCCGAAATTCATGATCTTTACAACTTCCGCATCATAAATTTCTCCCACTTCAGGCTCCTTGACCAATCCCTGGACCACTTCTACGGCTTTATTCAGATCATCTTCTGATTCTGCCACAATGGACACAGTTGCGGTTTCGTCGTCAATATCTATGTTGACATTAAACCTGCTGGTAATTTTCCTGATCATCCTTCCCCCCGGGCCGATTATCTCACCGATCTTGGAAGGATCGACTTTAAATGCTTTGATCTTGGGAGCATACTGGGACAAACTGACCCTGGGTTCCGCCAGTTCTTCTTTCATTGCATTTAAAATATGAAGTCTGGCCTGTTTAGCTCTTTCCAAAGCTTCTTTGATCAGATCAGAGGTTAAACCGTCGATCTTAACATCTACCTGCATGGCGCAGACACCATTTTCAGTTCCTGCCACTTTAAAATCCATATCTCCGTAATGATCTTCAGCACCGGCGATATCAGTAAGGATCTTATATTTATCTCCTTCTGTGACCAGACCGATGGCTATACCGGCTACAGGTTTGGATATCGGCACTCCCGCATCCATCAAGGACAGAGAAGTAGCGCATACAGTAGCCATACTGGAAGAACCATTGGACTCCAGTATTTCAGAGACAACTCTTATCGTATAAGGAAAGTCCTCCTTGGAAGGAAGCACGTTTTGTATCGCTTTTTCGGCCAGAGCACCGTGCCCGATCTCACGACGGGAAGGGCCGCGCATGAACCTTACATCTCCCACGCTGAACGGGGGAAAGGAATAATGAAGCATAAAATGCTTGGACTGAACCCCTTCCAGAGCCTCGACTGTCTGCTCATCACTGCTGGTGCCCAGAGTCGTAATAGCCAGAGACTGGGTCTGACCTCTGGTAAAAACAGCTGACCCGTGAGTACGGGGCAAAACACTGACATTACTGGAAAGAGGTCTGACCTGATCGATCGGTCTTCCGTCAGGTCTTTTACCCTCATTAAGGATCTTGGACCGGACCAGTTTTTCTTCCAGATCATAAACAATGTTTTTGATCTCTCCCATACCGGCTTCGATCTCTTTTTCTTCTGTTATATAAGCAAAGGTCTCGGCAATAATATCGTCAATTGAACAGGCCTGTCCTTCCTTGGTCTGAGCCTGAGCATAATTATCTTCCATTCTGGTGCCTATGAACTCAATCACCATTTTTTTCAGGTCTTCTGAAGAAGAAAATACAGGATATTCTTTTTTCTCTTTACCGATCTTTTCCCGGCACTGCTCCTGTCCTTTTACAATTTCCTTAATAAAAGGATGAGCAAATTCTACCGCAGCCAGGATCTCTTCTTCCGAAGCTTCCTGGAACTGTCCTTCGATCATCACTATCTTTTCTTTAGTCCCCACCACAATAATCTCAAAAGGAGACTGTTCTCTTTCTTCATAAGTAGGGTTGACCAGCATTTTACCATTGACTGAAGCAACTCTTACTGCTCCTACCAGCTGAGGAAAAGGAATATCGGAAATAGCCAGAGCACAGCTGGCACCGTTTAAAGCTAAAATATCAGGATCATTCTCTTTATCGGAAGAAAGTACCAGAGCAATGATCTGAACACCATTAGTAAAACCTTTGGGGAACAAAGGGCGCAAAGGACGGTCAATCAGACGGGAAGTCAAAATTTCCGTATCTTTAGGCCGGCCTTCCTTTTTAATATAACCGCCGGGTATCTTACCCATGGCATAGGTCTTGGCCTGATAATCTACGGTCAAAGGAAGAAACCCTCCTGCAGGGGAAGCTTCTTTGGAAGCGCAGACTGTAACCAGGACTACAGTATCACCGTATGAAACTACTACTCCTCCTCCGGCCTGCCGGGCTATATCACCCGATGAAAAGGCAAAAGGAGACTTACCGAGATTGGGAACGATCTGTGAAAATGAATTCATTTTTTGTGGAGTTTCAGCTCTTTTAAGACCTCGTCGTACTTTTTTTCGTCTTTCTTTTTGAGGTACTGGAGAAGGTGCCTACGCCTGCCTACCAGTTTCAGAAGACCCCGACGAGAATGAAAATCTTTTTTGTTGTTTTTAAGATGTTCAGTCAAGTAGGCTATTCTTTCGGTTAAAAGAGCAACCTGTACCGTTGTAGATCCGGTGTCCTGCGGGTGTTCCTTATGCTTATCCATAATGTCCTTCTTTTTAGTCTTGTCTAACATAATGAATATGTTAACCTCTGAACCGCTGTCTGTCAACCATTATATTGATTAATTTTTTAAAAAAAGATCAAAGGGAAAATTTACTGGTTATCGGCATCCTGCGGTCTTTACCGAAAGCCTTGGGCGTAATCTTGATACCTATGGCAGCCTGCCTCCGTTTATATTCATTGGCATCGACCATGCCGATCACTTTTTTGACTACTTCACGTTTAAAGCCTTTCTTGACTATCTGTTCCAGAGAAAGGTCTTCTTCTATATAAAGCTTCAAAATCGGGTCAAGCTGATCATAAAGCGGCAAAGTGTCAGAATCACGCTGATTCGGACGCAATTCCGCAGAAGGCGGTCTTTTTATGGTCGATAAAGGTATGACTCTTTTTCCTGCTTTGCGGTTGATCTGGCGGGCCAGTTTATAGACCAGAGTCTTATATACATCCTTAAGCAGGCCGAACCCCCCCACCATATCTCCGTATAAAGTACAGTAACCGCAGGAAAATTCGCTTTTATTCCCGGTATTAAGGACCAGATAACCGAATTTATTGGAAAAAGCCATCAAAATATCGCCTCTGACCCGGGCCTGAAGATTTTCTTCCGTTTTATCCTTTGCTCCTGAACTCAGCCAGGGCTTAAGCATCTCCTGAAAAGCATTAAAAGCATTTTCAATGCTGACCTGATAGTATTCCACTCCCAGATTAGAGCAGACCTTTCCTGCATCATAAAGAGTTTCCCGGGAAGTGAAACGGGAAGGCATAAGCACCGCCTTGACATTGTCAGGGCCCAGAGTTAACGCTGCCAGAGCCACTACTACCGCAGAATCAATGCCTCCGCTTACTCCCACCACTACTTTTTTAAAATTATTCTTACGCACATAATCATAAAGGCCCAGGCTTAAAGCCTGAAACGTCTCTTCTTCTTCCTTGACCCTTATCCTTTCCGTTTTATATTTTTTCTTACGGTTTAAAGAAAAAACTGTCATATCCTCCTGAAAACGGCGGGCCTGTCCGATCAGCTTACCCTGGGGAGAAAACACTTTACTGGTGCCGTCAAAAACCAGATCATCCTGGCCTCCCGCCAGATTGCAGTAACAGACAAAAGTACCGGTTTCCCCGGCCAGAGAAGATAACCTTTTTTCCCGTATGGCTATCTTGCCCAGATGAAAAGGAGAAGCGGAAATATTGATCACCAGATCAAGACTCTGATCTTTAAGACAAGAGACATAAGAATCAACCCAGACATCTTCACAGATTGTCAGACAAAAAAAATGTCCTTTATATTCATATATCTTAATTTCTTTACCCGGAGAGAAATAGCGCTTTTCATCAAAAACACCGTAATTGGGTAAATGCACTTTACGGTAAACATCCTCAAGTCTGCAGTCGCTGACAACAGCACAGGCATTATACAGACAGTCTTTTTCTCGTTCGACAAAACCGACCAGAGCCAGCAGTCCTTTGGTATGAGGTATTATTTTCTTTAAATACTGACGATTTTTATCGACAAAATGTTTTTTAAGCAAAAGGTCTTCGGGAGGACAGCCGCAGAGAGCCAGCTCAGGGAAAACTACGATATCAGCTTTTTTTTGCCGGGCAGCATCAAGACTGGAAATTATTTTCTCTGTATTTCCCGCAAAATCTCCCACACAGGGATTGATCTGGGCCAGTGCGATCTTTAACATGGTTTAAAGATAAGGGGTGATCATGTCCACGATATCGCTCTTAGAGGAGACCCCGGTTTTAGTGTTTACCGGGCTGCCGTCTTTGAACACGATCAGAGTAGGTATGCTCATCACCATATAATCAGCAGCAATATCAGGCGCATCGTCGACATTGATCTTTACAAACCCGGCTTTATCCTCATAAGCTGCGGATACTTCTTCCACTATCGGCTGGGTCATTTTACAGGGACCGCACCAGGGAGCGGAAAAATAGGCCAGCACCGGGACCGGAGAGGACAGCACTTCCTGTTCAAATTGTCCTGTTTCAATCTGTTTTAACATATTTTTATTATAAGCCTAAGATCTGCAAAGTCAAGCAAAGGGCTGTCTCCTCTTTCTGCTTATCCACAGCAATACCCCGGACAAGATCAGCATCAGCAGAGAGATCCACTGGGCCAGAGAAAAACCCCCCAGAAAACCGCGGGGATCACCGCGGAAAAATTCGATAATAAACCGGAATACAGAATAAAAACTGAGATAAAAAACTGTCATCATACCGTCAGGCCTTAATCTTTTACGCAAAGCAAACAGCAGGAAAAAAAGAAAAAAGAGAGAAAGCGCTGATATCAATTGCACAGGTATGACCTTGACCCCGGCCCAGCCTGCAGGAGAATCAGGCGGGAATAACACCCCGGCCCAGGAATCAGTTGCTTTCCCGTAACAGCAGCCGTAAAGAAAACAGCCGATTCTGCCCAAAGCATGAGCCAGAGGCACGCTCAAAGCAAAACAGTCTGTGACTCGATAAAAAGGCAGTGAATATTTCCTGGTCAAAAAGAATAAAGCCCCCAGGCCAAAAATAATTCCTCCGTAAAAGACAAACCCGGCCCGGCTGAAAAGCAAAGCTAAAGGATCTGCCAGAAAAGACCTGAACTCTACCAGAATATAGACCAGCCTGGCCCCAAGAAAACCCCAGACCAGAGACCAGAAGATCAGATCGGAAAATATCTTTTTATCGATATTTTTCCGGACTGCTTCCTGCAGAGAGACCAGATAAGCGAAAATTATGCCCAGCACGACCATGGCCCCGTAAGAATAAATGGTCAGCGGCCCGATTTTAAACAGTTCAGGGAACATACTCTGTATTATAAAGTAAAAAGTAAAAAGTAAAAAGTAAAAAGTAAATATAGTCAATGGTCTATAGCCTATGGTCAATGGTAAGAAGAAAAAGAGATAATATAAAAAGATGTATGGGGGCGCGCCTGCCCCGGACGAAGCTTCGGAGGCTTGCCCCCGCCCTTGTCCGAAGAGAAGCAAAGAAGAATTCACCGAACATACACTCGCACGAAGACTTCCAAAAAACGTTTATCGGTTAGGGTTACGAAGCCCGTATCGTTTAACGTTTACGTTAAAATGGAATAGAATAAAGACTTGTGACATGCCTGTCCCGAGTATTGCCTCGGGATGACTTGTGACTTGTGACTTATCCTGAGCACAGTCAAAACAGTCAAACGCTCAGGACAATATTCACCGGTCCGTCCATTTCCAGATCAATATCCATATCTGCGCCGAAAACACCGTTTCTGGCATCGATCTTTTTAGAGCAGAGCAGGCTCACAAACTTCTCGAACAAAACATCTGCCTTATCCTGAGACATGGCCTTATCAAAAGAAGGACGTCTGCCTTTTTCCGTATCAGCACAAAGAGTAAAATTGGAAATACAGAGTATCTGCAGGCCAAGGTCAGAGACAGAATAATGAAATCTGCCCTGATCATCGGCAAATATACGCAGATTAGCCACTTTATCCGCCATCTTTGCCAAGACCTGATCAGTATCTGTCTTTTCTATACCGGCAAACACTGCCAGTCCTCTGCCCACCTCATCCACAGTCTTTCCGGCCACACTGACCTTACCTTTTTTTATTCTGGTTACCAGAACTTTCATATTTATTCCTCCTTAAAAAGATGATAGACACAGATAAATCTATGATTAACACAGATAATAAAGTCACAAATATGCAGCCGTAAGCCGTAAGTCTTAAGTCCTAAGCCAGAGAATAAATTTTGATTTTGGATTTACATTTGCTTAAGACTTATAGCTTACGACTTAGGACTGTATTTGCCCTGCCGGGTATCTCTGGTTTCCAGTTCTTTTTCTATTTTCTGCAGGATCCTCTGTTTCTGGTTTACCCATTGCGGAGCAATAAGACAGTCACGGTCAGCATCGGATACCAGACGCAAAATCACCCATTGTTCAGGAATTATCTCCAGGAATTGGATCAGCAGATCTATATACTCATCTTCACTCAGCAAGGAAACTTCTCCTCTATCATACATATCTGCCAAAACAGTATCTTTTACAGCATGCAGACAATGAAATTTTATACCCCATAAAGGCAGGCCGGCAACAGCTGAAGCAGTTTCTTTTATTTCTTTTTCCCCTTCCCCGGGCAGACCGATGATAACATGCGCTGATGTATGAATATTTTTACGCTTTGCCGTCATTTCCACAGCCCGGGTAAAATCAACAAAACTGTGGTTGCGGTTTATTTTCTGCAAAGTCCGATCATGCATTGTCTGCAGCCCGTATTCCAGATAAACCCGGTAGTCCTGCGCATATCCCCCGATCAGGTCCAGCTTTGCTTTATCGATACAGTCGGGTCTGGTAGATATGGCCAGTCCGACAATATCTTTGAATTTTCTGATCACATCATATTTTTTTTTTAATTCAGCAGGATCAGCATAAGTACTGGAAAAACTCTGAAAATAAGCAATAAACTTTTTTGCCTTAAACCTTTTTTTGCTGAAAGACATAGACCGGATGATCTGATCTTCCAGGGAAAGCCCTGGTTCCCGGCTGAAAGGGCTGAAAGCCCGGTTATTACAAAAAATACATCCGGTCCGGCTCAAACTACCGTCAAAATTAGGGCAGGAAAAACCGGCATCAAGACTGAGTTTATGCACCCTGCACCCGAACTTTTCACGCAAATACTGATTATAGGAATAATATCGTCTTTTCATAAAAAACCATGATTAACACAGATAGATCTATGATGAACACTGATGAATAAAATATCTAATTGATCTGATTTCTAATTTATAAAACGCGGATTTACGCGAATCTCATAAAAGGCCGGGGGCAAGCCCCCGAAGCTTAGTCCGGGGCAGGCGCGCCCCTACGATTACTTATCATTTTACCACGGGCAGACACGGGGGTCTGCCCCTACAAATTTATATTTTTTCCGTTACCATCAACTATCGACTATCCGGACATGGGCGGGGAGACCCCGCCCCTACTTGCGCACTTTGCGCGCCTTTCTAACAAACTGTAGACACAGCCGCAGTAATCCTGGCGGTACAACCCGTGCTTACGGGAAAATTCCACTGACTGTTTGAATCCGTCCTTTTTTTTAAAATCTTTTTCCAGAAAAAAGTCTCCCCCCACATCTCTGCCGATCTCAAAAACAGTAGTACTGTGCTTATGAGGACTTATGGTCAAAGAAGTGGTAAAAAAATCATAGTCTTTTCTGCAGCAGAGCTGATAGGTCTTAAGCAAACGCTCCCGATAACAGCTTAAACAACGCCTGCCCCCTTCCGGATCATCAGCATATTGCTTGTATTCAGAGAACCAATGCCCGGGATTATAATCGCCTTCAATGATTTCCAGAGAAAATCTATCTCTCAATATATTGAGATCTTTTTTCCTGCGCTCATATTCAGGCCGGGGATGTATATTGGGATTATAAAAAAAGCCGTAAACTTCATAGCCCTGAGACTGAAGCCGGTCAATAGAGACAGAAGCACAGCCGCAGCAGCAGATATGCAGTAATACCTTTTTTTTATCAGGCATAGCAGCAAAAATTAAAGACCGAAATATTCTTCCACAGTAATAAAATCAACCTTTCCCCTCAGCGCAGGCAGTTCTTCTGCCAACACTTTAAAAGTATTGGCTTTAGGATGGGCGATAATGATGACCTTGCCCTGTTTTTCAGCCAGGTCCAGGCAATGATATATCTTGTCTTTAATAGCAGCTGGATCGTCAACCGCATCCAGAAAAGCACTGTTTTCGGCACAAGTCACACCCAGTCCGCCAGCTATAGACGAAGAGCAGGAATGATCCGTAGTATGGCTGTCGATAAAGAATTTTCTTTTTTCTTTTAAAACCGAAAGTACAGCTTTCATTATCCTGGGGTTTTCCGTGGCTTTTGACCCCATATGATTGTTGACACCCACCGCTACCCTGAGAGAAGCAAGATATTTTCTGAGCAGAGCACGGATCTCCCGGTCAGTAAGGCTGCCGGTAATAAAATTGCGTCTGGCTTTGACAAAGGCGGGAGTCTGATTGTGCGGCTCCATGGGAAGATGAAGTAATACGGAAAAATCACATCTTTCGGCAATATGGGAGATATTACGGGAAAACTTAAGTCCGGGGATCACTGCCACAGTCAACGGTATTTTTAAGGAATAAACATCTTTAATGTCCTGCAGGCTCTGGCCCAGGTCATCAAAGATCAAAGCGATCCTGGCTTTTTCTCCGGAAGAAAAAGCAGTTTTTGACCGGTCGATCCCGCCCGTAAAAGAGCTGAGATCCTTATCTGAGGTCCCGCAGTTCAGAGAGCGGAAATAAAAAAAGGGCACAAGTATAAGCCCAGCCAAAAGCAATAATTTGGTCCATTTACCCATTTGCCGTCTCAATAATATTTTTATAGACAGACACAGGATCTGCCGCTTTCATCAAAGCACTGCCTACACAGATGTCTTCCACACCAAGAGAGGCAATAGCCTTTACATTAGAAGTATTAACTCCTCCGTCAATGCCCACAGCAAGCAAAGGAAACTCTTTTCTGAATTCCGCTATCTTAGACAGGACTTCAGGTAAAAACGGACTGCCGTAAAATCCGGGCACTACACTCATAAATAAAACAGAATCCAGGTCAGATACCAGAGGCTTAAACTGATTCAGCGAAGTATCCGGATTCACAGCCAGACCTGCTTTCAGGCCCTGAGCTTTGATAGCCCGGATCACCTGTCTGTGATCGATATCAGCCTCAAAATGAAAAATTATCTTTTCTGCCCCGAATTCCCGGAAAGGTTCTATCCAGGATAAAGGATCTTCTACCATCAAATGCGCTTCACAGGAAAAAGGCGAACGCATTGTCCTGACATCGTCAAGAGTAATGCTTAATGAAGGAACAAATTTACCGTCCATGATATCGACCTGAACATAAGAAGTAAAAGAGGCGCATTTTTCAAGCATTTTCTTCAATTCTTCTTTTTGCGCGGTAAGCAGAGCCGGAATGATCCTCATCAATATTCCTCCTTAATTTCAGCAATCCTGATAATGAAAAAACGTCCAGTCTCAGATCCCTGTCCTTTATCTAATTATACACAAAGGGCAAAGTACCGCAATATCCGGTTCAGCGTTAAAATTAACCTTTTTTATCCGCTGCAGCCATCATTTTTTTATAAGAGCAAAGGTGACAACCCGGCCACCAGGTATGAAGGATCTCTTTTACCGGCACACACCAGAAAACATCCCCGCTTACGGTTTTACGCTTTCCCAGACGATTAGCATAAATATCGCAGTAATAAAGCCCTTGATTGTCCTTTTTCAGGTGCTCACAGGGATCATCATAAGCACCGCAGCAGGCGCCGCAGCGCAGACAGATCGATTCCCAGTCTTTTTCTTTTTCCTCCAGATATTTGTTTAATTTATCCATAAACTCAGTACCTGCTTCTAAAATATCCCCCTATTATACCAAAAAGCAAAAAAAAAATATTTTTTTCTTGTAAATTTCCCAATTTTTGCTTTAATATTGTTACTATAATACTATTTGAAATTGATTGTCTCAGGCAAGGAGTAAGCATAAAAAAATGGAAATAAACGAAAAAGAATATTGTTCTACCAATGGTATCGTAAAATTCGCCGGTATTCACCTTATTATTGAGCTCTGGAATCCAAAAAATACGACTTCCCTTTCCAAGGTAGAATCTATTTTCCGGGAAGCAGTTAAAGCCTGTGATGCCACCCTGCTTAATGTCGAACTCCATGAATTCTCCCCTTACGGCGGTGTTTCCGGCGTAGGAATTCTTAAAGAATCTCATATCAGCATTCATTCCTGGCCTGAATATAATTACGCTGCTTTGGACATTTTTGTCTGCGGCACAGTAAATCCCTACAAGGCCATACCTGTAATCAAAAAAGGATTCGAAACCAGCCAGATCCAGATCACTGAGGTTAAAAGAGGTATTTTTTAAAATGTGGGCAAAAGAAACGCTTTACCCTGACTGGAATCAGGGGATCAAAGGTGAACTGGTTTATCAAAAAAAGACCGGATTTCAGGATCTGCGTATTTATGACACCGAACGTTTCGGCAAAATGCTGATGCTCGACGGTGCAGTACAGACTACGGAAAAAGACGAATTCATTTATCATGAAATGATCACGCACCCGGTCCTGCTTCTCCATCCCCGGCCGAAAAAAGTCCTGATCATCGGCGGCGGTGACGGCGGGGTTTTAAGAGAAGTGCTGAAATACAAAAGCGTGGAACAAGCCACAATGGTGGAAATCGATCCTGATGTGATCGAACTTTCCCGCAAATATCTTCCTTCCATATCGAAAAAAGCTTTTAACAGCAAACGGGCCAGGATCATAATAGCTGACGGAGCAAAATTTGTAAAAGAGACCGGCGAAAAATTCGATATTGTGATCACCGATTCCCCTGATCCTGTAGGCCCGGCCAGAATACTTTTTTCCCGTAAATTCTACCGGGATATTGACTGCTGTCTGGCGGAAAAAGGAATGATGATCGCTCAGACCGGATCTACTTTCACTCAAGCCAAAGAACTTAAAGCACACTGGAAACTGATAAATGATATTTTTGCTCAGGCCTGGCTGCACTGCGCCGCCATTCCTACCTATGTGGGCGGCTTTTTCACGCTTACCGTGGGTTCTAAGGCGATCGATCTGCAGGATACAGATCTGCCTGAGCTGGAAAAAAAATGGGCTTCGCTTGGTTTAAAAACAAATTACTTTAATCCCTATATACATATTGCCAGCGCTTTGCTGCCGGAATATGTAAGGAGGTTACTAGAATGAGCAGTCCTGAAAACTTCGGACAAGAACTTATCTTAGACCTTTTCGACTGTGACCTGGAAATTATCTCTTCCAAGAAAAAAATCGCCGAATACGCGGAAACTTTGTGCAAAAAGATAAAGATGATCGCTTACGGGAAACCTTTAATCCCCTATTTTGGAGAAAAAAAGCCCCATACCAAAGGTTATTCCCTGGTCCAGCTTATCGAAACCAGTTCCATAACCGGACACTTTTCCGAACATTGGAAAACAGCCTATATCAATATTTTTTCCTGCAAAAATTTCGACCCGCAGATAGCCAAAGACTATACCAAACAATTTTTCGGTGCCAAAAAAGTAAAGTCGCGTTTTATCAGCCGCTGATTATCTGCAGATCAAAGAGGATCAGGCCCTCAGGCAAATGGGGGGTTAAAGCTTTAAGCAGTTGTCCGCTGCTCAGGGGAGCGCGGAAATAAAAAATAACTTCGCTTTCTCCTTTACGGCCCAGTTTAAGGGCTGGCCCGAAACTCATCTTTATCCTGGGTTTATATCCCTGAGTAATATAAAAGGGAAGTCCGGCCCTGGCCAGGGCCCGGCCCAATATGCGGGAAATATCAAGCTGGGAAAAATAGATCATTTTTCCCTGTTTTTTGTAGCCTGCTTTTATTTTATAGATCATCATTTTATTTTAATATGCGACCAGGCCAGATGTGAATCCCGGTCATAAATATATCGGCCGTAATCGATATTTTCTTCTTTAAAAGAATCCTGCCACAGGTCCCAGTTAAAGCTGTCGGCATAAGAATCAAACCTGGCCCCTTTTAAAAATGCGTTTTCAATGACCCGGCCTAAATCCCGGTCTCCCCTGGACATCACTGCTTCCAGGATACTGCGTTTAATATTGGAAACAGAAACATTGATCCGCCGGTGGCCCAGACTGCTGAGCAGTATATTTTTCTTCTGCTGCAAAACAGATTCATCTTCCAGAGGGGACTGCTCCAACGGGGTAAACGGTTTGGGAATAAAAACATTAATGCTTACATTAAGTTTCAGGCCCAGCTCTTTCAGCAGAACACGGCTCAACCGCGCTATGGAATAGACATCGTCTTCTCTCTCCTCAGGGAATCCGAACATAAAATAAAGCTTAATATGACGCAGGCCCAGGGTTTTCAGTACAGATTTTGCTTCCAGCAGGCAATTGACATCGATATTCTTTCTGATTTTTTCTCTCATCCGTTCGGTTCCTGCTTCCAGAGCTACGGTCAGATTAGTTTTTTTCAAAGCCAGCAGTTTCCTGTGCAGCCGGCCCACCACATCATCGACACGCAAAGAAGGCAAAGAAAGCCCGACCCCTTTACCCCGGAAAAAATCCACAGAATAATCGATCAGCTCTTCAATCCGCGAATAATTGGACGCAGATAAAGACAATAAAGAAAAATTTTCATAACCGGTTTCCCGGTAAAGAGTCTCTATCTGCTTACAGACTGTTTCCAGTTTTTTCTCCCTGTAGGGATAATAATAGCAGCGGGCCTGGCAGAAAGAGCACTGATTAGGGCAGCCGCGGGCGATCTCCACCTGAACCCGGTCATGCACGATCTGAGTATAGGGAGTAACCCATTTCAACGGATAAAAAGATGTGTCCAGGTCCCGGACATGAACTTTTTTTAAAGGAAAACAAGCTGGCGGATATTTTTTTTCCCATTGGGTCTTAAGATTTTTTCCCGGCGGAGAATAAAAAGCCGGAACATAAAAGCCTTCCAGACAGGAAAGGGCCTGCAGCCGCTCCTGTTTAGTTTTGGCGGCTGTCATCACTTCCAGAAAACGTTCAGCCTGAGCCTCAAATTCACCGAGAAAAAAAACATCGATAAACCGGGCCATAGGCTCAGGATTGGCAATGCCCCCTGCCATAACCAGGATATCTTCTCTTTTCTCAGCATGAAGATCCAGACCCGATCTTTCCAGCATAGCTAAAACATTAGTATAATTAAGCTCGCAGCCCAGATTAAAGGCCAGGACATCAAAGCGGTCAAGCGCGGTTTTTGTTTCCAGAGAAAAAAGTTTTTGTTTGGAAATTTTAAGATGATTTTCCAGGTCAGGCCCGGGCATAAAAGCTCTTTCGCAAAAAACTCCGCGGTCCCGGTTCAGCATGCCGTAAATTATACGCAAGCCCAGATTGCTCATCCCCACTTCATAAACATCGGGAAAACAAAGACAAACCCTGAGTTTAGCAGCCGGGTCTTTATGCACGGCATTCCATTCATTCCCCATATAGCGCTGAGGTTTCTGAAAATTTATCCAGTCCATATTTATTAATTAATTTTCATCATTATAAACACAGATAAATGCATGATCAAAACTGATAAAATACAGTCGACACGTCAGAAGTCTGACAGCGACATGTAAAAATACGGTTACGGTAAAAGTTTACGACCCATTCGACCTTGCTCAGGGTAGTCCTGAGTGACCTGTCCTGAGTATCATCGAAGGGAATCGAAGGACGAAACCCGTATCGTTTATCGTTTAACGTTCACGAAAATTAATATATTTTTCTAGCACCTGGTGACTAACAGCTTATCCCTATTCTTGTGCTCCCGGATGTCTAAAAGAATACCTCTGAAGAATTCACCGGACATACGTCCAACGTTTAAAGGTTACGGAAATTAATATAAATTTAATTCCCTGAGACAAAGCCGCAACCCTATTCCCTATCCACTGCATTTATAATTCAACATTCATAATTCATAATTCAACATTTGCCGCCGAAGGTGGCCTCTATATCCTCGATTGGCCGGACACATTACAGACAATGCCCAGAAGAAGAAAACTCATTACAATATGTGTGCCGCCGTAACTCATGAACAGCAAAGGTATGCCTACCACAGGCAAAATACCGATAGTCATTCCCATATTGATAAAAATATGAAGGAACAAAAGTGAAGCCGCACCGATACAGAGCAAACGGCCGAACTCATCATTGGCTCCTCCGGCTATAGCCAGAATATTGCTCAAAATCAAATAATACAGAATAATCAGAAACAATGACCCTAAAAAGCCCCATTCTTCAGCGATCACGGTAAAGATAAAATCAGTATGACGCTCAGGAAGAAAATTAAACTGGTTCTGAGTTCCGGAAAGAAAACCTTTACCGGCGTAACGTCCTGACCCGATAGCTATCTTGGACTGGATAATGGTATAGCCTGCGCCCCAGGGTTCGATATTAGGGTTCATAAATACCATTAATCTCTTTTTCTGATAATCTTTTAAAGTATGCCAGCCCAGAGGCAGAAGCAGAAGACCGGCAATGATCGGCAGAAAAAGATAAAACTTTTTTATCCGGGAAGAAAACCCCAGACAAAAAAACAAAAACATACAGATCATGGCTGTGCCCAGGTCAGGCTGCTTAAATATCAAAAAACTTAATATCCCTACCAGAGCAAAAGGTAAAAGCATTTTCTGGACAAAAACATTGCCGGCTTCGTTTACTCTGGTAAAACAGCGGGCCAGCAAGATCAAGATCGCTATTTTAGCGAATTCCGAAGGCTGGAACTGAAAACCGCCTAAAGATAGCCAGCGTTTGGCTCCCATTATCTCTCTGCCGGAAAAAATAACCACCAGCAGAAAAATAAAGGCAACAGCATAAAATATATAGCTGAGATCAAAATATATACGGTAATTAATAAAGGCTACTGCTAAAAGCAAAGCCCAGGACAGACCAACCCAGATTATCTGACGTTTGAACATTTCGATATTCTTCAGCTCTCCGGCTTGATGCAGAGAGCTGTAAAGAGCCATCAGGCTTAAAACATTAAGGATAAACACGCAAACCAGTATTATCAGGCAGGATCTTTTCATAAAACTTTGTCTTGTTTTAAAATGCTTAAAAAATCATTCAAGACCTTTACGGCCTGATAACTGGATCCGGCATTTTCCAGGAACACACAAAAAGCATACTCAGGACGGTCATAAGGAAAAAAACCGGAAAACCAGCCGTGATTTTTACCGCGCCCATTCTGAGCAGTACCGGTCTTGCCGGCCAGGCCCAGATGCAGCTGCTCCAGGATTCTGGCTGTTCCCTGTTCATCGGAAACCACCTGACGCATGCCTCTTCTGATCACTTTAAGATTTGTTTCGGAAACATTGACCGGCACTGATCCCAGGTGAGGGATCTTATCCTCTTCCACAAAACCGGCCAGATAAGGATGCAGCAGACTGCCCCCGTTGGCATAAGCAGCCATCAGCAAAGCAGCGCGCAAAGGGGTTATTTCCAGATAGCCCTGGCCTATGGAAAAATTAGCAGTATCTCCTCCGTACCAGCCGGCCTTATACTTTTTTTTCTTCCAGGCCCGGTCCGGCACCAGCCCGGCCTTTTCATAAGGCAGATCGATCCCGGAAATCTTATCCAGATGAAATCTGCGGCACCACTTGGCGATACGGTCTGCTTTAAGCTTTAATCCCAGATTGTAAAAATAAACATTACAGGAACGGGCAATGGCCTGATACATATTTAAAGAACCGTGATTATGCAGGCAGCGAAAAACCCCTCCTCCGATCTTTACTCCCCCGGTACAGGTGTAAGTAGTGGAAGGCACCGCGATTTTTTCCTCCAGCCCGGCCAGAGCCAGCAAAGTCTTAAACACAGAACCGGGCGGATAACGGGACTGGATTCCCCGATTCAGCAAAGGTTTATTTTTATCAATAAAATAAGTTCCCACTCCTTTTCCGCTGACAAAAGCATTGAGGTCAAAAGACGGTTTCGAGACAAAAGTCAATACTTCACCGCTGTCCGGGTCCAGACAGATAAACGCGCCCCGCCAATCTCCCATAGCCTGATATGCAGCCTGCTGCATCCTGGAGTCAAGGGTCAGAAACAGATCCCGCCCTTTTACCGTATCTTTTGTGCCCAGATATCCCACGATACGGCCCCGGGAATCCACCTCTACCAGATCGGCCCCGTCTTCTCCTTTAAGGTAAGAATCATAAAAAATTTCCAGTCCGCTTTTACCGACTCGTTCAAAAGGCGAATAGCCGTATTCTTTGATATCTTTATAAGACATCTGCTCTTCTTTTACATATCCCAGGACATGAGAAAATTCCCGGGCAAAGGGATAACTGCGTCTGGGCAAAGCTCTGATCACTACTCTATCCTTAAACCGGTTTTTTATTTTAAGAGCATCTTCTTTCTTCAGATCGATCATAATATCCACGGGGGAAAAGACATTGAGAAAATTTTTTCTGTATTTGCGGTGCAGGGTTTCCTCTTTTATTTGAAAAAACAAAGACAATTCCGAAAAAAGTTCATCTTTTTCATTTCTGATCTGATAAGGTATTACGGCAATATTAAAAGTAGGCCGGTCAGCAGCCAGAAGAACATGATTACGGTCATAAATAGACCCGCGCCGGGCATAAAGGGGCACGATCTTGATATAATTATTCCTGGCTTTTTCCAGGTAAAAAGACCCCTTGATTATCTGCGTGTAAAACAAAGCAGATATCAGGACCATAAAACCGCTGATAATCAGTCGTGTGATAAACCTCGTACCCATGGCATAAGAAAATAATCTACTACATAAAAAAGAAGAAAAGACTGTAGACAAAAACTGAACATAAGCCAAAAATCAAAAGCCGAAAAAGCGATACTGTTTAAAATCGCGTAAGCCGCTATCGACAAAACGACTACCGCGGTCTTAAGCGCGCGTTTTGCGTGAAATTGAGTGCGCACATAATTAATGATCACGGTAAACAGGATAAAACAGGTAGTATGAAACAAAAAAAAGGAAGAAGAAAAAGAATCTTTTAAAATGCCGAACACCGCGCAAAACACCAGAGAATAGGTCAGGGCAAAATGCAGAGAAACAAAAATAATGCCGATAAACAGCAATTCAGCAGTCAGGGCAAAATGCAGAGGACGGAAAAAGTCCAAAAACAAAAACAAGACCAAAGCGGAAAAAATTTTTATCGTCGAAGGTTTCATCTTTAGTCCAGTATAAAGACCTCCCGCAGAGAATTGAAATCAGCAGACGGTTCCAGTCTTACATCAAGAAAAAAATCATCTTTCCTTTCCTGCACTGCTTTTAGCTCTCCCACCCTGACGGCAAAGCCTGATTCCCGCCATACCGCGCTGACCTCATCTCCGGCAGCTGCCTTCTGTTTGCTTTCTACATAACGCAAAGCCAGATCTCCCCGCAAAGAGCCCTGCAGCCAGGCCATGCCTTTATCTTTGATAAATACCGGCAGAGACAGATAAGGATCATGCAGCAAAGCCAGGGTGGAAAAATCATCTTTGACTTCGATTATTTTACCCACCAGATACCCGTTTTCATCAATTGCCAGGCTGTCAGACACAATGCCTGAATCTTTTCCCGCTGAAATATAAGCTATTCTTCTCCAGGTCGAAGGCGAAAATCCGATAATTTTAGCATAAGTCAGGGAAACCCTGCTTTTACTGCGTATTCCTATGGCTTTTTTTAATTTAATATTTTCCTGTTCCAGATTCTGCAGACGTTTCAACTCCAGGCTGAGCCGAAGGTTTTTTTCTTTCAAATCACGCAGCTGGGGGTCTGTACGGTAGGAAAAATCAATGGTCTTTGAGGTATAAAAAAAAAGATGGACAAAAATATCCTTGAATACAGGAAAGATAAACAATACGGCAAGAAACCAGCCGATATATTTGAGCTTTATTCTAGAAGGTAGATACAAGAGTAATCTTCTTTAAAAACTTAGGTTCTTCAAGAATTTTACCTGTGCCCTGAGCAACAGCGGTAAGAGGATCATCGGCGATAAAACAGGCCAGGCCTGTTTCTTCGGAAATAAGCTTATCCAGGCCTCTTAACAGCGACCCTCCGCCGCAAAGCACGATCCCGCGTTCAATCAGGTCTGCGGCCAGTTCAGGCGGCGTGCGTTCCAAAGTAACTTTGGTAGCTTCGATTATTTCCCGCAACGGCATATGCAAAGCTTCCCTTATTTCTTCGGAATTAACCCGGATAAACTTGGGCAGTCCTGTGATCAGATCTCTTCCCCGCACCTCAATGATCAGCTCTTCTTCCAAAGGACAAGCCGATCCGATCTTGATCTTTATTTCCTCTGCGCTGCGTTCTCCGATCATCAGGTTATAATTCTTTTTCATATGTTCTACGATAGCCTCATCCATATCATCACCGCCGACCCTGATCGACCGGGCATAGACAATACCGCCCAGAGAAATAACCGCTATCTCAGTAGTTCCTCCTCCGATATCAATGATCATATTACCCTGCGGCTCGGCAATAGGCAGACCTACCCCGATAGCAGCTGCAATCGGCTCTTCCACTGGTATCACTTCACGCGCTCCGGCGCGTAAAGCCGAATCTTTTACAGCGCGCTTTTCCACCTCGGTAATACCGGAAGGAACAGCGACTACAATACGGGGACGTATGGAAAAACGGTGCGAATGTACTTTTTTTATAAAATGACGCAGCATAGCCTCAGTTACGTCAAAATCAGCTATGACCCCGTCTTTCATGGGACGTATGGCCACAATGCTTCCCGGTGTTTTACCCAGCATCTTTTTGGCTTCTTCACCTACAGCCAGAGGATCACCAGTACTTTTATATATTGCTACGACCGAAGGTTCGCAAAGAACAATACCTTCTCCGTTAACGTAAACCAGAGTCGTAGCTGTACCCAGATCAATGCCTATGTCACTGGAAAACTTACCGAGGAATTCGCCCAAAAGTTTTATAAGATACTGTTGAACTTTCATAATTTATTATTTCAATAATAGCAGAGTTGAACTCAGTTTGTCAACAAAATTAACATATTAATTAATAAATTGAACTCCAAGCAGATACCCCTGGCTGCTCTGCCTGCACCAGCAGATCTTGCCCACCTTTTCCATGGCTATTTCTTCGCCGTCTTTTTCAGTATAATATTTAACTTTAAGAATTGTTCCCTGAGGCAGATATTTGTCGATAAGCAGGCCTAATCCTCCGGCACTGATATTTTTAATTATACCTGTACCCTGCGGCGTGGAAAGTATAGTATAATCAACACCGGTTATTAATTTTTCTCTGGGAAATTTTCTTCTTTCAGGTCCGCCTTTTTCCATGATCAACCCCCGATTTGAAATTTATTTTAACACTTTAAGCTTCAAAAATCAACAGAACTATCCAAACCGCTTTTAACTGAGGACCAGGGTCAAAGCGGTTTTTCTGAGGGATTTTGCCTGATTTTCAGCGGCAAAAACAGCAAAACCAGGACCAGGCCCAGCAAAGAAAAAATCATAAAAAAAGGAACAGCCGCCTGATGCGGATAAGCCCGGGCCTGAGTAAAAGGAGAAAGATAGATAAGAGCAATATCGGTTTCCCCGATCTTTTGCCAGGAAAATATTTCCGCCAGACGGTTAATCCGCCTGTCTTTTGTTTTCAGCCAGACAATGAGTTTGGCCGGGGCATAAGGATTAGTATTTTTTTCCCCGGAAGTGACCTCTCTCAGCATAGCCGATGAATTGGCCCGTCCGGTAAAAGCAGTGCTCATCTGGCTGATCACTACTGAATTCGAAACAACGATCTGATCCCGGGCAACATGCTCTTTGAGATAATCAAAAACCGGATTCAGCTGATCAGGGACGTAAACCGAACGGAACTCCAAAAGATCGTGGGTCCGTCCGAAGATAAAATTCGCATAAGTAGAATTAACCGGATTAAAACCCGGGCGGCCCAGGTCAAGGTCCACCGTAGGATGAAAAACAGAAAAAAAGACCAATACAGAAACAAACAAAATTTTCTTTTTAGGCTGCGGCAAAACACTCAGCAACCGGGACAAAGACCAGGCTGAAATAAGGGCCAGCCCCAGAATGCCCTGAGCGGAAAAAAAACGGTAAGGATAGCGCCAGAAAACTGCAAGACTTACAGCGCAATAACCGAGAAAAAGACTGCGCACCGGATCTTTTTTTTCGCCGGAAAGCAGAGCCCAGAAAGTAAAAAATATCAAAGCCGGGCTGAAATGAACAAAATAAAGCTGCTGTGAAGAATCGAACAAAACATAGCCGCGGAATCTGAACTGATGAACCAGCAGGGGCAAAGCCAGGATCAAGGCCAGCAGATTCTCCTTGATCACAATACGGCGAAAAGAAGCAAAAGGCAAAAGAAAAAGAAGAGAACCGGAAATTATCCAGGGCACAGCGGAATGAGTATAAAAACAGAGCAAAAGAAACAATCCGGCTTTAAGCCATTGTTTTCTGGAAGTAAAATACCAGGTCAGCAAACCGAAGACCAAAGCCAGAGTCGCAGGTATGTGTATGGCCGTAGAAGTATAAAAAGAAAAAAAGCTGCCGGCTAAAAGAAGAGAAAACAAAGCGCAGACAGAACCGGCCAGTCTGCGGACCACATACCAGAAAGAGACAAAAAACAGACAAGGCACAGAAACTTCGCAAAAGCGCAGCGCATTCAGACCGGAAACCCCGATCTTTTGCAGACCGGCCAGAATAAAATGATACAAAGGAGGGTAAAGCTGAGGTCTGCCTGCAGGAGCAAAATCCCACCAGCTCCATCCGGTCCAGCCCCCTGACTGAAGAAAGCCATTGGCAGAACTGAGATGATAATAAGCATCTATAAACTGAGGCATAAAGGGAAAACGGACCAGAGTAAATATCAGCAGCAGAGAACCCAGGCCCAGGCTGTACAGATCAAACCGGTCAGATTTCAATTCATGCATAAAACACCTTTACCAGAAAAAGGCCCCGGGCCGGAGCAGGCCGGTTAATATAAGCGGCTGTTCCGGAAATTACAGAAGAAGCCAGTTCATAAGAAAACTCCCCCCTGCCGCAGCGCACCAGAAAAGAGACCATATTGCGCACCATGCAGCGCAAAAACCCGTCTCCATTTACTTCAATATAAAAATATTTACCTCTTTTTTTTATGTTTATAAAATTAACCGTGCGTATGCAGTGATGGTATCGGGCTGCTTCTCTGGCAAAAAGGGAAAAATCATGTTTACCGGTCAAAAGATCAGAACATCTCTTCATCTGATCAAGATCAAGAAATTGGGGAATATGCCAGCAGTAAAGCCGTTCGAATACAGACTGTTCCCGTGAGTTCAAAATACAGTAGCGGTAGGTCTTGGAAACAGCACTGAACCGGGCATGAAATTCCGAAGATACTGTTTTGATTTTTTTTATTTTTACTGTATCAGGCAAAAAAGAATTCAAGGCATTTTTAATATTGCGGAGAGGTATTTTTGTATCTACTTTAAAATTAACCGGCTGGGCCAGGCCGTGCACTCCCCGGTCAGTCCGGCCTGAATAATAAAGGCGCAATTTCTGCTTAAACAGACGGAGCAGGGCCTTTTCCATGACCTGCTGCACAGTAGGTTCGTCACGTTTTGTTTTATTTTTCCTGTTCTGGACCTGAAGACCGTAAAAATGAGTGCCGTCATACTCGATCTCCATAAAAATATTCTTTTCCATAAAGCTATTATAGCAGAGACCTCAGGCAGGGCAAAAAAATGTTGAATCAGTCTATGGTCGATAGCCGATAGTCTATAGTTAGCGCGCGACGCGCGCATGGAAAATCCTGAATATATCCAATTTTTTAGAAACTAGTAACTTGTGACATATCACATGTGACTTCACTCGCACGAAGACTTTCACAGAAGAAATCCGTACTCCCGGATGTCCGAAGAAATTTCAAAGAAGAGAATACCGGACATACACTCGCACGAAGACTTTCACAGAAGAAATCCGTACTCCCGGATGTCCGAAGAAATTTCAAAGAAGAGAATACCGGACATACACTCGCACGAAGACTTTCAAAAAACGTTTATCGGTTAAGGTTACGACCCATTCGACCTTGCTTCGACATAGCTCAGCACAAGTTGCTCAGGGTAGTCCTGAGTGACCTGTCCTGAGTATCATCGAAGGGAATCGAAGGACGATGCCCGTATCGTTTCAGGGTTAGGATTACGTCAAAGATATTAAAGTCTAAAAAATGGAAATCCGAATACAAAATTTATAATTAGACTGATTTTTAATGTCTAAAATATATATTGCATTCAGATGGTTCCTGTATAATAGCTTCTGACTTCTGACTTGTGACATGTGACATGTGTCTTGTGTCTTGTGACTTGCCCTTTTATTTCCCTTTGATCAGTTCTTCGGCGATCTGGACCGCGTTCAAAGCAGCCCCTTTTTTCAGGTTATCTGCCACTACCCAGAGCCAGAATGAATTTTTCACTGAAGGATCACGTCTGACCCGGGAGACAAAAACCGGTTCTTTACCTTCAGTATCCAGAGGAAACGGATATTTGTAATCAGAAGAAAGCACCACTCCTTCAGTATCCCGGATCGCTTTTTTAATCTCATCCAGATCAGCATCTTTTTCTGTCTCAAAATAAACTGCTTCAGAATGAGAGGTAAACACAGGAACCCTGGCACAGGTGGCTGAGATCTTTATATTTTCGTCGGAAAAAATTTTATGAGTCTCATTGACCACTTTCCACTCTTCACTGGTATAATCCTCTTCAGTAAAGCCTCCGATCTGAGGTATGACATTAAATGCTATCTGGCCGGAAAACACAGAAAATTCTTTTTTCAGCTTTTTCTTTAAACCATCAAAAGACCGGTCTTTATTCTGTTCCACCACTTCTGTTGTCTCTTCCCAGAGAGTCATGGCTGCTTTTTTACCGCCTCCGGAAGTAGCCTGAAAACTGGTAAGCAGGATGCGGGACAAACCGAACTGTTTATAGACCCCGGCTAAAGCAGCGATCATCTGAATGGTAGTACAATTAGGATTGGCAATCAGGCCCTGATGATCGAATATAGCCTCGCGGTTAGCTTCAGGCACGACCAGAGGCACATTTTCTTCCAGCCGGAAATCAGCTCCGTTATCTATTACCACTGCGCCGGCTTCTATGAATTTTTTGGAATACATGCGGGAAGCGCCTTTTTCCCCTTCAGTACCGGCAAAAAGCGCGATCTCTATTCCCTGAGGATCAGACCCTTCCAGAGCCTCGACCTGATATTTATCTTTATCCACCTCTATCTCCCGGGCCGAACGGGCAAAAACCCGCAGATCAGCTACAGGAAAATTTCTCTGCTTCAGACAGCGCAACAATTCTACCCCTACTGCTCCCACACCTACTACTGCTACATTGTATTTTTTCATAAAATTCCTTTTAGTTTATAAAAATTTTACAACCAGGTCTCCCACCTCTGAGGTAGAATAACCCATTTTACCGGCCGATAAAGTCTTTATCTTTTCTTTGACCACTTTGCGTACCGCAAGATCTATAGCCTGAGCAGCTTTTTCCTGGCCCAGAGTATCGAGCATCATGGCCGCGGCATTTATCGCTGCCAGAGGATTGATCACATTTTTTCCGGTATATTTGGGGGCACTGCCTCCGATAGGCTCAAACATGGAAACTCCCTCAGGATTAAGATTTCCTCCTGCGGCAATACCCATGCCTCCCTGGATTATAGCGCCCAGGTCAGTGATAATGTCTCCGAACATATTATCTGTAACAATAACATCGAACCATTCCGGACTTTTGACCATCCACATGCAGGTTGCGTCTACATGAGCATAATCAGTCTTGATCCCCGGATATTTTTGGGCTAATTTCTGAAAAGTCCTCTGCCATAAGTCAAAGGCAAAAGTCAAGACATTGGTCTTGCCGCAGAGAGTGACTTTATTGTCTTTATTGCGCTTTTCAGCATATTCCAGGGCAAAACGCAGAGTACGCTCCACTCCTTTATAAGTATTGATACTTTCCTGGACTGCCACCTCGTCTTTTGTGTCTTTTTTCAAAAATCCTCCGGCACCGCAGTAAAGACCTTCGGTATTTTCTCTGACCACCACAAAATCAATATCTTTTTCAGTTTTATCTTTCAGGGGGCAGAACCGGGAATCATAAAGTTTGATCGGACGAAGATTTATATACTGGTCCAGAGCAAAACGCATTTTGAGCAGAATGCCTTTTTCCAGGATGCCCGGTTTAACCCTGGGATCACCGATAGCACCGAGAAAAATAGAATCAAAACTGCGCAGCTCATCCAGGACAGAATCAGGCAGGATCTCCCCGGTCTTAAGATAGCGTTCACCGCCCAGGTCATACTTAACAGTCTCATATTTAAAATCAAACTTATCTGCGGCAGCTTCCAGAACTTTCAATCCTTCGCGGACCACTTCCGGACCGGTACCGTCACCGGGTACAACCGCTATTTTATAATTCTTATCACTCATATTTTTACTCCTCTTAGCTCATGGCTCATGGCTCATGGCTCATGGCTCATGGCTCATGGCTCATGGCTCATGGCTCATGGCTCATGGCTCATAAGATTATATCCTTTATCCTTTATCCTTTATCCTTTATCCTTTATCCTTTATCCTTTATCCTTTATCCTTTATCCTTTATCCTTTATCCTTTATCCTTTATCCTTTATCCTTTATCCTGTTGGCTTTGACCCAGGCTAAAAGACCGCCTTTATTTATGATTTCCTGCATAAATGCAGGAAACTTTTCACAGGAATACACTTTTTTATTACTCAGGTTTTCAATCTTACCCTGAGCCAGGTCTACTTTCAGCTCATCTCCGCTTTTGATCTTTTCCGCATCAGAGGAAACCAGTATCGGCAGTCCGATATTAATTGCATTGCGGTAAAAAATTCTGGCAAAACTGGGAGCAATGACTAAAGAGATACCGCAGCCTTTCAAGGCCACCGGAGCATGCTCGCGGGAAGATCCGCAGCCGAAATTCTTGCCGGCTACGATAATATCTCCTGCTTTGACATTGGCGATAAAATCAGGATCTATATTTTCCATGCATTTTGATCCCAGAAAAACCGGGTCCTGAGAATCAAGGTATTTAGCGGCGATAATATCGTCAGTATTAATATCTTTTCCGAATTTGTGTACTTTTCCTTTTATGATCATAATAAAAGTTACAAGTTACATGTCACATGTCACATGTATTTTTTAGAAATCAGGTAAATTATAAATTCTCCTGCATTTTTTATTTGTATTCTATTTTTAGACATTAGTAATTAGAGTAATTAGAAATTTTCAGCATTCACTTTATCCTTTTTACTTTTTACTTACCGCGGCAGCGGCTTTTGGGACTACTTCCTCAGGATGAGCTATCCTTCCCTTTACCGCACTGGCAGCAGCCACTGCCGGCGAAGACAGATAAAGAAAACTTTTGGGAGAACCCATCCGTCCGATAAAATTGCGGTTAGTCGTAGCCAACGCAGTTTCTCCTGAGGCAATAACCCCCATATGTCCTCCCAGGCAGGGCCCGCAGGTCGGGGGAGCGATAGTACATCCTGACTCAAGAAATAAAGTCAGTAATCCTTCTTTTTCCGCCTGCAGATAAACCCGGGGCGTAGCCGGGCTGACAATGGTCCGCACTCCTTTTTTTACTTTCTTCCCTTTAAACACCCTGGCTGCGATACGCAGGTCCTGGATCCTGCCGTTAGTACAGGAACCGATAAAGACCTGATCAAGCTTTACTGAGCTTAAAGAGCGGGCCGGTCTGGTATTACTGGGAAGATGAGGACAGGCTACCTGAGGTTCGAGAGAGCTGACATCTATCTCCACAGTATCGGAAAAATCAGCATCTTGATCACTGAACAGAGACTTTATATATGCAGAAGGAATGAATTTTTTACCGGTCATCAGTTCGATATAATCATAGGTGATCTTGTCCGGAGCAAAGATACCGGCTTTACCTCCGGCTTCAATGGCCATATTGCTCATTGTAGCTCTGTCTTCCAGAGATAATTTTTCCGCTGCAGGTCCGGAAAATTCCATAGCCTGATACAGGGCCCCGTCCACCCCGATTTTACCGATGGTATAAAGGATCAGATCTTTGCCTGACACCCATAAGGGCAATTTACCTTTATAAATAAAACGTATGGTCTTAGGAACACGCAGCCAGACTTTACCTTCACTGATGGCACAGGCCAGATCAGTAGAGCCCACTCCTGAAGCCGCAGCTCCCAGAGCACCGTAGGTGCAGGTGTGAGAATCAGCGCCCACTACCAGATCACCCGGTTTGACCATTCCTTTTTCGAACAAAGCTACATGCTCGATGCCGCAGCGGTCAATATCATAAAAATGTCTGATCTTATGTTCTGCCGCAAATTCGCGCAGCACTTTCACATTATTAGCCGCATTCCTGTCTCTGGCCGGAAGAAAATGATCGCAGATAAACCCGATCCGGGAAGGATCAGCCACTGAATCAAAGCCTGCGGCACGAAAAGCTTTTACCGCCAGAGGAGCGGTAATATCATTGCCGAAAGCAAGATCTACTCTGGCATAGATAAAATCTTCCAGTTTTTTCTTGCCTGAATGGCGTAGATAGATCTTTTCGATCAGGGTCAATCCCATAATTTTCCCTTATTTTTCCCTGAATACAACAAAAAGTATGCGGATAACGTTGCATCGGCATACTTTTTCTTCAGCTCATATATTCGCAAATACTTATTTATATGCTTTTAACGCCAAAGACGTATTATGACCGCCGAAACCTAGAGAATTGGTCAAAGCAGCCTTAAGCTCCTCTTTTCTGGCCTGATTCGGCACATAATCAAGATCACAATCAGGATCAGGATTTTCGTAATTAATAGTCGGAGGGATGACTTGTTCTTTTAAAGCTTTGGCACAGACAATAGTCTCCACTGCTCCGGCTGCACCCAGCATATGACCGGTCATGGATTTAGTCGAGCTGACCGGAACTTTTGCCGCATTGCTGCCGAAAACCTTTTTAATAGCCTGGGTTTCCATGGCATCATTGAGTTTAGTCGAAGTTCCGTGAGCATTGATGTACAAAGCTTCAGACCCGCTGATCCCTGACTGTTTCATCGCCTGTTCCATGGCCTGAGCTGCTGCTGTTCCTTCCGGATCCGGTGCAGTTACATGATAAGCATCACAGGTTGCGCCGTAACCGGATAATTCAGCATATATTTTAGCTCCCCTCTTTTGGGCAGAAGAAAGCTCCTCCAGGACCAGAATGCCCGCGCCTTCGGACATGACAAAACCGTCCCGTTCCCGGTCAAAAGGACGGCTGGCTTTTTCAGGATCATCATTTCTGGTGGAAAGTGCTTTCAGAGAACAAAAACCTCCCACTCCCAGATGGGTAATACAGCTTTCAGCTCCGCCGCAGATCATTACATCAGAAGAACCTTCAGTTATAGCCCGGTAAGCCGCTCCCACAGCATGAGCTCCCGAAGCACAGGCGGACACAGTACAAAAATTGATACCTTTACATCCGTAACGTATCGCTACTGTACCGGCAGCTTCATTGGTGATCATCATCGGAATCAGAAAAGGAGTGATCTTTTTCGGGCCTTTTTGCAGATATTTACCAAAAGCATTTTCAATGGAGCGAAGACATCCGACTCCGGAACCGATAATAACTCCGCAGCGAAAAGGATCAAAAACAGAAAGATCGATGCCGCTTGTTTCTATCGCTTCCTGAGCCGCAGCCAGAGAAAACTGAACAAAACGGGCAGTCCTTCGTGTTTCCCGCTGAGTTATAACAGATAAAGGATCAAAATCATTGATCTCACCGGCAATTTTCGCGTCAAACCCTTCAGTATCAAACTGAGTTATCCGCGAAATGCCGGATTTCCCTTTGATCAGATTTTCCCAGAATATCTCAGTGCCTATTCCGATAGGAGACACTATCCCCAAACCAGTGATTGCAACACGACGAGCCATAATAAAAATTTATTATTCTTTGCCTTTTGACTTCTCGTCGATATATTTTACTGCTTCACCGACAGTACCCATTTTTTCGGCATCTTCATCAGGAATTTCAATGCCGAACTCTTCTTCCAGAGCCATAACGATTTCCACAGTATCAAGAGAATCAGCACCCAGATCGTCGACAAATGAACTTTCAGGTTTGATCTCTTCTTTTTTCACGCCTAACTGTTCTGCGATAATATCCTTTACTCTTTCGTCTACTGCACTCATCCTATTCCTCCTTTCTTAAGGTCCTTTGAAATGGCAATTACTTAAATGAAATAACAAATTTTCTGTTAAAAACCTGTCTCAGGCACAGGTCATACCTCCGTCTACTACCAGAACCTGTCCGGTAATGTAATCAGCTGAGGAAGAGGCCAGAAATCTGACAGCTTCGGCCACATCAGCCGGCTGACCGAAACGGGCCAAAGGCACCTGATCCAGCATGGACTGTCTGACTTTTTCGTTCAGCTTATCTGTCATGGCAGTCTTGATAAATCCGGGAGCAATGGCATTAACGCAGATATTGCGCGAGCCCAGCTCCTTAGCCAGAGATTTGGTCACTCCGATCATGCCTGCTTTGGAAGCAGAATAATTGACCTGACCGGCATTACCGATTATTCCGATAATGGAAGAAATATTAACGATCTTTCCGTACTTCTGTTTAAGCATAAATCTGGACACTGCTTTACAGCAGTTAAAAGTACCTTTAAGATTAACGTTAATGACTTTATCCCAGTCATTTTCAGAGAGCCGCAAAAGCAGATTGTCCCGGGTAATACCCGCATTGTTTACTAATATATCAACTCTTCCTGACTTGTCAATAACTTTATTGACCGTATCCTCTACAGAAGTAAAAGATGTCACATCAACGCTGTAAGTATCGACTTCAGTCAAAGCAGAAAACTCTTCAGCCGCAGCTTTCAGGCTCTGTTCATTAACATCAAACAGAACCAATTTTGCTTTTTCCCCGGCAAAAACAGAGGCGATCTCTTTACCTATCCCCTGAGCTCCGCCTGTGATCAAAACTACTTTTCCTGAAAAATCCATATCACCCTCCTTTAAAGACCATTGTCCTGATAATCATCGTATTTTTCAAAATTAGTAACCGCTACACTGCGTGATATCTTTTTGATCAATCCTTTCAACACCTGTTTAGGGCCTGTCTCTAAAAACCGGCCCACTCCCTGCCCGATCATGAATTCCACACATTCCTGCCAGAGAACAGGAGAAATCAGCTGGTTTAAAAGGTTTTCCCTGATCTCAGCGGAGGACAGATGTCCTTTAGCCGTAACATTACTGACAATCGGGATATCTGCATCCTTAAACTCAATGCCGTCAATCATCTTTTCCAGCCGTTTTCTGGCCGGTTCCATAAAAGGAGAATGAAATCCTCCGCTGACTTTAAGCTCAATGACCTTAAACCCGGCAGAAACCAGACCGGTACGCACTGCTTCTTTATTTTCTTTAGCCAGAGAGACAACTGTCTGTCCGGGACAATTCATATTAGCCACATAAAAACCCAGAGACTGCAAGTCCGGCAATTTTCCTTCACCTTTTCCCAACACCGCAAACATGGTCGAAGGATTCAGAGCAGCTGCTTCCTCCATGGCCTCAGCTCTTTCTTTTACCAGAGCAACCACATCCTCCAGAGCCAGAACTCCGGCACAATAAAGACAAGGATACTCACCCAGGCTTAAACCGGAAAAAAAAGCGATACTTTCTTTTGTTTTTACAGGAAGGCATTGATAGCAAGCCAGGCTTACAGCAAGAATAGCCAGCTGCTGAATACGGGTATTTTTCAGGTCCTGTTCCGGGCCCTCAAAACACATCCGGCTGAGAGAAAACCCGGCAGCCTGATCAACAGCCTGAAACATATCTCTGGCCTGAGAAAAATTATCGTAAAGAGTCTTCCCCATCCCTGCATATTGAGCTCCCTGACCGGGAAAAACAACTGCGTTCATATTCTTTCCCCTGATTTAAATTAATTGGATTATAAAGATTATCAGTTAAAGATCAAAACTACATTCAGGCCCACTTGATCACATTAGCTCCCCAGACCAGACCTCCGCCGAAAGTATCGATAACCACAATATCCCCTTTTTTAATCCGGTCCTGTTCCCAGGCCTCGCACAGAGCAACAATACTGCAGGCAGCAGACATATTACCGTATTTTTCGATATTAATAAAAACCCTGTCACCGGTCAGGCCCAGACGTTTGGTCACCGCATCAATAATGCGGATATTAGCCTGATGCGGTATCAGCAGATCTACGTCGTCAGACTCCAGCCCGGCTCCTTTTAACGATTCTTTAGCTGCTTTGACCATTGCTCTGACCGCAATGCGAAAAAGCTCATTACCTTTCATCTTAATATAATGATCCCCCCTGGCTACAGTCTCAGCCGATGCCGGACAGGCAGACCCTCCGGCCGGAAGATTAAGCAGATGAGCATCACTTCCGTTAGCGCCCAGATAAGAGCTTAAAACTCCTTCTCGCTCATTATCAGTAGGCACCAGTACTGCAGCACCTCCTCCGTCGGCAAAGAGCACGCAGGTGGACCGGTCATGCCAGTCAGTAAACGCGCTCAAGACTTCAGCACCGATAACCAGAACATTTTTATACATGCCGGTACGCAAAAAATTCCAGGCAGTGGTCAATCCGTAAACAAATCCGGAACAGGCTGCGGAAAGGTCGAAACAAGCCGCGTTTTTCGCGCCCAGCTTATCCTGCAAAATGCAGGAAGCAGAAGGAAAAGGCATATCAGGAGTAATAGTGGCAAAAATGATCAGGTCCAGGTCTTTGGCTTTGATCCCCGCCCGCTGCAAAGCCTGTTCAGCAGCATAAAATCCGAGTTGAGAAACAGGCACCCCTTTTTCTACGATATGTCTGTTTTTGATGCCGGTACGTTCGGTTATCCACTGATCTGAAGTATCGACAATTTTTTCCAGGTCCTCATTGGTCAAAATTTTAGGCGGCAAGTATTTCCCTAATCCGACTATCTTGGCAGATTTCATCGACTCTCCTCTTGATTGTAGAGTTAAGGTCTGTTTTTACTTCTTTCATCGCTACTTTGATCGCGTTTTTTATGGCATAAGCATGCGAACGCCCATGTCCGATAATCACTACACCGTCGACGCCCAGCAGAGGAGCTCCGCCGTATTCGGAATAGTCGGTTATTTTCTTGAATTTTTTAAGAGTCCTGGCAATAAAAAACAGGCCGATCTTACCGAACATTGCTTTTTTCATGTTTTCCAGAATAAAACGGCCCATAGTCTCGGCAAAACCTTCAGACAGTTTTAAAGCTACATTGCCGACAAAACCGTCACAGACAATGCAGTCGCATTTGCCGGTAAACATATCCTTAGCTTCCAGATTGCCGATGAAATTAACTTTAGAATTAGAAAGCAGGCGATGTGTCTTCTGAACAAATTCCGGGCCTTTTGATTCTTCTTCTCCGATATTAAGCAGGCCTACCGTAGGATTTTTTTTGCCGGTAAGCAGACCGTAATATTCAGCGCCCATGATCCCGTACTGAAAAAGATGCACAGGTTTAGGGTCGATATTAGCCCCGGCATCGATGACAAAGCAGATACCGTTGACCGTAGGCAGCATGATCCCGATGCCCGGTCTTTCAACCCCTTTGATCATACCTACTCCCAAAACCCCGGCACAGACTGCTGCTCCGGTATTGCCGCAGGAAACAAACGCATCGATCTTTTTCTCTTTAAGCAGTTTGACCCCCAGAACCAGAGAAGATTTACGTTTGCGCCGTACTGACACGGCGGGAGCTTCGGCCATTTCAATTTTCTCCTGCGCCTCGATGATCTCAAAATTGCTTAAGTCTATACCTTCTTTTTTGGCTCCGGCCTCGATCTCATCAATAAGGCCGATAAGTACTACTGAAGCCCCAAGCTCCTTACGCGCTGCTTCAGCGCCTTTTAACGGTTCAAACGGTGCAAAATCCCCCCCTGAAATATCCAGACCTATTTTATATTTCATTTCTTTTTATCTTTCCGCTCAACCACGACCACTTCTTTACCTTTATAATAGCCGCAGTAAGGGCAGACATGATGAGACGGTTTCAGCTTCTTGCACTGAGTACACTCGACCAGAGCCGGTGCTTCCAGTTTTTGATGAGTCCTTTTTTTCATTGTTCTCGAATGAGAATGTTGCCGTTTAGGATGTGCCATTAATTTACCTCCCTGATTATTACTTACTGTTTATAAGCCGATCATGCCAGCTCTTTTTACTCGCTTTTTCCCGAACAGCGGCAGTTTTCCCGGTTAAGATTCACTCCGCAGCCGGGGCAGATGCCTTTGCATTCCGGATCACAAAGCACTTTCATGGGAAAAGCCAGCAAGATCTGTTCTCTGATATCAGGATCTATATCCAGAGAATCTCTGATCTTATCCTGAGAATAATACAGATCAAAAGACTGCTCTACTTCCTGCTCTGCTTCTTCCAGACAGCGTGAACAGACTATTTTCCGCCTGACCAGACACAACAGCGAAACTTTGATCTGACCGCCCAGCCTGGTAAAAACACCTTTACAATGAACCGGATTTAAAAACCGGACATCAAAACTGTCCATTTCCCAGAGCCGGGGATCAATATCCTCTTCTTTTACCAGGCCCTGTTCATTTATCTCGCAAAGATTTACTTTCATTTATTTTTTCCTGCAGCCCGGACGCGGATACAGCAGGTACAAGTTCCGTGACATCAGCGCCCAGACAAGCCGCTTCCTTGATCAAAGTCGAAGAGATATAAGAATACTGCGGATGCGGCATTAAAAAAATAGTCTCGATATCAGGGGCTATTTTCCGGTTGGTCAAGGCCATCTGGAATTCATATTCAAAGTCCGAGATCATCCTTAAACCGCGGATGATAACATTGATCTTTTTTTTCCGCGCTTTCTCCACGACCAGGCCGTCAAAACCCTCCACCTGCACAGTTTTCAAAGATGCAGTCGCTTCTTTAACCATAGACACACGCTGATCAAAAGAAAACAGAGGATTTTTGGAAGGTTTTTTTACAACTGCCACACAGACCCGGTCAAAGATACAGCAGGCCCGTTTGATAATATCAAGATGACCCTGAGTAATGGGGTCAAATGTCCCCGGATATAAAACCTTTCTCATCTTGTTTCTGGTAAATTGCTATCTGCGTCTGGCCATACTGTTTGGAATACACACGGAAAAATTTACTGTAGTCAGATATGGTCTCGTCTTTGTAAAAACAGCTCTCGACAATTAAACCAAGTTTTGACACTATATCATATCCATCTATAGTTTGCAAGGCTTTTCTAGCCAGGCCCCGGTAATACGGAGGATCTAAAAATATCAGATCAAAACTGTACCGCAAACAGTGAAAATCTTTCAAGGCACTGAACACATCTTTGCATATAACCTCGGTTTTTCTGTCTGTTTTCAGGCTTTTCAGGTTAGATCTGATCACTGAAGCACAGGAACGGCTATTTTCCACAAACACAGCCTGATCTGCGCCCAGAGACAAAGCCTCTATGCCCAGAGACCCTGATCCGGCAAAAAGATCCAGTACTTTTGCCCCGGGAATGCTGTCTTTTACAACATCGAACAAAGACTTTTTAACCCGCAAAGATACAGGCCTGATCCCTTTAGGCACTTTCAGTTTTCTGTGTTTAAATTCACCTTTGATTATCTGCATGCTTTAACTCTTAACGCTAATTTACGCGAATACCGGAGACCGCAAATCTACGCCAATATAGTCACAAGTCACATGTGACATGTAGGGGCGGGTCTTGCGCCCGCCCTTTTATATTTTGATTATTCAGTCCCTTCCTTGAATTGTCGAGTACCTATAGCCCATCGCCTATAGCCTGATTTATTATTCAACATTCAACATTCACCATTCACCATTCACCATTTTATATTTTAAGGTGGTCCCTGATGCATCTGTGTTCCGGCCGGTTCAGGCCGGGATCTTTATCGATCACTGCTTTCGCGTCCTGACGGGCTTTTTTCAGAAGAGCGATATCTTTTATCGGATTGGCTTTTTTCAATTGCGGATAACCCCACTGTGAATTACCGAAAAAATCACCCGGCCCCCGTAATTTAAGATCTTCTTCTGCGATAACAAACCCGTCGCTGACCTTTTCCAGAACAGAAAGCCTTTTTCTCGACTGAAGGCTCAGGCCCGGACCTGCGATCATCAGGAAAAAAGGTTGATGCCCGGAACGGCGTATGCGTCCGCGCAGCTGATGAAGCTGAGCCAGGCCGAAACGCTCAGGATTTTCCACAACCATCAGAGAAGCATTTTCCACATTTACCCCCACTTCGATCACAGTAGTCGAAACCAGAATATTGATCCTGCCCCTGCGGAAAAGATCAATTACTTTCTGTTTTTCCTGTTTTTTCATTTTACCGTGAAAGATATCAACCGCACAGGAAGAAAAATATTGCTTTAATTCAGCATACATCTCCTTGAGAGAACGCAGATCTTCATCTCCGGACTCCTCGATCACCGGATATACTATATAAGCCTGTCTGCCCTGGGATATTTTTTTACGGATAAACGCATATACCTGATTTCTTTCTTTTTCTTTGACCACTCTGGTCAAAGGCTGTTTTCTGCCCGGAGGCAGTTCGTCTATCACCGATATATCCAGGTCACCGTAAAGGGTCAAAGCCAGGCTTCTGGGTATAGGCGTAGCACTCATCACCAGAAAATCGGGATTTTTGCCTTTTTTCGGCAAAAGCTCTCTCTGGGCCACACCGAATTTATGTTCTTCGTCAATTACTACCAGGCCCAGAGATTTAAAGCTTACGTCTTTTTGCAAAAGAGCATGCGTGCCCACAATGATCGAAGTTTCTCCTTTAGCCAGAGCGGACAATGAGCTTTCTCTGTCTTTTTTAAGAGAGGAAGAACTGAGCATATCCACTTTGATCCCTGTACCTGCAAGCAAAGAAAGCAAAGTTTGAAAATGCTGTTCTGCCAGCACTTCCGTAGGGGCCATCAATGAAGCCTGAAAACCGTTTTCTGCACATACCGCAGCTGCACAAAGCGCAACCGCAGTCTTGCCTGAACCGACATCTCCCTGTATCAGCCTGTGCATGGGAACAGGCTTTCGCATATCATTAAGGACAGAAGCCAGAGTTTTCTGCTGAGCAGAGGTAAAGGTAAACCCTAATTTTTTTTTAAAGGCGCGCAAAAACCCGGGATCAGCAAAAAACGAAATCCCCTTCTGAGACATACGCCCGGCTTTGCGCACATAGACCATGATCTGAGAAAAAAACAGCTCTTCAAAAATAAATCGCTCTCTGGCCATATCAGCCTGGGAAAAATCACCGGGTCTGTGCAGATATTTTACACTGTCAGAAATATCAAAAAAATTTCTCTTGCTGCGTATGTCACAGGGCAAAGGATCAGGCAAAGCCTCAGCCCAGTCTTTGACTGCCGTATAGATTATCCTGCGCAATCTTTTCTGCGTGATTCCTTCCTTAAGATGATACCGGCCGATAATACTGCCGAAAACAGCGGAATCAAAAATATCCCCGGAAAAAATTTCAAACTCAGGAGAAGATAGCTGCATTTTTCCTTTATAGCGGACAGCCTTGCCGTACAAAAACAAAATATCTCTGACTTTGATCTGTTTTTCCAGAAACGGCTGGTTAAACCAGACACAATCGATCTTTCCGCTGTCATCCGATACAATGATCTCAAAAATAGTCCGTCCTTTGTAAAAAGAAAAACTTTTACCGGTACGGCGCAGATTTCTGGCCGAGACTTCAGCTTTGATCAGAACATATTCCCCTTCTTTTACATCCCTGATTGCAGTAAGCCTGGTCCGGTCTTCATAGCGAAAAGGGAAATAACAAAGCAGGTCCCTGACCGTATAGATATCAAGGCCATTGATAACCTGCTCCAGCTTAGGTCCTACGCCCTTTAAATAACGGATTGAGGAATCGATCATATATTTTTAATACTTTTTATTATGATGAACACTGATAAATCAGGTTACGTTTAACGGTTACGACCCATTCGACCTTGCTCAGGGTTGTCCTGAGTGGAATCGAAGGACGAAGCCCGTATCGGCTTACGCCTGCCAGCCCTCCCGCTGGTCGGGAGCAGGCCGGGTTAACGTTTACGTATCCGCTTTGCGATATTTAATTCGCCATTCAACCAAGTCACTATGTCCGGCATCCTCTTCCCCGGTTCTCTTCGGACATCCGGGAGCACGGATTTCTTCTGTGAAAGTCTTCGTGCGACTGTATGTCCGGTATCCTCTTCTTTGAAATTTCTTCGGACATCCGGGAGCACGGATTTCTTCTGTGAAAGTCTTCGTGCGACTGTATGTCCGGTATCCTCTTCTTTGAAATTTCTTCGGACATCCGGGAGCACGGATTTCTTCTGTGAAAGTCTTCGTGCGACTGAAGTCACAAGTCACATGTTACATGTTACAAGTAAAAAAGCCGTAAGTCTTAAGTCATAAGTCCTAAGCCGAGAAATAACTTTTATCTTTTGATTTACATTTGCTTAAGACTTATAGCTTACGGCTTAGGACTATTTAACCCTTTGCATTTCTTGTAGTCTTCAATGATCTGTCTGTGGTCAAAGGCAATATTTTCAGGAAGACCGTCAAAAGAAAAAACAGCGGCATTAACTGCGTCATCAGCAGCTTTCAATACCCCTTCCCCTTTACCGCAGAAGACAACGGACGCAGTATGAAATCTGGGGTCGCGGTCCGGTTCTGAATATACCCGGAATTGAGATATATCCCGAAAATTCAAATCTGTCTCTTCTTTTACTTCTCTTTTTACAGCTTGTTCCGCTGATTCCCCGTAATCCACAAAACCTCCGGGTAAAGCCCAGCCAAAAGGAGGATTTTTACGCTCGATCAAGACCAGCCCCTGATCTTTCTCCACAATACCGTCCACAGTCAGATAAGGGCCCCTGGCCAGAGTATTGACCATGTGATCAAGATATTTGCTGAAGCTGTTTTTAAAATCATCCAGACAGTACTGCGAAGGGATAACACAACAGATAGATTTAAGCGGATTATTTTTACCGGTTTTGATATAACGAAATATTTCCTGAGCCGTGATCTTGGCCGAAACAGACAAAGAAAAACCTGAAGCAACCCCTAAAGGGGCCAGAGCCAGAGAACTGCATGCTTTTTCCGTTAAGGCCAGCAAAGTATTACAGACAGCAGCCCGCACTCCTGCCGCATCAGGATCTTTGCCCGGCTCACCGGTCCTGGCATAAAAATAAACGGTTCCGTCTGATCCGGCAGAAAATACAATTTCCCCTTTTTCCAGGCCGGCATTATCCGACTTTATCTCTTCCGGGGCCAGGTCAAAGTCAACCGCTCTGGCCTCAGCCGCGGCATCAGCAATGTCGCCGGAAACCGCTTTTACTCTTGTACCCAGTATATTCATTCAAACCTCCGGTTTGGCCCTCCGGGCCGACCACTTCATAAATAGTCGTAAGTCTTAAGCCGTAAGTCCTAAGCCAGGAAATAACGTTTATCTTTTGCTTTACATTTGCTTAAGACTTATAGCCTGCCTGTCCCGATTCTTCTATCGGGAGGCAGGCGGACTTACAACTTAGGACTATTTTATCTTTTGCTTTTTGATTATCTCTCTGGCCAGTCTATAGGCCTGAGTCTTATTTTTAACCTTACCCAGGGTCTGTTCTTCTTTAATCTCCTCCAGGATAACGCCGACAAGTGTCGAAGGCTTTAATTTGAATTTTTTCATCAGGTCATAGCCGTTGACCAGAGGCATAAACGGCTTTTTTTTCCGCTCAACAAAATAATCATCCATCAGCTGAAGCATTATCCGTTCATGAGAGCGCCGGCGCGACGGTGTGGTCAAAGGTCCCCGCGTAGCCCTCCAGTCTGAAAGAGAAAGGATGATCACAGCTGCCCCGTAATCATTAGTATCACGAAAAAAACGGTATACCGCCCTTCGGGAAGGAGCTTTGGTATCAGCCAGATAACCGGGCCGCAGATGCCAGAACACCAGTTTTTTCAGACAGTCTTTTTCTCTGGCCGACATTTTCAAAGCATCGGCGATTTCTCCCGATATCTCCGAACCGATCTTTTCATGAGTATGAAAAATAGTCTTTCTGTTTTTTATGCTTTTAGCCGCAGGTTTGCCCACATCGTGCAGTAAACAGGCCAGTTTGACAATATCGGAAATAGTCCGGTTTGCTGCCAATTCCCGGTCCAGATACTGTTTTATCTCCCGGTCTTTTAAAATTTTTTTTCGATAAAGTTTTTCATAACAGGATAAAGCTTCCAGAGAATGGTTCCAGACATCCAGATGATGATACCTGCCCTGGTAAACGCCCCTGCAGGCTGTGATCTGAGGCATGATAATATCGAGTATCTTTTTATCACTCATTGTTTTTATCGCGGAAAAAGAATTCAGACCGTGCAGGATCTTAAACAATTCTTCATTGATCCGCTCAGGAGAAACACGGCGCAAAGCAGAACGCCGGCCGGTAATTATTCTCAAAGTATGCGGCTCAATATCAAACTTAAACCTTACCGACAGGCTGAATGCTCTTAAAATACGCAGAGGATCTTCGGATATGTTTTCTTTTTTGACCAGACGGATTATTTTTCGGGAAATATCCTGTTTTGCTCCGGTATGATCCACAATCCGGCCGCGGTTAAGCTCATCAACCGGAAAGGCTAAAGTATTGAGGGTATAATCCCTGGATCTCAGGTCTGCTTCCAGGTCAGGTCCCCGCATCTGGGAAAAATCATAAGTGTAAATTTGATCGTTCTTTCTAAGGATACAGCGGTAAGTCTTTTCCTGTTCATCCAGCACGATCATTTTCGCCTTTCTTTTCTCAGCAAAGCAGGAGGCAAAATTTTTTGCCCGGGATTCCACCACAAAATCAAAATCAAAACCGGGATTTTTGCGTTTAGCAAAAAAATCCCGTAAAAAGCCCCCCACCAGCCAGACCGGCACCGAACGTTCACGGCTTAAACGGCTGAGCGAAGTTATATAAGGGATAGAATGTATTTTTTTCTGTAAATTATTCATGTCTTTTAATGTCTGCTGCGCCCGTAATAAAAATTATTATAACATATTTTAAAAATAAAGTTCTGTTCTCTTTTCAGGCCTGGTTCAGAATTTTATCAGTTCCGGGGTCAGGGAAGAAAGATCCAGGATGATCAGAGACGACCGGCCGTAAAGCCAGCCGGAAACCTCTCCTGGATTAAGGATAAGCTGACCGGAGCAGTGCTCTATCCGCGGCAGATGGGTATGGCCGCAGATGATGATATCCGCTTCACTGCAGGCAGCAAACTCATGCATCACCGCTATTTTCCTGCCTTCAGGAGAGATCAGCAGCGGGCCGGGTTTGATCCGGCCCCGGGATTTTTTTGCTAATGCGGCATGATCTCCGTCATTATTGCCGAATACTCCGGTCCACTCACAGTTTAAAGCGGAATAAGGATCCAGAGAAAAAGCAGAAACATAATCGCCGGCATGAATTACCAGATCCGGCTGATGCTGATTCAGCAGCTCAACCGCATTTTTTATTTTGGGCAGATTGTCATGAGTATCGCTGATTATACCTATTTTCATTTTACTATAATAAAATTTTGATAATGATGAACACAGATAGATCTATGATAAACACAGATAGTCGCAAGTAGGGGCGGTGGCTTGCCCCCGCCCTTTTATACGATTACGTTTAGAAGTTATGTCAAACATATCAAAATCCAAAAATTCAATACCTATATAGAACCTTCCTTGCGGCAAAGCCGCAACCCTAAACCCTAACCGCTATCCGCTATACCCTGGGCATCAGCCTATAGTTCTTCTTCCCTGGCCAGGGCATCAAATACTTCTTCTTCCACGAACAAAGGAGACCCTGTACGCACAGCCAAAGCAATGCTGTCGGAAGGCCTGGCATCTACGGAAATACTGTCTTCAGCTCCGTCCAGATAAAGTTTGGCATAAAAAACATTATCCTTAAGCTGATCGATAACTACTTTTTGCAGAGAAAGAGAACAGTTATCCAGAATAGATTTGATAAGGTCATGAGTCATCGGCCGGGGAGGCTTTTGACCGGAAAGATGCAGACGTATCGCAGCCGCTTCATTGATACCCACCACTATCGGCAGCAGCTGAATACCGTCTTTTTCTTTCAGGACCAGGATCTGTTCGCGTTTTTTTTCATCGATTATGATCCGGGAGATCTCGACTTCGATCATTTTATCTTTTTACTGAGGACTTCGCGTAATTCGCTCATAAACTGGTTTACATCCTTGAACTGACGGTAAACCGAAGCAAAACGGACATAAGCCACTTCATCCAGATGAGAAAGTTTTTCCATAACCATCTCGCCGACAAAACGGGATTCCACTTCCTGATCAAATTTTTTCCTGATCCCGTTTTCCACAGAACTGACCAGGTCTTCTATCTTTTCCATGCTTACCGGCCGTTTCTGGCAGGCCAGGACCAGCCCGTTAAATATCTTTTCCCGGTTAAAGGCCTCTCTGCGTCCGTCTTTTTTTACTACCATTAAAGGCGTTTTTTCCACGTATTCATAAGTAGTAAACCGTTTAGCGCATTTAAGGCATTCTCTCCTTCTCCTGACCGCAGCCCCATCCTGGGTTTCACGGGAATCGATGACTTTATCCTGTTTGCTTGAGCAAAAGGGACATTTCATTTTTTCTCCTCAGGTCCGGTTTCAGCCTCAGGCTCATATTTTATTAAAGATACTTTGGCGTTTTCGAAAAAACCGCGGGAAATCGGGTCAGGATAATTGCCGTGATAAACAACTTCTTTGATCCCGGCATTTATGACCATTTTAGCGCAGATACTGCAGGGCACGCAAGTAACATAAAGTTTGCTGCCCTTTACGGATACTCCGTGAAAAGCAGCCTGAAGCAGGACATTCTGCTCAGCATGAAGGCCCCGGCACAATTCATGCCTTTCTCCCGAAGGCACACCCAGCTGCTCCCTGAGACAGCCCGTTTCTGAGCAATGAGGCAGACCCGAAGGAGCTCCGTTATAGCCGGTAGCCAGAATACGCTTATCCTTGACCAGAACAGCACCTACTTTCCGGCGCAGGCAGGTGGAACGCTGTTTGACCAGTTCCGCTACCTGCATAAAATAATCGTCCCATTCCGGACGTTCTATGGGTTTAAACATCGATCTCAGGATAAAGGGAAAAATCTTTTAATAATTTTGAAACATCCCCTCGTATCTCTTCCAGCTTTGCCTGATCACCGGAAGCGGTTATGGCCCGGTCTATATATTCGGCAATAGCTTCCATTTCCTTAAGCCCCATGCCTCTGGTAGTTACTGCCGGGGTACCGATACGAATACCGCTGGCCACTGCCGGCGGCTGAGGATCATGAGGTATCAGATTTTTGTTTACCGTAATATTGACTTGTTCCAGAAGCGCGGAACAGTCTTTACCGCTGATATTTTTACCGCGCAGATCAACCAGAAAAAGATGAGTATCAGTGCCTCCGCTGACAATACGGTAGCCTTTTTCCTTCATTTTTTCGCTGAAATGACGGGCATTATCCACTAATTTCTGCTGATAAATCTTGAATTCCGGCTGCAGAGCAAGACCGAAAGCCACTGCCTTAGCAGCAATAATATGCATCAGCGGCCCGCCCTGGATACCGGGAAACACAGAAGTATCAAGTTTTCTGGCAAATTCCTTTTTACAGAGAATAAAACCGGAACGAGGTCCGCGTAAAGTTTTATGTGTGGTAGAAGTTACAAATTCAGCATATTCACAGGGATTAGGATAAATGCCGGCAGCAACCATACCTGCGAAATGAGCCATGTCCACTAAAAGCCTGGCCCCGACTTTATCGGCAATGTCGCGGAATTTCTTAAAATCAATAACTCTGGGATAAGCACTGGCACCGGCAATGATCAATTTAGGTTTATGTTCCAGGGCCAGACTTTCGATCTCAGCATAATCCAGAACTTCTTTTTCTTTATCCACTCCGTAAGATTTTACATCATAAAATTTGCCGCTGAAATTCAAAGGATGTCCGTGAGAAAGATGGCCGCCGCAGGCCAGGTCCATAGCCAGCACAGGGTCACCGGCTTTCAGCACTGACATCAAAACCGCCATATTGGCCTGAGTACCGGAATGCGGCTGTACATTAGCGTGTTCTGCCGAAAAAAGCTGTTTGACCCGGTCCCGGGCCAGATCTTCCACTTCATCGACAAAAGAACAGCCTCCGTACCAGCGGGCCCGGGGATAACCCTCGGCATATTTATTGGTCAAGGGAGAAGCTGCTGCTTCCAGTACCGCCTGAGCCGTGAAATTTTCACTGGCGATAAGTTCGATCTGATTTCTCTGCCTTTTTATTTCGCGTACAATGCTCGCATATACCTGAGGGTCGACTTTCTTTACTGTTTCAAACATTTTCCTTCTCCTCTATTTGCTTTATCTTTCTCACCCGGCGCAGATGACGTCCTCCTTCAAATTCAGTGATCAGCCATTTCCGGACAATTTTCTTAGCCACAGCCTGAGTCATAAAACCGGCCGGTAAAACCACAATATTGGAATTATTATGACGCCGGGTCATTTCCGCGGTTTTAAGATTCCAGACCAGTCCGGCACGTACTCCCTTAACCTTATTAGCGGCAATGGAAGAGCCGATACCGGTATAACAAAGTAATACTCCCCGGTCCACTTTTTTAGTCTGTACAGCCTTGCCCAGTTCATAAGCATAATCGGTAAAATCGCATGATTCCTGCGAATAGGTGCCGTAATCGATGACAGTATAACCTTTTTCTTTTAAAAACCTGACTAAAGCATTTTTCATCCTGAAACCTCGGTGATCGCAGGCCAAACCTATTTTCATAACCAGTCCCTCAATTCAATTACTGCTGTACGTATGATCTCAAACACATCCCTGTATATTTGTTCCGTGCCTCCGATAGGATCAAAAATATCTTTTTCCATATCAGGAGGAAGAAACTTTTTTAAATTAAAAATACGCGATTCAGCTGTCGGCTCCAGGGAAACCAGGGCAGATCTCTGCCCTTCTTCCATGGTAAAGATCAGATCCGATGACAGCAAAGTATATCTGTCGATCTGCCCGGCCTGATGTGATTCTGCCCCGCAGGCCTTTTCCTCATTTAAAAGCGGAATTACTGCCGGAGAGGCAGGAGCACCGCAGAAAGCGCCTGTACCCCGGGAAATTATCTCGTAGCGTTCCAGAAGAAGCGGATCATAATCAGCAAGATATTTTTTCAGCAGATACTCAGCCATTACCGAACGGCAGGTATTACCGGTGCAGACAAAAACAATTCTTTTTCTGATATACTGGTCCAGAATATCGCGCACAGAAACAGCTCCTTCACGTAAAATCTTAAAAGGATGATAAGTTATATCTATAACCGTGGAAGAAGAAAAATAACGCGGCTCTCCTCCGTCAACGATCAGGTCCAGAGACTCACCGAAGCAGGCTTCCACCTCAGCCGCGGATAAAGCTTCCTTTTCCCCGCTGCGGTTGGCCGACGGCAGATAAAGAGGCTGACCCAGAGCATTTAAAGTCCGGGATAAAAAATCATGATCAGGCACGCGTACTCCGCTCTTTCCTTCAGAAACAGAATCATAGACTATGGTCAAAGGACCGGGCCAGAATGTTTCTGCCAGTCTGTAGCCGTAAGGAGGCAAAGTGGCAAAAGCAGTTAAAGCTGATTCCCGGTTCCCGTAATGAAGAGTAAAAGGTTTGTCCGCGGAACGCTGTTTAAGACTGGTCAGCTTTTCTACGGCTGCTTTATTTCCCGCCACCGCACCCAGCCCGTAGACCGTTTCCGTAGGCAAAGCCACTACTCCGCCTTTAAGCAGTGTTTCTTTAACCTCCTGCACTAAAGGCTGATTACTGTCATTAAGAGCAAGTTTTATTTTTTTCACTTTTTGAATTTCAGGACCAGCCTCTGAAAAACCGGCCGGTACTCATTATGGGAAGAAGAAAGAAGCTTCAAAGCGAACATCACCGCATTGACAAATCCTTTTTTGCCGATCCCGGTACTGACCAGACCGATCCCGCGGGGCACTTCCACAATGGAAAGAAGACTTTCTACTCCACCCAGGGAACCGGCATCAAGCGGCACACCGATCACAGGAAGCTCAGTATAAGAAGCGACAAATCCGGGAAGCGCGGCAGAAAGTCCGGCGCAGGCAATGACCACCTCTATTCCCTTTTTTTCCAATCCCCGGCAAAAACTGCGCAGCTTATCAGGAGCACGATGAGCTGAGATTATATCCAGGCTGTAAGGTATCCCATATTCTTTAAGCAGATCAAAACCGGATATCAGCTTTTCCTTATCCGACTTACTGCCCAGAATAACCGCAATTTTCGCTTTACTGTCTTTTTTATCAGCCATTATTGTTTATTTTATCCTGATACAAACCAGATTACAATGCTTTATTTCCGATATCTGTCCTGAACCTCATCCCTTCGAAAAAAATCTCTTTAACCGCGGCATACGCATTATCCCGGGCATCTTTTAAAGTCAGGCCTGAAGCCACCACATTCAAAACTCTGCCTCCGCTGGTTAAAAGATCTTTTTTTGTTTTATCTTTTTTAGTTCCGGCATGAAAGACAAACACATCTTTGTCCGCCTCAGCTTTTTCCAGTCCTGATATTTTTTTGCCTTTTTCATAAGGGCCGGGATATCCGCCGGAAGCCATAACTACGGAAACAAAAGTTCTGGGGTCCCAGGTCAGCGACACCTGGTCCAGAGTACCCGATACTGTATGCAGCATTACTTCAGCCAGATCAGTTTTCAATTTAGGCAGAATGACCTGAGTCTCAGGATCGCCGAAGCGCACGTTGAATTCCAGCACTTTAGGCTCACCGTTCTTGATCATTAACCCGGCATAAAGCACTCCCCGATAGATCCTGCCTTCCCGGCTCAGGCCCCGGATCAAAGGCATAAAAACTTTATCCATCACTTTTTTCATGACCTCATCCGTTACTACCGGAGCAGGAGCATACGCACCCATACCCCCGGTATTAGGTCCCTGGTCATTATCAAAAGCCCGTTTATGGTCCTGGGAACTGACCAAAGGCAGAACAGTCTTTCCGTCAGTAATGGCCAGGATCGAGGCTTCTTCCCCTTCCAGGCACTGCTCGATGATTATTTTCTTCCCGGCTTCGCCGAATTTTTTTTCAGTCATAAGCATATCGACTGCAGCCAGGGCCTCAGCTTCATCCTCCGGAATGATCACCCCTTTTCCCGCAGCCAGACCGTCAGCCTTTATCACCAGAGGCAAACCCTGTTTTTTGATATAGGCCTTAGCCTGGTCAACTTGAGTAAAAGCCCTGAATTCAGCAGTGGGCAAACCGTATTTCTCCATTATCTCTTTAGCAAAGATCTTACTTCCTTCCAGAAGAGCCAGTTCTTTATCCGGACCGAAAGCTTTTATTCCCAGAGATCTGAGTTTATCGACCAGGCCCTGGACCAGAGGCGCTTCCGGACCGACTATGACCAGATCTATCTTTTCTTTCTGAGCCAAAGCAGCAAGAGAATCTATGTCATAAGAATCCTGAACTACATTTTCCGCGATCCGTTCAGTGCCGCCGTTGCCGGGAACGCAAAAGATCTTGTCCACCAGAGAAGACTGGCTCAATTTCCAGGCCAGACAATGCTCTCTGCCTCCCGAACCGACCACCAATACTTTCATCTAATTTCTCCTTGAATATATAGATTGCACCTAAAAAAAAAAGCCAGAAATCAGAGATCAGACGTCAGACAACCTGAATGTCTAATTGACCTGATTTTAAAAGCACGAATTAAAAAACGCTGATTACTCTAATATAACCAAATTATCTTAAAGGGCGGGGGCAAGCCCCCGATGCTTCGAGCGGGACAGGCCCGCACCTACATATCTTTTATTATTTTTAGAGGAACGGGCAAGCCGCGTTCCCTACAGGACTATACCCCTTTTATCCGGATTCTGACCTCTGGCATCTGACTTCTTGTAACATGTAACCTGCCTGTCCCGAGTATGCCCTCGGGATGACTTGTCACGTATTATGTCCAGATCAATCTTTTTTCCGCCTTGACTATCTTACCGATAACATAAGTCTTATAATAGCGGTTAAGTATGTTCAAAGCTTTATCTGCCTGGGCCGGGGCCATGACCACGATCATGCCTATACCCATATTAAACACTGAATACATTTCTTTATCTTCTATTTTGCCTTTTTCTCTGATCAATTTGAATATTCCGGGCACAGGCCAGGCTTTTTTGTTTAAAGCCATAGCCATACCATCAGGCAATATCTTGACTGCTTTGGTATAAAAAGCGCCGCCTGTGACATGGGCGATACCGCGCACTGCCTGTTTAGGCCGGGCAAAAGAACTCAGCAGTTCCATCACCGGTTTTACATAAATACGGGTCGGCCTGAGAAGATCTTTCCCGTAAATAGAGATCTCTTTTTTCGAAAGCGCTTTGCGCACCAGAGAATATCCGTTGGAATGGATCCCGCTGGAAGAAATACCCAGGACCACATTGCCGCTTTTGATATTTGAACCATTGATCACTTTCTTCTTATCCACGATCCCGGTGCAGAACCCGGCCAGATCATACTCATCGGCAGAATAAAGATCAGGCATTTCCGCTGTCTCTCCGCCTAAAAGCTCGCATTCAGCCTGGCGCAGGCCTTTTTTCAGGCCCTGCATCACTCCTGACATAACTTTCAGGTCCAGTTTGCCGCAGGCTATGTAATCAAGAAAAAACAAAGGACGGGCCCCTAAAGCAATAATGTCATTGACATTCATGGCCACCAGGTCGATACCCACAGTATTATGCACGCCCAGAGTCTGGGCAATAAGCAGTTTAGTGCCGACCCCGTCGCTGGAACCGACCAGAAAAGGATCTTTATATTTTTTCAGTATTTTAGTTAAAGAAAACAAAGAACTGAAAGCAGTGACTTTTTCCTTTTTCTTTTCCGGAAAAAGATTTTTGACCAGGGAAACAAAATCTTCGCCTTTTTCAATATTAACGCCTGCTTGTTTGTAGGTGATTCCCATAATCTGCCTTTTTTAAAAAAATTTAAAGACTGGTAACCCGGACCTTATCCGGCCTTTTCTCCCTGCCCCAAATGGACCACTTACGAAGTGGGCCATTTGAAAAGAAATCAAATACCCTCTGTTTACAGCAAACCCGCTTTTTTATAGATCTTATCGATATTGCGCAGATAAGCCATAGGATCGAACATTTTTTCCAATTCCTGAGAAGAAAGATATTCAGCAATAGTCTTATCTGCCAGCATCTCAGTCTTAAAATCGGTTTTATTATTGATCACATCCAGAGCCACTGACTGGACCATATCATAAGCTTTGATCCTGGGAATGCCTTTCTGCATCAAATTCAAAAGTATTTTCTGCGAATAGACCATACCCCGGTTCAGCTCGATATTCTTAAGCATCTGTTTGGGATTGACTTTAAGATATTTGACCACTTCAGTCATTTTCAGCAGCATATAGTCAAGAGCTGCCGTAGAATCCGGGATTATTACCCTTTCCGCGGCAGAATGAGAAATATCGCGCTCATGCCAGAGATTAACATTTTCATAAGCAACCGACATATTGCCTCTTATAAGACGGGCCAGACCTGACATCCGTTCACAGATTATCGGATTCTGCTTATGCGGCATGGCACTGGAACCTTTCTGGCCTTTGAAAAACGGTTCCTGCGCTTCCTGTACTTCAGTGCGGTGCAGATGTCTGATCTCAGTGGCAAAACGCTCCACAGTAGCGGCAGTAAGAGCCAGCAAAGACAAATAATAAGCAAATCTTTCTCTGGAAACGATCTGAGTGGAAACTACAGCTGCGCTGATCCCGATTTTTTTACAGATATATTTTTCCACCGCAGGGTCGATATGAGCAAAAGTGCCTACAGCCCCGGATATTTTACCCGCAGCCACAAAGGACAGACTTTCTTTGATCAGCCTGTGTTCATTGACCAGGTCCTGATAAAAATAAGCAAATTTCAAACCGAAACTGTAAAGCTCGGCATGCACTCCGTGAGACCGGCCCATGCATAAAGTATCTTTATATTTCAAAGCTTTTTTCTTTACGGCTTTGATCAAAACATCCAGGTCCTTAAGGATCAGCAGAGTCACGTCGCGAAGCTGCCAGGCTAAAGTTGTATCATTAAGGTCATTGGAAGTAAGGCCCCAATGCAGATACTGTGCATATTTGCCCAGAGGTTCTGAAAGATTTTTTAAAAAAGCAATAATATCATGGTGAGTGCTGGCTTCGATTTTTTTGATCTCAGGCAGAGAAATACGCGCTTTTTTGCGTATCACAGCAGAAACCCCTTGGGGTATTTTCTTCTGCTTTTCCAGAGCTTCACAGAGCAGTATCTCGATCTCCATAAAACGGCTGAATTTTTCCTGTTCAGTCCAGATATTACCGATTTTAGGGGGTGTATAACGCTCGATCATAATTGAGATATCATATCAGAAGAAACCGGGCAAGTCAATATTTTCAGGAGTTTAGAACGGTTTGACCGAAAAAAAACGGCCCTTTTATTTAAAAGATTCCGAGGTATCGCCCAGAGCATCCATATAAGCCAGAACTCTTTCCATGGTCCTGCGCAATCTCTCTATTTCAGCATCTTTATCCTGGAGCAAAGACTGAAGGGTAAAAACATTGTTCTGCGCAGACTTCAGTTCAGACTGAAGTCTTAGATCACGGGCCTTAAATTCTTCTTCCCTGCCTCTGCTGACAGCCGAATCATCCAGATACTTTTTATTCCGTGCTATTTCGGAACTGAGCCGTTTTACTTCCTGCTCTGAATAACGCAAAGCTGACTGCAGTTCCCGGTTCTGCTCAGCCAGAACCGAACTTTGCTGAGACTCTTTCCCGGAAGAAAATATATCTTCCTGCGCAGTCTGTTTTTTCAATCCTGCTATTTCTTTTTCCAGAATATCTATTGTATCTTTGTCTTTACGCGAAGAATTAAAGTAATTCTGTTTAAGATTTTCCAGAAGATCAGTCTTCAGTTTCAGCTCCCGGGAAAGGCTGGCCACTGTTTTATCAGCACTGACCCGGTCAATGGAAACCGAGACTTTATCTTCTACTTTAGCAGCCAGAGCCCGGTTCTCTTTCTGCAGAGCAGCCAGTTCTTTTTCTTTTTCTCTCAATTTCTGCTCATATTCGCTGGCTTTTTCCAAACGGACCGATAAGGCGGCATTATTCTTTTTCAGCCTAGCCAGCTCACGGGACTGAGCAGACAATCCGTCCTTATCCCGATCCGGTCTGCTCCCCGCAGATCCGGTTTTACGTTTAAGTCCGGCTATCTCTTTATCCTGTTTTTCTATCCTTTTTTGATAAGCCCTGATATTCTCTGTAACCTGACGCACGTCTTTATCATGCTCTATGATCAGTTCCTCGATCTTTTTTTCTTTTTCCGATAATTTCCTGCGCAAAGAAACCAGTTCGGCATTATCGGACTGAGGCTGAGGCTTAAGATCAGGCCCTGTTTTCTTTTTTTCCGCCATTATTTTTTCATAATCTGCTTTCTGTCTTTTCAAATCCAGACGCAGGCTCTCGATCTCTTTTTCCTTTCGGGCCAGAGTCTGTTCCAGATTGCTGTCTCCCCGGTCAAGACTGGTCTGAAGCTCATCGATCAGTTCATCTTTTTCTTTCAGCTTTTGGCTCAATTCTTTCTGAAATGTTTTTTCCTTTCCGGACAGATCTTTACGCAGAGACTCTATCTCTTTTTCCCTCCGGGCCAGAGTCTGTTCCAGATTGCTGTCTCCCCGGTCAAGACTGGTCTGAAGCTCATCGATCAGTTCATCTTTTTCTTTCAGCTTTTGGCTCAATTCTTTCTGAAATGTTTTTTCCTGTCCGGACAGATCTTTACGCAGACCCTTTATTTCTTTATCCCTGTCGCTGATATCATTTTTCAGTTCTTTTAATTTATCTTTCAGCTCAGCATAAGCCTGAGGCTGATCTTTCTGCAGCCCTGAGATCACAGTATCTTTTTCTTTTATTTTTTTATAAAGGGAAACATTGAGTTCATTTAACTGACGCAGCTTGGCCTGAGCTTTTTCCAGAGCCTGCAAAATCTTTTCTTTCTGTCCGGAACTGAGCCCGCCGGAAGAAGACGCAGATTTTCCCTGTCCGGAATCAACCAGATCTTTCTGAAGCTGAGCAATAAATTTATTCTTTTTCTCCACTTCGGCAGAAAGAGTCTGATTATTTTTTTCCAGTTCTTTGATCTGAATTTTAAGATCTGATACTTCGGCTTCGCCTGTGGAAAGTTTATTTTCCAGAAGATTTAATTTGCGGTCGATTTCCTCCTGGGAAAAATCCTGAGCATGGCAGGATAAAAACAAAAGACATAAAAACGAAAGACTTACCCCACCCCTGATTAAAAGTCTGCAAAAACTTTTATGTTCCATATATCTGATATGATTATACTTAAAAAACACTCAGGTTGCAACTTAAATTTTAGTTTGACCGGCGTTTTGATCTTACCCTGAACTGCCGGAAAGCAAAGATCAGCGCAAGGGATTGATATAACCCAGATCATTCTTCAGCAGGGGAAAATTCACTGCATCAGGCGGCATTTCTTTCCAGCGCAGAATAGCCATGAAATTGGGCAGAAACGGTAGGCGGCAATTATCATAAAGTTCGGAATTATAGTCATAAGTACGCTGTTTATAAGCTGCCAGTTTGACAGCAGTAGTTCCGTCCTGGCTGCCCCGCACAGTCATGGCACCTTTTATCCTCAATCTCTTTCTGGAACTGATCCCTGCTTCTGCTTCCAGAACTCCTCCGTCAGCCATGATCAAAGCTTCGATGGTCAGATCAGTGGGCGCATAATTTTTTATCTTAACATCCTCTTTAGCGATCACAGCGATCTGTTTTTCACTGGAACCTGAACCCTGGCAGAGGATGTCCCCTTCGATATAAACATTTCCCCCGGCCACAATGGTCACATCGTCTTTGACCGTTCCTTTAATATAGACATCTCCTTCGGCAAAGACCAGGCCATTGGGAGAATTCAGGTTAGCCTTATCGATCGAGCCGGAAATGTGCAGATTTCCGTTTTTATACTTACCCCCGAACTCAGCCAAATCTCTGTACTTGGCCAGATCTACCCGGGCAAAAGTCAGGCCTGTGGATAAAGTCTTAGCCCCGGTAATAAGCGGCGGATTCACCGGATCCTCTTTAAATTTATTAATGTAAAGAACATCTCCGTTAACCGTGGTACCTGCACCGGCAAACTCCAGATCACGGGCCAGAATACTGCCGTTAAGGGTGGCATTGGCAGAAACCACCAATTCTCCCTGAGTAGCAGTAAGATAAGAAGCAGGCGTCTCCAGAGCGATCAAAGCTGCCAGGCGCCTGATCATAAACTGTCCGTTACGGTCAGGATCAGGAGCCCTTCCCCAGGCCTGGATCCAGACTGTATCCTTGAACGCTCCTACAGCAGGTCCAGGCCGGATAATATCCTTATCAGGGTCAAGCCAGTATTCGCCCACCACTTCTCCGCTGACCGGATCATTTAAAAAACTGACCTGGCCGGGAGCATAAGGCTCAGGCAGCCCCGCATTCCAGTCTTTATCATTGCGCAGTTTATTGACTGCTTCTTCTATGCCTGTTTCAGCAGCACTAAAGGCACGGCTACTGTCTATTTTCTGTTCTACCACCTGGATCTGCTGGCGGGAACGCAAAAGAGAAACACTGATCAGAACAGCCAGAAAAAAACTGATGATCAAAGTTAAAGGTAAAAGTATTGCTTTTCTGTTTTTATCCATGATTTATCCTCTAATAATTACGGAAACATACTTCGGAAGAAACTTCCAGATACTGACCGCGCTCCAGCCCGGCTCCGGCATCAGATCCTGTCAAAGCCAGAACAATCTGTACCGAATAATTATCTCCCATAGATTCAAAAGAAGAATTGCTGGAATCAATATTGGCAAAAACCCGGCTCTGCCCCAAACGGGTCACAGAAAGTGTGTTCCCGGGATCAAACTTATACTCTACAATCGAGTTATCATGAAAAACAAACTGCACTGATTTCTGATCGCCGCTTACGATCCCTTCTTTAGCAGCCCTGCCGTCCATGTGAAAAACTTCAAAGATCTGATTGGCCTCCTGCCAGAGATCAAGATAAGTCATCTGAGAATCAAAACAAAGCCAGTTCAGCTGAAACATGGAATAACTTAAAACCAGACTGATACCGATGATCACCACAACCACCATCAGCTCAGGCAAAGAAAAAGCTTTTCTCATCTCACATCCCTTCCGCAGGAAGAGGAGGCGGCGGCGCAGGCGGCGGTGTCGGCGTTGGTGCAGGCGTTGGTGCAGGCGTTGGCGTAGAAGAAGCCGGAGGCGGAGGCGGAGGCGGAGGCGGAGGCGGAGGCGGTGGCGGCACTTTGGGAGAAAACTCTACTGTGATATTTTTGGTCTTTCCTGGCTTAAGATAAAACCCTACAAACTTGTTATACCTCCCATTATAAGCATGTGTGGAACTGGCATAAACATAAACATAAGTATATCCTGATCCGGCCAAAGCAGGATTAAAACTAACTCTGCCCTGTGCATTAGTATATTTTGTCTCACCATATCCCATATTATAATTATAAACCTGGATACCCTTTAAAGGCAGATGAGTGCCTGATTCCCTTACCAGAACATTGACAACCCCGGTATTAGCACTTACATTGATATCCTGGACCGTATCTTCATTCTCCCTGACCTTAACCAGGATCGGGCTGGGCAGAAAAAATCTTCCCAGGGAATCGATTATATCCAGCTCATATGCTCCGGTAGGAAGCAGCATATTATTATTATTGGCAAAAGTATATCTGCCCCACCAGTCAGTGTTCCGGGTATAAACAAGGCCCTCATCAGATTCCTTTGTAGCCTGAACTATGATCCCGGACACTTTTCTGTTTTTAGCCGGCCATAACACAACACCTTTGATATTTCCCGGCAAAGTATCAGGCGGTTTGGTTATTTTCTGGGTTAAGGTGTATTGTTTCACTGTATGGTCAAAAGGGTCCTGCCAGGAAACTTTTGCTGAAACTTCCATCAATTCTGTATCGATCACCTGAAAATTAAGCTGAGGGGCAAATCCTGCAGGAAGCATGTCCAGAGTATCCTGGTCAAGCTCAAACTTTTCCGGGTTACTGATGATCGAATCAAAAGAATCCCTGCTTTGCCGCCTGACCTCTTCCAGGACCTGCTGAGCCGCATTCACGGCCTGAGCCTGAAAACGCACATTTTCCGCTGATTTTCTGACAACTATAAAGGAAAAATACCCGGCAGTGGATACCAGGCCCAGAATCAGGACAGAGACCAGAACTTCCAGAAGAGAAAACCCTTTACGCTTCAACACACTACCCCCCTACTTTTATTTTTACCATATATCATAAAGCAAAAACAACAAAGCAGGACTAAATATTGCCCCGGACAATAGTAGGAGTAACCGAGATGATCAATTCTTTTTCCGAAGGTAAGCTGGCCTTGTTTCTGAACAAGACGCCCAGAAAGGGAATATCGCCCAGAAAAGGCACTTTACTCTCCACTTTAGCCTCCTGTTTATCCAGCAATCCGCCCATGATAAAAGGCTGCCCGTTCTTGACCCGGACATGAGCAGTAGCAGTTCTTTTAGTGACTATGGGATAATCTCCTTTTCCGGTTTCCACTGTTCCGCTTTGATTGGAAACCTCCGGCTCAATGGTAATGACCACGAACTCATTTTCCAGAATGGAAGGGGTGATCTTAAGTCTGATCCC
>Ga0272442_10000500_pt1 | contig 62995 bp, 47 predicted proteins | sample SSMForm2O_FD_200262 | JGI IMG/M metagenome (GOLD analysis project Ga0272442, IMG submission 200262) | Marine sediment archaeal communities from Little Sippewissett salt marsh, Falmouth, MA, United States - SSM-Form-2O | ecosystem: Environmental > Aquatic > Marine > Wetlands > Sediment ...
CATGTCAAGTTCCTGTCGTCGGCGGTGCTGGGGTTGTTGATCCGGATCAGCAAGCGGATTCACGAGCAGGGTGGCGCGCTGCGGCTGTGCAACATCCATCCGGGGATCTATGAGGTCTTCAAGATCACGCGATTGACGAACGTGTTTGACATATACGAAGACGTAGACAGTGCAGCTGAGAGTTTCTCTGACCCACGGTAGCGTCAAGACGCCTAGCCGGGACGTGAGGTGGCCCCGGCGGGAAGCGGGTGAGGCGCGAGGGAGCGTTGCCCGCTATGACACGGCCGGTGGTTCGACTGACAGGAAGGTATCGCGTTATGGCGTCTGAGGCGCCCATCCAATGCTCGATTGTGGTCGAGAGCACGCCTTCGGCCCTGGGTGAGCCCTGCCGTCGCATTCTGCTGGCGATGGAAGAGAAGGGGTTCGGTCAGGATGACGTGTTCGCGGTGCATCTGGCGGTCGAGGAGGCGTTTCTCAACGCGGTCAAGCATGGCAACAAGATGGACCCGGAGAAGACGGTCACTGTCGACTGTCTTGTGGATGAGGGGAAGGTTGACCTGAAATTGACCGACGAAGGGGACGGTTTCGACCCGGAGGGGATTCCGGACCCGCGGGTGGGAGAGAATCTGTATCGCCCCGAGGGGCGTGGCCTTCTGCTGATCAACGCGTATATGCACGTTGTGGAGTACAACAAGCCGGGTAATTGCTTGCACATGGTTCGCTACAAGGACGCGCCCATGCCTGGGCAGGGTGAGGCCGCGACGGGGTGACGCGCCGGAGCGGTTGAGCGGCTTGCGGAAGACGCCACTGGAGAGGGAACATGCCGAGAACGAGATTGGTCGTTGCCCTCTGTGGGATCAGCGTGGCGGGTTGTCTCTATCGAGATGTCCCTGAACCGAGGGTTGTTGGGGGTCGGCTCACGCTGGAGGCGGATCTGTCGTATTCGACTGGCGCGAGGGAACCGAAGCAGCGCGAGGCGAGGCGGGCGCCGGTCCGGCCGAAGGTTCCGCGAGGGTGGGTTCCTCCGGCTGCCATCGAGCGCGACTGGACGGCGATTGTGATTCATCATTCCGCGACGCCCACGGGCAACGCTGAGATCTTCGATCAGTGGCATCGTGAGCGGAACCATTGGGACGGCGTCGGCTACGACTTTGTCATTGGCAACGGGTCGGACAGCATCGACGGGTTGGTGGAGGTGACGTTTCGTTGGGAGCAGCAGCGGGAGGGGGCCCATTGCGGGGGGACGCCGGACAACTGGGCCAACGAGGAGGCTGTGGGGATTTGCCTGGTTGGTGACTTCAACTACGATCATCCGACGGCCGCTCAGATGCGCTCGCTGGTGAAACTCGTTCGCTTTTTGCAGGACCACTGCGACATTCCGGGGCAGCGCGTCTACGGTCACAGGGACACGCCTGGGGCGCGCGTGACGGATTGTCCGGGCCACCATTTCCCGATGAGACAGCTGCGGGCGGCGCTGAGGCGGTAGCGCCTCTGACGGGGGCGCCGTTGGTTTGGGCCGGGTCCTATAATCATGGCGGGCGCGCGGGGCTTTGGGTCTAGCAGGTCGATGGTTGCCGATCGGCAGCGCCGGGGCGGGCATCGGAAAAGTCACCCTCCGATCTGACCGACATCCTTCGAGTCAGTCAACGTTTGCGGTCTTTGTGAAGGAGTCGGTCTCTATGGATGCATGTGATGCGATGTTCTCGGCGACGTACGTGCTAAACGAGCAGATCGCCCGGGCGGTGTTTGAGATGCTGCCGGAGAGTGGCCCGATGCTGGCTATTATGGATGGCGCGGGCCATTGTTGGGTCAGTGACGCCGAAGCGTTTGCGCGTATCAATCTGGCCGAGCCCCTTCTCGACGACCTCCGCGCTCAGGTGGACGACGGTGTCGAGCCGGTGACGGTGCGGGTCGGCGATGCGCGCGTGACGGTGACGCAGTTGGCCACCGATCAGACGCACTGCGGCTACCTGGTTCTGGTGACGCCCCGGTCGAGCGCCGGCGCGGCACCGACCGAACGCGATCTGGTGGAAGCGCTTCTCGGTCAGATTACGCTGGTGGCCAGCCTCATCGAGGCACGGTGCCTGCTGAGCGACACGCAAGTGCGATGCTACGGCGCCTACGGCAGCGCCGGGGCTCCGATGAACTGAGGGCGTCTACTGTAGGGGAGGTGATGCCTGAAGGCGGGGGCGAGGAACATGGTTTTATCTGCGGGTGGTTCGGCGCCAGGGGGGTTCTTTTGAGATTGCGTTAGGGCGGGCGGATGCTATAATGTGCGGAAAGACTCGCATGTCAGCGGGGCGCGGCTATTGGCCATGGGTGAAATCGGGGCTTAGTAGTGAAATTTCAGGTTTTTAGAGACGGCCAAGTGGTCGATGCGTTCATACCCTGCGGGGCCTACCTTTTCGGTACCGACGGCATCAGTGTGCGCCGCGCGAAGATCGTTTTCAAGAAGGGTTACATCGAGTGCATCCGCCCGAATCTGGAGACGGCGGGTCTGGCGGTGCTGTGGCCGATCGAGGGCTTCGGTCGGATTCTGCTTCCGACGACGTGCCTACCCGAACGGAAGCGGCCTTACACGCTGAACGTGGAGATTACGCGTGCCAAGCTGATGCAGATCACGAATCGGCGGGAGGACTGGTCGTTCTTTGAGAACATCGAGGGCATGGAGGAGGTTGCCAAGCAGTCTCAGGATCTGTTCATCGATGCGATCCAGCATATCAAGGACCCATCGCAGGCTTCCCGTCTGGCGGACGAGTCGCTGCGCAAGGCGATGGTGTACTCGGAGAAGCTGGCGGTCCACCAGGGGAAATCCGTTTTCGAGAAACGGCGCAAGAACCACGGGTTCGCGCGCGGGGCCCTGGGCTGTCGGGTGGATCCGTCTTTGATGGAGAGGACGGCTTACGTGGAGCGGCTGCAGGAGTCGTTTGCGTCGGCGACGGTCCCGATCAACTGGGCCCGCATCGAGTCGCGGCAGGGGCATTACGACTTCTCCAAGGTTGACCCGAGCATCACGGCGCTGAGCCGACGGAAGATGGTGGTGGGCGCCGGGCCATTGCTGCGGTTCTCCGAGGACTGCCTGCCGGACTGGTTGCTTCGCTCCGGCATGGGATTCGAGAAGATCCGCGAAACAGCGTATCAGTTCGTCTCGAAGGTCGTGTCGCGGTACGCGGGGGTGGTTCATCGGTGGTATGCTATCAGCGGGTTGAACACCCACAATCAGTTCAACTTCAATTTTGAGCAGATTCTGGAGATGACGCGGGCGGCGAACATGGCCGTGCGGGCGGCAGGCAGCCGGGCGCCGCGCGTGATCGAGGTGAGCTGTCCGTGGGGCGAGTATTACGCGACGACGCCGGGGAGTATCCCGCCGTTCGTGTATATGGACATGGTGGTGCAGAGCGGGACGAGCTTCGATGCGTTTGGATTGCAGATGCGTTTCGGGAAGGATCAGACGGGCATGCACCTGCGGGACATGATGCAAATCTCGTCGATTCTGGACTGCTTCGCGCCGGTGGCCAAGCCACTGCACATCACGGGCGTGGAGATTCCGAGCGAGGTGGGCACGGGCCCGTTCGATGCCAAGACGGCGGGGATGTGGCATCGCAAGTGGGACCAGACGCGCCAGAGCCATTGGCTGGACCGGTTCTACAAGATCGCGTTGAGCAAGCCCTTCGTGGAGGTGGTCAACTATGGCACCCTGGCGGACGATGCGGGCAGCGCGGTGGCGAACAGCGGGGTGTTGACGGAGTCGCTGGAACCGAAAGAGGCGTTCAACACGCTGAAGCGGCTGCATTTGTCCGTTTTCAAGCGATAGAGACGTAACGAGAGGAAGGCTTTCGCGAGTACGGTATGGCGTCGCATCCTCCGATGGCGAGCGAGGAATCCCGACGGCAGAGATCCCAATCGGTTGCTCTGGTGGTGGGCGTCTTCGTGGGTGCGGCGGTGGCGTTCTGTCTCGTCGGTGGTCTGTGGATGCAGGCATGCGGAACGCCGGTTCGGCTGGAGAGCCGGATCAATCCCAATACGGCGAGTGTGGGCAGTCTGGTGCGGTTGCCGGGTATTGGGCTGACGCGCGCGGGGGCGATTGTTGCCTTTCGTGATCAATTCGCTGAGGAGGGCGGCGAGGGGGTCGCTTTCAGGAGCCCTAGCGATTTACAGCAAATACGCGGTATCGGCCCGAAAACCGCGGAGGGTGTGGCTCCGTGGCTGCGGTTCGACAGCCCGATGGGAGGGGCGCCGGCGGTCGGTGGCATTGACCGAGACGGGCGAACTGTGTTAGAATCGGATTAGGCAGGTCCCTGGCGGGCGTTCAGGGAGTCCTTGGCTGAGGAAAAGCGACAATCGCACCGGCTTGAAAGCGAGGGAGATGGGAAACACATCTATCCGAGTTCAGCGCATCGTCGGGGTCGTTCTGTGTGTGCTGGCCATCCAGACGGGGCGTTGTGACGCCGTGGTGATCAACGAGGTGATGGCCTCGAACAGCCAGACGGCAAGCGATGGCCAGGGCCAATACGACGACTGGATCGAGCTGCACAATCCGGGACGGTCGGCCGAGGACGTGGGGGGGATGTACCTGACTGACGATGCGGCGGTTCCGCGTAAGTGGCAGATACCGACGGACGAGGCATCGGCGACGAGGATCGCCGGGCGTGCTTTTCTGGTGATATGGGCGGACGGGGACACGGAGGATGGGCCCCTGCACGCCGGCTTCCGATTGAATGCCGGTGGCGGCGAGCTGCACCTTTATGCCTCGGACGGTTCGACGCTGGTGGACAGCGTTGCCTACGGCGAGCAGGTTCCCGATGTTTCACTGGGCCGGAATCCTGACGGCGACGGTGAGTGGCGATTTTTCGGCACGGCTACGCCGGGAGCGCCCAATGCGAGGGCTTACGAGGGGGCGGTGGCGCCGGTTACGTTCAGTCACCGTCGCGGCCTCTACGACAGCCCGTTCGAGCTGACCCTCGACTGCGCGACGCCTGGGGCGGCGATCCACTACACGCTGGATGGCAGTATTCCTTTCTCGACGGAGCGGAATACCCCGACCGGTCGACTCTACACCGGTCCAATTGTCGTTTTTGCGACAACGTGCATTCGAGCCGTCGCGACGAAGCCCGATTGGATGCCATGCCAGGCGCAGACGCACAGCTATCTGTTTCTGAGCGAGGTGCCCGGGCAGGGGGCCAGCCCGGTTGGGTATCCCTCGGACTGGCGGGGTCGTGCGGCTGACTATGGTATGGACGCTGAGATTGTCGACGATCCGCGCTACAAGGAGCTGATGGAGGGGGCGCTTCGGTCATTGCCTTCGATGTCGTTGGTGATGACGAAGGAGGATCTGTTCGATCGGAATACGGGGATATACGCCAACTCCGGCAGTTCCGGGCAGTCCTGGGAGCGTCCCGGGTCGATCGAGTTGATCTACCCGGACGGTCGCAAGGGTTTCCAGTGCGACTGCGGAGTGCGCATACAAGGAGGGTACTTCCGGACACCGAGTGCGAGTTCGAAGAAGTCGTTCCGTTTGCTGTTCAAGGGCCTGTACGGGGCTACCAAACTGCGGTACCCGTTGTTCGGGGATGACGCGGCCGATGAGTTCGACACGATCACGTTGCGTGGCGGAGCCAACGATGGGTATACCTGGACGGGGAACGAACGGTACGCGCAGTTCACACGCGATGAGTTCGCACGTGCGCTTCACCTTGACATGGGTCAGGCGGCGTCACATGGGATGTTCGTGCATCTTTATGTGAACGGTCTCTACTGGGGTCTGTACAATCCATGCGAGCGGCCGGACGGGTCATTTTCCGCCAGCTACTACGGCGGTGACAAGGAAGACTGGGATGTCTTCAGGCACAAGAGCTTCACGGCGAGCCAAGGGAACCGGGAGGCTTTGAATGCCATGCTCTCGCTGTGCCAGGAGGCGGCCGATTCGATCGAGGCGTATCAGCGCGTGCAGGGCAATGATCCCGCTGGGAGGCGGAATCCCGATTATCCGCATCTGCTGGATGTCACGAATTACATCGACTACATGATCGTCAACATGTGGGCGGGCAACTTTGACTGGCCCTGGAACAACTATTGGCTGGGGCGCAAGCGGACGGCGGACAGCACGGGTTTCAAGTTCTACTGCTGGGACACCGAGGACATCATGCTCAGCTCCCGGTCGCCGCTGACAATCAACCGGCTGTCGGACGGCCGTGAGGTGGGGCAGATGCATGCCTCTCTTCGACAGAACGCGGAATACCGGTTGCGTTTTGCTGACCGCGTTCATCGCGTGTTCTTCAACGGCGGTGTCCTGGCGGCTGACTCGCTGGTGGCGCACTACGAGGAAATGGCCGGCGGGATCGAGATGGCCGTCATCCCGGAATTGGCGCGTTGGGGGGATCAGCATAACCGGAACCCGGACCTGGACGATTGGTATGCGATGCGGGACCAGATCCTGGAGACGTATCTTCCGCAGCGCAGTGCTATTGTTCTGGGGCAGTTCCGCAGCGCCGGGTTGTATCCGAACGTCGATGCGCCGGTCTTCCACATCGGCGGCACTTACCAGCATGGCGGCCAGGTGGCGACGGGCGAGGCGCTGTCGATGGGGGAGAGCGCCGGGACGGTGTGGTATACGCTGGATGGCAGCGATCCTCGCGTGGGGCAGATGGGTGAAGCGTCCGGGGGCGGGGGCACGCCCGGGTTGGTGGCTGAAGACGCCGCGAAACGCGTGCTGGTTCCAACGGGGCCGGTTGACGAAAGCTGGCGCAGCCGTCTTGACTTCGACGACTCGGCCTGGCTCAGTGGCGCCGGCGGCGTGGGTTACGAGCGGAGCACGGGCTACGAGCAGTATTTCGATATCGATGTGGAGGGTGCGATGTACGGCCGGCAGACGAGCTGCTACATTCGCATTCCGTTTGTGATTTCTGAGGCCGATCTCGAGGCTTTGCCGGGCCTGACGCTGAAGGTCAGGTATGACGATGGTTTCGTTGCCTATCTGAACGGCACCGAGGTGGTTCGCCGTAACATCACCGGCGAACCGGCGTGGGATTCGGCCGCGGGGGCGCAGAACTCGGACCTGGACGCCATCAATACTGAGCCCTTCAATGTCACGGAGCATCTCGGTGCGCTGCGGGCCGGTGAGAACCTCCTTGCGATCCACGGGCTGAACGTCGACACGACGAGTTCGGATTTCCTTTGTTCCGTGTCGCTGACGGTTGGCCAGGGTGGCTCAGGCATAAGCGGCGCTGTTTCATCCAAGGCCATCGAATACAGTGGGCCGATGGCGCTGGTTGAGAGCGTGCATGTCAGAGCGCGTCGGCTGGCCGGCACGTCCTGGAGTGCTTTGAACGAAGCTACGTACAGCGTGGGGCCGGTGGCGGAGAGCCTGCGGATCAGCGAGATTATGTATCATCCGGCCGACGATCCGAACGCCGAGTACATTGAGTTGACGAACGTTGGCTCCGAGACGCTCAACCTGAACCTGGTCCGGTTTGCCGATGGGGTGGATTTTGCCTTTCCGAGTGTCGCGCTGGCGCCGGGCGAGTACGTGCTGGTGGTTCGCAATCTGGCTGCGTTTGAGACGCGTTATGGCGCGGGCCTGAATATCGCCGGCGAGTACGGGGGTAATCTCAGCAATGGCGGGGAACCGGTGACGCTGGAGGATGCGGCCGGTCAGGCGATTCAACAGTTCAACTTCCGGGATGGGTGGTATGATGTCACGGACGGCGTGGGCTTCTCGTTGACGGCGCGCGATCCGGTGAGCAGTGAGGGGCTGGACTGGGATGCGAAGGGCGCCTGGCGTCCGAGCGCACAGTTGGGTGGCTCGCCGGGCTACGATGACACGGGCGAGGTGACCACGCTGGGGGCGGTGGTGGTCAACGAATTGCTGGCCAATTCCGATGGGGGCGCGGGCGACTGGATCGAACTGTACAACACGACGGCGGGGGCGATCGATATCGGGGGCTGGTTCGTCAGTGACGAGGCGGGCGACCTGACGAAGTACGAGTTTCCGGCTGGCACTGTGATTCCCGCCGATGGTTACCTGGTGCTGCATGAGGCCGAGACGTTCGGGGATGACGAGGCTGAGGGCAGCCATGAGGCATTTGCGTTGAATCGTCTGGGCGAGACGGTGTACCTGCATTCCGGCGCCGGGGGTGTGCTGACCGGCTACAGTGAAGAGGAGAAGTTCGACGCGTCCGAGGGGGGGGTGTCGCTGGGCCGGCATCGCAAGAGCACCGGGTCGTACAACTTTGTGGCGTTGCGCGAGCCGACGCCGGGCCTGGCAAATGCGGCGCCGGCGGTCGGTCCGGTGGTGATCAGCGAGATCATGTACAGCCCGGTGCCGATGGGGGAGGCTGAGTATGTGGAATTACTCAATATCAGCGCGGCTCCGGTGACGTTGTACGACGATGCGCGTGGCACACCATGGCGTTTTACGGACGATCCGGACGACCCGGGCATCACGTTCTTGTTCCCGATGGCGTCGCCGGTGACGTTGGGGCCGGGGGGGCGTGTGGTGCTGACGCGAAACGCGCTGGCCTTGGAGGATTCGTTTGCGGTGCCGGCCGGAGCGGTCGTGTTGGAATGGGGGGGTGGGAAGCTGTCGAACGGCGGCGACAAGATCGAGCTGAGCAAGCCGGGTGATGCGGAAGACGACGGGGAGCCACCGTGGATTCGGGTGGACCGGGTGGTCTACAGCGATGGTTCGCACGGGACGGATTTTGCCAGCGGTGTGGATCCGTGGCCGTTGGGGGCCGATGGCGGGGGCTGGTCTCTGCACCGGACGATTTCGACGGCTTACGGGAACGACCCGGCCAACTGGCATGCGGCCGAACCGTCACCAGGAAGGTAGCCATAGCCAGCATTCAGGCCCGGAAGATCTGTCTCGTGTATTGAAATGAAGAGGAGCCCGAAGCGTCTATGCCAGTAGTGGCCGTTTGTGGCCAAGGCAACTGGCGAGTGAACCGAGGGTGTATCCGTGATGGAAGAAGACATGACCTACTATGCGAAGACCGGGCTGTTGGCACTGGTGCTTCTGCTGGCCTTGGGCGGCGCAGGGCAGGCCGTTGTGATCAATGAGGTACTGGCCTCGAACAGCGCGAGTGGGGAGGACCCGGAGGGTGAGTATGACGATTGGATCGAGCTGCACAACCCTGAGGGCACGACCGTCAATGTGGGGGGCATGTTCCTGACGGATGACCCGGAGGTGCCCACGAAATGGCGTATTCCGGCGGGCACGACGATTGGCGCCCAGGGATACCTCGTGGTCTGGGCGGATGAGGATATCCAGGACGGGGGGCTCCACGCGAGTTTCAAGCTGAGCGCCTCGGGGGAAGAGATCAGCCTGTTCGATACCGATGGGAGCACGCTTGTCGACCGTGTCAGGTTCGATCGGCAGACGGTGGATGTGTCGTTCGGTCGCCATCCTGACGGGGTTGGCGAATTCCGCCTTTTGGCCAATCCCACGGCCGGACAAGGCAATGTTGTCGTCTATGAGGGCTTCGTTTCACCTGTGAAGTTCTCGCACGAACGTGGGTTCTATGATGCGCCCTTTGAAGTGTCGCTGTCCAGCGATACGCCCGGCGCGGTCATTCGCTACACTGTCGACGGCAGTGCCCCGTTTTCGGAGATACGGCAGGCTCCTGCCGGCACGCTGTATACCGGCCCGATTCTCATCCACGGCACGACCTGTCTGCGTGCGATGGCGTTCAAGGATAGCTGGAAGGACTCGGAGGTGGCCAGTTGCAGCTATTTGTTCCTGGACCAGATCATCAGGCAGTCCGCTCATCCTTCGGGTTTTCCGAGCAATTGGGGATCGACGCGTGTGGACTACGGGATGGATCCGGATGTTGTGGAGGACCCTGCCTATGCGCCGACGATCAAGGAGGATCTGAAGACCATTCCCTCGGTGTCGATTCTCATGAACACGAACGATCTCTTCGATGCCGATCAGGGGATCTATGCGAACCTCGGGGGCCACGGCGTGCGCTGGGAAAGAGCAGCGTCGATGGAATGGATCGATCCGGTGGAGGGAACGAGCTTCCAGGTCAACGCGGGCGTGCGCATTCACGGCAGCGTGTATGGGCGGACCAACAGTGTGGCCAAGCATTCTCTGCGTCTGCTTTTCAAGAACGAGTACGGCCCGTCGCGGCTGGAGTACCCGCTGTTCGAGGACAGCGATGTGCAGAGCTTCGAGTCGCTGGTGCTTCGGTCTATCTGGAACTACTCGTGGTTCGGAGACAGCACGGCTTGCGGGGGCCTGGGGACCGCCCATGCCGACTATCTGCGCGACCAATTCGCGCGAGATACCATCCGGGACATGGGAGGCCTGACGCCTCACAGTCGAGCGGTCCACGTCTACCTCAATGGGCTGTACTGGGGCTTGTTCATTTTTGTGGAGCGGCCCGATGATGGTTTCCTTGCCCAGCATTGCGGGGGCGAAAAAGAGGATTACGACGTGCTGGTGGGCAACTCGTCGATGGAGGTCCAGGCGGGGGATTTGAACGGTTGGAATACGTTGATGGATTTGGCGGTGGGGAATCTGAGCAGCCGGGCGGCCTATGAGGCGATCCAGGAGTATCTGGATGTCCCCGGCATGATTGACTATCTGCTGATGATCTATTACACGGGCAGCCGAGACGCGCCGGTGCTGCTATGTAACGATCAGGTGCCGCGTAATTTCTACACCGCGCGCCGGCGGGAGCCGGCGAGCCCCTTTGTGTTCGTGCCCTGGGACGTGGAGTGGATTCTGGAACAGCCCAACGTCAACCGCGTGCGCATTGTCGGGCGATCCAATCCGCATTTTCTGCTCGACCGACTGATGGCAAACGCGGACTTCCGCGTGTTGCTGTCGGACCATATTTTTGAACGCTTCTTCAACGAGGGGGCCCTGACCCCGGGCCCGGTGATCGAACGCTACATGACGCGGGCCGACGAGATCGACCGAGCGATTGTCGGCGAATCGGCGCGGTGGGGTGATAGCCGGCGCACGCGACCTTATACGCGTGACAACGAGTGGGTGGCCGAGCGCGATCGTCTGGTGAACGACTATTTCTCCGTACGCACGGACATTGTGCTGAACCAGTTGAGGCAGGCAGGGTTCTATCCGTCCATCTCGCCTCCGGACTTTCGGGTCGAAGGCGAGTTCCAGCGAGGCGGGCGCATTGATGCCGGTGACAGGATTTCCATGACGGCCGATGGGGGCGAGATTTGGTATACGCTGGACGGCAGCGATCCGCGCGTGCCGGGTAGCGGCAGTGAGGCGGGTGACCTGTTCACGCTGATCCCCGAAGATGCGCCCAAGACCGTCCTGGTTCCTACCGGGCCCGTCGAGGAAGCCTGGCGTGGCGGCCAGGATTTCGACGATTCGGGTTGGCTCAGTGGGACCGGTGGGGTCGGGTACGAGGGGAGTACGGGCTACGAACAGTACTTCGACATCGATGTGCGTGACCAGATGTACGGCCGTAATGCGAGCTGCTACATTCGCGCTGCCTTCACCTTGACGGCCGAAGAGGTGGAGACGACGGGAGGGCTGAGCTTGCGAGTGCGCTATGATGATGGTTTCGTTGCTTACCTCAACGGCGTCGAAGTCCAGCGGGTCCTGTTCGACGGGACCCCTTCGTGGGATTCGGAATCCGGGGCCAATCACTCGGATCTGGACGCGATTGACTTGGAGCCGTTCGATCTGTCGGCGCACGTCGACAAGCTGTGCGTCGGACAGAACATTCTGGCCATCCACGGCCTCAACGCCGGCGCCGCCAGTTCGGATTTCCTGATTTCTTTCGCGTTGACGGCGACGCAGGAGGCCGCGGACAGTTCATTGGAAGGTGTTTCGGCGACGGCCCTTCGTTACAGCGAGCCACTGACGTTCGAGGCGAGCACACGGGTGAAGGCCAGACTGCTTGGCGGTACGACGTGGAGCGCGCTGAACGATGTGGTCTTCGCAGTGGGGCCCGTGGCGGAGAGCCTGCGGATCAGTGAGATCATGTATCATCCGGCCGATCCTAACGCCGAGTACGTTGAATTGACGAATATCGGCGTCGATACGATCAACGTGAATCTCGTCACGTTGGCCAATGGGATCGAGCTGGTCTTGCCGAGTGTCGAGTTGGGGCCGAGGGAGTACTTGCTGGCGGTCAAGGACATTGGTGCGTTCGAGGCTCAGTACGGGTCGGGGCTGCGCGTGGTCGGGCCGTATACCGGTAGCCTGGCCAATGGGGGCGAGCGCCTTGTGCTGCGGGACGCCGCAGGGCGGACGATTCATGACTTCCGGTTCGAGGACGGCTGGTACGGCGTGACGGATGGCCTGGGTTTCTCGCTGACGGTCAAGGAACCGGCGGCGGCGGATGCAAACGCTCTCGGCGACAAAGATCTTTGGCGACCGAGCGCTCAGATGGGAGGTTCCCCCGGCTACGATGACTCGGGCGACATTGCTGAGATTGGTGAAGTTGTGATCAATGAGTTGCTTGCCAATCCGGCGTCGGGCATGCCCGACTGGATCGAGCTGCACAACGTGACCGATAAAGCCATCGATCTGGGGGGATGGTTTCTCAGCGATGACGGCGAAGCCTTGATGAAGTATGAGATGCCGGTGGGAACGCTTATCACTGCCGGCGGCTACGTGGTCTTCTACGAAGATGAGAGTTTCGGGAAGGACGAGGCTGCCGGTTGTCATGAAGCTTTCGGACTAAGCCGCAACGGGGAGACGGTCTATCTGCATTCGGGCGCCGATGGTGTCCTGACGGGCTACAGCGAGGCGGAGAAATTCGATGCCTCGGAAAGCGGGGTGTCTTTGGGCCGGTACCGCAAGAGTACCGGGGCGTACAACTTCGTGGCGCTGAGTCGAGCGACGCCGGGGTCGGCCAATGCCGATCCGACCGTAGGGGCGGTGGTGATTACCGAGATTATGTACAATCCGCCCGGATCGAGCGATGCAGAATACGTCGAGCTGACGAACATCAGTGACGCAGCGGTGACGCTGTACGATGAGGATCGCGGCGCTGCGTGGCGGTTTACAGACGATCCTGACGATCCGGGCATTTCGTTACTGTTTCCGAGTGAGACGCCGGTTGTTCTGGCGGCGGGCGAGTCACTCGTATTGACCAAGGACCCGGTGTCGTTCGAGCTGACGTACGATGTGCCGGCCGGTGTGGATGTGCTTGCCTGGGGGGCGGGCAAGCTGGACAATGGTAGCGAGAGGATTCAATTGAGCAAGCCGGGCGACGAAGATGGTGACGGTGTTCGTCGCTGGATTCGGGTGGATCGCGTCGTCTACAGCGACGGCGTGCATGCGGCGGGCTTTTCGAGTGGGGTCGATCCCTGGCCCGTGGCGGCCGACGGTGACGGCTCTGCTCTCGGTCGGATCAGTGTATCGGCCTACGGTAACGATCCGGCGAATTGGCGTGCTGTGACGCCGTCGCCGGGATGGGGCGACGATTAGGAGGGGCTGGACGCTGCGTCTGGAGGGCGTTTTGCCTGCGGATCGCGATTTGTTATCGGCCGTTCAAGGTGGCGCAAGTGCGAGAGAACGTCCTCTAACATAGCCCTAACACAACATTGACTCATAGAGGGTGTTTGTGTTAAAATAGGAAAGGGATTTGGGCCCTTATCGGGGCCCCATCCAATGTGCCAATAGCAGGGTGGCAGTGATGGAGAACTTGCTCATGCAGGGGGTACCTTCTTTCTGTCGGGCCCGATGCAGAAGCTGAAGTCTCTCGAGTGTGCGACCCTGCATGGTTTGGTGGAACGCGGTGGTATGACGACAGGCCGAATAGTACGAGACACCCACGGGAATCGCGCTGAGCGGGTTGGCCGGCCCAAGAAGCGACCGGTCCCGAAGGCGAAACGGAGCGGCGATCGCATGCTGGCCTGTCGGTACGAGTTGAAGTACCTGATCAGCGAGGCGATGGCAGCGGCGATCGACCGGCATATTCGCCCGTTTCTCGAATACGACCGCTACTCGAAGCTACAGCGGGGTGGGATGTATCCGATTGTGAGTCTCTACGTGGATTCGCCTGATCTGCAGTTGTGCAAGGAGACCCTGACGGGAGTGAAAAACCGGTTCAAGCTGCGGATTCGCAGCTACACGGATGAGCCGGAGTATCCGCGTTTCTTCGAGATCAAGCGGCGGCTGAACCGGGTGATTCTCAAGAGTCGCGCTCGGGTTACGGACCAAGACGTGCCGCTGCTGTTAGCGGGGGGGTTGCTGCCACCACAGGGATTCTCGACGGACGAGGCGGCGTTGAATCAGTTTCAGTTGTATGCGGCGAACATCCAGGCGGGGCCTAAGGTGCTGATTCGATACTTGCGACAGGCGTTCGAGAACACGGACGAGAACCGGGTGAGAGTGACGTTCGATCGCGAGCTTTGCTACAAGGTTACGGAATCGCCGGAAGTGCGACTGGGTGGAACGGGTTGGCAGCGCAATGCACTGACCAACGGCTACGTTGTTCTGGAGATCAAGTTCACCGGCACTTACCCGGCCTGGCTGTCGCGGATGGCGGCCCACTTCAATCTTCAGGCCCGGTCGGTATCGAAATACGCGACGTCCATCGAGCAGGCGTGCGCGTTGGGCTTCTGTGCCCCGGAGTTGAGGAACGCGTTGTATGGATAAGCTGTGGCAACTGATGGAAGAGACACCCATGGGCGGGGGGGGCTTCGGCGCCGAGAGCGTTCTGCTCTCACTGGTGCTGGCGTTCGTCTTGGGACAGGTGATCGCATGGGTCTATTACGTGACGCATAGCGGGCTTTCGTACTCGCGCTCTTACGTTCAATCGCTGATTTTGATCACGATGGTTATCTCAATGGTGATGACGGTTATCGGCAACAACATCATCACGGCCGTTGGCCTGATGGGCGCATTGGCTATTGTGCGGTTTCGCAACATCATCAAGGACACGCGCGACATTGCGTTCATCTTCTGTGCGTTGGTCGTGGGTATGGCGACCGGGTCGCACCGTTACGCTACGGCTATCACGGGGACGATTGTCCTTTGCTTGATTATCCTGTATCTGTTCTTCAGCGATTTCGGCGCTCATGAGCCGCACAACGGCTTCCTGCGCTTCAGTCTGCGGGGCTCCATCGGGCCGGACCATCCGGTGGCGACGGTCCTGAGGCGGTTCTGCGGGAGCTATACCTTGATTTCCATGCAGGACGCTGGTTTCGGCGGGCCTGCGGAGTACGCTTACCAACTGATGATTCGCAACACGGGACGGAACGAGGAACTGATCTCGGAACTCGAACAGATCGAAGGGATTGAGAACATCAACCTCACGATGCAGGAAAAACTGCTCGAGGTTTAGGCCGCGTCATGAAGAAGAAACGTTCGACAGGCAATCATATCAACAGGCAGTACTATCTTCGCCATCTGCTGCCCGTGGTGGTGTGGCTGGTGGCGGTGGGGGTCGTCGTCTGGCTGTTCCATCAGCGGTCGGAGCGGTTCCAGGTGATCGGGATCGCCCAGGGACAGGTGCGGCAAGTGGCGACGAACTGCGCCGGACGCGTCAAAGATGTCTCGGTGCAACTGTTCGACCGCGTCAGCCAGGGTCAGGTGGTTGCCATTGTCGATACGGTGCTGGACAATGAGCATGAAGAGGATGTGCTGCGGGCGCAGTTGGCCACGATCTCGGCGCGCATCGAGCAACTGATGGCACAATTGGTGCCAACGCAGGACGATTTGCAGGCCAGTCGTGCGGACCGAGAGGCGGCTCGAGTTTCCGACCTACGGCGGTTCGTTCTGGACGTGGATAATGCGCGGCTGCGCGTTCTGGAACTGAAGGCGCAACTCGCGACCGACCGCATGACACTTCGCGATCTGATGGTCGACGTAAAGATTGCTCAGGATCTGGTGGACAAGAAGGCAATGGCTCCGTACGAGCTGGAGAAGGCCAAGGCGCGACAGGACGCTCTGGCCAAGAGCATGGCTGAGCACGTGGGTATGCTCGAAATGGCGGAGGCTCGCGTTGGGGAAGCGCAAGGTCGCTTGGACGAATACACCGAGCAAGAGACGTTTCACCCTTCAGTTGAGAGTGCGCTGGAGCCGACGCGGAAAGAAATCGGCGTGCAAGAGCGTTTGATGCAGGAGATCTCCGTGCGTCTGGCGGCGCTGGAGCAGCGGCGGGTTTTGGAGTTGACGTCTCCAGTGGACGGCGTGGTCAGTCAGATCTGGCGAGCGCCGGGCGAGGCGGTGACGGCGGGCGATCCTATCCTGACGATTGCGGTGGCCCGGCCGACCGAGGTTATCGGCTACGCGCGACAGGGGCAACTCGGACAGGTTCATGAGAACATGGAGGTTAAGATCGCCAAGGCCAGCGACCCGTTGCAGGTGGCCACTTCCCGGGTGACTTATGTCGGGCCGACTGTGGAGCAGATGCCGACACAGTTGTGGCTGAATCCCAACATTCCTCAGTATGGGCGGCCGTTCAAGGTCCAGCTCCCGCCCGAGATGGCTGTCATCCCGGGTGAGCTGGTGGGGATCAGCGGACTCTAGTCCGGGGCGGCGTGGCTGTCAGCGATTCAATCAAGGGGCGAGCGGACTGGCTCGGATGAAGACGTGACAAGTGCATCTCAGACACGATGTTGGATCGCGAAGGGCATTCTGTGCTCGATGTGTTTGACTGCGCTGACGGGATGCGGGCCGAAGAACTACAAACAGGATGCCGACGAGCGCGTCTACTCGATCGTCGATCAGAAATGGCAGGGGGACTTTGGGGGCAAGGTCAATTACCGCGTCAGTGACGTGGTGCCCGGTGCAGACGATATCCGGGTCGATAGGACGATCCCGGCTTCCGGTGTGTTGACCCTGCCACAGGCGGTGGCGATTGCGACGGCACACAATCGCGAGTACCAGGAACAGAAAGAGCAGCTCTATACGACGGCTCTGGATCTGCGCCTGGTTCGTCATGACTTCGAGTACCGTCTGTTTGGCGGGGGCAGCAGGCTGTATTCGGGCGATGGCACGGACGAGGCGATCAGTTCCGAGGTCAACGTCGGTTTCAACCGTTTGCTGAAGACGGGGACGCAGATCGCCGCGCGCGTGGCGACGGCCTGGACCAAGGTGCTACTTGGTTCTGCCGATAGCGGCTTCTCCACACTGTTCACAGCAGCGGTGGCGCATCCGTTGATGCGGGGCAGCGAGCGAGCGATTGTGCTTGAGCGGCTGACGCAGGCCGAGCGAGACACGCTGTATCAGATTCGCGCGTTCAATCGGTTTCGCAAGACCTTCGTGGTTGATGTTATCAGTCAATACTATCGGGCGCTGGAACTGCAAGACTTGGCGCAGAACGCCAGGGATCATCTGGATGGCCTGAAGACGCTGCACGATCAGGTGGCGACGTTGAGTTCGGCCGGGCGTGTGCCGTTGATTGAGATTGACCGCCTGCGTCAGGAGATGCTGCAAGCGCGTGAGGGGGTGATACGGTCACAGAAGGAGTACGAGCGGTTCGTCGATCGGTTCAAGATCACGCTGGGACTGCCAACGACGCTGGAGTTTCAACTCGATGCGGCTGTCTTCAGCACGCTGGTCGACACTGGAATTCCTGAGTCCGACGTTGTGATCGACGAGGCGGTGGAAGTCGCTTTGCTTCGTCGACTGGACATGGCCAACCGAGCAGACGCGGTGCTCGACGCCCAGCGAGCTGTTCACGTGGCGGCCGACAATCTGCGGGGCGGGCTGAGCGTGGGCGGTGATGTGACGATGAATACGGATGGCGATATCGCCGGTACGGCCGGCGCCGTTCTCGATCTTCCTCTGGATCGTGTTGCGGAACAGAACACGTACCGGAAGGCATTGATTGCCCTCGAGCGGAGCCGGCGCGACTACGATCTGGCGACTGACACCGTGCGGATGGAGGTCCGGGAGGCGTATCGGCGACTCCAGGAGACCGCCGAGCGCTATGCGGTGCTGACCGAAGGGCGCGAATTGGCAGGCGAACGGCTGGAGAAGACGGCGGCGCTGATGCAGTATGGACGCGCCAGCAGCCGGCGCGTACTCGTGGCTCAGCAGGATTTGTACGCGGCCGAGAATGCGGCCACGGATGCGTTGACTGATTACGTGGTCGCCATGCTGGATTTCTATCGGGACACGGGGGTCCTCCAGGTGCGACCCGACGGCATGTGGGAGACGGGCCCCGATGCGGTCCGCATGACTGGCCGCACGGTCGCGGGGCCGCGCTGACACCCTATCGCTTGCCTGGCGATTTGTGGTACTCCATTTCTTCTTATCCGCACCACTGTTCCATCTGACTGCTGCGATATCCCCGTCGGTATCCCCGCTGGACACGATCCTGCGGCAAAGCGGCTTGTCCGATGCGGTTCGCGAAGTTTCGCTACAAACGGTACCAGATATCGGGTATAGTACGGCCCCGGCGGTCGTGGCTGGGTGAGAGTGTGGAGGGATGTCGTCCGCGGGGGAAGCTGGATGTTATTTCGCCTGCGTAGTGTGACGGGTTCTGAGGAAAGGTTACTGAGGTCAATGGATACGACAGAAGGCGCGTACAACTTCGGGGGGATCGAGAAGAAATGGCAGGGATTCTGGGCGCAGAACGGGACGTTCAAGACGCCGGACTGTGACGGAACCCGGCCGAAGTACTATGTCCTGGATATGTTCCCTTATCCGAGCGGACAAGGACTTCACGTTGGACATCCCGAGGGGTATACGGCCAGCGATATCGTTGCCCGCTACAAGCGGATGAAGGGTTTCAACGTCCTCCACCCGTTCGGGTGGGATGCGTTCGGCCTGCCGGCCGAGCAGCACGCGGTCAAGACCGGCACGCATCCGAACGTGACGACCGACGAGAACATCGCCAACATGCGGCGGCAGACCAAGGCACTGGGTTTCAGTTACGACTGGGATCGCGAGATTGCGACGACTGACCCGGGGTACTACAAGTGGACGCAGTGGATCTTTCTGAAGCTTTTCAACTGCTACTTCGACGAGGCCCAGCAGAAGGCCCGACCCATCGAGGAACTACCGATCCCGGAGGGGCTCGGGGACGACGAGCGGCGACAGTATATCGACGATCATCGATTGGCCTACCAGTCGAGTGTTCCGGTGAACTGGTGCCCTGAGTTGGGTACGGTACTGGCTAACGAGGAGGTGGTGGGAGGCGTTAGCGAGCGAGGGGGTCATCCGGTGATCCGGCGGCCGATGCGGCAATGGATGCTGCGCATTACGAAGTACGCCGAGCGATTGCTCCATGATCTTAAGGAAGTGGATTGGTCGGAGTCGATCAAGAAGCTTCAAGTGGACTGGATCGGGCGGAGTGTGGGCGCCGAGGTGTGCTTCAAGCTGGATGGGCGAGACGAGGATATCTGGGTATTCACGACGCGTCCGGATACGCTCTTTGGCGCTACCTACATGGTCATGGCGCCCGAGCACGGTCTGGTTGAGTTGATTACGAGCGATGAGCAGAGGAAGGCCGTGCAGGAGTACTGCGAAGCGGCGGCGCGCAAAAGCGACCTGGATCGGACCGATCTGGCCAAGGACAAGACAGGCGTCTTCACGGGGGCGTATGCGATCAATCCCGTCAACGACAAGCAGGTCCCGATCTGGATCAGCGACTACGTGTTGATCAGCTATGGGACTGGCGCGATCATGGCGGTTCCGGCGCACGACGATCGTGACTTCGAGTTCGCAACCAAGTTCGAGTTGCCCATCATTCCGGTGGTGGAGCCGCCGTCTGCGGACGACGCTGAGCGTGTCCGCAAGGGCGAACTCTGCTTCACGGGTGATGGCAAGGCGATCAACAGCGGACAGTTCGACGGCCTGCCGACACCGGCGTTCAAAGAGGCGATCACGACGTGGCTGGCCGAGAGGGGGCTGGGCCAGAAGGCGATCAACTATAAGCTGCGTGACTGGCTGTTCAGCCGGCAGCGCTACTGGGGGGAGCCCTTCCCGATTGTGCATACGGAGGACGGCCGCGTTGTGGGGCTGGCGGAAGCGGATCTTCCGGTGCAGTTGCCCGAGGTGGAGGACTACAAGCCGATGGGGACGGGTGAGCCACCGTTGGGCAAGGCGGTCGAGTGGGTCAATGTCACGGCTCCCGATGGGACGCCGGCGCGGCGTGAGACGAATACGATGCCGCAGTGGGCGGGGAGCTGCTGGTACTATTTGCGCTATCTCGATCCGAAGAATGCCGAGCGTGGCTGGGACCCGGAGAAGGAGCAGTACTGGATGCCCGTCGATTTGTATATCGGTGGCGCCGAGCACGCTGTGTTGCACTTGCTGTACTCGCGGTTCTGGCACAAATTCCTGTATGACCTGGGGTACGTCAGTACGAAGGAGCCGTTCAAGAAGCTCATCAACCAGGGGATGATCCTGGGCGAGGATGGCCAGAAGATGAGCAAGTCGCGCGGAAACGTGGTGAATCCCGATGAGGTGGTCTCCGGCTATGGTGCGGATTCGATGCGGCTCTACGAGATGTTCATGGGGCCGTTGGAAGCGATGAAGCCTTGGAGCATGCAGGGAGTGCAAGGGGTACACCGCTTCCTGCAAAAGGCCTGGCGGCTGATGATTGACGAGGAGACGGGGCAGTTGTCGAGCGCGGTACAGGAGGCGGAGGCCGATGAGGAGACGGTACGGCTGGTGCACCGGACGATCAAGAAGGTGGGCGATGACGTTGAAACGTTCGGGTTCAACACGGCGATCAGCGCGATGATGATTCTCGTGAATCACCTGGGCAAGCTGGCGGTTCGTCCCAAGTCGACGGTGGAGTCGCTGGTGCGCATTCTGGCGCCGTTCGCTCCACACATTGCGGAAGAGCTGTGGCAGCGATTGGGACACAGCGAGAGCCTGGCGTACGAGCCCTGGCCTTCCTACGACGAGACGCTTATCCAGGAGAAGGAAATCGAGCTGGCGGTGCAGATCAGCGGCAAGATCAAGGACCGCATCGTCGTGGCGGCCGACGCTGACGAGGAATCGATCAAGGCTCAGGCCTTGGGCAGCGCGAAGGTGATCGAGGCGCTGGCGGGCAAGACACCTCGAAAGGTCATCGTTATCAAATCGCGGCTCGTTAACATTGTGGCCTGAGTGTCGTGAGGAGTGTCCATGTTCGTAGAGATCGAAGCCAAACTGAAGGTCGATTCGTTCGAGGGCGTGGAACGTCGGCTCGCGGCGTGTGGGGCCAGACACGCTTCGCAGAAGATCCAGCTGGACTGTTATTTCGATACGACTGATCGGCAACTGACGGAAACGGATCGGTGCCTTCGTCTACGCACGGAGCGCAGCGGGGCCGACGAACGCGTCGAGTTGACATACAAGGGTCCCAAGCAGGCGGATGATTTCAAGAAGCGAGAAGAGGTCAACCTCGGTGCGACCGACGCGACGGCCGTTGAGTGCTTGTTGCGCGGATTGGGTTACCAGCGGGCGCTAGCGTTCGACAAGCGGCGATCCGTGTGGGACTATGATGGCTGCGAGATCGCGTTGGATGAGCTGCCCCTGATCGGGGCTTTTGTGGAAATCGAAGGCCCGGATTCGGAGCGCATCGGGCGCGTTCGGTCGGCGTTGGGGTTGACGGACGCTCGGCACGTGATGGAGAGCTATGCGTCGCTGATCGAAGAGGAACTGACTCGGCTTGGCTCGGCAGGAAAGGAAGTGTTCTTGTGACGTGGCGGCAGACGATCGCATGAAACCGTCTGACGGTTACATCATGTATATCGTGAATCCGAAGTCCGGGGCGAGCAGTGGCAAGTTTGTGTGTCGTCGTTTTCATCGCTACCTGACGGATCGAGGCTACGAGGTGCGTCATCATCTGACGAGATCCCTGGCGCATGCCGAGGAACTGGCGACCCGGGCGGCCGGCGATCCAGGTTGTGCGCTGGTGGTGGGGGCCGGAGGGGATGGGACGATTCGGGAGGTGGCGCATGGACTGGAGGGAGGGGGGAGGCCTCTGCTGATCGTTCCCTGCGGCACGGAGAATCTGCTGGCCAACGAGCTTGGCTTCGACTGGCGTCTGGAGACGATCATCGAGGCCTTCGAAGGCGGTGTCATCCGGCCGCTCGACCTGGGGACAGCCAACGGCAAGTGTTTCGCCTCAATTGCAGGTTTCGGCTTCGACGCGGCGGTGGTCGATCGTGTCAACCGACAGCGCACCGGGCACATCAACCATTTCGATTACGTGGAGCCCCTGTGGCGGACGTTCTGGAGCCATGCGTTCGATCCTGTAACGGTCGACGTCGACGGTGAACTGGTCTTCGAGGGCCGAGGCCTGGTGTTCGTGGGCAACATCTCCCGCTACGCCATTGGTCTTCAACTCCTGCACTATGCTGATTTTGGTGATGGGCTTCTGGACGTCTGTGTGTACAAGTGCGGGGGGCGACTTCACCTGGTCAAGCACTCGATCCTGACGGTGCTGAAGCTCCATGCCAGGTGTCGCGATGTGATCTACCGGCAGGGCAAGCGCATTACGGTTAGCTCGGCGAGTGACAATGTGAAGGCGGAGATCGACGGGGACCCGGGGCCGTCGCTGCCGGTGCAAATCAAGGTGGTGCCCGGAGCGGTGCAATGCCTGGTCGCGCCCGGCGCCAAACCGGCGGGCATTCGGACAAGGATTATCCGGGCGGTGCGCTGATCGCGGCACGTACCCGAGAGTCTCGGGACGCGTACAGATAGGCTAGTCGACAGGTTGTTTGTGGATTGGTGACGATGGGATTCAAGATTGGCAATGTTGACGTGGGCATGGATGGGCCGCTGTTTGTCATGGCGGGGCCATGCGTGATCGAGAGCGAGCAGGGTTGTCTGGAGATCGCCGATCGCCTGGTGCAGATCGGCGAGCGAACGGGCACGGGGATTGTCTTCAAGGCGAGCTTCGATAAGGCGAACCGCAGCAGTCTGTCTAGCTTTCGCGGGCCTGGTATGGGGGAAGGCCTGCGCATTTTGGCGAAAGTCCGGGACATGAGCGGACTGGCCGTGATGACAGATGTGCACGAGTCGGGGCAGGCGGCGGAGGTCGGCGCCGTGGTGGATTGCCTACAGATTCCAGCCTTTCTGTGTCGGCAGACGGATTTGCTTTGTGCATGTGCTGAGACGGGTAGGCCGGTGAACGTGAAGAAGGGGCAGTTTTTATCGCCCGAGGAGATGACGAACGTCGTCGAGAAGATTCGTGCCTGCAAGAACGAGAGCATTATGTTGACCGAGCGGGGGACGTTCTTCGGGTACAATCGGCTTGTGAACGACATGACGGCGATCGAAGGGATGCGACAGCTAGGCTGCCCAGTGGTGTTCGACGCGACGCACAGTACGCAGCAGCCCGGCGGGCTGGGCACGGCCAGCGGGGGGCGGCGAGAGATGGCGCCGATTCTGGCGCGGGCGGCGGTGGCGGCCGGTGCGACAGGGCTGTTTCTGGAGGTACACCCGGATCCGGCGAATGCCAAGTCTGACGCGGCGTCGATCCTGCCGCTGGGTTGGCTGGAGGACTTGATCGGCATCTGCAAAGAGATATTCGGGATTGTCCATGGATGAGACAGAGGGCAAGCGGAGCAGCTACATCTACGGCCCGGTGCCGTCACGCAGGCTGGGATTGAGTCTTGGTATCGATGTCGTGCCGGCCAAGGTCTGTACGTTGGACTGTGTCTATTGCCAGATCGGCCGGACGACTGAGAAGAGCACGGTTCGACGTGATTTCTTCGACATGCGGGAAGTGCTTTCAGAACTGGGAGGTGTTTTGGCCCAGGGCGTTCACGCGGATTTCGTCACGATCGGCGGATCGGGGGAGCCGACGCTCAACGTGAGGTTGGGGGAACTGATCGACGGGATTCGAGAACTGACGGATATTCCGGTGGCGATTATCACCAACGGTACACTGCTTTGTCGCCCGGATGTGCGGAGCGAGTGTGCCAAAGCGGATCTTGTGGTCCCGTCGCTCGACGCCGGCGATGAGGCGGTTTTCGAGGCGGTCAATCGACCTGCCCCTGATATCAGCATTGAGAGCCTGGTTTCGGGGTTGGCCGCGTTTCGCGAGGCGTTCAGGGGGCAGATCTGGCTCGAAGTTTTTCTGATCGAGGGCACGAACACGAATACGCAGCAGATCGAGAAACTCCGGAGCCATATCGAGCGGATTCGGCCGGACAAGATTCAACTCAACAGTGCCGTTCGTCCTGTGGCGGAGGAAGGCATCGAGGCGCTAAGCCGGGACCGGCTGGAAGCCATCGCCCGCCAGATCGGTGGCAATTGTGAGATCGTGGGGGCTGCGCCTGCGGCTCGCTCGGATCCTCACGTGAAGCGGACGTGCGAAGACGTCCTATCAATGCTGAAACGGCGGCCTTGCTCTGTCCACGACATCTGCACGGGACTTGGGATCAACGTGCACGAGGCTACCAAGCACGTGGGATCTCTCCTGGAGCAGGGACGAATCACCGCGGAGCGGCGAGAGGGCGTGACGTACTACCGCAGCGCTTGCTCCTGATCTGAGCCTTCTCGGACGAGAAACACGCCAGTTACCCCCACATGCGCTAGAGCCCCCAGAGATGCCATATCCCCATGGTTGGCTCATAATGCCCGATATTCGGCGCTAGTTTTTGTAAAGACGGACGCTGGATTGGCCGATAAAAGCCTTGTGGCGTTTCGCAAAGGACCGATTCGGATGGCCTTCCTGTGGAAGGCAGTGTGAGACGCCGGGCCGTGAGGTTTGGTATGAAGCGTTTGCAGCGACAACTGGTTCTGAACAAGGGCGCGGAACGGTACATCTTCCGCTACGAGCAGGGGGGTGAGGACGAGCTTCTGGATGCGCTGATCGAACAGGTGAAGGACCGGCGGACGGATTTCGACTGGTTCGATGCGGCGGTTCTGAGCTTCAAACTGAGTCAGGCGCTGATCGGTCGCGCCGAAGGGCTTCTCGAAGACGACTCTGACATCACGATGGTACACTGACTCGAAGGACGTGCTTCAGTGTATGGGGCGTGTTCCTGGAAATAGTAGAGAGCAGCGTGAAGGTGCCTGATAATGCCGATTGATGAAGTGGATAGGTGGACTATGGAAGACAGCAATGCGATAGTCGAACAATTCCTGAACTACCTGAAGTTCGAGAAGCGCTTCTCAGAGCATACGGCCAAATGTTACGGTGCCGATCTCGGGCAGTTCGGTGACTTCCTGCTGCGGAATTCTGATTCGGAAGGTCCGTTAGGTAGTGGAGGCTCGCTGGAGCACGAGGACATGGGCGGTGCGACGGCCGTGGCGGTCCAGACCGAACAGTCGGTCGATCAACTGCTGATCGCGGCGGAGGTGAACGAGGCCCGGGCCTATCTGGTCTACCTGAACGAGAAGGACTATTCCAAGGCGACGATTGCTCGTAAGCTGGCGACGCTGCGGAGCTTCTATAAGTTCCTGGTCAAGACGAACCGCCGGAGCACAAATCCTCTGACGGCCGTTCGGACGCCAAAGCAGGAGAAGAAGCTGCCGCGATTCCTCGAGTACGAAGAGATCAAGCGCTTGCTGGAGACGCCGCCGATTGAGACATGGCTCGGGGCGCGGGACCGCGCGATTCTGGAAACCCTGTATAGCACAGGTATTCGGGTCAGCGAGCTTGTCGGGTTGAACATGGACGATGTGGACTTCCTCGGCGAGGTCATCCACATTCGCGGCAAAGGTAAGAAGGAGCGAATCGCGCCGATCAGTTCTTCGGCTCTACAGGCGATTCAGCACTATATGGAGTTCCGCAATAAGCGGGCGCAGAGCAACAGCAATTTCGATACGAAGGTGCTGTTCGTGAACAAGCATGGTCATCGGCTGAGCACGCGGAGCGTGCGTCGGAAGATGGACAAGTATCTGAAGATGGCCGGGTTGGACCCGAATATCAGCCCGCATACTCTGCGACACAGCTTCGCGACACACATGCTCAACAATGGGGCTGACCTGCGGAGTGTTCAGGAGTTGCTGGGGCATCAGTCTCTGTCGACGACCCAGGTGTACACGCACTTGACGACGCGCAAGCTGAAAGAGGTCTACGATGAGGCGCACCCGCGGGAGGAGTTCGGGCAGGCTTCGTATGTTCCTTACGAGGAGCCACAGAGCTATCCCGTGGAGGCCAGTCACGATCCGATGATGTAGAGGCAGAACAGCGTCGCATTGACACGCATGAATCGAGAGAGCCGCTTTTCGGAGCGGCTCTTTTTTTTGTGCGCTGAGAAATGGGCTGATTCGGGGGGCGGGGGAATGGTGACGGTTCTCGATGGGTACGGTACAATGGGCTCAGAGAAGAACGGCGCGACGGGGACTGTTGTTGTCAAGGAGACGGGAATGACAAGTACGGCGAGAGCAGCATTCGTGGTGGGGTGGGCTTCGGTACTGGCGACAGTGGCTTCGGGTGATGGTCAGCATCTGAGTGCGGCGTCGAGACGGGCGTTGAACTACAGGCGAGGCCCGGAGTGGTTCTGCCAGTTCAGCGTGGTTGATGTGAAGGGGGACTTGGCATATGAAAACGGCGTTATTCGGAGAGACCCGAGCGCCGTGCACAAGATCGGGGATCTGTACTACGTTTGGTATACGAAGGGTGAGGGGGAGACGGCCGGTTTCGGCAGCGGCGACCCAAGGAAGAAGGTGTTTCCGTGGGACTTGACGGAGGTGTGGTACGCAAGTTCGAAAGACGGGTGGGATTGGCGCGAGGAGGGATTGGCGGTAGGGCGCGGGGCGCCCGGTGCCTATGATGATCGGGCTGTTTTTACGCCGGAGATCTTCCTGCATGGGGGGAAGTATTACCTGGTCTACCAGACCGTGAAGGCGCCTTATGTGGTGCGCGTAAAGAACACGATCGGGATGGCGATAGCGGATTCGACGGATGGACCTTGGAGGAAACTGCCTGCGCCGATCCTCAAGCCTGCCGAGAACGGCCAATGGCTTGGGGACGAGGACAATCGTTTCAAGGTGATGGCCAAGGGCGATTTCGACAGCCACAAGGTACACGACCCGTGTCTGATGCACTATCGAGGGAAGTTCTATCTGTACTACAAGGGGGAGCAGATGGGGGAACAGATGACCTTCGGCGGGCGCGAGATCAAATGGGGCGTAGCGATTGCCGATCAGCCGGAAGGTCCATATCGGAAATCGGAGTACAATCCGATTACTAACAGCGGCCATGAGGTTTGCGTGTGGCCGTATCGAGGGGGCATAGCGGCCTTGCTGACTACCGATGGTCCTGAGAAGAATACGATTCAGTATGCCTCGGATGGCCTTAACTTCGAGATCGTGGCCGTCCTGAAGGGAGCCCCTGAGGCGCTGGGCCTGTACCGTTGTGAGGACCCGGACAAGGGCCCTCTGGAAGGGATTCGGTGGGGGCTGTGTCATGTCTACAGAGACGGCTGGCAATACATCCGTCGCTTCGAGACGCGCTATCCGAGAAGGTGGTAGCCGCAGAGCGGTGTGAACTCCCGGCGGGAGTGATCCGAGGTCTGGCAACCGCGGGGTCTCAGGCGGGGCTAGCTGTGATTGTTCGTGTTGTACTCGGGCACGAGTTGTTCGATCTTACGCGGGATCTCGTCGTGGTTCTGGCTTCGGGCGATCTGTAGGAGTTCGTCAATACCGCTGCGAAGCTGTGCGCGGTCCATGGGGATGTTTCTCCAGATGCTGATCTTCGGGTGTCGGGTTCGCTGCATGTCTTCGCCTTCGATGCGCAGCTCTTCGAAGAGCTTCTCGCCGGGCCTGGGACCGGTGAAGACAATCTCGATATCCTGGCCTGGGCGAAATCCGCTGAGTTTGATGAGCAGTTGCGCCAGGTCGACGATCTTGACGGGTTCGCCCATGTCGAGGACGAATATCTCTCCTCCCTGGCCCATGGTGGCGGCCTGCAAGACGAGTTGGCTGGCCTCGGGAATGGTCATGAAGTAGCGCTTCATCCTGGGGTCTGTCACGGTGACAGGACCACCGGCGGCGATCTGCTGCTTGAAGATGGGGACGACGGAGGCTTGCGAATCGAGGACGTTGCCGAAGCGAACGGTGATGAAGTGCGTCTTGCTGGTTCGGCTGAGATCCTGGATATACATCTCGGCGATGCGTTTGGACGAGCCCATGATGCTGCTGGGGTTGACGGCTTTGTCCGTGCTGATCATGAGGAAATGGGTGCCGCCGTGGGCGTCGGTGGCGTCAGCGACAACCTGCGTGCCGACGATGTTGTTCTTAAGGGCCTCGCCTGGATTCAACTCCATCAAGGGGACGTGCTTATGCGCGGCGGCGTGAATAACGATGGCCGGGCGATAGCGGCGGAATATCTCTTCGACGCGCAGCCGGTCGGTGATGTCGCATACGATGGGTTCCATGATGACGTTGGGGAAGCGTTGACGCAGATCGCGCTCGACATAGAAGAGGGGGTTCTCCGCTTGCTCGACGAGGAGCAGTCGCTCTGGGGCAAACTGGCATATCTGGCGACACATCTCCGAGCCAATGGAGCCGCCGGCGCCGGTGACGAGTGTGGTCTTGCCCTTGGCGAAGGCTTCAATGAGATCAAGATCGAGTTGGACAACATCTCGGCCGAGCAGGTCGTTGATATCCACGTCGCGGATCTGGCTGACGCGGAGTTTTCCGGAGGCGATATCGGTGAGTGAGGGGACGGTGCGGAAACGCACTTTGGCACCCTCACAGATCTGGATAACCCGACGGAGTTGCTGATGCGTCGCCGAGGGCATGGCGATGGCGATCTCTTCGATGTTTCGGTTGCGGCAGATCCGTGGCAGTTGCTCAACGGTGCCAAGGACCGAGATGCCGTGGATACTCGTTCCCTGCTTGAGGGGATCGTCGTCGATGAAGCCGATGACGTCATACTGCGCGACCGGCATGCGATGGATCTCTCGGAGCAGGCCTTCGGCGGCGTTCCCGGCACCAACGATCAGGAAGCGTTTGAGTCGCTGTCCCTCGGTGGTGCGAAATTCCTCGTGGTAGAGTCGGATGATCATCCTCAGTCCGGCCGGCAGAAGGATTGTCGCGAACAGATCGGCCATGAAGACGCCTTGGCTGATGGTGGTAATGCCCAGAGGCATGTGGTGACGAATGGCAGAGATCTGAAGGCTTGCGAACCAGACGGTGACGATGATCAGGGTGCTGGCCAAGGCGGCGCGGAGGATGCCGAGAAGATCGGATATGCCGACGTATCGCCACCAGCCCTGGTATTGGCGGAAGAGACCGAACACTGGTAGTTTGACGGTTAGGCAAAGCAGCAGAAGCAACGGATACTGCTGAGCGAGCCAGGCCTGGCGGAACTGCATGTTGTTGGCAACCAGAAAGGCGAAGATCAACGAGGCAGCGAAGGCCAGGGCGTGGGCCACGATGATCAGCGGGCGGCGCAGGGTCAGCAGGAGACTGGGGGGGGGCGAGGCCGGGGATTGGGCCGATGCGCCGTCCCGGCTGTTGGTCTTTGCGTTTCCGTCTAGGTCAGGCATATATTGGCAACGCTCTCTCGGTGCTATTGGTCATTTGTGTGACTGGTCGCGGCGAGACGATAGTCCCTGAGCGGTCCTGTGTATATCATCGGCACGGGGGGCACGGTGGTTGAATGCGACCGCACATTAGCGGTCGTGGGGTCGGCACGTCAGGCGGGCGTCACCTGTGGGTTATTCGGACGTTTCCGAGTTCTCGTCCGGCTGGTCCTGGTCTGGTGGGTTGGATGGTTCGGTCTGTGCCTCGGGCTGTGGCATGGCAAGCATTGCCTCAGCGGCCATCTCGTCGGAGCCGGTGTACACCTCGTCCAAGCTGGTCTTGTCAACGCGATTGCGCATGAGAGCGTAGATGATCGTGTTTGCGGAGAAGTAGAAGCTGATGACGAACGAGACCATCAATCCCACGACGACGACGACCCAGATATAGACGAGAAAGGCTCCGGCCGATGTGGACCAATTGGCGGGTGCTGTACTGGTGGCGGGGAGGAAATCCGTGAAGTTCGGCTCGGGCCAGATCCGCGCGAGTTTCTCGTTCTCGTTGAGGAAACCGAACTGGAGGAACATGCGGGTAATCTGGAGTAGGAGGTAGCAGAAGAATCGGACAAAGGCATAGCAGATCGCCCCATAGACTGCTGCGGCGACGGTGTAGAAACCCATGCGCCAGGGCTTGGCGTAGACGTAGCTGAAGGACCGGCTAATGGCGTCAAAGCAATCGGAATCCTCGTAGGCGATTGTGGGAAGCATGAGATTGAATCCAGCCAAGGTCCCGATGGCGATGATGGCAATCAGGGCGGCCGCCATCAGCGCCAGGGGGAGAAACAGGCCTACGGACAGTTCACCAAGGACAGGAATGTTTCCCACCAGTCCCAGGAGGAAGATGAAGACGCCAATTAGCGCGATGATGGCGATCGGCGTGATCGGCGCGGTCACGAGGCTGTGGAACTTTCGGATCGCGAAGTGTACGGCTTCGGTGAGGCCGGGCTTTTCTCCCTGGGCGAATTGCAGCGCCGCAATCCGACAGATGGCGCCACCACAGAGTGACAGCATGGCGAGGGAAACGGCGAAGAAAATGATGCTGTACAGAGGGTGATATTGAAAGGCCCAGACGAGGGCTTCCAGACAGGCCGCGGTGTTGCGAGTAATGCCCAGCACGTCGGGGCGGGCGAGCGCCTTAAGGGCATCGTGGAAGCGTCTGGCGCCGAAGTTCCACAGCGTGGCGAAGACACCATCTTTGATCCCTGTCTCTTCGCACAATCTGATGTGCTCATGCACCTGTCCATCTGCAACGTATACGTCGAGTTCTGTAATGCCATCGTCGCCGACGACGACGGTTCTATGGAAGTCCATCAGGCGGCCGGTCAGGCAGACAGCTGCCAGCGCCATGAAGGCGAGGATGAGCTTCGTCGGCTGAATGGACATGCGAAAGGCTCGAAAGACTTCGGGGAAAAGAAAGCTCCCGAGGGGCAGCATTGGCTCTCTGTCCCGGACCATTGTGCCTCCTTTCAAAAAGCCTGGTTTCACCTCACTGTCGTTGCGCCGGGTATGGCATTTGCTTGGCATGTTACCGCGTGACCCTGGTGGCGTCCACAGGATTCTGGATGGCGGGGGGATTTCTAGACTGCTGGTTCGGGGTCGCCCAGATCCCCGGTCAGCGCTTCGTCGGAGTCATCCTCTGGCCGAGCGGGAATGCGGTATTCGGCGTCCAGCCAGGCACCGAGGTCGACGAGTTTGCAGCGCTCGCAGCAGAAGGGGAAGAACTTAGAGAGTGGCGTCGCTTTCCGCGTCGAAGTCCTCAGGGGGCGTTTGCAGTTTGGGCAGGTCAGTTGGCGTTGGGGCTGTGGTTGCTTGGATTGCACTGGTTGTCTCACTCCGGCTTTCGGCTAGGTTCTTGACGGAGACTCGGTCGTCGAAGGAATCCGAGGTGGCTGGGGTTGGGTGCGTCTCCTCCTATGTGATGCTCTAACGGCACGGCGGGCGGCGCTGAATGGAGCATTGACGCGACGTGACCTCAGCGTCGCCGTGTTGTTGCTTTGAGAACGTCAGATCAGCGGTTGCTCTTCGACGCGGCCTTCTTCGACCATCCTGGCATACTCGACGCAGTATCGAGCCCACGGCTGAGCCTTGAGCCTCGCCTTGCTTATGGGCTCTCCCGTCCCCTCGCAAATCCCGTAGGTTCCATCTTCGATCCGATCCAGGGCGTCATCGATCTCGTTCAGGATTCTCCTTTCGCTGTCCATCAGGCCCAAAGCGAATTCCTGTTCGTAGTTGTCTGTGCCAATGTCGGCCATGTGGATGGGCATGCTGGAGAGATCTCCGCTGGCATCCAGTCTGGATTTCTTGAGTGTCTCCCCTTCGATGTCGAAGACGTTCTGGAATATCTCTCGCCGCTTCGCAAGCAGCGATTGCTTGAACAGCTCGCGTTCGGCTGCCTTGAGAGGCTGTTTTGGTCGTTTCTTGGTGGTCTTCTTCGCGGTGGTTGTCTTCTTGGTAACCTTCTTCGGGGTGGTCTTCTTAGGCGTGGTCTTCTTCTTGGTGGCTTTCTTTGCGCTGACTTTCCTCTTGGCAGCCTTCTTTCTGGTCGCCTTCTTCTTGGCGGTCTTCTTCTTGACGGCCTTCTTCCTAACGGCCTTCTTGCGTCTCTCTGTCACTTCTACGTCCACCTTTCCAATAGAAGCAATAGCAGCTATACGTACCTAGAGAAACATGTATTCTACCAGACGACTGGTGGATGGTACAGCATGAATTCGCGAAGATGCGAAATCTGGTGGGGAAACTGGGGGGTTTGGAGGAAGAAGTAGGGGGCGCTGAATCAGTTTGCCAGATGGGTGTAAGCCCTTTTTCATAAGCGTGTTATATGCTTTTTGGTCTTTCTGTGCTCATGTTATAGGTCTTTGTGAAGGCCGAGTCTGTCGGCATCTCTGGCCATCTGCCCCAGAGGCAGGATGACGGATACGGCACCCACTGGGGCCGAAAAAACGCGGACCCCGAAGGCCTCCTCGATCCCCTTGGGGGTGAATACCTCGGAGGGGGGGGCGATGTGGTAGTGGCGGGATTTCCCTGCGGCACCGGGCGCGTTGCCAGGGCAGGGTCGGAGCAGCAGGGCGAGGTCACAGTACTGGGCGGCCAGATTGATGTCGTGGGTGATGGCAACGATGGTTGTGCCTTTGTCGCGCTGGATGGACCTGAGCAGATCGTAGATCCCGACCTGGTGTTTGAGATCGAGGAAACTGGTGGGTTCGTCGAGCAGGAGGATTGGCGTCTCCTGCGCCAGGGCTCGGGCGATGAACACGCGTTGCCGCTCGCCCCCGCTGAGTTCGGCGAGGAGTCGCGAGGCGAATCTGGTTGTTTCGGTTAGGTCAAGTGCTTCGGCTACTATGCGGCGGTCGTTTTGGCTTTCGAAACCGAGTTGTCCGAAGTAGGGGGTTCTGGCCATCATGACCGTCTCAGTGACGGAGAACCCGAAAGCGGGAACGAATTCCTGGCGGACGATAGCTAGTTTGCGGGCCAGTGCCTGCCGGTGGTAGGAGTGAACATCTGCGCCTTCTATTGAAATGGTTCCCGACTGGGGCCTGTGCAGACCTGCGAGGAGGTTGAGCAGGGTGCTCTTGCCGGCACCGTTGGGCCCTGCCACGGCCAGGAACGTGCCGCTCTCGACGGTAACGTTCACCTGTCGGAGCACGGGCTCAGTGGGGCGATAGCCGAACGTGACGTCGTTGAGTTCTATGGCCGCTGTCATTTGAGCCAGTACACCTTTCTGTTGAAGCGCACCAGTAGGACGAGGAAGAAGGGGCCGCCCACCATGGCCGTGATGACGCCGACGGGCAGCTGCGCCGGGGCGATGGCGACGCGGGCGATGGTGTCGGCGAGGACCAGGAACATGGCGCCAAGAAGGCTACTTAAGGGAAGCAGTTGCCGGTGATCGGGGCCCAGCAGAAGTCGGACGGCGTGCGGGACGATGAGTCCGACGAAGCCTATGAGTCCACTGAGGCTGACGGCCACGGCGGTGATGAAAGCCGAGAGGGCGAACGCCACCAACTGGGTCTTCTTGACGTCGATACCCATACTCTGCGCGTCCGCCTGACCAAAACTGATGACGTTAAGCTGGGGGCTGATGAAGTAGAGGGCGACCAGGCCGGCCGTAACGGCTCCGGCGCCGGCCCACAGGACGAAGAAGTCCTCCTCGGTCATGTTACCCATTAGCCAGAAGATGGTGGCATGCACCTCCTGGCTCCTGGCGATGGATGTCAGGAACATGATGACGGCCGAGAAGCATGCATTGACGACGACACCGGCCAGCAGGAGGCCGGTGACGTGGAACTTGCCCGTGACGCGGCCAATCATCCAGACGAGCCAGACGGTGCCCAGAGCGCCCGCGAAGGCGAACACTGCGATTGGGGATCGCCCCCACAGTGTCCAGGTGACTCCGCTGATGACGGCGAGCATGGCGCCGAGACCAGCGCCGCTGGAGATGCCCAGAATGTACGGGTCGGCCAGGGGATTCCTCAGCACGGCCTGAAAGGTGACGCCGGCGCCGGCCAGGGCGGCCCCGACGATGGCGGCCAGGATGATGCGGGGGATGCGTACGTGGACAAGGATCTCGAAATCTGGGTTGGGGGCTACAGCGCCATCGGCAGGGGCCAAAGCGGCTTTCAGCGAGATGTGCTCGGTGCCCACGAGGGCGCAGGCGGTCATGACCAAGCCCAACAGCAGGGCAGCAGCGAGGATTCTCAGCAGCAAGATTCGAGGGGACAAGATCCGGTGCACTGCTTCAATCTCCCAAGACGTCCGGATGCAGACAGTGGGCTATGGTTTCGATGCCCTCAGAGAGCCGGGGGCCAAGCCGTGAGACGATGTCACCATCGATTATGTGAATCCGTCTATCCACCACGGCTGGGATGTTAGCATAACGGTCCCAATAGGCCAAGGCCTGTTGACGCTGTCTGTCAGGATCACCTTCAACCATCGTCGGTTCGATGATCACCTGAGGGCTTGAAGCGATGACCTGCTCGGCGCCGATGGGTGGGTACTTGTGCAGGGTGGGGCCCAGAGCGTTTTCGCCGCCGGCCAGCTCGACCAGTTCATTGATGAAGGTGTCTCTGCCGGCGACTCGGAGCGGTTCACGCTGGACAACCCAGAGTACACGGGGGCGCTGGCGGTTCTTCAGGGCTTCCTCAAGCTGTCGCGTCCTGACTCTGAAGCCGTCGATGAGATGGCCGGCCTGCTGCTCGCTTGCAGTGGCTTTGCCGAGCGTGTCGATGGCGGCCAAGAGATCATCAACCGTCCAGATGTCGATTGTCAGGCAGGGGTATCCCATGCGTTCGAGCCGGTGCACCAGGCTCTTCTGTTGCGCGAATCCGAGTGTCACGACCAGGCTTGGCCTGAGGGCGATGATGGCCTCAATGTTCGGCTGCCAAAACGTGCCCACCTTGGGCTTGTCGAGGGCCGATGGAGGGTAGTCGCTGCCTGCGGTGACACCGACGACGGCTTCTTCCAGTCCAAGGGCATAGAGGATCTCGGTGAGGTTGGGGGCGACCGATACGATGCGGGCGGTGGTCGAGCCGACTGGGGCTGTTTGGCTGGAATCGTCTGAATGCGAAACGGCCAGGGCATACCCGAGGAGGTTCCACATCGCCAGTGCCACCAGAAGCAGCCACCACTTTCGCATCAGGTCCTCTTGAACTGTTTCTCCAACTCGCTCATGGAGAATGTGATCGTTGTGGGTCGTCCGTGCGGGCAGCGGGTGGTTGACTCGTATTTCGCACGGTCAGCCAGCAGTTGCTCGATCTCGCTGTCGGCGAGCTTCTGGCCGGCCTTGATCGCCGCCTTGCAGGCCGTCATGCTCAGCACCTCATCCAGGAGGTCCTCGGCGTTGAGCGTGGCACTCCTGGTGGTGAGCAGGTCGATCAGGTCCTGGACGAAAGCGGCCGGCGAACTCTTGGCCAGCAGGGTTGGAAAGGCCTGCACGGCGTATGTCTTCGGCCCGAACGGGGTCAGCTCGATTCCCAGCTTGGCGATCAGCTCTCTGTTGGCCTCGATGGCCTCAGCTTGTGTCTCCGTGACGGCGAAGCTCTCGGGCAGGAGGAGCCGCTGTGATTCAAGGTTGCCTCGTTGGATACGCTGCCGCAGCGTGTGGTGCATCATGCGCTCGTGCAGGGCGTGCTGATCGATGATCACAAAGCCCTCATCCGTCTGTTCAATGATATAGCTGTCATGGATCTGGATGTACTTCGTCTCAATGAAATCCACCGCGGCGTCAGGCGTCGCGGGTGGGGCGGGCATCTGGCCAAGATCGGCGGGGATATCGCCCGAAGAATGTCTATCCGGTCGCAGGTCGAATTGTCGCTGGCGATTGGCGGGTCGATGCGCCTTGAAGAAGTCGGCCATGGCGTCGGCGATTTCCTGCCTCTTGGCCTGCGGTGTTGTGGGGGTCGATCCACCGGAGAACACTGGGCCCGTAGACAGTTGGGCCGAGATGTGAAGATCGGTTCCCAGGAGTTTCTCTCGCATGGTCGCGAGGACCTGGGAGTGAACGAGGTTCGAGTTGTAGAACCTGACTTCCGTTTTGGTCGGATGCACGTTCACATCGTAGTCGGTGTACGGCATCTCGATGAACAGGAAGACGACGGGAAACCGATTCGGTTCAAGCAGCCCTCTGTAGGCCTCTTTGATGGCATGCGAGATGAACTTGTCTCGCACGAACCGGTTGTTCAGAAAGGCGTACTGAAAGCGGTTGTTGGTGCGAGATATGCTGGGCCGTCCGAGGAGGGCGCGGATTCGGACGCTCTTCTCTTCAGTCTGTGTCTCGACGAGATCATCGGTGGGGAGCATGGGAAAGAGCTGGCCGATGCGTTGCTTGAGATCTTCGTTGCCAGCAAGATGGTGCAGTTGCCTGTTGTTGTGGATGAGCGTCAGGTCGAGTTGAGGGGCGGCCAATGCGACGCGCGTGAACTGTTCGCTGATGTGGCCCATCTCCGTGTTGGCCGTTTTGAGGAACTTGCGGCGAGCGGGAGTCTTGTAGAAGATGTCCCGGATCTGGATGACGGTGCCGACATCGCCACTGCAGGGGGTGACGGGACCTTTGCTGCCGCAGTCGATCTCGATGCAGTGCGCCTGATCCGACTGTGGTGTTCGGCTGACGGTCCGCACATGAGCGATGGAGGCCACGCTGGCCAGCGCCTCGCCTCGAAAACCCAGACTGGCGATGCCATGCAGGTCATCAGCGTCCTTGATCTTGCTGGTGGCATGGGATGCGAAGGCGGCGTCGAGATCATCGGCGTCCATGCCACAGCCATTGTCGGCGATAGCCATGAGCTTGCGGCCGCCATCGGCGACGGTGACGGTGATGGCGGTGGCGCCGGCATCGATGCTGTTCTCGAGCAGTTCCTTGACCACACTGGCCGGGCGTTCGATGACTTCACCGGCCGCGATCATGTTGATCATGTTCTGGTCAAGGTGAACGATTCGCCCCATGCTTCCGATCCGTCTCTGGTCTTGAGATGACTGTTTGTCGTGCAGCCCGTCGTCGCATGGCAAGTTCGCTGAAGACTCTCGCCGCATGGCGCGGCCCTGCGAGTTCTCGCCGACGTGCTGCTCCTACTCGGACAGCAGGCTGCGGCCCGTCATTTCCTCAGGTTGGGGCAGTCCCATCATCTCCAGCATTGTCGGGCCGATATCTGCCAGTGTTCCGCCTTCACGCAGCGTCTTGCCCTGATACCGATCATCGAAAACCACCAAGGGCACGTCGCCGACGGTATGGGCCGTGTGAGGACTGTCCGGGTCCCCATCGATCATCTTCTCGAAATTGCCGTGGTCGGCCGTGATGATGGCGCAACCTCCCAGGCTTTCGATCTTGTCCAGCACTTTCCCCACACATTCGTCGACGGCTTCGGCGGCGGTCACGGCTGCCGAGAGATCTCCGGTGTGACCCACCATGTCGGGGTTCGCGAAGTTGATGACCATGATGTCATACTGATTTGAGTCGAGCCGCTCGAGTACGACATTGGTGACCTCAAAGGCGCTCATCTCGGGCTTGAGGTCATACGTCCGCACCTTGGGTGAGGGGACGATCTGCCTGTCTTCGCCCTTGAAGGGCTTCTCCGTGTAGTCGTTGAAGAAGAACGTGACGTGAGCGTATTTCTCCGTCTCGGCGCAGCGGAACTGCTTCAGTCCCAGTTCGCTCCAATAGGCGGCAAGAATATTCTTCATTTTCGCCCGCTTGGGAAACGCGACAGCGGCCGGGATGCTGGCGTCGTATTCCGTCATGCACACGAAGCAGACGTCTGGCATAGTGGGTCGAACGAACTCCTTGAAATCGGGATCGACGAACGTCCGGGTCAGCTCGCGGGGCCGGTCTCCCCGGAAGTTGAAGAACACCACGCCGTCTCCGTCGTCGATGGTTGCCAGCGGCTCGCTCTCGGCGTCGACGATGCACGTTGGCTCGATAAATTCGTCGGTGATATCATTCTCATAGCTGCCCTTGATGGCTTCCTGCGCACTGGCGGCCTTCTGACCTTTGCCGACTCTGAGGCACTCGTAGGCCTTTTGGACGCGGTCCCAGCGACTGTCGCGGTCCATGGCGTAGAAGCGTCCCATGACGGTGGCAATCTTGCCGACACCGATTCCCTGGGCCTTTTTCTCCACATCCGCCGCGTATTGGAGACCGCTATCCGGGGGCGAATCTCGCCCGTCCATGAAGGCGTGGATGAAGACCTCGGTTACGTCGTTGCGCTTGGCGAGTTCCAGTAGCCCGTAGAGGTGGCCGAGCAGGGAGTGGACGCCGATGTCGCTGAGCAGACCCATCAAGTGGAGCTTGCCCCGGTGTTCCTTGACGGAGTTGATGAGGCTGAGGAACTCCTTGTTTTCGAAGAACGAGCCGTCGCGTATGGCATGGGTCAACCGCACGGATTCCTGGGGAACGATGCGTCCGGCACCGATATTCTGGTGTCCTACCTCGCTGTTTCCCATGGTTCCGTCGGGCAGGCCCACGTATTCGCCATAGGGGTGGATGAGACAGTAGGGATAGTCGGCCATCAGCATGTCGTCGACTGGAGTGTGAGCCTGTCTGATGGCATTGTACGGGTCCTCATTGGCATCAGAGTTGTAGCCCCATCCATCGCGTATGATCAAGACGCATGGTCTTTTCGCCATCGAAACCTTCTGTTCTGCCATGTAAAACGTGCCTTTCAATCAATAGCAGCAGAGACGAGGCATCGCCTCGTCCCATCGGATCGCCCAAGTCAGAATGGCCGATTATCATATCGAGATGGGGCATCAGTGTCAAACAATAACGGAACGGTTCTAAGTGATCCGAAATTCAGGTACTTAGGGAGCTTTGACACATGTGCTGGCTCTGGTATAATCCGACCGACGTCAGGGGTGTTGCCGCGAGTGATCAAAGATGCTTCGACAGCGGGCATTCCACCAAGAGAACCGGACTACTGAGCCTATGACGACAACGCAAGAGCAAGGGGCAGATCGAGCGACGCGGTTCGCCTGCCTGCTGGAACGCTGCAAGGGTGCATTGCCCGACAGAACGGCGCACGCGATCTTCTGGCCCATTGCGCTGCTTGGTCTCGTGCTCGATCTCTGGACAAAACAGGCGGTGTTCGCGGTTCTGCGCGACAAGCCCGATCAGAGCCTGACCATCATCGACGGTTTCCTGACTTTCCGTATGGCTTTAAATGACGGTGCGGCGTTCGGGATTGCCTCCGGGGAAAGGCCGGTGCTGATCGGCTTCTCCGTTCTGGCGATGGTGGGCATCCTCGGCTTGTTCTTGCTGGGCACAGCTCGGCAGCGCACCGTTCAGGCGGCGCTGGGGCTGTTCACGGCCGGGGTGTGTGGAAACCTGTGGGATCGGCTGTTCAACGATGGGCGGGTACGTGACTTCATCGATGTGGTGTACTGGCCCGGCAGGCACTGGCACACCTTCAACGTGGCTGACGCGCTGCTGTGCGTCTCGGTCGGGTTGCTGGTGATCACCATGCTGTTCACTGACTCGTCTTGTCAAAAACGTGATCAGCCACAAAAATAGGGGCGTTGATTGCTGCACACAAGGCAATGGCGTCCGAGGGGCGGGAGTCCACCTTCACCGTGCGGCCATTGACGTTGAGATAGATCTTGGCGTAGAAAGTATGATTGCGCAGGTCGTCGACGACGATCCGATCAACCTTGGCGCCCAGATGGTCGATCACACTGGCCAGTAGATCGTGTGTCATTGGACGCGGGGGGGTGATTCCCTTGAGCCGCCGATCGATGGCGAAGATCTCGACGATGCCGATTACGATGGGGAAGGCCCGGGAGCCGTTGCGCTCTTTCAAGACGATGATCTGTTGGTCGGACGTTTCATTGATGATGATGCGGGACAGTTCGACTTCCACGTCCATTTTCGGTCTCCCTCGATGGGATCAGTTGTCGAGCTCGGCTAGGTGCGCCTCGACGGCCTGCAACTGCTCCTGGAGTTGTTCGAGCCTTCTTCTTGCCTGGTCCACGACTTCCGGCTTGGCGCGGGTCACGAAATTCTCGTTGGCCAGCTTGCCTTCCACGGCCTTCTTGGCCCGCTCTATTTCCACTTTCTGCTTCCCGAGTCGGGCTTGTTCGGCATCACGGTCGATCACGTCGTGGACGTATACATGCGTTTCTTCTACTATCGTCGTCGCCGCGTTGTTCGGTTTTGTCATGTCAGCCGCGGCCTGGAACGCATCCAACCCTGCCAGTTCACGGATCAGCACGCTGTTGGCGTTGAGGACTTCCGCGACGGTTTCGGGGGCCGCGGCCGAGGCGGTGAGTCGCTCGCTGGGCTTGTTGTACTTGTTGCGGATATCGCGAATGGCGCGGATCGTCTCCTGCACCAGGCGAATCTGCTCCTCCACGTCGCTATTGACGAAAGCATCGATGCCGGCGGGCCACTCGGCCACGACCAAGGCGCCGGCGTTGTCGACCGGGGCGATGCCATCGAGGCCGCGAGTCGGGGCCGTTTCCTTGAGTTTCTGATAGATGCCTTCAGTAATGAACGGCACGAAGGGGTGCAGTAGGCGCAGGACGCGGTCGAGGACGAAGGCCAGCACGGACTGGGCCGTGGCTTTTTGCGCGTCGTCTGCCATGCGAGACTTGACCCATTCAAGGTACCAGTCGCAGAAATCGTTCCAGAAGAAGCGATACAGTAGCGAGAGCGGTTCGCTGAACTTGAAGGCGTTCAGTGCGGCCGTGACTTCCGCTTGGGTAGCGGCCAGACGCGACAATATCCACTTGTCGGCGACCTCCATCTTCGCCGCATCGAATCCGGCTGGGTCGAATCCGTCGAGGTTCATCATGGCGAAGCGCGAGGCGTTCCAGAGCTTATTGCAGAAGTTGCGGCCGCTATCGAACTTGGGGGAGGTGTTGACCGTGCGCCCGTCGGGCAAGGTCATTGGCGCCACGGGCATACGGATGTCCTGCGTGTCGGTGGTCATGCTGGCCAGTGTGAAGCGCATGGCGTCGGCCCCGTGGCTGTCGATGGCGACGAGGGGGTCGATGCCGTTGCCTAGGCTCTTGGACATCTTACGGCCTTCACCGTCCTGGATCATCGCGTGGATGTAGACGTCGCGAAAGGGAATGTCGCCGCGGCAGTATTGGCCCATCATCACCATGCGTGAGACCCAGAGCGTGATGATCTCGCGGGCGGTGCACAACACGTCGCCCGGATAGAAGGCCTTCAATTCAGGTGTTTCCTCGGGCCAACCCATCGTGCTGAACGGCCATAGCGCCGACGAAAACCAGGTGTCCAGCACGTCGTTGTCCCGTGCCCAGCCGTCTGTTTCGAGAGCTGTCTCGATGCCTTCATTGCCAGGGGCGGTGCAGGTGAATGTCACGGGGCCCTCGTCGGATTCACCGGTGACGGACCGTACCGTTTCGGGGCAACCCGTAGCTTCCTGCGGTAGCGGCGCCTGCTGGCCGGCCTTCGACCAGATCGGGATACGATGTCCCCACCAGAGTTGGCGACTAATGGGCCAGTCGCGGAGGTTCTCCAGCCAGGTCTGGTACGTCTTTGCGTAACGTTCGGGAATGAAACGAAGCCGACCGTCGAGCAATGGCTTCAGTGCTAGCCCCGCCAGGGAGTTGATGGGGACGTCCGTGCCCTCGATTAGGCCGTCACCAAACTCGGTTGCGAGGTGTTCGATCGGTTTCTTGACGGCGATGTACCATTGGTCCGACAGATAGGGTTCGATCGGGACATGGCTGCGGTAACTGTGGCCGACCTCGTGGGCGTACTCGCGGACGTTCTCCAGCAGGTTCTCCTGGCGGAACCATTCGACGATGGCCTCGCGTGCCTCGAAGCGGTCCATGCCCAGGAGGTTCTGGGCTTTCGGCTCAGTTGCATCTTCCCAGCCGTGTTTGTCACTAATCGAGCCATCGGGCGCCATCACGTTGATGACGGGCAGGTCATGACGCTGGCCGATCTGCCAGTCGTCGGGATCGTGCGCGGGCGTGACCTTCAGGAATCCTGTCGAGAAGCGGGCCTTCTCGTCTTCGCTGTCTGGGTTGGGAAGGACCACGTGTTCGTCGGCGACGATAGGTATCACACGCCCGACGATAGGCAGGCGAACCGTCTTGCCCACCAATTGAGCTGCTCGCGGATCGCCCGGGTTCATGGCAACGGCTGTGTCCCCAAGCATTGTCTCCGGACGCGTCGTGGCAACCGTGACGTGCTCCATCCGCCGGCCATCGATCTCAACCGGCGCGATGAGGGGATAGCGCAGATACCAGAAATGGCCCTGCACGGTTTCATGCTCGACTTCATCATCGGCCAGGACGGTCTGCGTAGCCGGGTCCCAGTTGACCAGGCGTTTCCCACGGTAGATCAGTCCGTCCTTGAAGAGCTTGAAGAAATTGGCCCGGACGGCTTTGGCGCAGACGTCGTCCATGGTGAAGCGCGTCCGCTGCCAGTCGCACGAACAGCCCATGGCCCTGAGTTGGCCGAGGATTCGCCCTTCGTATTCGTCCTTCCATGCCTGGACTCGCGCGATGAATGCATCTCGCTCGAAGTCCGTGCGCCGTTTGCCTTCCTCGGCGAGGATGCGCTTCTCGACGACGGTCTGGGTGGCAATGCCCGCGTGGTCGGTGCCGGGCATCCAAAGCGTCTTGTGTTGCTGCATCCGACGCAGGCGGATGAGAATATCCTGAAGCGTGTTGTTTAGCGCGTGGCCCAGGTGGAGCGCCGCCGTTACGTTCGGCGGCGGGATGACAATCGTGTACGCCTTGCGGCTCGGATCGTCGGAGGACGGGTCAGGGTGGAAGTAGGGCCCAGATGCCCAGAGTTCGTTGACTTGTTGTTCCACAGTCTGAGGGTCGTAGACCTTCGCTAACTGCTCTGTCATGACATTCCCAACTCAAAGGTTCGGCACAAAGAAAAAGATCCGGCGGACGCGTGCCTGCCGGATCTCATGTTAGTCTTCCAAGTGCGCCCTGTAAAGGACTGGATCAACCATCTGCTCAGCCCCGGCCTGTTCCACAGAGGGCGCCGGCCGTGAAGCTAATCGAGGTTCATCGTCATCAGGAATTCGCCATTGCTGCGCGTCTTGGCCAAGCGGCTCTTAAGCAGCTCAACGGCCTCGACCGGATTGAGATCACTGAGAACTCTTCGCAGCCGATACACGAGTTCCAGTTCTTTGGGCTCGAGCAACAGCTCTTCTCTCCGGGTCCCGCTGCGGCTGATATCGATGGCGGGGTAGACTCGCCGGTCAACGAGCCGGCGGTCCAGATGCAATTCCATGTTGCCCGTGGCTTTGAATTCCTCGAAGATCACTTCATCCATCTTGGAGCCGGTGTCAATGAGGGCCGTGGCGAAGATGCTCAGCGAGCCGCCTTCCTCGACATTGCGTGCGGCGCCGAAGAACTTCTTGGGCATCTGCATGGCGCCGGCGTCAACACCACCGGTCAGGATGCGGCCGGAGTGCGGCGTCTCGTTGTTGTAGGCGCGAGCCAGACGCGTGATCGAGTCGAGCAGGATGACGACGTCTTCTCCGTACTCCACCAGACGCTTGGCCTTGTCGATGACCACCTCCGCCACCTGGCAATGACGTGATGCAGGCTCGTCGAATGTCGAACTGATCACCTCGACATCTTCAGCCGTCTTTCTTGCCATCTCCGTCACTTCTTCCGGACGCTCGTCGATCAGAAGGACAATGAGTTTCACCTCGGGATGGTTCTCGGTGATGGCGTTGGCCATCTTCTGTAGAAGCACGGTTTTGCCCGTTCGGGGCGGCGCGACGATCAGGCCGCGCTGGCCCTTGCCGACCGGCGTCACGATGTCAATGATCCGCATGTTCAGTTCGTCGCTGCCGGTCTCCAGGACAAGTCGGTTTTCGGGATGCAGGGGAGTCAAGTCGCTGAAGACGATCTTGTCGGCTAGCGCGTCGGGGTTCTCGAAGTTGATCGCTTCGACGCGCAGGAGCGCGAAGTACTTCTCCGAATCCTTGGGCGGCCGTATCTGTCCGGAGACAATGTTGCCCGTGCGCAGCCCAAAGCGCCGAATCTGCGACGGTGATACGTAGATGTCATCGGAGGAGGAAAGGTAGTTGTAGTCGGGGTTTCGCAGGAAGCCGTAGCCGTCTGGCAGGACCTCAAGGACACCCTCCCCGTACATCAACCCGTTCTGCCGGATGCGCTCTTTCAGAATCCGGAAGATCAGATCCTGTTTCTTGAGCGCGCTGTATTCGACGAGGCCTTCGTTCTTGGCGATCTCGTGCAGATCGGCAACGGTGAGTTTCTGGAGATCGGTCAAGTACAAGTTGCCCTTCTTGATGCGCTCGTACTTGGCGTGCGTGGACTCCTCGTCAGAGGACTCGCCATTGTCGCCGGCCTCAGTTGCCTCGGCCACTTCGGCCATAGCGGTTGCGGTTGCGGCATCCTGGATTTCTTCAGCCTGGTCGACCGCCACGTCCTGGGGGGGCGCTGGCTTCCTCTTCGCCTTTTTCTTCTTCTTGGTTGCTTTGGCCTTCGCCATAATCGCTCCTTTTGCCCATCACGTGAGTTCCACAGTTACCCATGCCCGGGTAGTGCAGGTAGGAACCTGTCCCCCACAGATGCGGGCAACACGCCTCGTTATCAACGTGGACGGCCTTCTCTTCGCGGTTCGACGGGATTTGAGCCTCGGATTCGGCCCCCTCGTGCCCACGGCTGAGGGAGACAGCAGTCAAACGCGCAATCTCCGACAAACCACGCTACCTGTCTTTAGTTATGTCAGAGAAGATATCTTGGATTTGCCTGACTAGCGCCGAGAACTCAGAATTGTTGTCTATGCTATTATCGGCCAGGGTTTTCTTGGTGTCCAGAGAAATTTGAAAATTTTCCCGATTTTTGATATCCTGTGCGGTCAGCGACCGCGTGCGTTGAGCCCGGTCCAGGCGTTGCTCGAAAGCACAGTCGACAAACACGACTCTGTCACAACGGTCGGCCCACCCGACTTCTATCAACAGAGGCATGTCGAGCACCACGGCCCTGACGTGATCATCCCGTTCGCATTCTGCGATCAGCATTTCCGTCTTCTGGAAGACGATGGGGTGGATGATCCCGTTCAACGCCGCGAGTTTCTCGGCTTCGGCGAAGGCCAATCTCGCCAGTTCCTTGCGGTCGATTCGGCCTGTGGCGTCCAGGACGCTCGGGCCGAAGCGGGCGGCGATCTGGTCGCGAACCGAACCCATTTCAAGGGCCGCGTGGGCAATCGCGTCAGCATCGACGACGGCGCAGCCCAGCTTGCCGAACTCGGCGGCGACAACGCTCTTGCCGGAGGCGATTCCTCCAACGATCCCGATCAGTGGTTTTGTCCTTGGCTTGTTCACCTGGGTTTCTGGGGTGACCACTCCCGATTCGCACCAACATCATACCGATCTGCCCTGATCTTGTCAAATGTTCTGGCGGCGGGGTGTTCGCCATTGTTTGACCGGTGTATGGGTGTCGTGACCTTAGCCGCTGCGTTGGTGGCCTGACGGGAGCCCTGGGACTATTTCGCTTTGCTCTCGATAGCTCGCATCTGCTCGTCCGAGACCTCGGCGCCCAGCTTCTTGGCAAGCTGAATGTGCTTCCACGCGCGGTCGTACTGCTCGAGCATATAGAGACTACAGGCCAATCCGTGATGGGCGTCGCCAATCTCAGGATCGACCTCGATTGCCTGTTCGTACGCCTCCACGGCCAGGGCGAAGTCGCCTTTGTTGGAGTAGGCTGAGCCAAGGTTGTAGTAGATCCAGGCGTCGTCGGACTTCATCTCGATCGCTCGGCCGTAGTAGCTGATGGCCGACTCATAGTCCGCCTGGGTGAAGTAGGCGTTTCCCAGGTTGACCAAGGCCGGCAGCATGTCTGGCTTGAGTGAGAGCGTGTTCTTGTAGGCCTGTATCTCGTTGGTCACCTGATTGAGTTTGCGATAGCAAAGTGCCAAGCCATAGTAAGCCTCGGCGGAGTCTTGCTTGAGGCGCAGCGCTTCGTGAAACTGTGATATGGCCGTTTGGCATTTGTCCATGCGAAAATACAGATCGCCCAACTGGTTGTATATTGCCGCCTCCCTCGGGGCGATACCGACAGCCTGACGCAGTTGACCTAGCGCTTGACCGTATTGTTTGAGCTTGACGTAGACTAGCGCCAGGTTTCGATACGCGTCGACGAAGTTCGGATCGAGAGCCAGCGACTGTCGATACGACGACACCGCCGGGGTGAGCCTGTCCAATTCCATGTAAGCATTGCCAAGATTGTTGTGGGTCTTCGGGTCGTTCGGGTTGAGATCCAGCGCGGCCTGATACTGGCGAACCGCTTCTGCCGTCCGGCCCTTTTCGAGGTAGATGTTGCCGAGATTGGCACGTGATTCCGAGAGAGTCGGATTGATGGCCACGGCGCGCTCCAAAGCGAGCAGGGCGGTGTCGGTGTCACCGATGTCGTGGTAGACGTTGCCGAGGTTATTGAAGAAGCAGCCGAGCGTTTGTCGCTTCGTGAGGTTATCCATGTAGATGGTGCGTCGACCGCCCTGTGGGACATCGAACTTCTCGACGTAGTGCTCATCGGGTGGCCTGGCCCCGCCGCTGGTGGTTTCAATATTGAAACGGGTGCGTCCACTCTCATACCGGACGAAGAAGTGTCCCGGGACGACGACGCCGTGAATGTTCAATCCGAGACGCTCGGCCAGCGCCAGATAGAGGACGGACAAACTCAGGCAGTAGCCCTGTCGTCGATCCATGACCGAATGAAGGAACAGGTCATTGGGGTCATCGGCGTGCGAGATCGTCTTGTAGCCCAACTCGTTGAACAAGTAGTCGTTGATAATCGGGATGGCATTGTGGTTGACGCGATGGTGTTGCTGATGCAGCCGCTCACGAATCTCCAGGGCCATGGCGTCCAGTTGTTCAAGATAGCGCCGCCCGTGCACCATGTCGCTCCAGTACTCGGAAGCAATCAGCGCGGCAGTGGCGAGGTCCATCTCATCTTCGGTGAGCCTGAGCACCTGATCGATTGACCTGACGTAGAGGCCTGCCTTGCCTTGATTGGCCAACCGGCTGCTCTGTCCCAAGGCCGGACAGACGCTGAGGCTCAAGATGATGATCGTTACCAGGAGGATGTTCTTCATTAGCCCTTCTCTGTTGTCCTGCCCCATGTCCTCGCAAGGCCCCAGGCATCTACTGCGGAAGTGTCTCAGTCATTCCAGGTATTCGCCCATACGTTTCTTATCGGTCCGAAGTTCTCCGGTCTTGAGGGTTTCGTGACGAGCGGAGAAATCGGCTGGCCCGATTCGTTGCCTTATAGTATAATCCTAGCGACTAACAGGTCCTATTCCAAGCGCTTTCGCATTGTCAGGAGGACGACATGAGTTCGACCGAGTTCAGGGATTCATCTCGAAGCCATTGGCCGTTCCAGTTCCGAGCCCGCTGCCGGGGGATCAGCATCGTTCTCGTCGGCCTGGCGTTGGTGCTGGGGACTTCGCTTTGCGGCTGCCGCACCACGCCGCGGGAAGAACCACAGGTGGCCGAGCGTTCTGAGGAGACGGAACCGGCGGCCACAGTCGAGTCTCAGGGCACGGGCGAAGTGGAGGCGGCGGTCGCTGAGAAGTCCCAAGCGGAGGAGGCGTGGGATTTCCGCCCAGGCAAGGAGGTTAGCCTCTTCGATGGGCAGACGCTGGGACTATGGAAGGTGACGGATTTCGGAGGGCAGGGCGACGTCTACGTCAAGGACGGGGCCATCTACATGGAGATGGGCAGTTACACCACGGGTGTCACGTGGAGCGGTCCCGTCGTTCGCATGAATTATGAGATCATGCTCGAGGCCATGCGCGTTGACGGGACGGACTTCTTCTGTGCGTTGACGTTCCCCGTGGGCAAGGATCCTTGCACACTCGTTCTGGGGGGATGGGGTGGTACATTGTGCGGCCTGTCCAACATCGGTTTCTACGATGCGTCCGAGAATGAGACGACGACCTTCCAATCTTTCGAGAACAAAACGTGGTATCACGTTCGCCTGCGCGTCTTGCCCGACCGGATTCAGGCGTGGGTGGACGGGGAGGACCTGATTGACGTGGAGACGACCGGCAAGCGGATTGACATTCGGCCGGAGATGGACTTGTGCCAGCCATTGGGTATCGCCACGTGGGTGACGACGGGCGCCGTGCGCAACATCTTCGTGACGAAGTTGCCCGAGGTCATCGAGTAATCGACGGTGGGTCGTCTGGTTGGGCGATACTTTCACCGAACGCGCCTAGTCCCCTTCGTATTCGCCTGGAATGGGCACGGGGAGCGGGTGGTGCCTGAACAGGTCGATCTGCATCCACCGTCTGCTTTTGAACCGCCACCGATTTGCCAGGCCGACCACGGCGATACTCAGCGCCGCCAGAGCCCAGGGCCCCAACGTGCCGAACCCAGGAAAAAGCCAGACCACAAGTCCGCCCCCAATACCGAGGATGCCGATGGCGCCGATGCCCGAAATCAGGGCCAGCCAGACGGTGTCGCCGGCACCGCGCAGGGCTCCGCCATAGGTGATACGCGTGGCGTGGAAGACCTGGTACAGCGCCGCACAGACGAGGACTTTCGAGCCGATGGCGATGACCTGCTGATCCCTGGACCAGAAGACCATCAACGCATCGCGCAAGAAGAAGAAGCATGCGCCTACAAATCCCATGTAGACCAGTGCCACCCTCAGGCAGACGCGGGTCTGTTTGAGGGCCAGGTGTTTCCTGCCCGCACCGATGGCTTTCCCCGAAGCGGCCGTCAAGGCGGTGGATATGCCGACGATCGGCATGGCCGAGAGGTTTGTGTAGGCGAGAACCGCACTGGTGGCGGCCAGGGCGTCCTTGCCGAATCGGCCCACGAGGGCAATGAGGACCACACCCCAGACGGCAACGTTGACCATCAGCCCCACACCGGCCGGGACGCCGACGCCCAGTAGATCGCGCATCTTGCCTGCGTCCATGCCCAGCGAGCTGCGGGAACCGAAGCGACGATTCACCGGGCCGCCCAAGAAGATGCTGATATTGATCAAGGCAGCCACGCCGATCCCGATGAAGGTGCCCCAGCCGGCGCCGGCGATTCCCATGGCGGGGAAACCGAACTTGCCAAAGATCAACGTGTAGTTGGCGACGATATTAACCACCTGGCCGCAGAGGGACGAGCACATGGTGACGATGGGCCTGTGTATCCCCATGAAGAACTGGTTGCTGGACCAGTTGATGACCGCCGCGACGTGGGCGTACAGCATGATGCGCAGATAGATGACCTCCAGTTCGGCCACCGGCGCTGGTTGGCCCATCATCTGGAAGATCCAGGGCGCGGCCGGTCCCATGATGACCACGACGGCCAGGCAGTACGCAAGGCCCATGTAGGTCATCTGCCAGAAATAGCTGGCACACTGCTTCTTTTGGCCCCGTCCGAGACTCTGGCTGACAAACGTGTTCAGGCTGGCGGTGGTGCCGAGCGCGAACGCGCCGGGCAGCAGGCTTACGAACCCGACGGGCGAGACGGCGGCCAGGGCGTCGGTGCCCAAACGGGAAACCATGAAACGATCGACGAACTGCATGATCGTGAAGGAGACGGTCGAGACGACCATGGGAGCCGAAAGCTTCAACATGTAGGCTAGAGACGCCTGGTCCGGGGCTTCGACGGCCGGCTGGCGGGGTGGTCTTCCTGTCATCAGCTCCCTTATTCGTTCAAACCCAGTCTCTCTCGAAAGACTGCCGCCGAGATCCCGGCAACATGCACGTGCTTAACCGGGCTGGTCTGACCTGAGGTGATGCTCACGGTGTTCTTCTTGACATCCAACTGCTTGGCCAGGAAGGCCACGAGGCATTGGTTGGCCTTGCCTTTCTCCGGCGGGGCTGCCACCTTGACTTTGATCATGTCGTCCAGAACGCCGGCAATGGCGGTCCTGCTGCTGCCGGGCACGATCTTGGCCACGAACGTGACACCATCGCGATCTTCCTGGATATTCGGTTCAGACATTGACTAAAATGCCGCTCCTCGTCTATCTGTTACACGGATTGCCTCGCGACATGAAGAATGTCCTCAGGGCGTGTTGAGTGGCGAAGGCGGCTATTCCACGTTCTCCCGCAGATTAGTGCCGATCGCCAATTGGACGTACTTCTCGATCTGTTCGGCAAGCTCGCCGAGTACGGGCAACTGGAAGTCCTCATAGAAGCCTGGCACGAACTCGCCGTTGAGGGCCTTCTTGAAAATTCTCACGCGGATCAGTGAGGGCTGGTCCGAGCCCCGGCTGAAATCGCTGTCCTTGTGCTCGGTCAGTTCCACGCGCCAGTCTTCGCTGATGAAGACGAGGCATTTGCCGGTGAAGACTGCCGTGGGGAAGTAATCCCGAAGTTTTTTGAGCGTTTCCATTTGTGATTCCATTCGCAGCTACTCGTCCATGGGCGTTGCGGCATGCCCGGTCATGGCGACGGCATGTCCTTCTCAAACGGCTGCATGTCGCGATAGAAGACCCGGCGCAGCCCGTCCCACGCATCCATGGAGCGCTTCAGGTTGTCGTGGGCATCGCCGCCAATGCCATAGGCCTGCAACCCGATAGGGCCAGTATACCCGGCATCGGCCAGTGTCTTCAAGAAGGCAGCCATATCGAATGTGCCCCGGTCGAGGGTTTGGATCAGGGCCTTCCAGTCCTGGCCGCCCACATCGGCGCCGTTGATGCTGACGATGAAGAGCCTGGGGATGGCCAACTTGATAAGCGATTCGGCACTCGTCTCCGGGTTGACCTTGAGCCAGTGGCACAGGTTGAACGTAACACCCACGTTGGGGCGGTTGATTTGGTCAGCGAGACGCACGGCGTCCTCGACGCGTTCGAGCCAGAAGGCATTGTGCGGATAGAGGGCGATGCGCACCTTGTGTTGGACGGCCAGTTCGGCCAACTTGCCGAGGATCTCGATGGCCCGTTTGTCGCCGGCAGGCGACGAAGGCTTGTGGGTGTTGCTCTGCATGAACAGCCAGAGGATGGTGTTGCGGCCCGCCAGGGTCTTGATTGCCTCCTCCAGGGCGGGGCTATACGATTTCTGGTCCGGGTCGATGTGGATGCCCGCATAGACGCTGAACAGTCGCAGGCCATGCTTGTCGAGCTCGCCGACCAATTCGGGCAGGGATGGACAGCGATCAAGGCCTACACTGATACCGGCGTACCCCAGCTCCTTGAGGGTTGCGACCTGGGCACGGGCCGTCTGGTGCTTTTCGTCCATGACGGCGTTGTCAAAGGCGAAGAAGGCGTTTGCCCCGGCCGGCGCCAGCCGGATATTGCGGTAGGCCACCGGACCGTGGTCGCCTTGCAGCACGAGGGGGCCGAACGGCAGTTCGTCGTCGAAAAGACCGGATCGTGTGGGGCCGGTCACCTCGACGTCTTCGTGTACGAGGATGCCATTATGGATCACTTTCTCGAAACGGGCGTTGGCAACCTTGCGTCCCTGAGCATCGAAACGCGGGGCACGAAAGACGACGTCGAAGGTTTGCCACTGTCCCGGTTCGCGGGAGGCGTTGACGCGTGGGGAATGTCCCTCGAATCCCTTGGGCGTTCGGCTCTCGTCCCAGCGGCGGTAGATTCCGCCGCACTCGATGCCGGGGTAGAGCGACTCCTTCTGCCAGCTATCGAAGACCTGGACCTCGTAGCGGCCCATGAAGTAGACGCCGGAGTTGGAATCCCTGGCGACCTTGAACTCAATGTGGGCGTCAACGTCGCCGAAATGCTCCTTGGTAATCAGGTGCTTCGTCTTTCCAGTGGGGCCGTTGATGACGGTGCCGGTCCCCGCTTCGCTGATGAGCAGCTTCACGCTGTCAGGTTTGAGGCTGGCGTCTCCAACGATCTGCCATTGTCCGGTATCGCCATCCCAAGCCGAGAAGTTCTCTCCTGTAAGATGGATCTTGTGGCATTCGCTGCAACTCGCGGCGTACAGGTTGCCGGCGGTCGCCAGCACAAGCAAGATGGGGGCAATCCTGAGGCTCTTCATGGTTGCGAATCCCTTTATTTGTGCACTCCGATAGGGGTGGTCGTTCACAGCAGATGCCACGGACTCCGGGCGGCGCGGCTGAGCATGCGGTTGGCCTCGTCGTCGTTGACGAAGCGTTCGGTCTCCGGGTTCCAGCGGAGCTTGCGGCCGAGCAGCATGGCGACGTTGCCGATGTGGGCGATGGTGAAGCACCGCTGACCGATCTCGGGCGGGAAATAGCACGCCTGCCGCGATTTGACGCAGTCGAGGAAATTGCGCTGCTCGCCCCCGGCGCAGGTGTAGAGATGAATCTCGTCCGGCCCGATCACGGAATTCAGTATCGCCGGCCGGCTCGCCTGGAGCTTGCCCCGCCAGCCGCGGTTGCCCACCCAGCCCCCGGTGCCCTCGAAGCGCAGACTGGGTTCTCCAGAATCGACGAGGAGCTTGACGTCGTCGGCGTAGGTGTATTCGAGGTGGTATTCGCGAGCCGTATCGTACAGGCCGCCTTCGCAGAAGACGCCTTTGCCTTCGACCTCGACAGGGCCGGTGTGTTCGCTGTTGTTGCCCCATTGGGCGCCGTCGAGCAGGTGGGCGCCCCAGTCGGTGAGCATGCCGCCGGAATAGTCGAAGATCCAGCGGAAGTTCCAGTGGCAACGGTCCTTGGTGTAAGGGGCCCAGGGGGCCGGCCCGAGCCACATGTCGTAGTCAAAGCCCTTGGGCACGGGCATCGGCTTGGGATTGCCCGGCGTGTCCGGCCCGGCCGGCAGCTCCACCTTGATCGTGTGGACCTTGCCGATCCGGCCGTTGCGGACCAGTTCGCACATACGATGGTAGACGTCCACGGCGCGGTCTTCCGTGGACCACTGGAAGACGCGGCCGTAGCGCTTCATGGTGTCGACGAGCCTGCGGCCCTCTTCCACCGTCAGGGTTGGTTTCTCGCACTCGATGTCCTTGCCCGCTTTCGCGGCCGCGATCGAGATGGGCACATGCCAATGATCAGGCGTCGAGATCATTACAGCGTCGATGTCCGGGCGTGCCAGGATCTCGCGAAAGTCCTGCGTGGTGGCACAGTCGGTATTGTCATACTTGGCATTGACGAGATCGCGGGCCTTGCTGAGATTGACCGGATCGACGTCACAGACCACCACGGCCTGCGCGTCGGGCTGGCCCAGAAACGTCTTGAGGTTCATGGCGATGCCATGGCCACCGGTGCCGATGAATCCCACGGTGATCCGCTCACTGGCGGCCACGGTCTCGGCCCGGCCCAGCGCCGAGGAAGGCACGACATAGGGGAATCCAATGGCCCCGACAGCGAGGCCGGCTGCCTGTTTGAGAAACGAACGACGATTCATTCATCACCTCTGATTATTGGCTTTGTCTTGACAGATGGTCTTCCCGTCCGTCGTTTGCTAGAACGACAGCAGGAGCTGCCAGATATACATGTTGCCCAGCGCGTCGATGTCCTCCCAGACCTTCTGGACAAGAGCCTTGTCGCCGGTGATTTCAGGCAGATCTTTGACGCGTTCCTCCCAGGGGAAGCAGACGCCCGGTTTGACCCGTGGCGTCGGCCGGCCGGCCATGCCCTGAACCTTCTCGCGGGACTCGACGGACGAAGGCAGGTCGCAGGGCGGCGTCGCGGTCGGTGCCTTGTAGCTGCCCGAGTCGTAGACGCCGTGCTCGCGGCAGACCTGCGTCATGACCTTCATGTTTTCGATGTTGGTGTCGTCCTGCATGATGGCGCCGGCGTCCATGATGTAGCCACCATCCTGGGCGACTTCCTCGATGACGCGCAGGACAAACTCGCGCACCTCTTCGGGCGTGCCCCAGCTCAACAGCATGTTGGGGATACCGCCACTGATGGCAAACTTGTCGTGCAGCTTGCGATGGACTTCGAAGATGTCGTCCTGGTCGCAGTGGAAGACGATGCTGCGATCGGGCAGTTCGCGGAAGGTATCGAAGTGATAGCCCCACTTGCCCTCGGCGTAGAACAGCGTCTGATGGCCGTGTTTCCAGAACTCCTCGATGCAGGGCTTGAGCGTGGGCCAGTAGTGCGAATCGAATTGCTGCGGATTGACGAAGGGCACGCAGCCGCGGTGCATCCAGTAGCCGATGGGGACCAGGTTGTTCGGGTCGGCCGTGGTCAGGCCCACGTTGACCATGTGAGGCATGATCGCTTCGGCAGCCTTGAGCACCTTCTCCGGCTGGGTCTGCATGTCCATGGTCAGACCCAGGTAGCCGCGCAGCTTGTCGGCGATGATATCGAACGGCGATTTGAAGATGCCGGCAATGGCGGAGGCCGTGCCGCACTCGGATTGGAGTCGGGCGATCTGTGGGCCGAAGGCGTAGAAGTATTGCATCATGGCCATGGCACTCTTGACCAGAGCTAGGTTGTTGTGGTAGGTCGAGGGCTCGCCGATCTTACTGGCCTCGGTGGAGATGCGGGGCAGCCAGGTGTTGTAGAGGAAGGCGGTCGGATCGTCGATCAGTTCATCGTATTCGTCCGGTTTCATGAACGCCTGGTCTTGAGGCGGCTCGATGTAGTTGAAGCCCGTTGTGTGGGGGATGTTGATGCCCGGGATGCCATAGTACCGCAGGCCCGCCGACTGAGCCAGACCGGTCCAGACGTAGACCATATTGGCAACGACCGCGTCCCAGTCGAAATCCTTGGCGCACTTGACGGCCGCTTCAAAGGCCTTGGTGTAGTCGTGGGCGACGTCTTGGCAGGTCATGCCGGCGTACTTGGCGGTGAACTCGGCGACGAACGGGCGGATCGGGATCATGTCCGGCTTCTCGTTTCGCATCGCCGTGACGTACCGATTCAGTCGCTCCTGGTGAAGCTGCTCCATATCCTTGGCCATACGCTATCTCCCCTGTGATCACTGTTTGGAACTGAAGGGCGGTGACGCAGCAAGAACGCTGCTCGATGTGGAGGACCCTCGCGGATCGGCAAGTGCCCTCACGATAGCAGTTCCTTTCTGCCAGCCTAACATGACACGAGGATAGCCCAAACGGCGGGCAATATCAATCTGAATCTGGCCTGCGAAAGGCGGTCCGTACCGAGGATGACGTTCCAGCAGAATGCGCAACAACGGCAGCAAGATGCAGCAATTGCCCACGCATCTGGCCGGGCTGGTTGCACGGTGTGATCTGCGACGCGGAGAACCGGCGAACCGGGATCGAGCGGTCGGCGTACCGGGTGGCATGACGACAAACGGAACGTACGAGGCATATGTTGTTCGAGAAGTCGGCGATGGGCAGTTTGCCGGCCGTCTTGAGACGAAGGATATTACGGACTTGCCGGCAGGGGACGTGTTGGTGCGGGTTCGGTATTCGTCGCTGAACTACAAGGATGCGCTGTCGGCCAGCGGGAATCGCGGGGTGACACGGCGGTATCCCCACACGCCGGGGATTGATGCGGCCGGGGTCATCGAGATGAGTGACGCGGAGGAGTTCGCGCCGGGGGACGCGGTGATTGTGTCCGGCTATGATTTGGGCACGAAGGTGCCGGGGGGATTCGGGCAGTACATTCGGGTCCCGGCGGGCTGGGTGATGAAGCTAACGCCCGGCTTGACGCTGAGGGAGAGCATGATCCTGGGCACGGCCGGCTTCACGGCCGGGCTGATGATCCACGAACTGCTGGAGGCGGGGACCGAACCCGAGCAGGGCGAGATACTCGTTACCGGAGCCACTGGGGGTGTGGGGTGTTTTGCGGTCGGCATACTCGCGAAGCTGGGGTGTTCCGTCGTCGCGGTATCAGGGAAGGACGACGCCGAGGCGCTGCTGAAGCCACTGGGGGCGAAGGAGGTTGTCGGGCGAGAGGCCTTCGCCGCCGGGAAGGGCCGCGCCCTCCTGGAAGGGCGTTGGGCGGGTGTCGTCGACACGGTCGGGGGCGAGGCGCTGGCTACGGCTATCAAGTCGACACGTCCGGGTGGCGTGGTGACATGCTGCGGCAACGCGGCGTCACCCGAGTTGTCCCTGACCGTCTATCCGTTCATCCTGCGAGGCGTGACGCTCAAGGGGATCGCCTGCCAGCACTATTCGCTATCGACGAGGAGGCTCATCCTGAAGCGCCTGGCGAACGAGTGGCGCCTTGATGGGCTGGATGACCTGCACAAGGAAATATCGCTGGCGGACCTCGGCGGCGCGATCGACCAGATTCTAGCCGGCCGGCTTCATCGCCGGGCCGTGATCAACCTCGATCGCTAGCTCTCGCCTTATGGAGTCCGCCCAATGCCGCCGTGGCCAGCCCTCAACGCATCGTATCCTCGCGGACTTCCAGAATCTGGGGCGGTTGGCCGGCGCGCTCGAGCTTCAGCTTGATGGCGCCTTTGGTGCGGAGGCCCTCGGCTTCGAGACTGGCATTGTCGTCAGTAGGTAGTAGGGCGGTGAGCTTCCAGTCGGACGAGCTGGTGTGAAGGAAGTAGCCGCTTGGCAGGCCGTGGAACACTGCTCCGGTCATAGTACCCTCATCGATCCGGTGGGGCCGATACATGACCAGAAACTCCATTTCCTTCCGCCTTTCGGTGGTCTTGGCAGTGAGATGCCATTCCCGCAGATTGATACGCGGGCGAGGGTTCGGATCGTATTCGTTCGTTTGCTCGAAGTTCAGACCGCGGGGGAAAAAGAACTTGATGTCGCAGACCACGTCGTCCTCACTGGCTCTGATGCCTAGGGGGTGTTCGAGGTCAAATTTGTTGACGGCGTGGAGCCAGTATTCGAAGGTCACCGGTTCGGTCGTTTTCAGGCGGTCGTAGACGAGGATCATGTCGGGCTTGACGAAAATGATGGCACGCTTGAATAGCTCAACGCCTTTGGCGTAGGATTCAGTGGCGTCGCCCACGACGACGTCGAGCGCGGGGGTGGTCTCGAACGCGGTGATGCGGCCCTGGGCCCGGGCGGTGTGCTTCATCTGGTTCTGACCGTTGATGGTGATGCAGTTGGTCGAACGGGTGCTCCACATCCAGTTCTGATGGTGGGCGCTGCCATAGATGTCGCGGTAGCCCGAGCGGATGAGCAGCCGCTTGCCATAGGCCCAGAGCAGGAAGGAGTTGTTGGATTCGTAGCCGTGCGAGTACGTTCCGAACGGGCTCGATTTGAAGGCGATCTGGACGCTCTCGGAGGCGTCCGTTAAGTTGCTGTTGAGATAGGCCTGTCCTGTCCCTGCGAACAGTCGCGACGCGGGCAGGTCGACAGGGGGCTTTGCCTCGACCTTGGGCAGTTGACCGCGCAGGAAGCCGATATAGCCTCCGGCCGAATCGGCCCCGCCAAGCTGTTCGACGTACCATTGCCAGTGGGGGTTCTGGGCCTGGGCGGCCAGGATACTCATCAGCGGCACGTAGTTCCGCGCCCGCTTGCGGGCGGTCAGGTCGCCGAATCCGCCGCCGACCTTGCCGGGCGGCAGCAGGTACATGGCATAGTAGCCGATCTTCGAGAAGTAGGGCTTGTCATAAACATTGATGCCCATCGCCTCGCGCATGACATCAGCCCACCAGGTGAAGCGGCCGATATAGCTGGACCAGTACGAAGAACCCTCGTGCCAGCCGCCGTCGTCGTCGCTCCAGACGGGATACGTGTTGAAGAAGACGTTGGTGGCGAACCATACCCAGTCCTCGGCCCCTTCGATCTCGCCGAGGAAGGCGATGCCGACCTCGCCGAGGAAGTGCCAAGCGCGGTTGGAGTGACTGGAATACGGTTTCCACAGGTGGCGGGGGTAGAGGTGGTGATACATTTCGTCGCCACGGACCTTCATGACATTGCGACACAGGGCCTTCTCTTTGTTGGTCAGCAGGTCGTTGACGAAGGTGTAGGTCCGCGCGAAGTAGTAGTTGTAGGGCATGCCCGCCTCGTCGTTGTAGCGATAGCCCGTGCTGCCTTTCGGGTCCCACTTGGCGCATTCGAGGAGAATGCGTTTCGCCTCGCGGCCGTACTGCTCCTGGCCGCCCAGCAGTCGGGTGAAGGCCAGGGTCGCGGCGCCGTTGAGGGCCCGGATAGTGTAGGTGCGGTTGCCCCACCACATCTTACGCCAGTCCTCGCTCTTGCGTTCCATGTCCGGTGGATACCTGGGCGGTTCCTTGGTAGGAGGGGGATCGGCGAGCAGTCTCTCGCATTGCCTGACGAGATCTTCGTACTCCTCTCGCATATCGCCCTGTGCCAATTCGCGCAGTCGGGGCAGGTTCTCGGGGCGCAGGAACAGGCGCGGATGGGTCTTCGGAATCCGGGCCAGCAGATCATCCCGCTGGGGCAAGGGCATTTGCGCGGCGTCGGCGGCGACGTAGAATGTACGAAGCTTGCTCCAGTTGGTGAGCTGCCCCTGGCGGTCTTTGCCTCGGTATCGCCATGTGTATTCGCCCGCGCCAAGCGACTTGGGGGGGCAGTGAACGTTGAACTCGACGCCTTCGACGCCATACCCTCGGCCGGAATCATCGGCTCGCTTGCATTCGATCTCCCAGGTCATCTCCGTCTCAGGCCGCCAACTGAAGCTGGGGGGATCGGTCTGCGATACATTCCCATCGGCGGGATGATAGCCCCATTCGCCCGGCTCGGCCGGTCGTTCATTGAGCTTCAGCGGTGCGGAGCCGGCCGCACCCGCCATCAGGACCGTCAGCGACAGGATCAGAGTGGTCGCTACGGGGTAGCGTCTATTTCTTCTTGTTGAGCTCATGCTGGATCATGGCCTCATGAAGAGTCAGTTGGATGTCGAGAATCTGTTCGAGCGTCACCTGGCATCCAGTGGTGAGGCCGTGGGGACACTCGAAGGTGAATGGGCTGGCGCCGCTGACATGGTACAGAGCGCTTGTCAGGTTGAAGGGGCTTGGGTTCCTGCCTCCCTCGCCACGGACCGCGAACGGGTTGGCGTGGGGCAGATTACGCTCGCCCAGCAGGGCGTAGTATTCCTCGGCCAGGGTGCGGATATCTTCCTGGATCTCGGTCGTAACGTAAGCGGGCCTGAGAATCGCGGGATTGGAGCTGTGGCTGTGGAACGAGACGGCCAGGTCCGGGCCTTCCTCGCGGGCCACCTCCAGGATCGCGGGAGCCTCAGCACTCATGGGGGCGAAGAACTCATCGTGCATGGGGTTGATTCCGGCGTCGTTGAAGTAGCAGCCGAGGCAGCCCGTGTTGGCACCGACGAACGGGTGTTGGCGTTTGACGCCGGGCCAGCCGCACAGCATGCCGTCACTCCAGGTGCCCTGGCCCCAGAAACGCAGATCGTCCAGTCCCATTCCCTGTAGCGCCCGGGGCTCGAAGCGGGCGATGCCATCCGGATTGCCCTCTGGGATGATCAGAAGGCGGCACTGTGAACCGAGCCTGCGGAGCCGGGCCTGATCTGTTCCGCGCAGGTCCTGCCCCGTTTCCATGACGTGAATGAGATTGACCAGGCCGGTCAACGCCTCGACCTCGTGTCCGTGGACGGGGCCGACGAAGAGAATGACGGGGCGTGTTCTGGCGGCCTTGTTCATGTAGGCCTGTGGCTCGCGAGCGCCGATGGCGGAATTGAAATTCGCCCTGTGTTCGACGTTCTCTTTCGGCCCGTACGTGACCAGATGCATCGGTCTTCCGCCGGGCGAGACCGCGATGACTTGGGCTGTGCCTTGGCTGAGCTTTTCAAAACGCCCGGCAAGCCCTTTGACGTCGCCGATCCAGAAGTCGGGCAGGTCTCGGTCGGGGATGCGGCTCTTGGCCTGCGCGCAATCCATGCGCTCGAGTGCACCTGCGGTGTGAGAACACCAGAGGGACAGTAGGGTAACCGCGATTGCGCCGAAGACAACGGTCGACCTCCAATGCAGTCGGAAATTCATACACGCCTCCGATCTGGGATGGTGTTTTCGCAAACCTTCAGTCCCGTAGCTTTTCTTCCCACCACCCGAAATAGTCCACACCTAGTCAATCGCCAGTCCCTCGTGCTTCATTCGCTCCGGCGCCCAGCCGCTGAGCTTCCGTGTTCATCCCTGAGGCAAGGGGCCATCCGTTGTCTCCTCGCTAGGTGCCGGATGTCTCGAGCGAGCCGATCAGGTCGGTGAGCTTGGCGACTTCCATGCGGCTGCAATAGTCCTGTATGCCGCAGACAATCTGCACCGCGCAGTCCGGCTCGACGAAGCTGGCTGTCCCAACGGCTACGGCCGACGCGCCGGCCAGTATGAATTCAATGGCGTCGGCGGCCGTGCGAATGCCTCCGAGTCCGAGCAGGGGGATGCCCGCCTCTCGGGCGACTTCGTTGTAGACCTTGTTGACCAGGTAGACCGCGATGGGTCTGATCGCAGGTCCCGATAGGCCGCCGGTACGGTTGGCGAGAACGGGCCGGCGCATCTCGATGTCGATGACCATCGCAGTGAACGTGTTGATCAGACTCAAGGCGTCGGCGCCGCCTTCGATGGCGGCTCTGGCTGTGGCGCTGATATCGGTGACGGCGGGCGTGAGTTTGACGATCAGCACCTTCTGTCCGCAAGCCTGCTTGACCGCCCGGGTGATCTCTTCCACCTGGGCCGGGTCCGTGCCAAAGCTGATCCCACCCTTCTTGACGTTGGGACAACTGATGTTCAGTTCGAACCCGGCGATCGCCTCGTCCGACGCAAGCCGTTCGGCGACAGCGACATAGTCCTCGATCGTGGTGCCGGCTACATTGACGAACACGGCCGGCTTCATCTGTGCGAGCACGGGCAGTTTCTCCTCGACGAACCGCTCCAGTCCAACGTTGGCCAGACCGATCGCGTTGAGCATCCCCGCATCTGTCTCGACAATGCGCGGCGTGGCATTGCCCTTTCGGGGCTTGACGGTGATGCTCTTGGTGATGAACCCGCCCAACGCGTCGATGTCCATGAAGTCGGCCAGTTCATTGGCGTACCCACAGGTGCCCGAGGCGGTGAGGACCGGGTTCGCCAGCCGGATCCCGGCAAAATCCAACGAGATGTCAACTGCGTTTGCCATACGATCCTATTGGTAGCGGGGCGCGTCCTTCGTCTCCGCGAAGTACGCTTCGACTCCGATCTCTTTCATCCGCTTGTTCATCTGAATCCAACGTCGCTCCAAATCGGGGTCGAAGTTCGTCTTGTCGCAGGGGAACGCATCGCACTGGAAGCAGAAGTCGACGCCCTTGTCTGCGTGGCACTTCATGACCCCGCAGTTGGGGTATTTGCACTGGCCACTTCGGCAGCCCTCGCAATCCGCCTGGGTGAAATGCGCCAGGAGTTCCTTGAACGCCGGATAGTTGTTGAATACCGGTAAGAACGCCGCGAACCGTTCGGCGTATCTGTCAAAGTTTCCGAGCAAGCGCTGGAGCTTTTCGCTGGTCTCCCTGATATCGCCGTTCGAATGCGCGAGGCACTTGCGACAACTCAGTCCGCAAGGGCCCAGCTCCTTCAGTATGTCCTGATACGCCATCGTTCGATTCTCTCTACATACAGAGGACTACAACTCCCAGACCACGTCGCGCGCGTCGAAGACGGGGCCGTCCTGGCAGCATAGCTTGTAGATCGTCTCGTCGGAGCCGTCGACCTTGCACTCGATGGCGCAGCTCTGGCACAGGCCAATGCCGCACGCCATGCGACGTTCCATACTAACCTGACAATCGATATTCCGCTGGCTTGCCATCGTCGCGACTGCGGCCAGCATCGGTTCGGGGCCGCAAGCGTAGATGATTGTCTCGTCAAGTGAGGGCTGACGGTTGTCATCCAGCCACTGGCTCAGACAGTCCGTGACAAAGCCCTGGGTGCCGGCCGAGCCGTCATCGGTTGCCAGGACGGAGGGAATCCCGAAAGCCGAAAAGGCGGGCACGCAGAAGCCCAGATTCTGCGAGACTTCATCCAGTCTGCCTTCGAACGGCAGCGCCCCGACTGTTTTGGCGCCGACGAAGGCGAAGGTTTTGATGTTGGAGTAATCGGCGGTCAGTCGTTTGGCCAGGCAGCGGATAGGGGGCACACCCATCCCGCCGACGACCAGGAGGGCGGTACGTTTGCTTTCGGGCACCCAGAAACCGTTGCCCAGAGGGCCGATGATGCTGACTTCGTCCCCCCGGTTGAGCGTTGTCATGCGCAGGCTGGCCGGTCCCACGACACAGTAGAGCAGTTCAGCCTTGGTGGTGTCCCCTTGCGGCGTGACGTCAGCAAAGCTGAAGGGCCGACGTAACAGAACCTTGCGGCCGGCGGTATCGCGGAGCTCGGGTGGTATTGTCTCGGCGGGAGGAAGAGCGAGATCGGAGGCGTCGATCTGGAAGAATTGCCCAGCCCGAAACTGAGCAAAGGCCTGGGCTCCGTCACCAGTGAACCGCAGATCCAGACGCCAGAAGCATGTGCCGATCTGTACGTTCGCTCTGACGGTGGCCAGGTAGCGTCCCTTCCTTGATGGTCCGTGCGTTTGCGTCATGCTCACCGCTCTAGGGTGGATACTCTCGATTTCTGTGGGTCGGTCAACTGGTTAGAGGATATCCTCGAAGACCTTGACACCGTCGACGACCTTGCAGGTGTGCACCGCGAACCGGTCAGCGAAGTCCGGCCGGCTGCGCGGATACGCCGTCTCGACGGCCTGGCGAACCGCTTGGACACTCTCGGCTTTGACCAGGGCCCCCGAAGCGCCCTTGTCGCCGCCACCCAGCATCCGTTCGCCCAGGACACCGGGGACCGTGCGAACGATGTCGCACATCGTTTCCAGTTCCGGACCGGAGATCTTGTAGTCGTCGCGCAACCCGCGACCGTCTTCACGAAAGATGCTCCCGACCGTCTCAATGTCTCCGGCCTTCCACGCGTCGAGCATCTGGTAGAACCGCTGCTGGGCGCTGAAGATGTAGGTTAAGCGGTCACAATGGTCGGGGTATCGATCGCGGAACTGGTCCATGATCTTCTTGTACGTTGTCTCGTCGGAGACGTCGGCCAGACAGGAGACCTTGTATCCAGCCTTCTGGAGAATGGCCACGAACTCCTCGCATTCCCGGCGTCGGATCGCGTAGGTGGACTTCTCCAGGCCAGGGCGGTCTGTCCCGGTGTCGAGCACGGCGATTCGGAAGTCGGTTGCCCCTTCACCCAGCGAGACGTACTTGATCGAACGGTCCTCAGGGTTGTAGTAAGTGCCCATGCCTTCTTTGGCGAAGTAGACCATGATCTGGTCGAGTTGGCCGCAGGGTGAGCCGATATAGACGTTCTCGACGGCTTGCGCCATGTCGATGATCTTGAAGTCGTCCGCCTCGTCCTGTTCGTAGTCGTTGACCTCCAGCGCCGTCAGAATCAGGTTGATGGTCAACGAGGCGGATCGCGACAT
>Ga0272442_10000501_pt1 | contig 62917 bp, 58 predicted proteins | sample SSMForm2O_FD_200262 | JGI IMG/M metagenome (GOLD analysis project Ga0272442, IMG submission 200262) | Marine sediment archaeal communities from Little Sippewissett salt marsh, Falmouth, MA, United States - SSM-Form-2O | ecosystem: Environmental > Aquatic > Marine > Wetlands > Sediment ...
GCGAGCAGATGTGTTTTGTAGAATTAGAGGATACATATCTACACTAATTAAGAATAACATGCCTGTTATAGGTTCACTTGATACGGCTATTGAAGATGTACCTCCCTTACCCTGAATAGTTACTTTTATTCCTTTATTCTGATTTATTGTATTCCGGTATTTTCAGCTTATCTTTCAGGCCGGCGGTGAAACCGGAACCTCTCCCTGAGTTATTTCGCTTTCAGTCGCCTTTACACGCTCTTCCGTGGTCATCTTAGCAAGGCGCTCAACTTCCTTTACGTCAGGCCCGAGACCATTCGCCACCCGGCTTCCGTAGTCGGGGTCAGCCTTGAAGAAGAGGGCAGTCTGCCTGAACTGGATGCGTTTTTTAGCTGCCGAGAGGTGGGCTACTATATTGTCTGCCAGGTGCTCCCGTGCCTCCTCGGTCATGACGTTGCGGTAGAGGTTGCCTGTCTGCTGCGCTTCAATGAGATCGCCATTCAGGTAGGTTTGGAGTGGAAAGCAGCGAACAAATATATTTAAACGACAATATATATTAATAGAAATAATAAGTGTGCTTATATAGTAAGGGGAGACCGATGGTATCCGGATGGTTCAATCTATCCGCCAGCCAAATGGCAGGTATTGGGTGGATTGAAGCCGTAAAAATAAGGGACATATGCATCCCGTCAACCCACTTTATGCATTTCAGCACCTGACTCATGCACTTCCCAACCCGGTTTATGCTACATGGTCATATTATGCTCGGATTTTATGGCGAAATCTATATGTAGCAGGCCAAATATGCTTAATTTGCATAATTTTGAATGCAAAATATGATTTATTAGATATAATTTGCTGACAGAAATAGAAACACTCTCTACTGGCACCAAACTTATTCGGGCTTTAATACAATTCAATTTACCGAGGCTGAATCATGGAAAGAAAAACATACGGACCTGACACACTCGCCCTGCATTCGGGATTTAAGTACGACCCTGCAACAGGAGCCCATGCCGTACCTATCTATCAAACAGTAGCTTATCGCTTCGAGGATACCGAACATGCTTCGAACCTTTTCGGGCTCAAGGAATTCGGGAACATATACACCCGCCTGACCAACCCGACCACGGATGTCCTGGAAAAAAGGGTTGCAGCTATTGAAGGGGGGACCGGGGCCCTGGCTGTGGCTTCAGGGATGGCGGCAATCTCCATGGCGCTGCTCACCATAACGGAACTCGGGGACGAGATTGTAGCGGCGGACAACCTCTATGGAGGAACATACCAGCTCTTCAACCACACCCTCCCGAAACTGGGGCGGAATGTGAGTTTTGTTGACTCCACAAAGCCGGAAGAGTTCGGAAAAGCGATCACTGAAAAGACAAGGGCAATTTATGCCGAGACAATTGGCAACCCCAAGCTTGATGTGCCTGACCTTGAAGCCATCGCGGAAATTGCCCATGAGGCGGGAATCCCCTTAATCGTGGACAACACGGCAGGGATCGGGCTTATCAGGCCAATCGATTTCGGGGCTGATATAGTTGTCATGTCCGCGACCAAGTTCCTGGGCGGGCACGGGACTTCCCTGGGAGGGATCATCGTTGATTCCGGGAAGTTCGGCTGGAATTCCGGGAAGTTCCCGGGCTTCACGGAGCCTGACCCGAGTTATCACGGGCTAAGGTACTGGGATGCTTTCGGGAACGTGCCGGATATCGGGAATGTAGCCTTCATAATCAAGGCCCGGGTAGAACTCCTGAGGGACTTCGGACCAACCCTGAGTCCCTTTAACGCCTTCCTCTTCCTGCAGGGCCTGGAAACCCTCTCCCTGCGGGTAAAGCGGCACAGTGAAAACACCCTGAAGGTTGCACAGTTTCTAAAAGGACACCCTGCGGTTTCCTGGGTCAATTACCCGGAGCTTTCGGAGCACCCGAGCCATGCTCTGGCTTCCAGGTACCTTAAAGGTGGCTATGGGGCTTTACTTGGTTTCGGGATAAAGGGAGGAATGGATGCCGGCAGGAAATTCATTGAGAGTGTGGAGCTGCTTTCCCATGTCGCAAACATCGGGGACGCAAAAAGCCTTGTTGTCCACCCTGCTTCCACGACCCACCAGCAGCTTACCCCTGAAGAGAGGGCAGCCACCGGAGTAACTGACGATTTCATCCGGATGTCCGTGGGGCTCGAGGACGTTGAAGACATTATCCGGGATATTGAACAGGCGCTGGCAAAGTCTCAGGAGAAATAACACAGCAGGAATCGGCAGAAATAAAACCTGACATGAGATCCGAACGTGATGCCTGGAAGAGATGATCACTGGAAGAGATGATCAGGGCTGAAGTAAAAAGGAGGTTTAACTGTGAAAAGAGAATCCGTAGGCACTGTTGAGACCCGGTATTGCCGGTTTGAGGACGGGCTGCTGCTTGAAGGTGGGGGCAGGCTCAAAGAGCTGACGCTTGCCTACGAAACTTACGGGCGCCTGGACCGGGAGAAAAGTAATGCTATCCTGGTCTGCCATGCCCTTACCGGGGATGGCCATGCTGCGGGCTGGCATGACGGGGATAAGAAGCCCGGGTGGTGGGACAGCATCATAGGGTCCGGAAAAGCCCTGGATACGGAGAAGTATTTCGTGGTCTGTTCCAACGTTCTCGGGGGCTGCAAAGGTTCCACGGGACCGGCTTCGGTCAACCCGGTGACAGGAATGGCTTATGGCATGGATTTTCCCGTGATCACCATCGGGGATATGGTACATGCCCAGAAAAAACTGGTCGAACACCTGGGGATCTCCCGGCTTTTTGCGGTTGTGGGAGGTTCCATGGGAGGGATGCAGGTTTTGCAGTGGGCGGTTTCGTATCCGGATATGGTGGAAAAAGCCGTTGCAATTGCGACCACGGCTTCTTCTTCTGCCCAGCAGATCGCCTTTAACGAGGTCGGAAGGCTTGCAATTCTCTCGGACCCGGAATGGAAAGGCGGGAACTACCCTGCAGAGGCTCCTCCGGCTCACGGGCTGGCCATTGCCCGGATGATCGGGCATATTACCTACCTGAGTGACGAGTCCATGCACCGGAAGTTTGGCAGGGAACTGCAGGACAAGGAGGAATATGCTTTTGATTTTTCCCGGGACTTTGCGGTGCAGAGCTACCTGCACCACCAGGGCAGTTCCTTTACCGGACGCTTTGACGCAAACTCCTATCTCTACATCACAAAGGCAGTGGATTACTTCGACCTTTCCAGGAATTCTTCCCTGATTGAAGGTTTCGAGGGTGTAAAGGCATCTTTCCTGGTAATTGCAGTAAGTTCGGACTGGCTCTATCCCCCCTACCAGTCAAAGGCGGTAGTCTCGGCCCTGAGCGCTGCTGATGCGGAGGTCACTTACCGGGAAATCGAGTCCCATTACGGGCATGATGCCTTTTTGCTTGAAGCCGGGCAGCTGAATTACATTCTCCACAATTTCCTCTCAAAGCTCTGTGTTTCCGAAGTCATGACAGAGGATGTAATTACCATAGGTGAAGGAAGCAGTATCGAAGATGCGGCATGCACAATGTTCAGGGAAGGGATTACCCATTTGCCTGTGGTTTCGGAAAAACCGGGTAATTCAGAAGAAAAAAAACTTGTGGGGATCGTAACCGCCTGGGACATCACCAGGGCTTTTGCTTTAAAATTCCGGACCCTTGACGAGATTATGACAAAAAAAGTTATCACGGCAAGCCCTGAGGAGCCTGTTGAAACTGTGGCCGGGAAAATGGATTCCCACAGGATTTCGGCTCTGCCGGTAGTTAATGGGGAGGGAAGGCTCCTCGGAATCGTGGGGGATGAGGTTATAAGTCGGTTTATAAGCAGTTTTTAAGGTCTTTTCTTTTCATTTTTTACTTTCGTTTTCTCTTTCTTTTTTTTTTCTTTTCGTTTTCTCTTCGTTTTCTCTTCATATTTTTCTTTCTTTTCATTTTCTTTTCATTTTCTCTTCATTTTCTCTTCATTTTCTCTTCATTTTCTCTTCATTTTCTCTTCATATTTTTCTTTCAGTTTTCAGGCCTGAGGAGCCTATCCAGAGCTCCCTCATCGTTTCCCTGATTTCTTCTATTTTCCTTATGTTTTCTTCATCGTTGATTATGTCGAGTTCGTCGAAAGATTCAAGGGCAACTTTGGCTGCGATCGAGGCATCGTTCAGGTACTTTTTGCCGGAATCACTCAAGATGGTCTGGAGGGCTGAAGTGGCCTGGAAAACGGCATTTTCCATCTCTTCTTCCCCGGCGCTCTTTCCTATTTCTTCAATGGAATCGGCAATGCTTCCTACTGCGCTTTGCATGTTCTCTGCCATTGCCGCAACGGCGAGTTCTTCCAGCATTAGTTCGATTCCCACCGCAGCCGATTCCAGCTTTTGCTGGGCTGCGATTTTTCCCGTGTCTCCAAGGCAGGAAATGCAGGTCGCGGTGTTTTCCGATACGTCGGGAAATCTCATCCTGGCAACCGATTTCCCGATTTCCCCAAGCCCGATTGCAACGGCAATCGTTTCCCTTTCCCCGTTCCTGAGAGCTGCCGAATTTCCGCTCTTTCCAAGTACCGAAGCGGCAAGTTTGGCAACTACTTCCATCTGCTGTTCCGCAGCAGCTTTTCCGATGGTCCCGAAAGAGAGCAGGATACTGATAGTTGTGCTTTCTGTTTTCTTTTCCACGGAACTCTGTAAGATCCGCTCCAGGGCCCTGATGGAATTTACGGCAGCATTTTCCATACCCCGCATGGTGGCGGCTTTACCGATGGCCTTTATGGAATTGACCGCCCTTTCTGCCTCCGGCTCTTTACTCTCATTGAGATAAACCGTCCCGGTTTCGCTCAAAAAATCGAGGGCCTGGCGCACCCCTTCATCAAAGTTCTCATCAATAGACGCCAGTCCCAGCTTTAGCATCTTTTCTTCTTCTTTTGAAAGCATGACCTTTAACCTCCTTCCGACTACTTTCAGTTCTTTTTATCTCAGCAAAACTTAATTTACAGAACTCAATCTACAAGGCGCCCTTCCGAAAAATGATATATGTAATAAAGAACCAGGAAAACAAGAACTGCAAGCACCGCTTTGAAGTCTATTTTCTTCAAAAAATCCATAACTATCAAATCTCCCCATATTTTCTGTTATATCCCTTTATTTTGCACTACCGGATGTTCCTTAATAACTTTATGGCATCCCTTGTTCAAATATCTTCAGGTAACGTATTTTCGGGCAGGAATATTCCGGGAAATATATTCTAAAAAAATATTCTAGAAATAAATATTCTAGAAAAAAAGTAGTTCATCCTTCGTTATTCATTTGGTTTTGAGGAAAAAGAAATGACTGACCGACTCTAAATCCTTAATTCTATCTCTTGGAACCGGAATTAGGAGTCCCATATCGTTTTTGTCCACGGGCGCCGAAGGCTGCCGGCTTTTTCCATAGTAAATGAGAAAAGACAAAAAAGAGAATTAAAAAGAAGTGAGAAGCTCCGCCAGCAAGCTGTCAGGGTATTTTTTTTTAACATTTGATCGAAGATCCATTAAAACGTTAATATATTTCTTAAGTATGCGGAAAAATAAAAAACTAATATGCAGGCCTGAAAGCTTTTTTCCGGAATCTTATCTACCTTCGTGTCGAGCTGTTTTGCTGAGCTTTGCAAAAGGCTGTACTATCTAGAGAGACTTTTGCATGCGATTTTGTGTTAAGGGATCTATGTAAAGGAGCTCTTCTGTGACGGGTGACCTGTGTAGATATCCCCTCTGTGCAGGCATCTTCGGCTGTCCAGCCCTAAAGAATAGCTACAGGGGCTGAATAGCTACGGGTGATACAGGCATAGCTACGGAGATTATAAGAATAACTGAAATGAACTTACCCCTGATCCCTTTGGGATTATCTCTTTGCTCTTTGCTCTTACCGGGTTTTCACCGGAGATACTCTCAGGCTATTGCCCCGGCGGAAAAGTGATATATGTAATATAGAATTGCAAATACAAGTACTGCAAGGACTGGTTTGAAGTCCATAAATGTGATCCTCCTTTTTTCTGGAAGTGTTTATCAGGCTATGGCGCCAGCGGAAAAGTGGTAGATAAAGTAAAGAATACAAAATACCAATAACGCAAGGATTGGCTTGAAGTCCATAATTGTGATCCTCCTTTTGAAACTATCAAGAAAAATCCGTTTTGTCAGGTAAAAATAGTAGAGAGGAGCAGGTATATAAAAATGCCGTTTTTGTGCCGCTATTGATTCCTTTTCCGGGGTTTTCAGGGCATTTGCAGTTCTTATGCCTTGCTTCCTTTAAGGGCTAAATACTTGCGTTATTTTTCAGTAAGTGAGCTTGAAAAAACGGAGCTTTATAACCGGGAAAGGGACTCCAGCACTTATTTTCTAAAAGAAATTTTATATATATTCCAGCAGGATAATTTATGGGGGATTAATCATAGCTAGAGATCTCTTGAGTATACGTTTTATTTCTCTGATATTGCTCGGACTCCTTCTATTCGCTGCGGGCTGTGTGGAGGAAGGTGCTGAGGAGGGAGAGGAAACAGCTGAAGTTGATGAGGCAGGGGAAACTTCCCCTCCTGCTGACTGGCGGGACTATGAACTTGTGGACACCCGGACAGGGGAGACTTTCAGGGTGAGCGATTTCAAGGGGAAGCCCGTTTTGCTCGAGACCTTTGCGGTCTGGTGCCCTACCTGCCTGAAACAGCAGCAGGAGGTCAAGAAGATGGTGGCTGAAGGAGGTAAGGGGGTAATCCACATTTCCCTGGACGTGGACCCTAATGAGGATGAGGAAATCGTAAGAAACCATATGGAAAGCAACGGCTTTAAATGGTACTCGGCGGTGGCTCCCCCGGAAATGACCCCGGATCTTATAGACGAGTTCGGGATAACGGTTGTAAACGCTCCTGCGGCTCCTGTGATACTTGTCTGCGAAGACCAGTCCGCCCGCCTGCTTGAGCAAAGGGGAGTAAAACCGGTAGCCCTTCTGGAAGAAGAGATTGAGAAAGGCTGCTAATAAGCTGGTTGCAGTTGGTGTTGATTATCGAGAATTAAATGTTGAAGTTTTCGGGAGCTGTAATGCCAGATAAACGGTAAGCTTTGGATTGCATGGAGAGTTTTAATAAGGAAGTATTGGCAGGAAATTTGGGAATTTCCTGTGTTAAAGGGGGAGCACTAAACGATAAATTATTTGCTGGAGATATCCAGGGCTTTTGTACTTGGACTGCTGACCCCTTTGACAGCTGTCTGCGTTATTCCTCTCTACCCTGGATTTTTGGCATACCTTTCGAACCAGCTGGGCAAGAGTCCCGGAGCGGAAGGAGAAGAACGCAGCCGAAAAATGCTGGTTTTATTCGGGCTGATCATAACAGCAGGAGTCATTACCTTTATGCTCATCCTGGGATTCGTCTTCACAACTATTTTGCAGGTTTCTCTTACAAGAGTTATCGGCGTTGTGTCTCCCATAGCATTCGGGATCCTTATCTTTATCAGCCTCATCCTTATCTTCGACGTGGACGTTGCAAAGTACGTCCCCAGGGGCCGGGCTCCCAGGGTCGGGAACCCTTATGTTACTGCTTTTCTCTACGGCTTTTTTTTCGGGGCAATCGTGGTCCCATGCCAGCCTGCATTTATCGCGACCCTGTTTGCAATTGCGGTATCAAGCCCGGCTTTCGGAGTAAATATGCTTCGTTTTCTCTTTTTCGGCCTGGGAATAGGCTTTCCCCTATTGCTTTTCTCAGCCGTTTCCGCCCGGTCGAGCAGGCAGATCATCGGGTTCCTTGTCAAAAACAGGAGGAAAATCAACCTGCTTACCGGGGTTGTCATGCTGGTGGTTTCCGTCTACTATCTGCTGTTCGTGTTCAGGATATTCGGGTGAGGTGTTTTCAGGAAAGGTTTGCAGGCATAAGATCAGGCAAATGAGGTCAGGAAAGCAAAATCAGGCAAATGAGGTCAGGAAAGTAAAATCAAGCAAATGAGGTCAGGAAAGTAAAATCAAGCAAATGAGGTCAGGAAAGTTAAATCAGGCAAATGAGGTCAGGAAAGCAAAATCAGGCAAAGTGGTACAGGGAAAATTAAGGTCCGGGAAAACGTAAACTTCATTATTTTCATTCACGGGGGGATTATGAATGCTTATGCAAAGGGACAGGAGGCTCGGGATGGTGTTGATGTTTGTGCTTATCCTTGCAGGCATCCTGAGCAGTTGCTGCATCGAAACTGGGGAAGAGGAAGTAATAGGTACGACTCCGGAAGGGCAGGAAATCAGGGTCAGCCCGGACGGGGAGAAGTTCATCGTAGAACCGGATAAACTGGTTTCCGGTGGACCTCCGAAAGACGGGATCCCGTCAATTGATTCTCCTAAATACGTGAGCGTGGAGGAGGCTGATGCCTGGATCCGGGACGACGAACTGGTGCTTGCAATCATCTACATGGATGTAAACAGGGTCTACCCGCTCCAGATTATGGTCTGGCACGAGATCGTAAACGATGAAATTGCGGGAGATCCGATCCTGATCACATACTGCCCTCTCTGCGGCTCGGGGATTGCTTATGAGCGTACGTTGGACGGGGAGGCCTTTGAGTTCGGAGTCTCGGGAAAACTCTACAATTCAAACCTGGTAATGTACGACCGGAAGACCGACTCTTACTGGACCCAGATCGACGGGCTTGCGATTGTCGGGGAAATGACCGGCACCAGGCTGAATCCGATCTCAGTTGACACGGTGGTCTGGAGGGACTGGAAAGTAGCCCACCCGGATTCCGAAGTCCTGAGCCAGGACACGGGTTTTGACCGGCCTTACGGACGGGACCCCTACGGGAACTATTACGAGGACAGCTTCCTCTTCTTCCCCGTGGAAAACGAAGACGACAGCGGGGTGCACCCGAAAACCGTGATCTTCGGGATCGAAGTCGACGGGGCTTTCAAAGCCTACCGCGAAAGCGACCTGATTGAAGAGGGGGTTATCGAGGACACCGTGAACGGCGTACCAATTAAAGTCGAAAGGGATGAAGCAGGCATCGTGACTGTCACGAACCTGGATACCGGGGAAGAAATTGTAAAGGAGAGACTTCTGGTTCGCCTGGTACGCGTTTCACCCAGAAACCGAACTGTATGAGGCTGAATGAAATCGTATGATTCCATATGATTCCATATGATTCCGGTTATTTGAGTCAGTTTATTTGAGTCAGTTTATTTGAGTCAGTTTATTTGAGTCAGTTTATTTGAGTCAGTTTATTTGAGTCAGTTTATTTGTGGCCGGTAATTTGAATCCGGTAATTTGAATGGAGGGTTTGTGTCTATGAAACGAATGGTTCATACTCTATATGTCTTGATTTGCATTGCTGTACTTTTATTCGCATCCGGTTGTGCGGAAGAAGAAGAGGATGAAGGAATAGAGCCGGTTCCTGAAGACATCCCGCTTCCTGAAGAAACTCCGGCTCCTCCGGCTCCTGAAACTGAAGATGCCGGGGAAGCCGGGGAAGGCGCTGAAGGTGTCGATGGTGGAGAAATAAGTGTTGAAGTGCTTGAAGCCCCTGCATCCGTAGAAGCAGGGCAGAATTTTCAGGTCCGATGGCAGGTAAATAGCCCTGTTGAAACGGAAATTCCACATACTGCTGTTCACTACGGCCCCGAACCCGTAAGCGGGGAGCCGACCCTTGAAAGTTACCCCTTTCTGACCGTCCCGAAAAACGGGACTATCCCTGCAGAATTTGAAGACACGCTGCTGATTGAAGATGCAGGTACGGTGTATTTTAGAGCCCATGCAATTATTGACGAAATCAATTACTGGTCTGATGAACAGAGCATAGAAGTTCTTGAATCAGGACTCGAACCGGGGCTTGAACCGGAGCCTGAACCGGAACTTGATAATGGATCCGAAGGAGTTTCAGGCGGGGCTCCGGGAGTCGAGGTGCTGGACTATCCCGCGAGCGTTGAGAGCGGGGAATACTTTATCATCAGCTGGGAGGTTACTGGCGGAGCTTCCGGAGAAATAAGTGAGACAGCAATTATAAGCGGGTCCGAAAGCGGGAATGAAAGCCTGGCTGACTATCCGACAAAAAGCTCTCCCCAGGGCGGCACCACTCCAAAAGAATTCGAGTTCAGGCTGAGGGCTCCCATTTCCGGAGACATCTATTTCAGGGCTTATGCTGTGGTGGATGATACCGAGGTCTTCTCACCCGAGTACGAGATTTCTGTAAGCGAGGCTACAGGCTCTTCCGGGTATTGACCGGTTGACGGATTGAGGATCAAGCGGTTGACGGTTAATAGACAACTGCTTGATCGATATATAGCAACTCTGGGACCATTAATTTATCAAGATGCAGGAGAAAAGCAAGCATTTCAAGCGCTCTCCGGTAGAGCAGGACTCATTCAGGTGCGAACTTATCAGTTTCAGGGAAGCCTGCAGGCTTTCCGGGCTGCTCACCCGGAAAATCAAGGATTCGGGCTTCCAGCCTGACCTGATAGTAGCCATAGGGAGGGGAGGCTATGTGCCGGCGAGGATGGTTGCGGATTTTCTCCTTTTCAATGACCTTACCTCCATGAAAATCGAGCACTACACCCGGGCTGCGGATATGCAGGAAGAAGCCCGGATCAAATTTCCCATCTCCGTGGACATAAGCGGGAAAAAAGTTCTCATCGTGGACGACGTTACAGATACCGGGGAGACCCTTTGCCTTGCCGTGGACTATGTGCAGAGCCTGAACCCCTCAGAAATCAGGACCGCAGTTCTCCAGCATAAAATCTGTTCTGTCTTCACCCCGGATTTTTACGCACAAAAAATTGTCAAATGGCGCTGGATCATCTATCCCTGGGCCCGCTATGAAGACCTGGCAGGGTTTGCGGAAAAGGTTATTGGAGGCCGGACTCTGGACCTTGCCGGGATCATAGCCGGGTTTAAGGAAAGGTACGAGATTGAAATAGGGGAAGAAGAGCTTCTTGAAATTCTGGCTGACCTGGTTGGGAGGGGAGAGCTTGAGAGGATTGAAGGGAAAAAGCCGGAGTGGAGGGTTTTAGGGAGATAACCGGTATACGATATAATTTCTGGACTTATCTGTCATTTCTCATAATGAGGTTTTTATTTAGCAGTAAGTACATTTTAAGTGTTCAATCTTTAAAACAGTTATTTGGCTTTTCATAAAATTTATCCTGTACAGGAACCTGTAGTGGCCAGCTCTCAACCTCAAGAGTTCTTCCTTGCTCTCGATAATTCTCTTTGCTTCTGGAGGTACAGGGTCAGTTGTCAGCTTTTTGATGATTTCCATGGTCCTGTAGTCCGTTTGCAGGTTGGATTTTTCCAGGAAGGATTGAGAGTCTTCATCAAGAAAAATTTCAAATATGTCTGACTCGTGGTCTTTCTTTAAGCCCATTTCTTCTTCTAATTTTTTCAGGGATTTCAGTTTCCCTTTTGTTTCATTTTTAAAACTTGCTTTTAGGAGTTCACTTTCTTCCCAGGTAAGTATGGTATCTATATCAACCATATGCTCCCTTATTTCCCCAAGCTGTTTTTTGATGAAATTAAGTTCTTCCATAACCTTTTTCTCAAACTCCGGAGTTCCCATACTTAAATGTTGAATTGTCTGTTATATATAGATATCTTCAAAATCTTGCAATGATATTCAGCTCTATAAATTCCGATTTTTCAACTCCATGATTGTGTTTTCAATGAGATGGCTCCTATTTTGCGTCAATCTCTGGTCACTTTTCGTTCGGTCTTCGTTTCTAGCTCTGGTTTTGCCGGGGTCAAAAGTGTCACCATGGTTTTTCAGGGATTTCGATATAATGAAAATTTTTCGTAATGTTTAAAACCTTTTAATATGCTAATATAATATAATATGCGGACATTTACCGATATTTCGTTTTTATCTCTTTAGTGCTGATTTTTATTACCTGTCAGTCTATCTTTATCACTTTCTTGTTTATCCCTGAAATAAGTAGATACATAAAAAATGTTTGATCAAGCGATTCAATTACACTGCTTCGCCGGAGAACAATTATGGAATCATTGTTAGGAAACATCGACATCATACTTGGGGTCTCTATTCTTCTTCTTTCCATATTCCACAAATTTGCGGTTCCTTCGGTGCTGGGTTTCCTTGTAACCGGCATGCTTTTGGGGCCTTATGGACTGGGACTGATTGGAGAGACTCAGGGAGTGGAAATCCTTGCGGAGTTTGGGGTCATCTTCCTGCTATTTATTATTGGGGTTGAACTTTCCATCAAGGAACTCTGGGAGATAAAAAAGACCGTACTTGCAGGCGGTTCTCTCCAGATCCTTCTGACAATTTTACTGGTTTTCCTGTTATGTACGCAGATGGGTTTCAGCAGGGCAAGTTCGGTGTTCATAGGTTTTCTTATTTCCCTGAGCAGTACTGCAATAGTGCTCAAAATCCTTCAGGAAAAGTCCGAGGTCTACAGCCCCCACGGGCGGACCTCGCTTGCAGTTCTTATCTTCCAGGACATCATTATCGTGCCCATGATCCTTGTCACACCTCTGCTGGCAGGGGTCTCGCAAGAACTTACAGGCTCACTTTCTACCCTCCTCTTTAAAGGGGTAGGGATCATCCTTTTAGTCATTCTGAGTGCCCGCTATATTGTTCCCAGGCTGCTCTATTACGTTGCAAGTACCCGCAGCAGGGAATTGTTCCTTCTAAGCGTTATTTTCATCTGCCTTTCAACGGCCCTCCTGACTTCCAGTGCAGGGCTATCCCTTGCTCTTGGGGCTTTTCTGGCAGGACTGGTCATTTCCGAATCCGAATACAGCCAGCAGACCACGGGTTACATCATGCCTTTTAAAGATGTCTTCATGAGTTTTTTTTTCGTGTCCATCGGCATGCTTCTGGATGTGCAGTATTTCCTTGAAAATCCCCATGTCTTCATCCTGATGGCTTTTGCCGTCGTCTTCCTGAAAGCACTTTCCGGATCCATTGCAACCTTTTTACTCGGCTATCCTCTCCGCACCACCCTGCTCACGGGGCTTGCCTTATCCCAGGTGGGGGAGTTCTCCTTCGTCCTTTCGAAGTTCGGCCTGGAATTCAATCTTCTGGACCAAAACACTTACCAGACTTTCCTTGCCGTTTCCATACTCACGATGGGCATCACCCCCTTTGTTATAAACGGGTCTCCCGGAGTTGTGGACTTCTTCCTCAGGAAGGTTTCCAACAAGAAACTGGTGCATGGGCTCTATTCCAATAGACTGCACTCTGACAAACGGCATTTAGACAAGCTGCACTCTGACAAACTGCATTTCGGCAAGTTGCACCCTGACAAACTGCATTTCGGCAAGTTGCACCCTGACAAACTGCATTCCGATAAATCGTACCCTGGTTCCGGGAAAATTGAGGCTGGTGAAGAGCTCAAGCTTAACGACCACCTCATAATTGTCGGGTATGGTTTTAACGGCAGGACAGTTTCAAAAGCAGCAAAAACCGCGGGTATTCCCTATATAATTATAGAAATAAACCCTGAAATAGTCCGTCGGGAAAAAGCCAGAGGGGAACGGATCTACTATGGGGACGCCACTTACGAAGCTGTAATGGAACATGCCGGAATAAGGGATGCACGTATTCTTGTTATTGGGATTTCAGACCCTGCTGCCACCAGGAAGGCCGTGAAAATGGTAAAACACCTGAACCCTAAAATCCATATCATTGCAAGGACCCGCTACCTGCGCGAAATGGAACCTCTGTATGCACTGGGCGCGGATGAAATCATCCCCGAAGAATACGAGACTTCAGTTGAGGTTTTTGTCCGCCTCCTTGAAAAGTACCTTGTTCCCGGAGAAGATATTGAGAAATTAGTTAGAGAAATTCGGGCTGACGGCTATGGGATGTTGCGAAAACTCTCCGACGGAAAACCCGTCAAATTCAACATCAGAAAAGACCTCCCCGGGCTGGAAGTTACTGTCATCAGAGTACACGAGGGTTCCGAAATTGCCGGAAAAACCCTCTCAGACATGGAACTCCGGAAAAAGCACGGAGTCACCGTCCTTTCGGTTCGCAGAGGCTCTGACATGATACACGTCCCCGATGGATGTTCGCTGATTCAGGCAGACGATGTCTGTATCCTGCTCGGGAAACCTCGCAACCTGCACGATATCAGGAGGTTTTTTGAATGAGTTCCGAAGGTGAAAAAGTAGAAGGTAAAAAGGGTTCTCCCTCCCTCTTCGGTTGATATTGTTTTCGTTAGTCAAGGAACTGGTTAGTCCGGGAAACCTTTAATTTGACCGATCTCATCTGACCCGGGAAACCTTTTTTTCCACGGAGAGATTCGAAAGCCTCCGCCAGCTTGCCTGGCGGCCCTCACAAAAAATAGAGGTGCTAAAAAAAGTAAAAAAGAAATCAAAATTAATGTTCTTTTATTTGTGTTTAAAATTCTCGGTTTTGTCTTTTCTTCTTTTTAATCTCTTTAAACTTTTCTTTTGTAAATGCCGGGCTCCTTCGTCGCCCGTGAGCAAGAACGACGCGATAAAGCTATTCATGGTTGTACGGGGGTATATTTCAGGACTTTTTCCGGTTCTACGGGGTCATGGTTCGGAATTTAGGGCAGTAATTGCTTTTATTCGACTTAATAACATCAACTGAATAATGCAGGACTATCAAAAAAAAGTAGAAGGTAAAAAGTAAATTCAGGTCATAAGCAAATTTCGGTCATCCGGATAAATTATCTCCAGATAACGTCCGCCTGCTTTTTTCCCGGAATCTTTTTAAATTTATATTTCGGGTATCCCACAAGCATTGGATATTGGGGGATATAGCCTTCGGGAAGCCCCAGGGCTTCTTTTAAGGGCTGTGACTCCATCGCTCCAAGCTGCAAAAGCCCGGCCCAGCAGGTGCCAAGGTCAAAAGAGGGAGCCATCAGGTCAAAGGTGCTCAGGGCTATGATGCTGTCGGTGTATGCAAGCAGGTTTTCGGCGTAAGCGTATACCAGGCAGGGAGCTCCCCGGCAGATGGGGTCGATGCCGGCGTCCCAGAGGCCAACAAGGGCTGGAAAGGCTTTTTTCAGTGGATGTTCGGCTTCTTCGTTTTCTGCCATCATGCGCATCCAGTCGATCGTAAGTTCTGCAAGTTTCCTGATCTCTTCAGGGTCGCTTATCACAAGCCACTTCAAGGGCTGGACGTTCATGCCTGAAGGAGCAAAGCGGACTGATTCCAGTATCCCGGCTATCTTTTCTTTCTCGACCGGCTTGTCCTTGAAGACCCTTATCGAGCGTCTGCTCTGTACATATTTCGTGAAAACTTCGGGACTTAGCTGCGTGGTGTCCGATATATCGTTTTCCGGAGGGAATGTCTCGTAATTTCCCCGGATTGCGTCTGCCGGGCAGGCAGCTTCACAGTGTCCGCAGCGGGAGCAAAAGGGCTCATTTTCAGTGGGGAGGGTCGGATAGCCGTCCTCACCGGGCATAATTATGTGCACGGGACAGATCTCGGAACAGGTCCCGCAGGCTGTGCACTTTTCCAGGTCAAAAGAAATCAGGCTCATATCAGGTACCTCACTGATAAGGTTATTTCTCCTGAATTGATGATATAGTTAACTTTCAAAATGAGATGTGGAAATCAAAATGGAACCAAATGAACCGGAACGAAGTGAAATAAAATGAAATGAACTGGAACGAAACGAAATGGTATGAAATGAAATGAAATGAAATGAAATGAAAGAAAACGAAATGATATGAAATGAAATGAAAGAAAACGAAATGATATGAAATGAAAGAAAACGAAACGAGATAATATGATATTATGATATTATGATATGATATGAGGTGAAATGGAGATGGGGCATCTGATTTTGGGGTGTGTTGGGAAGTTGAAGGGGGTAGGAGATTGGGGAATTTTGAATCAAAAAGAGTATTCCTCAGATGCCCAAGTTATAATAGGACTGCAAATTATATAAGGCTGGGGAAATAACGATTGTTTAGCTCACTTTACAGCAGTACTGTATATATATCCTCCAAAATGGCAGTACTGTATATATATCCTCCAAAATGGCAGTACTGCACTCTTTTCTTATATTTTATCTTGTTTTTCAAAAACTTCTTTTTTGATTTACTTTCCACATCTCGTTTGTGAGGGCGAAAATAAATAAAAAAAAGGAAAATGAAATTAAGGAACTAAAAATAGAGTAAAATGAAATTAAGGAAATATAAAAAAGGAAAATGAATGTAAGGAACTAAAAATAGAGTAAAATGAAATTAATGAACTAAAAATGGAGGAAATTAGTGAGAGGGGAGATGAAGGGTCTTAAAACCCTCACATAACGCTTTCGGCAACCAGTTCCTGATCCCCTCCCGAGAAGACTCTGGATACGCGGACTTTCCAGTTTCCGTTTTTCATTTTTCCACCTTCGGCTTTTTCGTCTTCATTTCTGCCGTTTTCGGCCTGGATCAGGTTGTAGCACTGGGAGGTTTTGCCCCTGGTTTTGGAGGAGCAGATTGTACCTGCGTTTACCACAAGCATGTTGTTGAGGTTCCAGACCCAGGGGATGTGGCAGTGTCCGCAGAGAACGAGGTTCACCTTGCAGCTGTTCAGGAGGTTGAGGACGTCTCCTGCGTCCACCAGGACGGTATTTTCCCTGCCTGCAAGGGGGATGGGGACCAGGTGGTGGTGCAGGGCAAAGACCTTGAAATCGTCTCCGGAAAAAGCTTCCTTTATCCACCCGTAATTTTCCCTTCCCACATGCCCTTCGTCAAGGTCGGGCTGGGAAGAGTCAGCTCCGACAACAGTAACGTCCCCGAGCCTGTGTGTGGAAAAGCGGTCCTCAAAGAGGTCCTCGAAATGGAGGTATCCGGCGTTTTTCGAATCGTGGTTTCCGGGAACAAGGACCTTGTTTTTACATTCGATCCTGTCTATGAACTGTTTTACCCCGTCGTATTCGGCGGAAAACCCGTTTTCCGTAAGGTCTCCCGTAACTACAAGGATGTCCGGGGATAGCCTGTTTATACTCTCAACCATCGAATCCGCGATTTCCGGTACAAAGTACGATTCTGAAAAGTGTATGTCTGAAAGGTGTACGATCTGTATAATTTCTCATTCCTTCTTTCTGAAATTATAATATTGGTTTTATTCAAGGGGTCGAATTCCTTCCATGTTATATATAGGTATCCTGCATAAATTGCATATTTGTCTTTATCTAATTATAAATCATTAAAAATACATACTTATATTGAGGGGTATAAAGGAATTTGCTGGCATGTCTTAAATTTAAATTCATTACAAAACAGAGTCCTTGGGCCTGATCAGGGACTTCAGGCCTTTTTCCTTCCTTCTTTTTATAAATCATTTCCGGGTGCGCGGGGATTGGATAGTTTAGGGTGTGTGGCAAAGGTCTGATACATGATATTGATGCAGTTGCTGATTCAGGTATTGATACTGACACCGATGACACCGATGACACCGATGATACCGATTCATATTCCGATTCATATTCCGATTCATATTCCGATTCATATTCCGATTCTGATACCGATGCTGATGCGAAATATTAAATATAAATGTTATATATAATTAACATTAAGTTTAATCAACTAAACAAAATGTTAATTTTGGTTAATCTGAAGATTATGGTAATATGAGGAGGAGAAAAACATGGTTGAGATGGCTTTTCCCTTGATACCGGTATTGATAGTTACATTGTTTGTTATTTTTGTCTGGAGTTTGTGGAGGAAAAACCAGGAGAAGAAGGCAGGCTTTGCGGTTGTGGACGAGCGAACGGCGCGAAATGATGGGAAGGCTGCCCGTATAACGGTAATGTCTACGGGATATTTCATGCTGGGTCTCCTGTATTATGTTTTCATTTCTGAAAATTTAGACCTGGGCCTTCCGATTCTTGAAGCCGCCTGGGCACTCATTATAGCGGTGCTCTTCAATAGTGTAATGTACCTTGGCCTGCGCTGGTACTTTGAAAGAAAAGTGGATTTAGTATGAGAACAAGAATGAAAGAACTCAGGGCCAGATATAACCTGACCCAGGCGGACCTGGCGAAAATGGTGGGAGTGAGAAGGGAAACCATTCATTTCATGGAGAAAGGGAATTACAACCCTTCACTGAAATTAGCCCACGATGTTGCAAAATCGCTAAAAACCACAATAGACGAACTCTTTATTTTTGATGACTGATTCATCCCGTGATCATATATTCAGGGTTCAATCACCGGGGCGGTTCAATATGGACCTTTCAAGAAAACTGTTGATCGTTCAATAAAATGAACGATCTTTCGATGTATTGAATGATCTGTATTCAACTACTATATGAGAAACTGCCAGCCAATAATTTGTGAGATATCGGCGGCTAATCATTTGTGCGAAACCGCCAGCTGGACGCCGATTGCAGTAAAGATCCCTGCTTTTCCCCAGTTAATGTACTTCCCGATCCCGGGCCTTTCCAGAATTTTATTCCCGATGGTTCCGGCAAAGACGGAAATTATTGAAAAGATAAGCCAGGCCTGGACCATGAATACTATTCCCAGCAGTATCATCTGTGTGGGCACGCTGCCCGCCTCCAGGTTTACAAACTGGGGCAGGAAAGCCAGGAAGAAAAGTGCAACTTTAGGGTTCAGGACGTTCATGAAAATCCCCTTCTTGTAAAGAGCCCGGGCGTCGCTTATCTGGGCCGGGCCCGAGGATAAGACCCTGTCGCCTTCCCTGAGGGCCTGCCATGCGAGATAGAGTAAGTAAGCAGCTCCTATGTACTTTAATGCTGTAAAAGCCAGGGCGGACTGGTACACGATGGCAGAAACCCCAAGGGCTGCTGCGGTAGTATGAACCAGCACTCCTGTACAGAGACCGGATGCAGTAGCAATCCCTGCAATTTTCCCCTGGGAAATGCTCTGGGTGAGCACGAATAGAATATCAGGGCCGGGCAGGAAGGTAAGTGCGGCAGATGCTGCAATAAAATAGATTAACTGTGATGCTTCTATCAATTTTTCTCACTTCTTTTTATTTTATAGCCGTTATTAAGAATGAGATCTAACTTATTATAATAAAGAGTATCTAAACCGGGTTTCCAGTTTCCGGAGTTGCCATACCCTTTATCTCAGCCTGCAAGAATATAAATTAAAAGGAGAAGTATGCCAAGAAAAATAGCTGCCCGCATATCTGTAATGAAAAACAAAAGTATTATAATTAAAAGAATTATCCCCAGCATCTTTTTTTACCGGATTATTTTTCTTAGCTGATTCCTCTTCTTGTTAGATTACTCTACTTAACATTCCTGTTTTTCCGGGATTTTACGGCGTTTTTCAGGCTTCAACGATTACCGAGCCTTCCATCCAGGGGTGGAATATGCAGATATAATCGTAGGTGCCTTCCTCCTTAAATGTGAACGTGAAGGTATCTCCCTCATTCAGGGTATCCGATTCAATTCCTTCACCCACCACATTGTGGACATCAGTATCATAATTAGTCCACCTGACGGTCTGCCCTACCTCAACTGTAAGGGTGTCGGGTATGTACGTGAAGTCCCGGATTTCAACATCGATTATTTCTTCCCCTGCTTCTTCGGCCGGTTCCTGAGCTTCCGTTTCTCCTTTAGTTCCTTCTTCAGCTTCTGTCCCTGTTTCTGTTTCTTCTTCCATTCCGCTTTCTTCATCGTGTCCTGCTTCATCCGCAGGTTCGACCCCTTCTGCTTCCTCTTCCCCTGGTGATGCAGGAGCAGCTTCTTCCGAATCCCCGTAACCTGCACAGCCCGCAGTGAGAAGTACTCCGATAATCGTCAGGAAAATTATTATTAGCTTTTTCATTCTACTCTCCCTCTTTTCATTTCCCCGCTCATTATAATCATTTACTTTTTCCCCCTGACATAATTTTCACTTTCAATCCTAAAACCAGTATGTGAAACTGAGTTCAGTATGTATATTATTCATTTAAAAATATTTAATTGACGTTCTATAATGTTCATAAAATGTCCAAAAATGGAACAATAGTAACTCAACCAGTAACACAATTAGCTACTAATTAGTAACTCAACCAGTAACACAATTAGCTACTAATTAGTAACTCAACCCCCTTCAGAAGTCCGCTTGAGCGAGCGGAGCGAGTGAAACGGACTGTTTACTGTTACGATTTCATCGCAACTAAAAGAAAAATCAAAGATTTTTCTGATGCCGAGCCTCAACTTGGCTGTCGTAGCCAGGCTGCCCCAATCCAGCTGCCCCAATCCAGCTGCCCCAATCCAGCTGGCTCAACCCGGCCGACTCAACCCGGCTAAGACAAATACTTTAATAAAAGGGAAATGACTATTCACCTACGTTTCAGCATGCATGTACGTTTCAGTATGTACTCAGATTTTAGAATTCATTTGCATTACAGCGCCGTTCAAATACTATATCCCCCTATTGGACCGGCATATCGCATTTACATTTAATTTATACTTACCCCAATCAAGGTGTGAATTTATGTCTTTAGCAAATCTCAGAACGCATTATACGACCGACGTAAACCCGGAAAAAATTGAAGACGGTCAGAAGGTAACCCTTGCCGGCTGGGTCCACGAGGTTAGGGACCTCGGAGGGATCTGCTTCGTTGTACTCAGGGACAGGGAAGGAAGGGCTCAGGTCACGCTTGTTAAGAAGAAAATTGACAGGGAACTCTTCAACGCTGCAAGGAAACTCGTGCGCGAGTCAGTGATTTCCGTAACAGGTTCCGTTAAGCTCGAGGAAAAAGCCCCTAACGGGTACGAACTTATCCCCGATGAAATAGTTGTCCTTAACGAGGCAGGCTCTCCGCTGCCCATGGACACAACCGGGAAGGTAGAAGCCGAACTGGACACAAGGCTGGACTCCCGCTTTATCGACCTTAGACGGGTCAAATCAACGGCGGTCTTCAAAATCAGGCACCAGGTCCTCCAGGCAGTCCGTGAGTTCTTTGTTGAAAACAAATTTATCGAGACCTCAACCCCCAAGGTAGTGGCAACTGCTACGGAAGGTGGGACCGCCCTTTTCCCGATCACCTATTTCGACAGGGAAGCATTCCTCAACCAGAGCCCCCAGCTCTTCAAGCAGATCCTTATGGGCGGCGGCTTTGACAGGGTCTTTGAAATCGGGCCCATTTTCAGGGCAGAAGAGCACGACACCCGCAGGCACCTGAACGAAGCAACCTCCATTGACGTCGAGGTAAGCTTTGCCGACCACTTTGACGTAATGGAAATCCTGGAAAACCTGGTCGCACACGTCTATACCCGGGTCATCGAAAACTGCGGCACTGCTCTCGAGGCCCTCGGCGTCGAACTCAAGGTCCCGCAACTCCCCTTCAAGAAGCTGACCTATGATGAAGTCACCGAGATCGTAAATGCCCACTCTGAAGAGAAAATGCAGTGGGGAGACGACCTCAGCACCCAGGGCGAACATGCCGTGGGCAGGTATGTCTATGAGACCACAGGCGAGTCCCACTATTTCATTATCGACTGGCCGACGGAAATCAAGCCCTTCTATGCCATGCCCTACGAGGACAGGCCGGAATACTCCAAATCCTTTGACATGATGCACCGCACCATGGAACTTTCTTCCGGAGCCCAGCGTATCCACATCCCGGATCTGCTCAAGAGCCGGATCGAGTCCCAGGGCCTGAACCCCGACGGTTTCGAGTTCTACCTGAAAGCTTTCGAATACGGGATGCCCCCGCATGCAGGCTGGGGTATGGGATGCGAACGTTTCGTCATGACCATGCTCGGCACCGATAACATCAGGGACACCGTGCTCTTCCCGAGGGACAGGAGAAGACTTTCTCCCTGATTTTTCCCTCAATTTTTCATTTTATGAAGTTCTCTGAAGCTCTTCTTTGAAATTCTTCTCTGAAGCTTTTCTCTGAAGCTCTTCTTTGAAGTTTTTCTCTGAAGCTTTTCTCTGAAGTTCTTCTCTGAAGCTTTTCTCTGAAGTTCTTCTTTGAATCTTCTCTGAATCTTCTCTGAATCTTCTCTGAATCTTCTCTGAAGTTCTTCTTTGAATCTTCTTTGATTTTCGGTACTTCAAGCGATTATTTTTTTAACTTTGAACGGAAGGTGGGTCATAGCATGACAGACAGAAACGTATCCACTGAAAAACCGGAGAAACGGGCAGCAGGGATTGCCGCAGCCCGGCTTGTCAGTTCCGGCATGGTTGTAGGGCTCGGAACCGGCTCGACGGTTGCATACACGATTAAAGAACTCGGGAGGCAGGTCCGTGAAGAAGGGCTTGACATTTTCGGAGTTGTTACTTCATACCAGTCCGAGATGCTTGCTATCGAGTCCGGAATCCCCCTGACAACCCTTGCCCAGCACCCGGAACTCGACCTTGCCATTGACGGGGCAGACCAGGTAGACGCAAAAATGTACGCCATCAAGGGAGGAGGAGCAGCACACACCCGGGAAAAGATCGTCTCGGTTTCCGCAAAACGCTTTGTGGTGGTTGCTGACGACTCTAAAATGAGCGAAGTGCTCGACAGGGAAGTGCCTGTTGAAGTCCTGCCCATTGCAAAGGAACTTGTCGTGAAAAAAATCCGGGAACTCGGGGGAAAACCCGAACTCAGGATGGCTTCCCGGAAAGACGGTCCAGTGATCACGGATAACGGGAATTTTGTGCTTGATTCCGTTTTCGGTGTAATAGAAGACCCTGAAGGCCTTGCTCACCGGCTGTCCGAAATTTCCGGTGTTGTCGAGCACGGGATTTTTTCAAACGTTGATGAGGTCTACGTCGGAAAAACGGACGGGTCCGTGGAAATCATCAAAAAGTAAGATCATTAACAAGTCATTGAAATGTAAGATTTTTGATAAGTAAGGGCGTAATTGATAAGTAAGATCGTAAGGAGCCATTGATAAGTACGATCATTGATAATTTAATCTATAAGTGCTGCGGAAATAAGGCAGGATTTGAATCCGGGCGGAAATGCTGTCCTGCACCCCTGAAAAAGGGAAAGGGAACGGCTGCTTCTTCCCCTTTTGTTCTTCTGCCATCCGGGTTGTTGAATGAAATTTACATTCTCTTGTACCGGCACATTTTTATAGAAGTATTATCAGTAATTTTGTGATCAAATCCTGCTTCGATGCGCTTAATTTATTTGCAGGCGGAAGTAACAGGATACCTGTGAGAGCTACTCTTATGTGAGAGATATCTTGAGGTGAGAGATATCCTGAGGTGAGAGATATCCCGAGATGAGAGATATTCTCTGCCGTGAGAAATTTTCTCTGGCATGAGAGATCTTTCCTTACATGAGGGAGACTTTGACGGGGAAACCTCAATTTATCCGGACCTGGCAGACAGTATTTGGTGCCGGGAAAAAGGCTTCAAGTTATCGGGCATTTAAGGATTCAGGTATTTGAAGTTTACAAATTTAAATTTCATGATAATCAAATATTTTCAGGAGGTTTAAGTCCAGATGGCAAGCGGTGGCCAGCCAATCTTCATAATTGATCCGAAGAAAGAGCAGACAAAGGGCAAAGAAGCCCTCAGCATGAACATTGCAGCTGCAAAAGCAGTGGCAAGCATCGTTAAGAGTACACTCGGGCCGAGGGGCATGGACAAGATGCTCGTCAATGTCCTGGGAGACGTTACTATTACTAACGACGGTGCTACCATCCTGCATGACATGTCCATAGAACACCCTGCAGCCAAGATGGTTGTGGAGGTCTCCCAGTCCCTCGAAAGTTCCGCAGGGGACGGGACTACCAGCTCAGTTGTGTTTACGGGCACTCTGCTTGAAAAAGCCGAGGAGCTTATTGAGAAAGGGGTGCACCCCACTCTCGTCGTCAAAGGGTTCAGGCTTGCGGCCGAAAAGGCTGTTGAGCTCCTTGAAGATCTCGCGGTTTCCGTGGGCCCTGAAGATAGGGAGGTTCTTGCCAGGGTCGCCAGGACTTCGGCTACGGGCAAGGCCACTGAAAAATACAACGCCATGCTCGCAAATATCGCTGTGGACGCGGTACTTGCCGTGTACGAGAGGGGTAAGGTGGACCTGAAACACGTTACCATTTTAAAAGAGGTCGGGGGCACCATTGAAGATTCCGAGTTCGTGGAAGGGCTTGCCATTGAAAAGGTGGCTCTGGACAGGAACGCTCCGCTCAGGATTGAAAATGCAAATATCGCACTCATCGATGCCCCGATGGAAATCGAAAAAACCTCAAACAAGGCAAAATTACAGATCGCAAGTGTCGGGGACCTTGATAAGTTTGTGAAAGAAGAGGAAGCTACCCTTTTCAAAATGGCGGATTATATTATCAGGGCAGGTGCCAACGCCGTTTTCTGTTCCAAGGGCATGGACGACAAGATCGCCGCTTACCTCCAGAGCCACGGGATCTACGCCACCCGCAGGGTGAAAAACGAGAGCCTTCAGCATATCGCCGAAGCCACTGGCGGCCGTACTATCCGGAACATCAAGGAACTGTCCAAAAATGAGCTCGGGCATGCAGGGCTGCTCGAACAGGACCGCGACGGCGACCAGGGCAAGACCTATCTCAGGGACTGCAAAGGTGCAAAGTCCGTTTCCATTGTCATCCGAGGCGGGACCGAACACGTTGTGGACAATGTAGAACGTGCAATTGACGACGGCCTTAGGGTTGTTAAGTGTGTGGTCGAAGACGGCAAGATTGTGGCCGGAGGCGGGGCACCCGAAGCCGAGATCGCTCTTGGTCTGCGCTCTTACGCCTCAAGCATAGGCGGCCGTGAACAGATGGCTATCATGGCCTTCGCCGAAGCCCTTGAGGAAATCCCGAGAACAATTGCCAGAAACGCGGGTATGGATACTATCGACACAATCCTGAACCTGCGGGCAAAACATGCCGAGAACAAAAACTCCGGGATCAACGTTTTCTCCGGCCAGGTCGAGGACATGTTCGAGAAAGGTGTTGTAGACCCCCTCAGGGTCAAGCTCAACTCCATCAAGTCCGGCTCCGAAGCCGCAGAAATGGTCCTCCGTGTGGACAATATCCTCCGCGCCCAGCGCTCCGAGATTCAGGACGTCAGGCCTGAACACAGGGCAGCCACTTACGATGGCATGGCTCCTCCGCAAATGAACATGCGCAGGTGAAAGCCTGAACCGGGTCAGTTCCGGAAAGGAGCGGATCTTTGACGGAAAAACGATAATCAAACTGAATGAAAAGGCAAAAGTTGCAGGCTATGTTCTGCAGCTTTTTTCTTCATTTTGTCTCCTTTTCATTTCTTCTTCATTTTGTCTCCTTTTCATTTCTTCTTCATTTTGTCTCCTTTTCATTTCTTCTTCATTTCTTCTTTGTTTCTTCTTTGTTTCTTCTTTGTTTCTTCTTTGTTTCTTCTTTGTTTCTTCTTCATTTCTTCTTCATTTCTTCTTTGTTTCTTCTTCATTTCTTCTTTGTTTCTTCTCCATTTCTTCTTCGTTTCTTATCTGCTCTTTTTCCATTTTTTTCTTTAGTTTTCATAGAAGACTCATAAGCTCAATGAATTTCTTTCTATCATTGAATTAATATCATTTTATATTTTTTGCAAATTTTTCTCTGAATCATTTCATTTTTTCTTGTTTTTTGATGGTCAATTTGTATTTGATTGATATTATATATTAGTAATTATATATCCTCCACTCATGGGAAAAAGAGGGCCAAAACCACAGTTTACTGACGTTGCCTGTCCGAATGAAGATTGTGATCTCTATGGTCAAATTGGTCAGGAGAACGTTGTTGGAAATGGCACTTACATAAGCCGTGGAAAAAAAACAAGAAGATACATTTGCCGTCACTGCGGCAAAGCATTTTGTGACCATACAGGCACTGTCTATCATGATCTTCGCAAAAATGAGAAAATCATCGATTTGGCTCTAAAAATGTCCATGAAAGGGATGAGTATTGAAGCCATTGCAGAGGTTTTAGAGATCGAACCAGCTAGCGTAAAACGATGGTTAGCCCGTGCAGCTGAGCAGTGTGAGATAGTAAATGACAATTTGATGACGAACCTCGATGTGCCGAAAGTTGAAATGGATGAACTATGGGTGATAGTCAAAAAAAAATAGTTCCACGAATGAAAGATTATGAAGATGATGGGATGTGGATGTGGGTAGCTTTTGCACCAAGTAGTAGACTAATAATTAATTTTGTTATAGGTCCTAGAAAACAGTATGTTGCAGACAAGTTGCTTGAGTTAGTTAATAAATGTCTTTCTGAAAATATCCCTGTTTTTATCACAGATGGATTGGATTTTTATAGAGGAGCTCTTTTGAAGGTATACGGGAAAGTTATAGAGTTCTCGAGAACAGGAAAAAGGGGAAGACCAAAGAAGCCAAAACTTGTTCCCTCCGATGATTTAAATTATGCACAGGTAGTAAAAACAAGAAAAGGAGGGGTACTTGAAAAAGTAGAGAAGAAGATTATCTATGGAGAAGACATAGAAGAAAGCGAAATCTCAACAACGTTGCTTGAAAGACAAAACCTGACTTTTAGGCAGGATAACAACCGTGTTTCAAGGAAGACGATAGGGTTTTCAAAAGTAAAAGAATGGCTAGTACATCAAATGAGGCTCTATTGTACGCACTTTAACTTCTGTAGAGGGCATGGTGGATTAAAGTACAAAGATGAAAGAGGAGTCATGTGCAAAAATACACCTGCAAGAGAAGCAGGGATTACTGAGTCAAAGTGGACTTTAAAACAATTGCTGACATTCAGGTGTTTCAAAACATCAATCGTATAAAGATGGACCATCTGTTTTTTTGCAAAATAATTTTGTTATTTTATAAATTTATAGTTCTTGAGAAGGAATATTATAATTTTTTATTATGTCTACTGATCTTGTTTTTTGTTTTTTTGTATGGTGTATTTATATGAATGTACTAATTATTAGATTATTGATATATCCTTTATATGATTAATCAATATGTTTATGAATCGAATTAGAAATTTACGATTGGATTATAATTAATTCAGAATAATTATATATATAAATAAGCAAATCTTTGTTTTAAATTAGAATGTTTTGAAGTGTTTTATCTGGAAATTCAGGTAACTTCCAGGGTGTGGAAATTAAACGGTGGCGGAAAATGTATTGTGCTAATTGCGGATCAAAAATGGATCCAGAGGATCGTTTTTGTTCTAGCTGCGGAAAGGAGAGGAGAGGAAATATCGAAAGCTCCGAATTTGAATCAAATACCTGCGCCCCGAATGAATTCTGGAACCCTGAGACCGGAAATTCTTTCATAACTAAAAATAAAAAAGTGATCTTTCAATCTCTTTTGAAGTGTATATGGGTCATAAGCCTGGTTTGCATGGCCGGGTTCTTCTTAACCGCATACTCAAGCCTGGCCCTGGATTCCAATGCATACCTTCCTGACTTAACCGGTCCCGGAACAGATGAAGCGGAAAGGAACGTTAGGGTATGTGAACAGATTGCAGCCGACTATTACGATAGCCATACATATACCGAAGATGATGTTTATGACTGCGACAACATGGCCCAGGACGTCTGGAACATGTTGAAGGCAAAAGATATCGACGCCAGGATCGCAGTTGGATATTTCGATTTCGAGGACAACGTCAGGGTAGGGGACGGCAGGCCTATCGGAGAAAACCTTGATGCCGGAATTCCCGGGGAATTCGAGACCTGCAATTCCGTATCCGATGATTCCGGCTTGCTGAACTCCGGGGTAATTGACAGTTTCAATCACGCCTGGGTTCTGGCTGAAGTATCTCCTGGTTCCTGGTTAGCCATCGAATGTACCGGAGGCTACGTTGTCTACAGTGACGAAAACGAAAACTACTACCGCGGACTTACGTTCAGTAACCCAAGGAACTACAGGAACTTTCTTGACCTATATGCTGACTGGAAAGTGCAGGCCCGGGATTATGAGGACCAGCGGCTGTACTACAATGAACTTGTAGGAGAGTACAACGAGGCAAGTTATTTCGACCAGCAGGCTATGAAAAGCGGGGTGGAAGTCGCTGAAAATGCCCTTCATGAAAAAGAAAAGGCCTTTTTGCAAACGGATACCGAACTAAAAGCCCTGCTGGAATACGGTTAATGGAAAAACACATTGAAAGGAATAATACATTGAAGGAAAAATGGTAAAATGAAATTATGATTTTTGCCACCTCTTATCTGGCTACCAATCACCTCTGATCTGGCTTCCGGATTACAGGCTCAGATTTCTCCGTAAAAGCGCCTGTAATCCTCAATTGCCTTTTTTGCCTGCTCGGGAAACTCTTTTTTCAGACATTCGATAAACTCGTCCCTTGAACCTATTTCCTTTATTTTCTAAACCATCATGGAAGCAAACTTCCGGGATTCGAGACTGCCTTTTTCAATTTCGAAAGAAAGGCAGAGAGCTTCTTTCGGGAAGTATTTTCTCCTTATATGCGGGGAAACGGAACCCAGAAGCACCCCTGCCTTCAGGACGCTGTACGCCGGGACCCCTGCCCTGTCAATCCGGTCTTTTCCTGCAAGTTTTTTGAAGTTTTTCCCTGCGTATGAATGGAGTTCTATGTAGATTTCGGGGTGCATCTTCTCTACGGCTTCGAGGATTGGCTTTCCCATCTCCGGATAGTAGCGTGGGTCCAGGGTCGAGACATACTTTTCCCTGCTGACAAGAGGTATAAGTGCTAAGGTGCCAGTTTCCGGGGCTTCGATTTTCTTCAGGATTTCGGTTGTGTCATTCCATTCCTCTCCGTGCAGGCCCGCGACAAAGAGGCGTATCGGTCTTCCACTACCGTATATTTTTATTTCAGTTTTTTCAGGGATGGTTGCAGGAGGGTTTCCGTCGGAAAAGGTTTCTCTTTTTTCATCAGCTTTCATTTGCTTCCCCCTCAGCTTTTGTTTGTTTCTCCATCAGCTATTATTTGCTTCTCCATCATTCCGGTCTGTTTTCCGCTGATTAAGATCCACTTCTACATCAATTTCTATCTGTTTCAATTCTTTCGGTTTCCATTTCCCCATTTTCCGGTTCCATTTCCCCACTTTCGTTTTCTATTTTTCCACTTTCCGGCTCCATTTCCCCACTTTCGTTTTCTATTTTTCCACTTTCCGGTTCTTTTTCCTCACTCCCGGTTTTTCTTGCTATCACGTAGATTTCCTGCTTTTTCGAACTGATTACCTGCAGTATTTCAAGCCCGAGGTTTTCGATTTTGCTGAGGGTGGGTTTCGGGTTTTTCTTTTTTGGTATTTTTATTACCTGAAGGAGCTTTCCGTTTTCCTTCAGGAGGGGCAGGAGTCGGGCAAGGGCTTGGATTGAGTCCTGGGGTTCCAGGGTCATATCCGAGAGGATTACGTCCACGGGCTCTTCCGAGAGGGTCTTCAGAGGCACGGTGAAAACGTCTCCGAACATAACTTCCACGTTTTCCCTCTCAAAGGCTATTTTCCCGAGTTCGCTTCTGAAGTCCCGGCTGAACTCGATTCCTTTTATCCGGCCTGCGATTTCCGAAGCAAAGAGGATGAACCCGCCGGCACTTGAACCCAGGTCCAGGACCCTGTCGCCGGGCTGCAAGATATCGCTTTCTTCCTGGATGTATTTTAGCTTGAAATAGCCTTGCGGGCGGTCAAGGCCTTCGGCAACTTCTATTTCGTCATCGGAAGTCACGTCCCTGGAAACTTTTTTTACAGAGGCGCCGTTTACCTTTACACTGCCGGCAAGGATGGCAGTTTTAGCGCGTCCCCTGGATTTGAAGTAGCCCATATCTACAAGGTATGCGTCCAGTCTCATATGGCAGAAGTATCGGCAGAAGCCCTATATATAGTAGCAAGTGGGGGAGGCGGGCTCCGGGCAGGAAATGGTTTACATTATATGATTTTTTTAATTATGATAAAATAGTGAGATTTATATAGTATTTCGATATTTACTCAAAGCTATATAATTTATCGATAATAAATAGATATATTTTTAAGGAGCTATTTCCTACTTTCAATAAGTTAGCCGACCATTTATTTTAATTTTAAGGTCAGCTAGGGCAATCACAAGTGGTAGATGTAGTTTACAGGCTGAGTCAAATCTATAAACTTTGTACTTAACTTTGCTAGTTTAAGTGGATCTGTTTAATTCAGCTAAAAGGGCTAAGATTACAGTTAATCTGAGCAGTTACTCTGAGCGGTTACACTGAGCAGTTGCTATGCTCAACTGTTACTCTGAGCGGTTACTCTGATCTCATTTGAAAGGATTCAGAATATGTTCCGACAGCGTTCCGATGACTTTCTGATAATGTTCCTAAAATGTAGCTGTTTAAGCAGTAGTTTCTCCTGTAAATTATCCTGTAAAGTTCGGTACTGATAAGTTTCTTCCTGAAACTCATGAAAGGTGTTCCGAGATGCTTAAGAAGTTCACTTCATTATTCCCCCTCTGGGCGGTCCTGCTATCCGCCGTGGCATACCTGTACCCCGGGTACTTTGCACCCCATAAAGGACTGATAGTGCCCTTTTTAAGCCTGATCATGCTGGGAATGGGCGTCACTCTTTCCGTGGACAGCTTCCTGGCCGTCTTAAAAAAGCCCTCAGTGGTGATCCTTGGAACCGTTATGCAGTATACCCTTATGCCTTTTTTTGCCTGGCTCATCTGCCTGGTCTTGAACCTTCCGACTGAGCTCATGGCAGGCGTTGTCCTGCTGGGCTGCTGTCCCGGGGGCACGGCTTCCAATGTGATCTGTTACCTTGCAAAAGGGGACGTTGCCCTCTCGATCGTGCTCACCTCCGTGTCCACGCTTATAGCCTTCCTTGCAACCCCCTTCCTGACTTGGCTCTACATCGGCCAGACCGTGGAAGTGGACGTTATGGGCATGCTTGTGAGTGTCGTGAAGATCGTGCTCGTGCCAGTGGTCTTCGGGCTTTCGATCAACTATTTCTTCGAAGAGAAGATAAGCAAGATCAGGGACATCTTCCCTGCAATCTCGGCCCTGGCAATCGTGATCATCATTGCGGTGATCATAGGGGTCAACAGGGGCAGCCTGGAGAGCATGGGCCTGATGGTCCTGCTTGCCGTGGTCCTGCACAACTTCCTGGGACTTGCAGGCGGGTACGGGGTCGCAAAAGCTCTTAAACTCAGCGAAACCGAGGCAAGGACAATAGCAATCGAGGTCGGGATGCAGAACTCCGGCCTGAGTGTTGCCCTTGCTATCAAACACTTCACCGCAGCCGCAGCCCTCCCCGGTGCAATCTTCAGCATCTGGCACAACCTCTCCGGGGCTTTCCTGGCAGGGCACTGGTCCGGAGATAGTTTACATGACGATGAAAATGAGAGACCCGAACTGAGCGGGACTCCGTTGGAATGAATGAATTGGGGTGAAACCGAAACAGGTTTTGCACAAAAGCAAAAGGTTGGGAACCAGGGAAAAACCCGGGGGTATCTGGGGCTTTGTCCTCCGGGTTTTTCCCATTAAGCTTTTCTTTACTTCAGGGTGTTTTTCAAAGTTAAAACGCTGAATTCATGCCGGAGAGCCCATAGTTCTCGAATCCTTATTGTCCCAGATATCCTTTTTTGATTTGATTTTCAGGTACCGCCATACTCACCGGTCGCGGAGCAAAGTGAAGCGACCGGCTTTTCCGTAAAAATAATTTCAAAAGCTAAGAAAGTATGATTTAACCATTGCCCGGTTTCATTCGCCGTTCTTGTAAAGTGAGGATCGAAAGGTTTGGGCGCGCATCCACCTTTCCTCATTGGTTTAGTTTCATGCGCTGTCCTTGTAAAATGAGGATTGAAAGTTTTTTAGAGGGGTATTCCCCCCATAAGAACGGATTTTTCCGGGAAGGCCATTTGCTTTGCAAATGGGGCGGCTGCCGGGAACTGGCAATCAATGAGGGCCATGTCTTCCGAATTGAGGAAATAATAACAGGTATCCGGAATTTCTGATTTTCTCTTAAAGCCGAAGTGGCCGGGATATTTGCTCAGCGATCCCGAAAGCTATTCGGAAGATCTCTTCTGATGAATCATATCTTATGTAATGGGTACTCCGTACAACTTTACTATGTCTTTTTATCGTATGCTTTAAAATATTGCGAAGTGAATAATTATATATAATATTAATATGATTTAACTCCTGTTAACAGGTTGAAACTGACAAATCTGTATTTTTTCCGGCGACTCATCAACCTTCTTCATGATTAGGCATTTTTTTAATATGTTTGTCTGACCAGTGAGCGGAAGGTAGAGGCTGCCGGGGAGCAAAAAGACACATATAAGGCAGAAAATATCCTTGATAAATGTAAGTCAGAAAACAGTTTGAAAGGGCTTAAAAGGGAATTGAAAGAGAATTGAAATAGGATTAAAAAGGAGCTGAAGATAAGGTGAGAGTTTTTGATTAATACTTTCACTCCGCTATATAACTTTATTAATAAAAAGTTCACGTTTTGCTATATGGGTTGTCTGGTCAGGACGGCTGACACATTACATTTATAACAATCAATTTATAATAATTCATTATTTCAAATCATCAATCTTTCAAATCATCAATCTCTCAAATCATCATCTTTCAAATCATCATCTTTCAAATCATCATCTTTCAAATCATCATTCGTATAATCTCCTTAATCGTTTCAATCAGAGACAGGTAAAATACGAGACAAGACAAAACCCGAGAGTAGGAAAATGAAAAATATCATTATCAAAGGAGCCCGGGAACACAACCTTAAGGATATTACCGTTGAGCTTCCGCGGGACAAATTCATTGTTATCACCGGGGTCTCAGGTTCGGGGAAGTCCACCCTGGCTTTTGACACGGTTTATGCCGAGGGGCAGCGGCGGTACGTGGAGTCGCTTTCAGCCTATGCGCGGCAGTTTCTGGGCTTAATGAACAAGCCTGATGTGGACAGCATCGAAGGGCTGTCCCCGGCAATTTCTATCGAGCAGAAAACCACCTCGAAAAACCCCCGGAGTACCGTGGGGACTGTCACGGAAATCTATGACTACCTGAGGTTGCTCTTTGCCCGGGTTGGGACGCCTTACTGCCCGGTGCATGGCATCAAAATCGAGTCCCAGTCCCCGGAAAGGATTGCGGACAGTGTCACTGCCGAATTTGAAGGAATGGTCACCATCCTTGCCCCTATCATCCGCCAGAAGAAGGGGACTTACCAGCAGCTTTTCAAGGACCTGGACAGTGAAGGTTTCGCCAGGGTCCGGGTCAACGGGGAGATCCACCGGACAGATGACGAGATCACCCTTGACCGCTACAAGAAGCACGATATTGAAGTTGTCATCGACCGGCTGGAGCCTGCCGAAGACCGGTCCCGGCTTGTGGAGGCCTGTGAAAATGCCCTGAAGAAGGCTGAAGGGCTCCTTATTGCCGTTGATTCCGAAGGCAAGGAACAGCTCTACTCCTCGAACATGGCCTGCCCTGTCTGTGGGATGGCTTTCGAGGAACTCCAGCCCCGGATGTTTTCCTTCAACAGCCCCTTCGGGGCCTGTGAGGCCTGTAATGGGCTCGGGATCAAGATGGAGTTCGATCCTGAACTGATAATCCCGGACAGGAGCCTCTGCATTGCAGACGGGGCGGTTGCACTTTACAGGAACTACCTGGACGGGTACAGGAGCCAGCACCTGGCAGCCGTGGCAAAACATTTCGGGTTTGACATCTTCACTCCGATCGAGGAGCTCAGCAAAGAGCAGTACTCTGCCCTGATGTACGGTTCCGACGAGCGCATCCAGTTCAGCATGAGCATGAAGAACGGGGACGCCCAATGGTCCCATAAAGGCTCCTGGGAAGGGCTGCTTCCGCAGTCCGAAAGGCTATACCACCAGACGAAGTCCGAATACCGGAGAAAGGAACTCGAAAAGTTCATGCAGGTAAAGCACTGCCCGAAATGTGACGGAAAGCGCCTGAAAGGGAAAGTGCTGGCTGTGAAGATAGGGGGCAGGTCCATCGTGGACGTGACGGACCTCTCCATCAGCGAATGCATCGAATTTTTCGAGACCCTTGAGTTCTCCGAAAAAGAACAGGAAATCGCAAAACAGGTCTTAAAAGAGATCCGTTCCCGCCTGGGTTTCCTGGAACACGTGGGGCTCGGCTACCTTACCCTTTCCCGCAGTGCGGGGACCCTCTCGGGAGGGGAAGCCCAGCGCATCCGCCTGGCTACCCAGATAGGCTCCAACCTGATGGGCGTGCTCTACGTCCTGGACGAGCCTTCCATCGGGCTGCACCAGCGGGACAACGAGCGCCTGATCAGGACTCTCCAGACCCTGCGGGACCTGGGAAACACCCTGCTTGTGGTGGAACACGACGAGGACACAATCCTTGCTGCGGACTACGTCCTGGATATAGGGCCCGGAGCCGGGATCCACGGGGGCTATGTGGTTGCCGAAGGCACCCCGAAAGAGATTGAAATGAACCCCGAGTCCCTGACAGGCCAGTACCTTTCCGGGGAGAAGCACATCAAAACCCCGGCTTTCCGGAGGAGGAGCGAATCCTTCATCAGGCTCAAGGGCTGCCGGGAAAACAACCTCAAGGACGTTGAAGTGAACATTCCTATCGGTGTATTCACCCTGATAACAGGGGTTTCGGGTTCCGGGAAATCCACGCTGATTTACGATACCCTCTACAAGGCTTTGATGAAAAAGCTGCACAAGTCGAACGTGATCCCCGGGGAATACGATGAGCTTAGTTTCGATTCCGAGATTGACAAGGTCATTGTCATAGACCAGAGCCCCATCGGCAGGACCCCGCGTTCGAACCCTGCAACCTACACGAAAGTCTTTGACGCCATCAGGCAGGCTTTTGCCGAAACAAAAGAAGCCAGGATCCGGGGCTACAAAGGTGGGCGCTTCTCTTTCAACGTGAAAGGCGGGCGCTGTGAAGCCTGCCAGGGCGACGGGCTGATCAAGATCGAGATGAACTTCCTGCCCGACGTCTACATCGAGTGTGAGGAGTGTAAGGGCACCCGCTACAACCGGGAGACCCTGGAGGTCAAGTACAAGGGCAAGACCATCGCCGAAGTCCTGGACATGACCGTGGAAGAAGCCCGCGAGCACTTCGAAAACATCCCTGCAATAAGAAACAAGCTCGACACCCTTTCGCGGGTTGGCCTGGGCTACATCAAGCTCGGGCAGAGCTCAACCACCCTTTCAGGCGGGGAAGCCCAGAGGATCAAACTGACGCGGGAACTTTCCAAGAAAGGAACTGGAAAGACCATCTACCTCCTGGACGAACCCACCACCGGGCTGCACTTCCACGACGTGAATAAGCTGATCTCTGTCCTGAATGACCTGGTGGCAAAGGGCAACACCGTTGTTGTCATCGAACACAACCTGGACGTCATAAAGTCCGCGGACCATATCATCGACCTGGGTCCCGAAGGCGGAAACGCAGGTGGGGAGATTGTGGCTGCAGGCACGCCCGAAGAGATTGCCGGGGTTCCGGAAAGCTATACGGGGCAATTCCTTGCCCAGAAGGTTCTTGGAGATGGGATTTCTTACATCAGTGCAGCCGGAGGGCAAATGGTAGAGGCGGTTTGCGAGGAAAAAAAGGCTTTTGAAGAGGATTCGAAGTAAAAAATAGGGATAAGAACCTGAAGTTATTCAAAAACCCTGAGTTAGGGATAAGATATTGAAATAAATTCGAAAAACCGAGGTTTGCAAAATATGATCGACCTGGAGGCCCTTCCGCACCTGCCTGGCTGCTACCTCTTCAAGGATGAGGAAGGGAGCGTACTCTATGTGGGCAAGGCAAAGGATCTGAAAAAGCGCGTTAGCAGCTATTTCCGGAAACGGGACCACGACCCGAAGACGGAAAACCTGGTCCGGGCGGCAAAGGGGCTTGACTTCATTGTCACGAACACCGAAGTAGAGGCTCTCCTGCTGGAAAACACCCTGATCAAGAAGCACTGGCCGCGCTACAACATTGCCCTCAAGGACTCCAAGCGCTATGCCTGCATCCACCTCACGGACGAGAAGTTCCCGCGCATAAGGCTTGCCAGGAAAAAAGTAGGGGGAGGGGACTATTTCGGGCCCTTTGTCTCGGCAAGGGAGAGGGACTACATCTACGAGGTCGTAAGGAAGACTTTCCAGCTCAGGACATGTAAAAAGTTGCCTAAACGTGCCTGCCTCCGCTACCATATGGGGGCTTGCAGCGGGCCCTGTATCGGGAAAATCCCTGCTGAGGAGTACGGGGAGAAGGTGAAGAAGGCGGCATCGGTCCTGAAAGGCAACATCAAAGAACTTATTGAGTCCCTGGAATGCGAGATGAAGGAACTTGCGGCAAAGCAGCAGTTCGAACAGGCCATGGAACTGCGGGACGAGATTGCAGCCCTAGAATTCCTTCAGGAAAAGCAGAACGTTGAAAGGCAGAAAAAGCACGATGAGGATATCCTGAACTACCTTGTCAGGGACGATACCGTTTATCTCATGCTCTTCAAGGTCTACAAAGGCACCCTGGAAGACAAGCAGGACTACGTCTTTGCCTATGGGGAGGACTTTCTGGAAGAGTTTCTTGTGCAGTACTATTCGGAAAACGAACCCCCGGGAGAATTAATCGTGCCCGAACCCCTGGACGAGTCCCTGGTAGACTTCCTGGCCCACGTGAAGGGTAAAAAGGTGAAAGTCACGGTCCCTAAGCAGGGGGAGAAAAAAGAGCTCCTGGACCTTGCCGGGAAGAACGTTGAGATCGGGTTCTTCGGGGACCGGAAAAAGCTCGAAGCTCTCCAGGAAAAACTATCCCTCCCGAAAGCTCCCAATGTTATCGAATGTTTTGACATCTCCCACCTCTCGGGCACCTCTACCGTAGGGTCCATGGTACAGTTCCGGGGGGGCAGGCCTGACAAGCACAACTACCGCCGTTTCAAGATCCAGAGCGTGGAGGGGATAGACGACTTTGCCTCCATCGCCGAGGTCGTTCGCCGCCGCTACACCCGCCTCCTTGAAGACAAGCACGAACTTCCCGACCTGATCATTATTGATGGGGGAAAAGGGCAGCTTTCCTCAGCCTTCCAGGAACTCCGGAAGCTCAGGCTCAGGGTCCCAATAATCTCCATCGCCAAGCGGGAGGAAGAAATCTACGTCCCCGGGCTCAAGGCTCCCCTCCCGATCAAAAAGGATGAAAAAGCCTCCCTCTTTGTTCAGGAAATCCGGGACGAAGCCCACAGGTTTGCAATTACCTATAACCGCCTGCTCAGGCAAAAGGCGCTGATATCGTAAAAGGTCGCGTTACAATGACACAGTCCAGCCAGACTTCTTCAAGCCAGGAATCTTCCAGCCAGGAATCTTCCAGCCAGACATCTTCCAGCCAGACATCTTCCAGCCAGACATCTTCCAGCCAGCTCGCAAAAGTCTCACCAGAATTGCATTTCAAGCTTACATCCGAGTTCAATCCGAAAGGCTCCCAGCCGGAAGCTATCGAAAAGCTCGTTGCAGGACTGAAAAAAGGAGACCGGTTCCAGACCCTGCTCGGGGTTACCGGTTCGGGCAAGACTTACACCGTGGCAAATGTCATAGACCAGGTCCGGAAACCGACCCTCGTGGTCGCCCACAACAAGACCCTGGCAGCCCAGCTATATAACGAGTTCAGGGACTTTTTCCCGGAAAACCGGGTTGAGTATTTCGTCTCCTACTACGACTACTACCAGCCCGAGTCCTACCTGCCGGCAAAAGACCAGTACATTGAAAAAGACGCCAGCATCAACCCCAAGATCGAACAGATGCGGCTTGCAGCCACGGCTTCCCTTATGTCCCGTCCCGACGTCATCGTGGTGGCTTCCGTGTCCTGCATCTACGGTCTCGGGAACCCGGAAAACTTCCAGAAGATGGGGTTCGAACTTAAGGTCGGGGACCGGGTCTCGCGAAAAGAGATCCTGGGCAGGCTAGTCGATATCCTCTACGAACGAAACGACCTGGAGATCATGCCCGGGCGCTTCCGGGTAAAAGGGGATACCATCGACCTGATCCCAGGGTACTTCAATGACATCATCCGGATCGAGCTTTTCGGGGACGAAGTGGACCGGATCTCCGAAATCGACAAGCAGACCGGGGAGCGAAAGGAAGACATGGACTACTTCTTTGTCTACCCTGCCCGTCACTACGTCATTCCCGAAGAAGAGCAGAAAAGCGCCATCGAAGACATCGTCAAAGAGCTGGATGAGCACCTCCCCACTCTGGGCCTCCTCGAGTCCCACCGCCTGAAGCAGCGCACGCTCTACGATATTGAGATGATCGAGGAGACCGGGAGCTGCAAGGGGATCGAGAACTACTCCCGGCACTTTGACCACAGGAAGCCTGGAGAGAAACCTTTCTGTCTTCTGGACTATTTCCCCGACGACTTCCTTCTGGTCGTCGACGAGAGCCACCAGACCCTTCCCCAGCTCCACGGGATGTACAAAGGGGACTATTCCCGGAAAAAGAGCCTTGTGGACTACGGGTTCAGGCTCCCGAGCGCCTTCGACAACCGGCCTCTCAGGTTCGAGGAGTTCGAGCAGTACATGAAAAACGTGATCTTCGTCTCTGCAACCCCAGGGGTATACGAAAGGGAACATTCCGCCCAGGTCGTGGAACAGATCATCCGCCCGACAGGCCTTGTTGACCCTGAAGTCGAAGTCCGTCCCCTGGAAGGCCAGGTCAAAGACGTTATGGAAGAGGTCCGGAAGATCGTGGAGCGGGGCGACCGCGCCCTGGTAACCACCCTGACCAAGAAGCTTGCCGAAGAGCTGACCGACTTCCTTGCCAGAAACGAAATCAAAGCCCGCTACCTCCACTCGGACATCAAGACCATCGAGCGGACTGAGATCATCCGGGAACTCCGCCTGGGCAAGTTCGACGTCCTGGTCGGGATCAACCTGCTGAGGGAAGGGCTCGACATCCCCGAAGTGGGTTTCATCGGCATCCTTGACGCGGACAAGGAAGGCTTCCTCAGGGACACAAAAAGCCTGATCCAGATCATCGGCAGGGCTGCAAGAAACGCCAGCTCGAAAGTGGTCCTCTATGCCGATAACATGACCGATTCCATCAAAAGAGCCGTGGACGAAACCGAACGCCGTCGCTCCATGCAGATCGCCTTCAACGAAGCTCACGGCATCGTCCCGAAAACAATTAAGAAGCCCATCAAGGAAAAAGTCGTGGACATCACCGACACCAAACACATCCCCAAATCCGACATCCCGAATGTGATCATCGAACTGGAAGCCGAGATGAAAGAAGCCGCGGACAGGCTGGACTTCGAAGAAGCTATCCGGCTCAGGGATATGGTCAAAAAGCTTGAAAAAGAGATTAAGGTGGGGTGAAAGTTTAGGTCGTGTCCGTGAGTTATTTAACAGGCACTCTAAATCCCAACAGTTCCCCTAAAGTCCATATATGATCTGTAAATTTTTCAGCCATTGCTGGCGTCCTATATTCCCATCGCCTATTTCCGCAATCTATCTTAATTTTAAGCGAATCATGAGGTTTGACAAAGTTATACCACGCTTGGAATAAATTCAATGTCTTTGTATGCATCCTCATTTTCTTACTGAAATTCATCCCTTTTCGTATAAATCTTGCAAGAGAAGTTCGTATTGTGAGGTTAAATCTTTCTACATATGATGTACCAATATATCCATCTTCGTTAACTTCAAGCATTTCTAAGATATCTTCCTTATTGCCAAAAACGATGTTCTTAACCGATTCTACAACTGTTCCCTGCACTCTTCTCTTCTCTACTTTTACATATTTCAAGTCTTTAGGAGGAACCAATATTGGAAGTGGCTTTCTCCCTATGCCTTTGTATGGAGGAACTTCAAAATTTCCATAAATATTTAATAGCCCTACCGCAAAGGGATCCCAGTCATCTGAAGTAAATACAGGAGTCAAAGATGATTTTAACCGCATCTGTTCAACCATAGAAAATAACTCAATAGCGTCCTCCGAAGATCTACCTCCTTCGTGATGACATAGAAACAGCCTCGTATCACTTTTCATAGATGTCAATGAATAAACAGTACCATACTCTTCAGGGTCATCTTCGCTCAAATTTTCTTGTTTTTTTTATAAATTCCCAAATTTCATCGACCTCTACTCTTGTTAAGTTGAGATGCTGAAGGAAATACTTTGTAACTTCTTCACAATGAGCTCCAGCAATCTCAAGCCATTTTGAGATTGTATCCTTATCGTGGCCAGTAGCTCTTGCCACTCCTCGAATGCTTCCCTTTTCAGGAATTATTGAAAGTGTTCTAAGAACTTCTTCGCGTGGAGTATCAAGTCCGAAAAACATTGTACCTCTTGTCTCGCTGAAGTGTTCTTTGCATGTCCTGCACTTAAGAAGCGCACGCCTGTCCTTACCATACCTTTGTTTGATGATTATGTTTCCCTGGCCTTGTTTCCCATAGTCTGGGCACTCTTTGTTCCAGCACCAAAATTCTGACAAATCGATTTCAGATGTCATTCTCACTCACCTGAAATATAATTTATAATTATAGATATATTAAATTATAGAAATGACTCACGGACACGACCCGAAAAATGAATTAGACAATATCATGGTTGTCCATCTTCAATTTGGTACAGGAGAGATTGAAGTTACAGAAGGAGAGAATATAGGCAGCAGTTGGTTGGGAACTGGTTTGCAGATTCCGGAATTCCCAACAATTGCTCTGCCAGTTGCCGCAATTATGGGAATAATGTTTATTATTGGGAGAAGAAAAAAGGAGTGAATATTTAATTTTTTGACTTTTCGTATCAGGTGTTTTTTCTTACAGAAAAAGGATATTTTCCTCCTTTTCTCAAAAATTTCTTTTCAGGAGTTATTTTCTTTTCCTGCGATCTCTTTTTTTCTAATTCTTCTGATTCGTTGATTTCGTGTTTTCTTTTTTCAAAAATGACTTGCATTGATACTGAAATCTTTTTTCGATCAAGGCTTTATTGGACCTCATCAGTTTGCTTGAAAGAATCTGTCAAAAGAAATAAAAGAAATAATTCAGGGTTATTTCATTTGGTCTTTTCCTGCCAGGAACATTTCGGCATAACTTGTTGATTTACCAGCGTCTATAGGATATGTGAATGTCAGGCCTTTTGGGCCCAGGATGCAGGTTAGGGGTTTTGCCTTTTCGAAATCCATTTTTCCTTCTTCATCAAAGAAACGCTCGTCCACTTCCAGGTTTACGACTTTTCCTATTATCAGGGAGAACTTTTCCCTGTGTATCTCCTCCCCGAGGGTACATTCTGCCCAGGCAAGGCAGCCTTCAATTCCCGAGGCTTTGATTTCTCTGGAGGGGCGGGGTTTTAATCCTGCCATTTCAAATTCGTCCACTTCCGGCGGATAATTCCTGGAGCATACCATAACAGCCTCCATCATGTCGACAGGTGGGATATTGATTACGAACTCCCCGGTTTCCCGGATGTTTGCCAGGGTATCGCGCTTGAGCCAGGAAGCGAGTACGACTTCTTCCAGAGGGCGGAGGATAGGAGTTATGTTGGACCAGGGGGCTACATTTCGGATGCCTTCTTTTGAGATCGTGGAAATCAGGGCGATGGGAAGGGGGAAAATCTGTTCTCTTTTGCTCGGTTTCAGTTGCATTTACTCACCTCTAATTTGGATGGGAATTAGGTCTGGAATTAATATTGATTTCATATTTATTAAGAATTTTGTGTTTGAAAGTATGAATGTATTCGATTACCAAACAAGGCTGCTGGAGGAGGTGGACTTTTAAAAGAAGATCTAGATTAAGGATATTTTCCGGACGTGAAAAATTGGTCAAAAACGGTAAGCCTCATAGAGAAACTGGAATATGAGATCAAGGTGACCTGAAAAGTTTAGATTTATTCTTCTTCACTTTTTAGCTCCACTATTTTTCAAGTTTTTCAGGTGGTTGATCTTCCATTTCTTCTCCTTTTTCTTTTTCTTCCCGTGCCAATCTCTCAAGTTCGGCGATCTCTCCTTCTTCACGCATCATTTTTGCAGCCTTATGGGTGTAAACGAAAATCGCCAGTAAGGCAACAAGGGCTACAAGCAAAAAAATGAGTATCATATTTAGCATTGGTTCATATGCATTGTAGGGAATTTCAGGTGCGACACTCATACGAATCCTCTCACAAAGTATTTAGTTGGAAGTCATATTTGCGTGTTTTGCAGTGAAAAATTATGGGGGATGTAAAGCATTGATGAAGAAAAATAAGGATGAGTGTTGTGAGTATATCTACAAAAATTCATTTGACAAAAAAAGCTTACTGATAATGATATATTCTTTTTTTTAAAACTGTAAATATATACTAATTAATTAAGTTTATCACCATACACTTCTATAAATGAAATAGTTATTAAATATTTGAATACGGAGTTCAGATAAATGAGAGCTATATACTTTATTGGGATTCTTGCATTTTTTCTTATTATGGTGAGCAGTGCAAGTGCAGAAACCATTTACCTGACCAAAGCAAATGAACCGGAATTTGATGGAAAAATAAATATCCGGGTTGATTATGACGGAAATGCTAAAACAATAGCTGTAAAATATTTGGGAGATGATACATCTTATTCTCCTTTAGGCATTGACACCTTCTTCTACAATTTAGATAGTGGCACATATGAAGTAGTGAATGTAAAGGAAGGCAGTCAGGATAAAACGAATGATTGGAAAACAAACTTCGGAGGTACTGAAGCATCTGAGTTTGGAAACTTCCTAAGCTATAAAAACAAGGGTCCTGCCTCCACTGCAGGGATTAACGAATATATTTTATTCACTCTAAAAAATGAGTTTTCAAGTATACCTCCCAACGTTAATGAACATCGAGTAGCCGTTCATATAAGATTTAGTGACGGTAAGAGTACCTGGGTAACAGACGGAAACACGAATGATATTCCTGAATTCCCTTCAATAGTCTTGCCTGTTGCGGCAATAATGGGGATAATTCTCATTTCGCAGAACAGGAGAAAAAAGAACTAATCCACCTAAACCAAAAAAGTCAATAATATCCAGCCCTCTCATTAAACCTTTTAGCGGTGTTGTAAGCATCGTAAAGGTTGTAGATCCAGAAGAGCGGATAAAGTATATAGCCAATCAAAAACACCGTCAAGAAGCCGAAAAACGAGGCAAGGACGATGAAAATTAACCCTTTCATTATCTGCCCGTTGTAAATTTGCCCGAGACCCGGGATGAAAAAGGACAGGACTGCGGCAAAGCCGGGACTTTTTTGGGGTTGTGGCATTTTTTACACCTTTATTGTTTTTTTTCTTTTTTTCAATAAGGGATATTCTATTCATGAATATTTATTCTATCCATAAATGTTATACCTTCGGATACAGTTTTTCGGGATCTTACTCAGGAGGTCGGGCTCAGGAATCAAATGTAGTACGCTACAAAGAAGCGGTACATTACTTTGATTTCTTCCAGTTCTCTGGGGTCTATTTCAAAGTCCGGCTGCCCGGTCCTGTAAATCTTTTCCCCGAAGTCCTTGAAAGTTACTTCACAGTTTATGTTTTCAGGGAGTTCGGCTTCAAACCAGTCACATTTCCGGCAGATCTTTTTGCTTATTTTACCCACTTCTTCGGGGGTGAAAACAGCTTTGTCTTCGGGCTTGTAGTTGACGTCGACTGTCAATTCTTCTTTGCTTAGTAAATCTGCCCAGAAGCCGGAAAGTTCGGCACCTTCTACCCTGTAGTCATTGAGCTCGAAACTTCTTGTGATCGTGTTCTTGATCTTACCCTCTTCCATAATCTAAAGCTTTGAAATTGGATGTATATAAAATATCTCCAGAAACAAAAGAAATAGGTACAGGAAATAAAATCGGTTTTTTAAATTTTGAATTTGTTTTTTGAAAAAAGAGAATCAACTGGGAGAGTAATCTGAGAGAATCAACTGAGAAAATGGAATGAAAATTGAAAGTGGGGAGTATGAAAGAGAAAAATAAAGAGAAAGAGCATCCTGCCCTCTTCTTTCTCATTCTATCCCATTCATATCTTTTTCAGCATCAAAGACATTATTCCCGGTTTTGATGGCGTCATTGGGTCCTGGAAGAGGCCCATTTCCATGCCTGAGCCCCCGAACATTTCATCATTGACCCGCTCGGTTATTTCATTGAATATCATCTGGTAGGAAATGCAGTGGGGGTCGACTCCCTTTATTTCCCCGTCGCTTGGGGTTATGGCATTGTAGGGGCAGCCGCCTCTGCAGTAATTTATGTGGGGGCAGTCCTTGCAGTTCTGGTCCACATATTCCTTATAGGCAAACATGAGCTTCCAGGCGTCGGATTTTGCGAGGTCTTCCATGCTGGGGCGATCATAGACGTTGCCCATTACGTATTTTGGCATGCCTACAAAGCGGTAGCAGGGGTATATGCCTCCGTCAGGGCCCACGGCAAAGGTATCTCCCATGCAGTCCACGAAGGTGCAGACCGCACCCCGGCCTCCGAACACGCCTTTACAGAGGTGATCGATATTCATGACGTCGATCTGGCCTATGTTTTCCAGGTATTTGTCCAGAAGATAAATCAGGAGCCTCCCGTACTCTTCAGGGTCAAGAGCCCATTTTTCGGGTTCGTCACCGCGTAAGGAGGGAAGTGCGGGGTGGAACTTAAGGGTCCAGCCGTTTTCCAGGTAAAAGTTGAATATGTCGTCCTTGTAATTTACGGAGTGGGAGGTGAAAGTGGTGATGAACCTCACGTTAAGCCCGTGCTCTTTAGCTATCTTATAGCCCCGTATGGTCTTATCGAAGTATCCCTTTCCTCTCTGGTAGTCATTAAGCTCCTTCGGGCCGTCCAGGCTGGAACCGACGGGAATGTTATATTCCGCAAAAATCTCGGCAATTTCGTCCGTCATCTTCCAGAGGTTGGTCTGTATTGCAAAAGCCACGTTCCTGGGCCTGGCTCCTTCGGTAAGGATCGGTAAAGCTTCCCTGTAAAAATCCGCACCTGCCAGGAGTGGCTCCCCACCATGGAAGGTAAAGGTAACGGAATCGTCCCTGAAATCCTTGAGCCATTCGGCAATCTCTTTGATAGTCTCGATACTCATCTTTGGCGAATTTTCCTCGGAACTCCAGCAATACTTGCAGTTGGAAGGACAGCCTAAAGTAGGAATTATCATTATATGGAAAGGCATTTTTAAGCACCCCTAATTTCGACTTTTCTCAAATTATTAATAGTTTTCTAAATGGTTCCGGCTTTTTAAATGTCTAAATGACGGTAAATATTTTTTTAACGGCGTTAAATCACAATCAAGGGGCTTTAAGGTCTTTTTTAACACTGTGAAATTATAATAAAAATTCTTTAAGAGTTCTGTACCTTCAAGCATGTATTTAAATAAAACCCGGATTTGTTTATCATTCAGGAGAATCGAGGTTTAAACTGATTTTAATCCACTCACTTTTATAATTTTTAAATGGATAATTATTTTAATTAATGGGTCAAATATGTTACAGGGGTTAGGAATTGGAAAATTACCTTTTAGAAAGCCTCCTAATCCTTAATTACTATAACAGTTCGGAGTGATAGTTTAGAATTGTAGTTTAGGATTGATGATTTAGAACTGTAGTTTAGGATTGATGATTTAGAACTGTAGTTTAGGATTGATGATTTAGAACTGTAGTTTAGGATTGGTAGGTCCAATTAAGTGGGGGAATATTATGCCAAAATTTGAAGTATATCTGGACAGGATTGGAGAATACCGCTTCCGTCTTCGGGCCAGAAACGGGCAGATCATCGCGGTAAGCCAGGGTTACAAAAGCAAAGAAGGGTGCATGAAAGGGATCGAGTCTGTGAGAGTAAATGCCCCGATTGCCCGGATTGTTGAAATTGAGGAAGAGCACAAAGAAGAAGCAGAAGCCGTGACCTGACTTTTTGTATCATCTTTTACTCAAATGTTATTCCTTCGAATTTGCACTTAGCTATTTTCCTTTTTTTGAGGGCGTAGAGAAATACCTTGAAAAGGGCATATAGCCTGAAGTAAAGGGAAAGCAGGAGAGGTGAACGCAAACCGCTTATGTACACGATCTTTTTGTCGTCCCGGACTGAGTCGTCCAGAAAGCTCACAACCCCGTCAAACTTTTCCCTTTCAAGGACACTTCCCTGGGGCAGGCGGGGGCCAAGTACGACTGCATCTTCTTCCATACCGTCAGGGCTTTTTGTACTCTCGACGAAACCGTAGTTGAAAATAGTGGGGAGGGGTGAAAAGAAGGCTATTTCGTACCCTTTTTCGGTTTTATTATATTTGAAAAAGCTGTATTTCGGGGTTTCTATAACGATTTTCATGAAAGCGGGTCCTGCCTGTTATGCTGGATATCAGCTAATTTCCCGGTTAGTTTGAGCTAAGGGTTGGCAGGAATAGTACACAAAGTAACTTTAATTTTATGGGAGGCCGGAAAATAGCAGGAGCCCGAAGAATAGCAGGAGCCCGAAGAATAGTAAGAGCCGAAGAATAGTAAGAGCCGAAAAAAAGTAAAAGAGGAAGCAGAATGATTCTGCTTCACTGAATTTTTTGTTTCAGTTGAGATTTCCGTTTCTTAGCTGACGATGTTTCCATTGTCGTCAATGCGTTTGCCAACGAACTTCACGAAAGCTACGATGGCCACAATTCCCACGATCAGAGAAATCCAGGGGGAGATTCCAAGGCCTGCGGGGATGAAGCCGAAGACCACGGCAAAAGCCCCGGCTGCGGCTGCATAGGGGAGCTGGGTGTTTACGTGGTCCACGTGGTCCGAACCTGAGGCCATGGAAGAAAGGATCGTGGTGTCCGAAATCGGGGAGCAGTGGTCTCCAAGCACGGCGCCTGTCAGGACTGCCCCGATGGTTGTGACCATGAGGGGGGTGACAGCGTCGGTTGCTCCGGAAATTGCGGCTGCGATGGGGACGACGATGGGCAGGACGATGGAGTTCGTACCCCAGGAAGTCCCGGTGGCAAAGGCAATGAACATCGCAATTATGAAGGTCAGGGTAGGGAGGACCGAACTTGAAAGGACGCCCTGGGTAACTGCGATGAGCCACTCGGCAAGCTGCATTTCGGAGATTACGGACTTCAGGGCAAAGGCCAGGGCAAGGATGATGACCGCTATGACCATTGACTTGAGCCCGTCAACCCAGGCAGTGACCCCTTCGTCCAGGGTGAAGCTCTTCTTTGCAAGGCCCAGTGAAAGCCCGACAATGGAGCTGAGGAAGGCGGCCCAGGTAAGGGCAACGGAGGCGTCGGCATTCCCGAAAGCGTCCCTGATGCTGATTCCCGGCTCGTAGCCGCTGTACCAGAGCCCGACAGTTGCAACGATAACGAAAGTGATGATCGGGATGGCTGCGTCCCAGACCGAACCTTTTACGCCTTCTGGGGGCATGAGGTTCTTGTCTTCCACAAAGAGGGGGGTCGAACCTTCGGCGTAGACCTGTCCTGTCTTACGGGCGCGGATTTCGGCATCGAGCATCTTCCCAAAGTCCCTTTTCTGGACAATAAGGGAGAACATAAGGACAAGGGTGAAAATTGAGTAGAAACGGAATGGCAGGGACTGGAAGAAGACAATAATTGCGTTTGCTTCGATGTTCAGGGTCCCGAGAGCGCCCGCAATCAGTCCGAGTTCCATTGCAATCCAGGTGGAGACCGGGGCCATGGAAGAGACGGATGCTGCAGTTGCGTCTACGATGTATGACAGTTTTTCTCTCGAGATCTTCTGTGCGTCCGTAATGGGCCTCATGGTGTTGCCCACGACCATGGAATTGGCGTAGTCATCGAAGAAGATTGCAATCCCCATGAAAGCAGCTGCAAGCTGAGTGGACCTGCTGTCCTTTGCTTTCTTTACAAGGGAGCTTGCGATGGCTTTTGTGCCTCCCATCTTGGACATGATCCCGATCATTCCGCCAATGGCAAGACAGAAGACGAGCAGCCCGGCGTTCCAGGCATCGGCAATGGCACTTTCCACAATAAAGTGTGAAAAGGTTTCCAGAAGCCCGACAAAGGGGTTATATCCGTTGATGACAGTTGCACCAATCCAGATACCTAAGACAAGGGCCACGATGACCTGCCGCTTCCAGATCGAAAGTACGATGGCGACCAGGGGAGGCAGCAGGGCAAGAGCCCCGTACGTTGTTTGTGCGTCCATAAAATTACCTTTTCAGTTTTTCAATATAATAAGAAAAAATTATTTTTTTTAAAAATTATTTTTTATAACGTTCATTTATTTTAATTAACAAATGTTAATATTCTATCGTACGCGTCGTACTTTAGATTTATGATTTGCTTTTTTAAGGTTACGCACATAAAAAAGCTTTTTTTTCTAATTAAGCACGCCAGAGGTCTTTTTTGTCCAACAGACTCCTGACTAATACTATCATGGATGTTTATTGACATTATTTAAATTTTTATCAAAGTTTCAACATCTCTTTTTCACAAATTTTCACGGAAGAAAAACGAAACCTTAAAATAATGTAAAGAAACGCAGAAGGCGGAGTTGCCGAGAAAAATGAGATCGTTACAAAGTTGGAATTGCGGAAACCGGGGGATACTCGCCCTGCCAGAGAGACATGAGAGATATTTTACTTAAATCCAAAAACCTTTTTTCCGATCTAAAATATAAAAAGAAACCTGAAAACTTTTTTCGATCTCAATTTAAATAAATGCCTCCGCCAGCTTGCCTGGCGGCCCTCACAAAAAAGAAATGAGAAAGAAATCTGAAAAAGTAATATTTGCAGACCGTATTTGTTTCTTTGTAGAACTTATACCGTTTGTCAGGCTGGTTTTATTTTTTTGCCTTGTTTCTTCTTCTAACTTCTTTTTTGCCCTGTTTCTTTTTATTCTGTTAACCCTCTATTCCAGAAAAGCCGGACGCCCTGGGCGTCCGGGACAAAAACGACACAAGATAACTAATTCCGTTTGCTCCGGTACTGATTACAAATTCGGATCCAGTAATTATTTTTTCTTTTTAGTCGAAAACATCAAGCGAATAATGCGGGACAACCGAAAAAAAATTGTGGAAAAAAGAGGAGTTTTCTGCGGGTTAAATTACCAGAACAGGTGGAAAGGTTTTATAATTAGCAGGGCAGAGCTAGGATCGAATGAACCTGCAGGATGAGCTGAAAGGTATAGTGGAGGACGCTTTGCTGGACAGGGTGCCGAAGCGTTTTGATTACATCGGGGATGTGGCGGTAATTTCGATCCCTACCGAACTCGAAGCTTACAGGAGGGTTATTGCCGAAAAGCTCGTTTCCATGAGAGGCAACACCCGGGCAGTGCTTAACAAGGTGAGCAGGCTGGAAGGAGAGCACAGGGTAGCCGGATTCGAGCTCCTCCTGGGGGATTCCACGGAAACCGTCCACCGAGAAAACGGCTATGCCTACAGGCTGGACGTCAGAAAAGTCTTCTTTAACCCCCGCCTCTACTGGGAAAGGGGAAGGGTTGCGGCAAAGATTTCACTTTCCGAAAATGTGCTGATCCCTTTTTGCGGGGTCGGACCTTTTGTTCTCCCGGTTGCGGGGAAAGGGGCAAGGGTGCTTGCGATCGAACTGAACCCCGATGCCTGTGCCTGCCTTCGGGAAAACATCCGGCTAAACAGGCTGGATGAGAAAATAACCGTTGTCCAGGGAGACGCCGAAGAAATTTTCAGGCAGCTCGAAGCCAGGATTTCAAATCCGGAATCCGGATTCGATGGAGAGGGATTCGATAGGGAAGTACATGGCAGAAAAGGATTTGACAGAGAAATAATTGACAGAGAAATAATTGACAGAGAAATAATTGACAAAGAAATAATTGACAGAGAAATAATTGACAGAGAAATAATTGGCAGAGTAGGATTCGACAGGGCTATTGTTCCCACTCCCTACGGCCTGGACCGCGCCCTCGGGGAAGTCGCAGGGCTGGTAAGGACAGGCGGTTCCATTCATTTCTATACCTTTAAAGCCGAGTCCCAGCTCCCCGGCCTGGTTGAAGAGTATGAAAAAATGGGACTAGAAGTTGAATTTTACCGGCGCAGCGGAAATGTCGCCCCCGGGATCAGCAGGTGGGTCTTCGACCTGGTCAAAAAATAATACAAAGAATAGGGTGTGTATCAGGGTACGTGGGGTAATAGTAAAGGGAAAGGGGTATTAATATCCCCTTTTACACTTCGAGCCCCAGGTGTTTCAGGACATGGTGATAGTATTCCGGAGGCATTCTTGAATAAAATGCCCTGGTTACTACTTCGCTAAGGGCAGGGTGTATGTCCATGCCGTCCATGAGGGGAGCCGCAGTACCCGTTTCCGTGTACATTAGCGGGATTATCTGGTGGATCAGGATGGATGCGTGGGGGCCGATGATGTGGGCTCCCAGTATTTTTTCGCTTTTTTCTTCCAGTATGACTTTTACGAAATAGTCTGCGGCTTCCATTGCCATGCCTTTTGCGGTGTCCTCGAAACGCTGGTAGCCTATGACCACGTTTTCTCTCCCGTATTCTTCGATTGCCCGGGCTTCTTTCATGCCCACGCTTGCGACTTCGGGGTAAGAAAATACTGCGTGAGGGACGGCATGGTAGTCGACCTTAACTTTTTCCTTGAGGACGGCATTCCGGTACACAACCCCTGATTCGTAGTTCCCCACGTGCTTTAACAGGTACTGGCCGTTTGCGTCCCCGAAAGCCCAGACGTTTTGCTGGGAAGTTTCCAGGTACGGGTTTACGGAGATCCAGCCCCTTTTGTCCGTTTTGATCCCTGCCCTTTCGGGATGCAGGATGTCGCTGTTCGGGGCTCTGCCTGTTGCGACAAGGATCTCATCTGCGGTAATTTTCACTTCCGTGCCAGAACTCCTTTCTCTTGCAATAACGGTTTTTTTGCCGTTTTCTTCCCTGGCAACTTCAACGGCTTCATGGTTTGTCAGGATGTCCAGGTATTCCGACATTTTTATCCTGGCGAGTTCCGAGACCTCGGGCTCCTCTTCAGGCAAAAAATGCGGGTTTCTCCCGATAATAGTGACTTCTGCGCCCATAGCCGAGAAAAAGTGCCCGTATTCGGCGCCAATGTAGCCTCCGCCGAGAATTGCAAGGCTCCGGGGGCATTCGTTGAGTTCTAGGACGGTGTCGCTGGTAAGGTATCCTGTCTCCGAAAGCCCCTTCACGGGAGGGATTGCGGGTTTCGAACCCGTGCAGAGGAAGATCATCTCGGAATATATCGTTTCTCCGCCCACCTGCAGGGTATAAGGACTCGTAAACTCAGCTGTTTCGGGGTAGTAGTCCAGGTTGGGGCTTTCCGTTAAGCCCTCCCTTATCATCTCGATATCTTCTCTTATTTTACTCCTCATCCGCTCCATTACCATGCGAAAGTCAATGTTTTTGATTTCCAGGTCGATTCCGAAGAGCGGAGCAGTTCCAAGTTCCCTTAGAAGTTCGGCAGGGTAGAGCAGGAGTTTTGAAGGGATGCAGCCCCTGGTCAGGCAGATCCCTCCCGGGTCGTCCTTGTCGATTATCGCGATTTTCATTTCGGGTTTCGATTCGATGAGCGCGCCAATATAATTCATTGCAGAACCGGTACCTATCACAATCAGGTCGTAATTTTTCATTCTTTTCCCCTCACAACAAAGTAATTCGCCGGAGTGAACCGGATGATGTTTGAATCCCCTAACAATCTGGATGGTGTTTGATCCCCTTGATGCTTTATCCCCTTACAATCTGGATGATGTTTGAATCTCCAGCAAACCGGCTAACGGTTGAATCTCCAGCAAACCGGCTAACGGTTGAATTTCCTAACAATCCGGCTAACGGTTGAATTTCCTAACAATCCGGCCAACGTTTGACTCCCCTAATAAAGCGGAACAAAGGCTTTATTCCAAATAATATCGGACGTATTTCCTGAACATTATTGGATGTATTGGCGGTTATATTTATTTATTGAAATTTTTTTAATATGAAGTCCTAATTTTTTACAGATCAATAGCCTATCTATTAAACAATATTCTATAATCCACTATATATTTTATATTGAAAAATCGAAAGCAAGCGGACACTTTCTTCGGGGTAATGTTCCACAAATTTTATATCTAGATGACCGTATTTCTATCACATTCCTATTGTTTTCATTGAAAACGTCGTATATATTTTCCATTTGCCGGAGCACCTGAAAGTTCTATACTCTTCCACACTCCGGAATGTAAATCTCGAGGCAAATAATGGATATCCGCAAAAGAGTAAAGGAAATTAGCAGCCGTCAGAATATTGAACCCGGTACATCATGGTGGAAACAGCGTAATTCCGCAGTCCTTTTCCTTTCCCTAGCTGCCGTGGGCTTGCTCCTGGTCCTGACGGTAACAGGCAGTCATTTTCTTTCCATGGAAGCAAAAAATGGAGTCGATTTCAATGTCAGGAGCATCCACCCCCTTACATCCCGCGTGGATGAGGGCGATAAGATGGCTTTAGGGTTCAATATACGCACCCGCGTTCCGGGAATTTACAGGCTGAAAATATTCTCTCCTACCGGACTCGAACTTGCCTCGGAAATGAAACTGGTCAGGGGTGAGAACCCGGGCGTCTGGAATATTACTTCCGAATTTGAAAATGATGGGTTCGGACGCTATGAAATAGAACTCTCAGGACTCTTAAACAAACATGAAAACCAGTATTACCGAACTTATTTCTGGGTCGAGGATGCTGCGGAAACGGAGGCTTATGGCCTCGATAAAATATCCAGGGAATCGAGCGGTGACTCCCAGTCCTATCCGTCTGCGACTACCCAGTACACGGAAAGTTCGGGAGAAAGGCCCCACAGTGAATATGCTGACAATAATGTGGAATTTACCGGTGATGCTGAAGACCAGGAGCCTTCATCTGATTCTGAACCTTCAGCGGATCCCGAATCTTCGGAAGCCCCGGTATCGGGGAATACCTTCTCCGAAGAACCTGCTTCAAGCCAGGAACCTGAAACTTCTTCAAACTCCGGAGTTGAGGAGTCTGGCGATCAGGTCAATGAGAGTTCCGACGGTTCCGGAGGTGAAGAAACAGCAGATGACAATCCGGAGATTACGGACGAGGGGACAGGTTACGGGCTTCATATGGACAGCAACCCCCGGGGGAGCAGGGTTTATATCGACGGCAGCCTGAAAGGCAGCACTCCACTGAATGTGACGGACCTTCCGGAAGGGACTTACGAGCTGGAACTGGAACTCGAAGGTTATGAAAGTGAAACTTTAAAGGTCAGAATAAAAGCTTCCGAAAGCATTGACGTCTACAGGCAGTTGAACAGGGAGTTTGGCTGGCTGGCTGTAAATTCAACTCCTGGAAATGCAAGTGTATATGTTGACGGGTACAGCAAAGGCCGGACCCCGCTGGAACTTGAACTGGCTTCCGGGGAACACCAGCTTAAGCTTGTAACAGAGGGGTATGAAGACCGGGTTGAGAGCGTATCCGTCGTTGGGAAAGAAACGGTTTCCCTGGAATGGGAACTCGAGGAAAAATCCGAGCCTGCTTATGAGACCGGAACCCTCTATATAAGCTCGATTCCCACAGGGAGCACGATATACCTGAACGGGCACAAAATGGGAACGACTCCGGGCACCCTGACAGACCTGCCTGCAGGGACCTACAGGCTCAGGCTTGCCCTTTACGGATACGAATCTTTCGAAACCAAAATAAAAGTTGTTCCAGGAGAAACAACTCCAATCTACCAGCCGCTGGTGGAGATAGAAAAGGAAGAAAGTGATGAAGGGCTCATGATAACGGCACTTCACATAAAAGCTTTCATTATCTTCATGATCGCCGGCTTTATCGTTTACGTGGTAATTTATAAACTTTTGAAGGAGATGTAAAGCAGGAAAACGGCCTATCATTTCCGGGTTAAAAAAGGAAAGTGAACTTTTTTATCCACGGAAAACAACTAGCTATTTATAAATGGAATCCTATTCTATGTAACTTCTTTAAAGAGACAGAAAAAACAGAAGATGCAGGACTATGAATGGAAACAGCCTCAATATTGAAAAAAGAAATTCAGGTCCGGGAATTACGGTGATGCATGCCGCATATCTCCTGCTTATTCTGATTGCCCCTTTTGCAGGGGTGCATATCCTGCTCCTTCTTTCCATGGGCGTTTTTTTCTGGTTGAGGTTCTCCGGAAGGGCCAATTCCGGTAATGGAAGTGAACTCAACCTTGCTTTTTCAATGTCTCTCATGTTCCTTGTTTCAGCAGTTTTCGAAAGTTTCTCCTATCAACTCCCCATTTACATCATTCTGGGAGCTTTTGCCATTTCGGTGGTAGGAAGCCATAACTGGTATTCTCCTGAATCCGCTAAATACAGCGGGTTTGGTTCCGGAAAAGGAAGGATGAAAAGGAAGGGTTTTTCCCTGCTCTGGAGTTCCGTTTTCCTGGGGCTGAGGATCCTGGCGGCATTCCTTGTGGGATACTGGATAATTTACTGGCAGGGTTTCCCTGTTTCTCCCAGCCTGGTCTTTTTCATATCGGTGATAGGGGCTGTGACCGGCTCGCTCTTTGAGTCCATCCCTTCCAGGATCGACAGAAACATTTCCGTACCCCTGGGAGCGGGAATGACGATGTGGATTTTCGAAGAATTCAGGTACTGGGTCCCCCCGGAAAGGATGCTCATAGCACTTGCTTTTTCCCTTCTCCTGGGCTGCCTGGCTTACAGGGCAAAGATTGCTGACGTCTCTGCCCTCCTGAGTGCGGCGCTTCTCGGGGTCCTGATCATAGTTTTCAGCGGGCTTTCCTGGTATGTCCTTCTTCTGGCGTTTTTCATCCTGGGAGGCGGGTTTACCAGGTACAAGTATGCGTATAAGGAGTCCATCGGGATTGCCCAGGCCAAGGACGGGATCCGGAGTTATGAAAACGTTTTTTCGAACAGTACGGCTGCCCTGGCCCTCGCCGTAGCCCACGGGGTCTTCCCGGAACTCAGCCTGCCCATTCTTTATGCCTACCTGGGAACCGTTGCCACGGCAACCGGGGATACCCTGGCAAGTGAAATCGGGACCACGGCAAAAGGAAGGCCCAGGATGATAACCACGCTCAAATCTGCAAAGCCCGGAGAAGACGGTGCAGTCTCGGGGCTCGGGGAACTTGCTGCGCTTCTTGGCTCAGCGGTAATAGGGCTGCTGGCATACCTGCTAGGAGTTTCGGATAACCTCCTGCTTTCTGTCCTGATAACGACGGCAGGGGGCTTTTTTGGAACTAACGTTGACAGTTTGCTCGGGGCTACTTTCCAGAAATGGGGTAAACTTTCAAACAGCGGGGTCAACTTCCTGGCGACCTTTGCCGGAGCAGGGATTTCCGGTGGGGCTTATCTGCTTGTATCGGGTTTTTAAAGGAAGTTTTCGGGGAATTTTTTAGGGGAATTTTTTTCAGGATATTTTTTCGGGAAATATTTTCAGGATATTTTTTCGGGAAAGTATTAATTTATAGATTCAGAATAATATACTACATGGGGAATGTTATTATGCCGGGATTATTATGCGGGGGTTACTGCAGTGATTCCTACTGTCATATTTCTGACTCTCATTGCAATATTTTTGGCTCTCATTGCAATTTTTTTGGCTCTCATTGCAATATTTCTGACTCTTATTGCAATACCGCTTACTCCTGTTGCAATATCTCTTACAGAAATTTGCTTTGACGGGAAGTCAGAGTTTGCTTGCGGTATCGGAGACAGTTGGAAATTAAGTTCTCAACCAGGTTTCCGGATACGAAACCGCCGTATTTTCCAGAGCACAGGACATTCTCTTAAGCCAGGAAGGTGACCCGATGACAGAATCCGAGTATAAAGGCAAAAAAATCCTGCTTGTGATCGCCCAGGAACAGTTCAGGGATGAGGAATGTTTTGTCCCGAAGCAGCTTTTTGAGGCTGCAGGGGTAGATGTTACGGTTGCAGCCGAGTTTACCGAAACTGCAAAAGGAATGCTTGGGGGAACGATTAAACCCGACATCATGATTTCCGGGGCAAGCATGGACGACTATGACGCGCTCGTAATTTCCGGGGGCGGAGGCTCAAAGACCTATCTCTGGGGAAACAAAGACCTGCAGCAGCTGGTCATGGATGCGTATGCCAGCGGCAAGGTGGTTTCTGCTCTTTGCATCTCTCCCGTGGTCCTGGCAAGGGCTGGAATCCTCGAGGGTAAGAAGAGTACGGTTTTCAAGAGTCCCGAGACCCTGCGTGAACTTAAGGAGCACGGCGCTCTTCATGAGGACAGGGAAGTTATCGTTTCGGGAAATGTGATAACAGGCAGGGACCCCAAGGCTGCGGAGGCTTTCGGAAAAGCCGTGCTTGAAGCCCTTAAACATGCCTGAAACTCTGTAAATTCAATGAAACTCTGTAAATTCAACCTTGCAAATCTATCATAGCTCCTCAAATTTAACAAAGGCGTGTAAATCCACTATAAGTCTGCAAAAATAACCGCCTGGAAAACTGGTGTAACATGTCGAAGGAACTTGAAACCATACTGGACTATCATGATGCAAGCAAGCACAACTTCGGGGCTTATGCCCCCGGTCCGCGCCGCCTGGACATGGAGATAAGGCCGGATCTTTTTCTCCGTTACGTGGGAACCCGGCTTCTGAAACTGGATACGTGGAGCGAAGTTGAGGTAAAAGAAAGCTTTCCGGCTTACGAACAGGTCTTCATTCCCGGGGAAATTCCAGCCGAATCCCTTAACGGTAAGAGCATATCCAGGCTGTTTTTTGACAGCCTCGCGATCTCGGTCTGGAAAAAGACAGGTTTTGCAAAATGGCCTCTCAGGGTCAACCCTTCAAGCGGGAACCTGCACCCCACCGAAGGCTACCTGATCTCCGGCCCTGTTGAGAGGCTTTTGAAAAAGCCTGCAGTTTGTCATTATTCCTCTCTGGAGCATGCCCTTGAACTCAGGACGGAATTTCCACTTGAGACCTGGGAAGTCCTGAGTTCCGGCTTTCCCGAAGGTACTGTTTTTGTCGGCATGAGTTCCATTCACTGGCGGGTTGCCTGGAAATACGGTATCCGGGCTTTCAGGTATTCCAACCATGATATAGGGCATGCCATGGGAGCCCTCGCTTTTGCTGCGGCAGGGCTCGGCTGGAAGGCAAAGCTCCTTGAAGATATGGGTTCGGAGGAAATTGCTTCACTTCTCGGGATTTCAAATCGTGAAGGACCGGAAAAAGAAGAGCCCGCCTGCCTCCTTGCTGTCTTCCCCTCCGGAAAAGGCCTGGGGAGAAGTAAAATTAATTCTGCAGCGCTTCCAGCCTTTGAAAAGCTTTCTTGGAATGGGTACCCGAGCCACTTGAGCCCGAAACATGTTAGATGGGTTGAAATCGAAAGAGCTACATCTGCAAGCCGGAAAGGGGAAACGGATTTTTTCAGGGAATTCATGTCGGGAACTGAACCTGGAAAAGAAAAAGAAGCTGAACCTGGAAAAGAAAAAGAAGCTGAACCTGGAAAGGAAAAAGAAGCTGAAATAGAAGTTGAAATGGGAATGGAAAAAGAAGTTGAAAAAAAAATGGGAAAAGAAAGGAAATTTGGCGGAGTTTCCCTGCGCAGGGTTATCCGTACCCGGAGAAGTGCCCTGGAAATGAACAACAGTGCCTATATGGAAAAAGAAACTTTTTACGGGATACTCAGGCGCACACTTCGGGATCCTGGCATTCCCCCGTTCGATACCCTGGCTTTAGGGCCTTTTGCCCACCTGCTCATTTTTGTAAACCGGGTAAAAGGTGTGCTTCCCGGTTTCTATATCTTCCTCCGGAAACCCGGGGAACAGGGAAAACTTAAAGCCGCCATGCGTGAGGATTTACTCTGGAAGATCCCGGAGAATTGTCCTCCTGAACTTGAATTTTACATGCTAGTGGAGGATAACCTCTCCCATTTTGCGGCCCAGCTTTCCTGTGCCCAGAGAAAAGTGGCAGATGCCTGTTTTACGGTTTGCATGATCTCGGAACTGGAAGGTCCCCTCAAAAAGTTCGGCTCCTGGCTTTATTCCTATATTCTCTGGGAATGCGGAATCCTGGGGCAGCTGCTTTACCTGGAAGCCGAAGCCAGGGGGTTCAGGGGCTGCGGGATAGGTTGTTTCTTTGACATCCCCTTCCACGATACCCTGGGGCTTGAAAGGCATGAATACCAGGACCTCTACCACTTTGCAGTGGGAGTTCCTCTTCCTGAAAAAGGGGTTTCATCCCTGCCTGCATACCCGGAAGATCGCGAGCTATGAGGTGAATGGCATGTCAAAAAAGCAGGGGGAATTTGAAAACCGTGAAGTTTTCCTCCTGTCCCCGGAAAAAAATTCCTTTCAATAGCGGCGCTTGAAGGCTTTTGTGGAAGCCGGGATGCAGGGGCTTTCGTCCGTTTTTTCTCCGCATTCGACGACGATTCCCCTTAGCAGGCGGCCCAGGATGTCCGATCCGGTCACGATCCGCTTTTCTTCACCCCAGTAGATGATCAGGTCCTGGTCTATCACGTCGTCTTCCGGGTGCTGGGGATAGACCTTGAACTGCCGGATGACTTTTTCAAGCCGGGTCTTCGGGGACTTTACCACTACAGGGAAGTGGCAGTATGAGAGAGGGAGGAAGGGGCCTTTCTTGTAGACGGCGTCCCTGAGGAATCCGTCGGCATCAAGCACCATTACAGGTTCGCCTCCGGGGTTGGTTATGATCACCCATTTCTTTCCAGAAGCTTCTATTTTTTGCAGGAATGGGTCCGAAGGTTCCCTGTTGAAGGCGGGAAATACGGGCCTGTTGTTTTTGACCTCCAGGGATATGACGCTGCGAGGGTCTATTATCGAGCCTTCGTCGGAGATGGAGACGTCGTCAATTGAGAGGAAGTTCAGGGCTCCTATTCCTTCAAACATCCCGATATCGGATTTTGAGGATTTTATGTGCTTTTCAAGCATGATCCTCATGGCCTGTTCCCTGAACAGCTCCAGCTTTTCCCTGCCCAGCCACCAGTCCAGAAGCAGGGCTGAAGGTTTTGCCACGGGATAGAGCAGCAGCTGGTAGAAATGGACCAGGGGAACCAGCCTGGATCCGAGTTTCAGGGCGTTTCTCGAAAAGTAAGCCTGAGGTGCGATCTCCCCGAAACAGGTAATCCCGAAAGTGGAGAAAAAGAACGCTGCTGTCCCCGCCATCACTGAGTCCGTGAGCAGGGTCAGGAGAACGTTAACCCCGACGTTTCCCCAGAGCAGGGTTGTGAGCAAAAAGTTCGAGTCCCGCCTGATTTTCAGGATTTTCAGGGCGTCTTTGTTATTTGCCTCGGCTTCGATTTCAAGCCTCAGCCGCCCCAATCCGAAAAGCCCTATTGTCAGCCCGGAAAAGATTCCGGACTGTATCAGGCAGAGTGCAATTAATATCCAGATAAGAATGACTTGCATTGTAAGTCTGTGGCCCCGACGAATTTCTCAGTTTTTGTAAGCTCAGGTTTTTTGTACCTGTTTTATATATTATATTTTACGTTATTATAATTTGATCTTATGATTTGATCTTATAATTTGATCTCATGATTTGATCTTATAATTTGATCTTATGATTTGATCTTATAATTTGATCTCATGATTTGATCTTATAATTTGATCTTATGATTTGATCTTATGATTTGATCTTATGATTTGATCTTATAATTTGATCTTATAATTTGATCTTATGATTTGATCTTATAATTTGATCTTATAATTTGATCTTAACTTAATCCTGTGTTCCTGCGTTCCGATGAATCTTTTGTATTATTTGCTGGCCTTTCCGCGCCTTGATTGTCATTTCAGGGACGCGATATGATGAGGCCAACTTATATAAATATTTGTGGTGGCTTTTCGGGAACGGTTTTGCTGCTTGCAGTTAAAGGGGTTTGGGATTTCGCGGATTGGGGTTAAGAAAGTTCCGGGATTTTAAGGATTAAGGTTAAGGGAGGTCCGGGAATTTGGGGATTGCGATAGGGAAGATTAGTTTTTTCAGGAAAAATACTCATACGAGTAAGGCAAAATTAACATCATTAAAGGGGGTATATTATGGACCTTTTTGGATGGAAGAAAGAGAAAGGAAAACATGTAGAGGGAATTGACAGGGGAAAAATTGTAATGTACGGGCTCAGTACCTGTGTCTGGTGCAAAAGGACTAAAAAACTGCTCACCGAGCTGGGAGTGGAGTTTGACTATATCTACGTTGACCGGCTTGAGGGAGATGAGGAAAGTAAAGCCATTGAAGAAGTAAGGCGTTTTAATGAGGTCCTTTCTTTCCCGACAACTATTATCAATGATGAAAAGGCAATTGTAGGGTTCAAGGAAAAACAGATTCGTGAAGCCCTTGGTTTCGAGGAGGGGGAGTAAGATGGGAGAGGATATTTCCGAGGGGTTCGGGATAACCGAGGAAGACGTGGACAAACTCCATGCCCGGCTGGACAGGGAAGCTGAACGTGCGGGCTATCACCTGAACCCTGATGTTGATTTTACAAAAGAACTGGTTCTCGGGATCCTGGTAAACGAAAAGCGCTACGGGTACTGGGCATGTCCCTGCAGGCTTGCTTCCGGGGAAAAGGAGGAAGACCTGGACATAATTTGTCCCTGCAACTACCGGGACCCTGACCTGAGTGAGCACGGGGCCTGCTACTGCGCCCTCTATGTTACCGAAGAGGTCCTGAAAGGAGAAAAGGAACTGGGTTCCATCCCCGAAAGGCGCCCTTCCCCTGAAGCTCGGAAAGCTGAAAAAGCCAGGGGAAGTGAAGGTTTTACTTTTACGGGAAAACTTTCCAAACCTGTCTGGAGGTGTCCGGTCTGCGGTTATCTTTGCGCCATGGACGAACCTGCTGCGGTCTGTCCAATCTGCAAGGCGAAAAAAGAAAGGTTTGAGCGTTTCATGTAAAATCCCCCTCGACATTTTTCACTTTTTAATTTATTTTTATCCTGACAATACTTTTATCCGTTATAAAATGGCATTAGTGATAGGGGGATTATTTATGGAAACCATGAAAGCTATTTTGTCCAGAAGGAGTATTCGAAGATATACCGATGAACCCGTTTCGGGGGACCTGATCGAGGAGCTTTTGAAAGCTGCCATGAACGCACCGTCAGCCGGAGACGAACAGCCCTGGCATTTTATCACGGTCGACAGGCGTCCCATACTCGATAAGATCGCGGAAATTCATCCTTACGCAAAGATGCTAAAACAAGCGCCGGCTGCGATAATCGTCTGCGGGGACGAGAACATGCAGAAGTTCAAAGATTTCTGGGTCCAGGACTGTTCGGCAGCCAGTGAAAATATGCTCCTTGCAGCCCATGCCCTGGGGCTAGGCGCCGTCTGGCTCGGAGTTTTCCCAGCCGAAAAAATGGTCCGGGAAATCCGGGAACTCCTGAACTTGCCGCTGAACATCATCCCGTTTTCCATCATCTCTGTCGGCCATCCTTCTGAAGAAAAGGAAAGCAAGGTGAGGTATGACGCTTCGAGGGTTCACTCAAACACCTGGTAAGGGTTTCCTCTTACCTTTCTATTTCTTTTCCACCCGAATTCCGCTTCGGGATCAGAAAAATCTATGATTTTTCTTTTAGTTGCACTGTAAGTGCAACAGCACGGTGTCCGTTTCTCTCGCCCGAGTTCCGCTTCGGGAGCACGGTGTCCGTTTCGCTGCGCTCAAGCGGACTGAAAACAAAGTTTTAAATCTTCTTTTTTATTTTTTGGTTGTGCCGGCCTGCTGCGTGCACTTTTCCGAAACAACCGTAATTACTAAAAGAAATCAAAATGAGCTTTCCCATCATTTCCTTGTGAAGTTTCCGTAAAATCCGAAAAGGGTTTGCACGATTGCCTGGTGAGTCCCGGAGCTCTCACCGGTCGTCGTAGACGACCGGCTTTTCCATAAAGTAAATTTAAATGAATAAAAGTTGTATTGCTCTGACCAAAAACATATCTTTATTTCTAAAAAATCGTCTTGATGATTAAGCTGTTTTTTTCTTCTCTTTTTCTTCTCTTTCTCTTTCTGTCTATTTATTTCATGTAATATTTATTATGCAATCGGGGAGCAATTTATGTTAACGAACTTATCGAATCAGGAAATGTGATTATATGGATTTTGGTTAATTTATAGCGATTTGATCAATTCAGAGATAACTGAAATTCACGAGAGCTAAAAAGAGGAGTTATTATGAAACGGGATATTGAAAGTGGTCTGGTTTTGCTTATCATTCTTTTTGCCCTGCTGGCTCTTCCGGCAGGGGCTCAAAACGAAGAGTCCTATCTCAGGGTTACGAGTTCTGGAAATGCTTTTGGTGGTGGGGATGACCTGGTAGTCAACGAGGATATAGAAGGGGACCTTGTGCTTGCCGGGTCCCGGCTGGATGTAAAAGGAGATGTTGGGGACGACTTTACAGGAGTCGGGGGAATGATCATCGTAAACGGGGACGTTTCGGGCAATATCCTTGCTTTAGGCGGCAGTATCAGGGTGAAAGGCAACGTAGGAGGGGATTTTGTGGCAGCCGGGGGCGATATATCCCTTTCCGAGGGCAGCACGGTGGAAGGAGACGCCCTCCTGACCGGAGGTGAGGTTAGCCTGGACGGGGTTATCAACGGGGACGGCTCGATCTCCACAGGTACGCTTCGGACCGGAGAGAACTTCGAGCTTAAAGGGGACCTTGAACTCAATGCCGAAAATGTCCCGCCTGACCTGGAGGAAAATGTGGGCGGTTCACTTACGGTTACCGAAAGGGCGGAAACCGATGAGTTTGTAGCAGACGCATCCGAAGGTTTCGGGTTTTTCGGCTTCATCGTCGGGCTCCTGTCCTCGCTTGCCCTGGGCCTCGTCCTGATCTACCTCTTCCGGGACTTCGTGGTCGAGCTTGCGGAAACAGTCCGGGATTCCGCATTGAAAGCCGGGGTTCTGGGACTTGTGATGCTCATCTTTATCCCTGTCCTGTCCATTGTCCTCCTCATTACGATTTTCGGGTGGAGCCTCTCAATACTGCTCACTCTTCTAACTACACTGGCTCTCCTGGTTGCCACGGTCCCGGTGAAACTGCTGGCAGGAGAACTCATCTACGAGAGGGTCTTTAAAAAGGAAGCAGGAGAGCTGATGTATTACCTGATAGGGGCAGTTGTTTTCGCGCTTGTTTACGAAATTCCCTACATTGGCTGGTTTATCCAATTTGTGGCGCTGCTCCTTGGGTTCGGGGCGATAGGAGTCTGGTTTGCCGAATCCGGTATGAAGAGAGGTTATTAAATCTGCAAAAATTGCAACAAATCTGTAATGACACAATTCCAAAATCAAGTGATTTACAAAGTATTTTTCCACTAAAATATGAAGTTTCTCCTTAATATTGCTACTA